>Ga0299914_10000023_pt1 | contig 114517 bp, 116 predicted proteins | sample RVTome_10_FD_201361 | JGI IMG/M metagenome (GOLD analysis project Ga0299914, IMG submission 201361) | Soil microbial communities from uranium-contaminated site in the Upper Colorado River Basin, Wyoming, United States - RVT153D57 (version 2) ... | reverse complement strand
CGACGGAGTTCGACTCCGGGGCGTTGGCGACGATGATCCCCCGCCGCGTCGCAGCGGGGATGTCCACGTTGTCGACGCCGGTGCCCGCCCGGCCGATCACCTTCAGACGCTCCGCCCGCTCGATCAGTTCCGGAGTCAGCGTCGTCGCCGACCGGATCAGGATCGCGTCGTAGCCGCCGATCGCCTCGGCGAGCTCCCCGTCCGTCATGTCCAGGCCGAGGTCGACGTCGAAGTTCTCCCGCAGCAGCTCGACGCCGGAGTCGGCGATCTTCTCCTTGACCAGGACCCTCACCGGGAAACCTCCTCCACGTTCTCGATCGTCCAGTCGATGCAGGCGGTGAGCGCCTGCACGTCGCCCGGCGCGACCGCCGGGAACATGCCGACCCGCAGCTGGTTGCGGCCCAGCTTTCTGTAGGGCTCCACGTCGACGACCCCGTTCGCGCGAAGCGTCGCCGCCAGGGCAGCCGCGTCGACCGAGTCTTCGAAGTCGATCGTGCCGACAACCGACGAGCGCTTCGCCGGGTCGGAGACGAAGGGCCGGGCGAGCGCGGCCTGCTCCGCCCAGCCGTAGAGATGCCCGGAAGAGGCGGCGGTTCGCTCCACGCACCAGTCGAGCCCTCCGCCGGCCAGCATCCACTCGAGCTGGTCGGCCAGCAGCAGCAGGGTCGCCAAGGCCGGGGTGTTGTAGGTCTGGTCCTTGCGCGAGTTCTCCAGTGCGGTGGCAAGAGAGATCGACGCGGGCTGCCAGCGCCCCCCCACCCCGTCCAGCTCCTCGATTCGCTCGATTGCCGCCGGGCTCAGCAGCGCCAGCCAGAGGCCACCGTCGCCGCCGAAGGCTTTCTGCGGCGCGAAGTAGTAGGCGTCGGCCTGCTCGACGTCGACCGGCAGCCCACCGGCGCCGGAGGTGGCGTCGACGAGAACCAGGGCATCGCCGGCATCGTCCGGCCGCCGAACCGGGACCGTCACCCCCGTCGATGTCTCGTTGTGGGCCCAGGCGATCGCGTCGGCATCCGGGTCGGCCCGCGGGGCGGGGGCATCGCCAGGCTCCGCCTCGACGACGATCGGATCGTCCAGGAACGGCGCGCCGGCGGCCGCCTTGGCGAACTTCTGCGAAAACTCGCCGTAGCTGAGATGGAGCGTCCGGCGCCTCGCCAGACAGGCGGCGGCGGCGTCCCAGAAGGCGGTCGCGCCACCGTTGCCGAGCGCGACCTCGTAGCCGTCGGGAAGGCCGAACAGGTCCGCCATCCCCGCCCGCACCCGGCCCACCAGCTCCTTGACCGGCTTCTGGCGATGCGAGGTGCCCATCAGGTCCGATCTCCCGGCAAGCCTCTCCAGGGCCTCCGGGCGGACCTTTGAGGGCCCGCAGCCGAGGCGGCCGTCGGCGGGCAGCAGCTCGCTGGGGATCGACCGGTCGGCCACTAGCCGCGGTCGACCCAGGGCATCATTTCCCTGAGCTCGCCGCCGACTTCCTCGACCTGGTGGTCGGCGGCTTCCTTGCGCATCCGGTCGAAGCTCTCGCCGCCGGCCCGGTTCTCGGCGATCCACTCACGAGCGAACTCGCCGGACTGGATCTCATCGAGGATGTCCTTCATAGCGGCGCGGGCCTCCTCGCCGATCACCCGCTTGCCGCGGGTCATGTCGCCGTACTCGGCCGTGTTGGAGATCGAGTCCCGCATCCCCTGGATCCCCTTCTCGTACATCAGGTCGGCGATCAGCTTCAGCTCGTGCAGGCACTCGAAGTAGGCGAGCCGCGGGTCGTAGCCCGCCTCGACCAGGGTCTCGAACCCGGCGCGCACCAATTCCGAAGCGCCTCCGCAGAGAACCGCCTGCTCTCCGAAGAGGTCGGTCTCGCACTCGTCCTTGAAGGTCGTCTCGATCACGCCGGCGCGGCCGCCGCCGATGCCGCTCGCGTAGGCGAGCACCAGATCGTGCGCGTTGCCGGTGGCGTCTTGATGGACTGCCATCAGGCAGGGCACGCCTCGGTCTTCCTCGAACTGGCGCCGGACGAGGTGTCCCGGCCCCTTGGGGGCGACCATGCCGATGTCGACGCCGGCCGGCGGCTCGATCTGCCCGAAGTGGATGGAGAAGCCGTGCGCGAAGAGGAGCAGGTTGCCGGGGGCGATCCCGTCGGCGATCTCGGCCTTCCAGACGTCCGCCTGACGCTCGTCCGGAAGCAGGACCATCACGACCTCGCCGCGGCTGGCGGCGTCGGCGACGTCGAGCACCTCGAGGCCGGCCGCCTCCGCCTCGGACCGGCTGGAGGAGCCGGGCCGCAGGCCGACGACGACGTCGACGCCGGAGTCCTTCAGGTTGAGGGCGTGCGCGTGTCCCTGGGATCCGTATCCGAGGATCGCGACCGTCTTTCCCTCGAGCAGCGAGAGGTCGGCGTCGGCGTCGTAGAAGATGTCTTTGGCTTCGGCCATCGCGCGGCGACTCTAACGCAGCGCCCTGCGCATCAGCTTGCCCGAGGGGGTGCGGGGAAGCACCTCGGCCAGCTCCACCCGCTTCGGGACCTTGAAGCCGGCCAGCGAGTCCGCGCAGTGCCGGCGCAGCTCCTCGGCACTGGTCTCCGCGCCGTCGGCGAGCACGACCACCGCGGTGATCGCCTGCTGCCACTCCGGGTCGTCGCGACCGACCACCGCGGCGTCGACGACGGCGGGGTGGCGCAGCAGCACCTGCTCGACCTCGACCGGCGCGACGTTCTCGCCGCCGCTGACGATCATGTCGTCGATCCGCTCCTCGACGAAGAGGAACCCTTCCTCGTCGATCCGGCCGAGGTCGCCGGTGTGCAGCCAGCCGTCGGCGTCGGTGCAGCCCGGCGCCACCGTCGGGCCCTGGACGAGGATCTCGCCCTCCTGGATCCGCAGATGCGTCGTGAGCAGCGGCCGTCCGGCCGACCCGAGCTTGCGCCTGGCGTCAGCCGGAGCGAGGGTCGTCACCTGCGAGGCCGCCTCGGTCAACCCATAGGTCTGCACCACGGTCGCGCCGCGGCCGAGCGCCTCCTCCAGGGCGCCTGAGGGGACCGGGCCGCCGCCGACCAGGACCGCCCTGGGCAGCGCCAGGTCCGCACCGGCCTCGAGCAGCCGCACCAGCATCGTCGAGACCAGCGAGACGACGGTCGCCTCGCCCTGCTCGAGCGCGTTCCCGACTCGATCCACATCGAAGCTTTCGTGCAGGACCATCGTCGTCCCGTAGATCGCCGATCGCATCGCGATCGAGAGGCCGGAGACGTGGGCCAGCGGCAGGCAGCAGAGCCAGCGGTCGTCGGGCCGGACGCCGATGTTGAAGGCGGAGCCGACCGCGCTCCAGAGGTGGTTCCCGTAGGTGAGGGAGACCGGGTGCGGCGGCCCCGTGCTGCCGCTGCTGAGGATGCGGCAGTGGACGTCGTCCATGTCGTGCTCGCCGAGGAGGGGCAGGTCCGCTTCCGTCTCGGGCAGCCGGCGGGCGTCGTCGAGATCCACCTCCGGCTCCTCGGCGGCGAGCACCGCCTTGCGCTCCGCGGCCGTCAGCCGGGGGCTGAGCGGCAGGACCACGGCGCCGATCTTGATCAGCGCATGGAGGAGGACGATCTGCTGCGGGCCGGCCTCCATGGTCAAGGCGACCGTGGCGCCCCGTCGTACCCCGTGCGCCGCGAGCCGCCGCGCGACCAGCGTCGCCTCGGCCTCCAGGTCCGCGTAGGCGAGGGTCTCGTCGCCGGCGACGAGCGCCGGTCGGTCCGGGCACGTCTCCGCCCTCTGCGCCAGCCAGTTGTCGAGCTTCACGTGCCCCTCCCCGGGTGCTGTGGCTATCGTTGCCGGGCATTCTTGCGATCCGAGCCGGCCGGGGCACGGCCGGGCCGAAGGAGCCGATCCACCTTGCCCTCACGTCACAAGGACTCGCCCCCCGAAGCGGACCTCTACGCGCCGATCGAGTGGCGTGCCGCCGCCGAGTACGAAGACCTGCGCTACGAGAAGGGGGACGGGATCGCGAAGATCACGATCGACCGCCCCGAGGTCCGCAACGCGTTCCGGCCCCAGACCCTGGCCGAGCTGCGCGACGCCTTCGGCCGCGCCCGCGACGACCTCGAAGTGGGAGCGATCGTCTTCACGGGCGCCGGAGACGAGGCCTTCTGCTCCGGCGGCGATCAGCGAATCCGCGGCGACGACGGATACATCGGCGACGACGAGGTCGCTCAGCAGGGGGTCGGCCGCCTCGACGTCGGCGACCTTCACGTCCAGATCCGCCGCCTCCCCAAGCCGGTGGTCGCGATGGTCGCCGGCTACGCGGTGGGCGGCGGCCACATCCTGCACCTCGTCTGCGATCTGACGATCGCCGCCGACAACGCCCGCTTCGGCCAGACCGGGCCGCGGGTCGGAAGCTTCGACGGCGGCTTCGGCGCCAGCCTGCTGGCCCGCAACGTGGGCGTCAAGCGCGCAAAGGAGGTCTGGTTCCTCTGCCGTCTATACGGCGCCGAAGAGGCGCTGCAGATGGGACTCGTCAACGCCGTCGTCCCGGTCGGCGAACTGGAGCGGGAAACGGTCGCCTGGTGCCGGGAGATGCTGCACCTCTCTCCCCTTTCGCTGCGACTGTTGAAGTCGAGCTTCAACGCCGAGGAGGACGGCCTGACCGGCCTCCAGCAACTCTCCCACGACGCGACGATGCTCTTCTACATGTCGGAGGAAGGGCAGGAAGGGCGCAACGCCTACCAGCAGGGCCGCAAGCCCGACTTCTCCAAGTACCCCAGAAGGCCGTGAGCCCGCTCCGCATCTGGGCGATGGCCGCGCGGCCGCGGACCCTTCCGGCGGCGATCGTCCCGGTCCTGGTCGGCACGGCGGCCGCCGTCGAGGCGGCGGGGGAGCTGTCCCGGGCAGGAGGCTTCGTCGCCGCCCTGGCCGGCTCGATCCTGATCCAGATCGGCACCAACCTCGCCAACGACTACTCCGACGCCCGCCGCGGCGCCGACACCACGGACCGGCTCGGCCCGGTGCGGGTCACCTCCTCGGGCCTCGTAGCGCCGCGCCGGGTGCTGACGGCGACCTGGATAGCGTTCGGCGCCGCGGTCGCCTGCGGCGTCTATCTCGCGACGGTGGCCGGTGTCGTGATCCTCCTGGTCGGCGCCGTCTCGATCGCCGCCGGCATCCTCTACACGGGAGGCCCACGGCCCTACGGTTACGCGGGCCTGGGCGAGGTCTTCGTCTTCCTCTTCTTCGGACTGGTCGCCGTCAACGGCTCCTACTACGTCCAGCTGGAGCAGATCGACCTGCTGCCGCTGGGGCTCTCGATCTCCGTCGGCTTCCTCTCCACCGCGATCCTGGTCGTCAACAACATCCGCGATCTGGAAACCGACCGCCGCGCGGGCAAGACCACGCTTGCGGTCCGCATCGGCCGCGGCCGGGCGGTGGCGCTCTACCGGCTGCTCGTGGTGGGCGCCTACGCGATGGTGCCGATCACGCTGCTCGCGGCCGGGACGAGCGCCCTTCCGTTGATCGCCCTCGCCTCCCTGCCGCTCGCCCTTCCGCCGCTGCGGACGCTCGCTTCCCGCACCGACGGCGCCGCCCTCAACTCGGCGCTGGCGGCGACCGGGACGCTGCTTGCCGCCTTCGGCCTCCTGCTCTCCGTGGGACTGCTGCCGGTCGGCTAGATGGTCCCGCGAATAGCCTCCATCGAGGTCGTCCCCTACGCACTCCCCTTTCGCGAGCCCTACGTGACCGCCAACGGCTCCCTGCGGCACCGCGAGATGGCGCTGCTGCGGCTGCGGTCGGTGGACGGGCCTATCGGGCTGGGCGAGGCCGTGCCGCTCTCGCTGCGGGGCGGCGCCACGCTCGAGCAGGTCGTCGGCGAGCTACTCGGGCTCGAGGGGGTCGGCGACGCCGACGCGCTCGCCGGCGCGGCAGAGCGCCTCTCCGCCCCCTCCCGCTGCGCGGTGGCGACCGCGCTGACGGACCTGGCCGGCAGGCTGGGCGAAGAGCGGGCGGCGCCGGGACTGCGCTCGGTGATCGCCCCGGGGCCGGTCCGCTGCAACGCGACGCTCGTCGCCGGCGAGGCCGACGCGGTCGCAGCGGACGCGCTGCGCTGGGCGGAAGCCGGGTTCTCGGCGTTCAAGCTCAAGCTCGGAGAAGGACCCGATGCGAAGAGCGAGATCGCGCGCGTTCGCGCGGTCCGCGAAGCGGTCGGTCCGGAGGCGAGCATCCGGGTCGACGCGAACGGCGCCTGGGACGCCCGCACCGCGAAGCGGGTACTGAAGAGGCTGGAGCCGCTCGGTGTCGAGCTCGCCGAGCAGCCGGTTGCCACCCCGGCGGCGATGGCCGAGGTGGCGTCAGCGACCTCGATCCCGCTCGCCGCCGACGAGACGCTGGCGACGGCCGAGGAGGCGCAGCGCGCCCGGGCCGCCGGGCAGTGCTCGCTGGCGGCGCTGAAGCTCTCCAAGGTCGGCGGGCCGGGCACCGCCCTGGAGATCGCCGCCGCGATCCCCTCCTACATGTCGAGTGCCCTGGACGGCCCGGTGGGAATCGCCGCCGCCGCCTACACGGTTCAGGCGATGCGCGACCTCGGCCACGACGGTGCGGAGCTGGCCCACGGGCTGGCGACACAGCGGCTTTTCGCGACGACGATCGCCGGCTCGCAGCCGGTGCTGCACGGAGACATGCTGCACTTGCCGGACGGCCCGGGCCTCGGGGTCGAGATCGACGAGAAGGCACTGGCGGCCCACCGCCTCTAACGTCAGCGATCGCTTGGACCCGACCAACGCGAACACGGCGCTTGCCACCGCCTTCGTCGAGGAGCTGACGCGCTGCGGGATACGGCACGCGGTCCTCTCCCCCGGCTCCCGCTCCACCCCGCTCGCGGTGGCGCTTCGCCGGGAGGAGGCGATCGAGCTGTCCGTCGTTCTCGACGAGCGCTGCGCCGGCTTCGTCGCCCTAGGCGCCGCGCAGGCGACCGGAGCGCCGGTCGCGGTGCTCTGCACCTCGGGAACCGCGGCCGCCAACCTGCACCCGGCCGTCTGCGAGGCGGACGAGTCGGCGCTGCCGCTGATCGTCCTCACCGCCGACCGACCGCCGGAGTTGCGCGGCATCGGTGCCGGGCAGACGATCGACCAGCTGAAGCTCTACGGCTCGGCGGTGCGCTGGTTCTGCGAGGTGGGCACCCAGCAGGCGGACGACGACGGGCTCCTGCACCATCGCGCGGTGGCCTGCCGCGCAGCTGCCGTTGCCCGCGGCGAGCCGCGGCCCGGCCCTGTGCACCTGAACCTCTCCTGGCGGGAGCCGCTCGCCCCGCTGCCGATCTCCGACGCGGTGACCGCGACCGATCCGCTCGCGATCGGGGGGCGCGACGGAAGGCCACTGACGGCCGCCACCACAATCGACATGGAGCCGTCGGAGTTCCTGCTCGACGAGGTTGCCGCGCACATAGCCGGCGCCAAGGCGGGCGTGATCGTCGCCGGGCGTCAGCGCGACCCGAAGCTGCGCGAGCCGCTGACGCGCCTTGCGCGGGCGGCGGGCTTCCCGATCCTCGCCGATCCCAGCTCGCAACTTCGCTGCGGCCCGCACGACCGCGACCTGGTGATCTCCTCCTACGACCTGCTCCTGCGCGACTGCCGGTTTCGCGAGTCCCGCGCCCCCGACCTGATCCTGCGCTTCGGAGAGCTGCCGACCAGCAAACCGCTGCGCTCCTGGCTCGCGGAGTGCAGCGCCGACCAGATCGCAGTGGACCCACGCGGCGGCTGGAACGACCCGACCCGCAGGGCGGCGGCCGTGCTGCGGGCCGATCCCACCGAGCTGGCGGCGGGCTGGGCAGCCCGGCTGGGCGGGGAGCGGGAGACCCCCGGCCTCTGGCTTGAGGCCGAGCGAGCGGCCCAGGAAGCGCTCGACCGGGAGCTGGCGGAGCTGAGCGAGCCGACCGAGCCGGGGCTGCACCGCGCCCTCGGCGCGGCTCACCGCGACGGAGACCTCGTCTACACCGCATCCAGCATGCCGATCCGCGATCAGGAGGCATTCCTGCCGCCGGGCCCGGAAGACGTTCGCTTCCTCTGCAACCGGGGAGCAAACGGGATCGACGGCCTGACTTCCTCGGGAATCGGGGCCGCCTGGGCAAGCGCACGGCCGACGACGATCGTCACCGGTGACCTCGGCCTGCTGCACGACCTCGGCGGCCTGGCCGGCCTGCGCAAGGCTTCCGCGCCGGTTCGGCTGGTCGTCGTCGACAACGGCGGCGGCGGCATCTTCGACTTCCTGCCCCAGGCCGAGACTCTGCCGGCGGAGGAGTTCGAGCAGCTGCTCGACACCCCGCAGGGCCTTGATCTCGAGAAGGTGGCCGGCCTGTTCGGGATTCCATATGTCGATCTGGCCGACCTCGACGAGTTGCCGCGGGCGCTGGCAGCCGAGCGCGTGCTCGTCCGTGTCGGCGTCGACCGTGCCGCCAACGCAGTGCTGCACGAGCGCCTCGCCTTGGCCGTGTCACGACGCCTCGTCGCATAGGCGAGCTGGACGCGGATATCCTGGGCGGGTGACCGACAGCCAGGGCGCGCGGATTCACTCGATGGACGCTCTCCGCGCATCGACGATGCTCTTGCTCGTCCCGGCGCACGCTGCCGGCTTGATCGCGGTCAACGGTCATGAGGGCGCCTGGAGCACGATGGTGATCTGGGTGATCCACGTCTTCCGGCTGCCGCTCTTCTTCGCGATGTCGGGCTTCTTCTTGGCCCTGATGCTGTCGCGCCGCGGGCTGGGCGGGACGGCCCGCAACCGCACGACGCGGATCGTCGTCCCGCTGGCCGTCGGCATGGTCACCGTGATGCCGCTCTACCTCGCCCTCAGCCAGCTGACCGGGCTTGCCATCTCCGATACGCACCTGCCGCCGGAGGGCAGCCCGGTTGGCTTCCGCCTCGGCTTCCTCTGGTTCCTCTGGGACCTCTTGATCATCGACGCGGTCGCGGTGGTGCTCTTCCTGCTGGTGCCGCGGGGGGTCGCCCGGGCCGGAAGATGGATGCGGGATGCGCTGTCCAAGCCGGTCCTCGGGGTCGCGGCGCTGGCCGCCCTGACCACCGTCCTGCTCTGGCCGCACGAGGAGTGGATGGCACCCGCCAGCCTCGAGTGGGTACCCGACCCGGTCACCCTCGCCTACTACGCGCTTTTCTTTTGCCTCGGCGCGACCCTCTACGCGCACCGCGAGCAGCTGGTGACGGCCGCCCACCGGAACGCCTGGCGGTGGTTCGCCTGCGCGCTGCTGGCGGCACTTCCCGCCGCGGCGCTGTTCGCGTTGCACAATTCCCCCGCCTACGCCTCCAGGGCGCACGCGCCGGCGCTGTTCGTCTACGCGGTCGCGACCTGGGCCAGCCTGCTCGCCCTGGTGGGACTCGCAACCCGGTACCTCAACCGGCCGCGCCCTCGCTTTCGCTACATGGCGGACGCGTCCTACTGGATCTACCTGTCCCACCTGCCGGCGATGGTGCTGCTGCTGGCGCTCTTCGGCAGCCTGTCGACCGCACCGCTCTTCGCCATCGCCGTCGCGGGCTCGCTCGCCGCGTCGCTCGCCACCTATGCCCTGTTCGTCCGCTACACGGCGATCGGCCGGGTGCTGAACGGGCGCCGGGAGCGGCCGGCGCGGCACCCTGCCGCCGCGGGCGAGCCGCCACTGCCCCAACCGGCGATCACTCGCTGAGCAGCGGCAGGATCGCCCCCAGCTTGGTCTCGGTTTCGGCCAGCTCCGAAGCCGGCTCTGAGCCCCTGACGACCCCGACGCCGACGTAGAGGCGGGCATCGCGGTCGCGCAGCAGGGCGCTGCGCAGGCCGACGCAGAACTCACCGTCCTCGGGCGCGTCCATCCAGCCGACCGGCCCTGCGTAGCGGCCGCGGTCCAGCCGTTCCAGATCCGCGATCACAGCGGCTGCCTCCGGCCATGGCTCACCGCCAACCGCCGGGGTGGGATGCAGCAACCCGGCCAGCTCGACCGCTGAGCGAGGCTCCGCGAGCTGGGCGGCGATCGGCGTCGCCAGGTGCTGGATGTTGGCGACCTGGATGATCTCCGGCTCCGGCGCCGCCTCGACCCAGACCGAGTGAGGCCGCAGCGCGCGGACTATCCGCTCGGCGACGATCCGCTGCTCGCGGCGGTCCTTGTCGCTACGCAGCAGCTGCTCGGCGAGATGGTCGTCGACGGCGGGGTCGGAGCTGCGCCGGGTCGAGCCGGCGAGCGCCACGGTCTGCGCGCTCGCGCCGGAGCGCCGCACCAGCAGCTCCGGGCTTGCGCCGAGGAAGGCCGCTTCGGGAGTTCCGCAGCAAAAGCAGAAGCAGGACGGGAACTGCTCGCGCAGCGCGCCGAAGAGGGCCGCCGGATCGTGCGCAGCGGAAGCCTGGACGAGGACCTCGCGGGCGAGGACGACCTTGCTGATCTCCCCCGTCGCGATCCGGTCGGTCGCGGCGGCGACCGCGCGCTCGAAGTCGCCGGGGGGCAGGACGCTGTGGATCCGGGGCCGAACCGTCGGATGGGGGTCGAGCAGCGGCATCACCTCGTTTCGCAGCCCTGCCAACCGGGCGCCGAGCCGTTCGACGTGGGCCTCGACGTCGTCGCCGGGCCCAACCACCGCGTTGACCGTCAGGTACGCAGCTCCACCGTCGCGACAGATCGAGAGTTCCGGCAGCGTCAGCGACGCGGGAGGAAACGACGACCACTCGCTCGTGCCGCCGCCATCCGGATCGAACGCGAACCCACCCGTCCAGACCGCTCCCGCCCCCGCGGGCAACCCCGCCGGCGACTCCACCACCGCGTCTTCCAGGAGCCGTAGGCATTCTCGCGAGACGTCCTCGAACCGCCCTTCGCCTCGGGAAGTCACCTCATGCACAGTTCCCAGCGCGGCCAGGGAGAAGTCCCGGTCCGGCTGCTCCCAGCAGAACCACCTGTCGGACGCCAGGCGCGAGGAAAATACGGTTGCACAGGGATCGATGCTCTCAACCCGTGTAACTACGCTGACGAGGGTCTTCCTATTTCTTCCAACTGCGCGCTCAAGGACAGGCTGGAGGCTTGGAAATGACGAGATCCAGACGTTGCCGGGCAAGGACGCAGGGAGCCTGAATAGCAGCGCTATTCAGGCGACTGAGGACACCGCATGGCGGCGTCTGGGGCCGTCATTTTCAGTCTCCACCACGGACCAAGGCGATCTCGCCGGTCCGGACCATCTCCACGAGGCCGTGCGGTCGCACCATGCGCTCAAACGCCTCGATCTTGTCCGCGGAGCCGGTCATCTCGATCGTCAGCGTCTTGCGCGAGACATCGACGATCTTGGCCCGGAAGATCTCCGCGAACTGGATGATCTCACTGCGGTTCTCGACCGCAGCGGAGACCTTGAACAGGGCCATCTCGCGGGCGATCGTCTCCTCCGGCTCCATGTCGCGGATCTTCAGCACGTTGACCAGCTTGTGGAGCTGCTTGGTCACCTGGTCGATCGGGTGGACCGCGCCGTCCAGCGTCAGGGTGATGCGGGAGACGCTCGGGTCGTCGGTCGGGCCGACCGCCAGCGTGTCGATGTTGAATCCGCGTCGCGAGAAGAGCCCGGCGATCCGCGCCAACACGCCCGGCTTGTTCTCGACCAGAATCGAGAGCACGTGCTTGCGCCCGCTGAGCTGGCCGGGCAGGCGCAGCTCCTCGAGCTTGACCGCTTCCGGCGTCCCGGCCTCCATCAGCCCACCATGTCCCTTGCCGCGGCGCCGGCGGGAATCATCGGGAAGCAGTTCTCCTCCGGGGAGACCCTCACGTCGAGCAGAACCGGGCCGTCGGTCTCCAGCGCCTTGACCATCGTCTCCTCCAGGTCGGCGGAGTCCTCGCATCGGATCCCCGTCGCGCCAAACGCCTCGGCCAGCTTCGCCCAGTCGGGGCTGGGGCCCATCTCCACCGAGCTGTAGCGGCGGTCCCAGAACAGCTCCTGCCACTGGCGGACCATGCCCATGTAGCCGTTGTTCATCAGGAAGACCTTGACCGGGATGTTCTGGTGAACGCAGGTGGCCAGCTCCTGGCAGGTCATGACCAGGCTGCCGTCGCCGGCCAGGCAGACGACCGGGTCGTCGGGGCAAGCGACCTTGGCGCCGATCGCCGCCGGCAGGCCGAAGCCCATCGTCCCCAGGCCGCCCGAGTTGATCCAGCGCCGCGGCCGCTCGAAGCCGTAGTACTGGGCCGCCCACATCTGATGCTGGCCGACGTCGGAGGTGACGATCGCGTCCCCCTCGGTCGCGCGATGCATCGCCTCGACCATGAACTGAGGCTTGATCTCACCGTCCTTGCCGGGCTCGTAGCCGAGCGGGTACTCCTCCTGCCAGGCCCGGATCTGCTTCCACCAGGGCTCGAGCCGGGAGGGGTCGGTCTGCAGCGCCCGGTACTCGCGAGTGAGTGCCGGAAGCACCTCCTTGGTGTCGCCGACGATCGGAATGTGGGCCGGCACGTTCTTGGAGATCTCCGCCGGGTCGATGTCGATGTGGACGAACTTGGCCCGCGGCGCGAACTCGGAGAGTTTGCCGGTGATCCTGTCGTCGAAGCGGGCGCCGATCGCGACGATCAGGTCCGCCCCGTCCATCGCATAGTTGGCGGCGCGGGTTCCGTGCATTCCGAGCATTCCGAGCCACTGCGGGTGGCTCGCCGGGAAGGCGCCGAGGCCCATCAGCGTCGATGTGACCGGGAACTGATCGGAGGCGCACAGCTCGCGCAGCTCTTCGGAGGCGTTGCCGTTGACCACGCCACCCCCCGTGTAGAGCACCGGCCGCCTGGCGTTCGCGAGCGCCTTGGCCGCGATCCTGATCTGCTTGATGTTGCCGGCGCTGAACGGCCTGTAGCCGGGCAGCTCGACCGGCTCAGTGCGCGGCTCGTACTCGATGTCCGCCCGCGAGAGGTCCTGGGGCACGTCGACGAGCACGGGGCCGGGCCGGCCGGTCGAGGCGATGTGGAACGCCTCGTGCACGTATTCGGGGATCTGCGTCGGGTCGGTGGCCTGGAAGGAATGCTTGACGAAGGGAAGGGTCGAGCCGAGGATGTCGGCCTCCTGGAAGCCGTCGGTGCCGATCAGCTCGGTTCGCACCTGGCCGGTGACGAACACGGTCGGCACCGAGTCCAGCATCGCGTCGGCGATCGCAGTGACGAGGTTGGTCGCTCCCGGCCCGGAGGTCGCGAACGCCACACCGACCCTGCCCGATGCCTTGGCATACCCTTCGGCGGCGTGCCCTCCGCCCTGCTCGTGGCGGACCTGGACGTGGTCCAGGTCGGCATCGACCAGGGCGTCGTAGGTAGGCAGGTTGGCGCCGCCGGGGATGCCGAAGATGTGCTCGACACCCTCGGCTTTGAGGCTCTGCATCAGGGCGTCGGCGGCTCGCATGGGAAGGGCGATGGTAGCAGCGGGTTTGCGCTTGCCAGCGGGGGATTCCGGGCCGGTCGTCAGGTCCCGACCGGCTCGCCCGGGCTCCACCGCGTGCGGGGGTCGATCGCCCCCTCGATCGCATGTCCCTTGTAGCGCTCGATCGTGTGGATCATCGACTCGACCAGCTCTTCGCCGAGCAGGGTCGGCTTCAGGCCGAGGTCCAGAAGCTTGGTGTGAACGGCGTTGTAGTAGTGGCTCTCGAGCTCCACGCGGGGGTTCTCGTAGCTGCGCACCTCGACCTCGTAGCCGAGGTGCTCGCCGGCTCCGCGCACCAGCTCGGCCAGCTCGCCGACCGAGAACTGCTCCGTGAACTGGTTGAAGACGCGGTACTCGCCGCTCTCGGCCGGGTTCTCGACCGCCAGCTCCACGCACTGGATGGTGTCGCGGATGTTGAGGAACCCGCGAGTCTGGCCGCCCTGGCCGTAGACCGTCAGCGGGTGGCCGACAACGGTCTGCAGGCAGAAGCGGTTGAGCACCGTGCCGAACACCTCGTCGTAGTCGAAGCGGGTGATCAGCCGCTCGTCACGCGCCGTCTCCTCGGTGTCGATCCCGTACACGACCCCCTGGTTGAGGTCGGTGGCCCGCAGGCCCCAGATCCGGCAGGCGAAGTGGATGTTGGTCGAGTCGTGGACCTTGGAGCAGTGGTAGAGCGAGCCGGGCAGCTTCGGGAAGGGGAGCGTGTCGCGGCGGCCCTTGTGCTCGATCTCGATGAACCCCTCTTCGATGTCGATGTTCGGGGTGCCGTACTCCCCCATCGTGCCCAGCTTGACCAGGTGGCAGTCGGGCACGTGGTCGCGCATCGACCAGAGCAGGTTGAGGGTGCCGAGGACGTTGGTCCGCTGCGTCTCGACAGCGCGCTCACGCGACATCATCGAGAAGGGAGCCGAGGGCTGCTCGCCGTAGTGCACCACCGCCTCCGGCCTGACCTCCTCGATCACGCCGTCGAGGAAGTCGCCGTCCTCGATCGAGCCGACGTAGCGGCGCAGATGCTCGCCGGAGACCTCGTACCAGGCGTCGATCCGCTCGTCGAGGTCGCGGATCGGGGTCAGCGAGGCGGTACCGTGCTCCTCGTGCCAGCGGCGGCGGGAGAAGTTGTCGACGACAGCGACCTCGTGTCCGCCGGCCGAGAACCTCAGAGCAGTCGGCCAGCCAAGGTATCCGTCGCCCCCGAGGATGAGAACGCGCATGGCCGCGGCAGGGTAGCGAAGTGGGCGGCAGGCAACGGAGGTCGCGCCGGCCTGGCGGTCCTGGTCGCGATCCTGCTGCTCGGCGGCGGGCTGCGCGTCGCCTACGCGTGGGAAGGGCGCGAGCCGGTGCTCGACGCCGCGTCCTACGGACGTCTCGCGGTCGGGATCTCCGAGCACGGGGCGTTCGAGCAGCGCGGCGAGGGAGTCCCGCCGAGCCCCCAGCCGGCGACCAACTACTCGCCGGGCCTCCCCCTGCTCGTCGCCGGGATCTACGAGCTGAGCGGCGGCGAGCGCGAGCGGCCGGCGCGGTTGGCGCTTGCCCTGCTCGGGACGCTGGCGGTCCTCTTCGCCTACCTGATCGGGCGCCGGCTGGCCGGCACGGAGGCGGGGATCGTCGGTGCGCTCGGAGTCGCCGTCTACCCCGCCTTCCTCGAATACCAGGGGATGCTGATGACCGAGCCGTTGGCGGCGACCCTGCTCTCCGGGGGCGTTCTCGCAGTGCTCTGGGCGAACGGGCCCAGGGACCAAGCGTCGCCCGCGCGGGTCCTGTCGCGGGGGAAGGGGGTGTTAGCGAAAAATCAAGCGGCACCTCCTCCGCTTCCGCTCGGGCGCACTCACACGACCGGCGATCTTGCGCCCTCGCTCCCGCGTCCGGGGGTGCCTTTCCGGTACCTGCTGCCGGGGGTGCTGCTCGGGGCGACGGCCATGGTGAGACCCGAGTACTTGGGGATCGCTGTGCTGATTGCTGTCGTGGTGGCAGTGAGGCAGGGCCGTGGGGGGCTCCGGAGCTGTGGGGTTCAGGCGGTGGTGATGCTCCTGGGGGTCGTGATTGTCGTTGCGCCGTGGACCGTGCGGAACGCGGTGGTGCTCGATCGGTTCGTGCCTCTATCGACTGGCGGTGGGCAGGTGCTGTTCGCCGGCAACTATCTGCCCTCCGACGGTGATCCGCAGCGGGTCGGCGAGGAGGTGCTGGAGCGCAATCTAGGCATCCGGGCCCGCCTCGCGGCGGAGCAGCGGGCCGCGGGAAGCGCCGAGCCGCCGACCCTGGAGCGGATCCTCGCCGCGCTGGCGGCCAAGCGTCATCCCGGCACGGAGACCGACGTCGCCCTGAGGCGGATGGGCAGGGATCAGCTGTGGCGCAACATGCGCGAGCGCCCACTCGAGGTGGCCGAATTCACCGCTGTCAAGGTGGGCCGGGTCTGGGGGCGCGGTCCGCGCGAGGTGATGACCAAGCCCGTCTGGGCGATATGGCACGCGGCGATCGTCGCCCTCGGGCTGTTCGGCCTCGGACTGCTCGCCTGGCGGCGTCGCTGGGAGGCTCTGCTGTTCGGGGCGATCTTGCTCGCGGTCACCCTGCTCAGCGCCCTGCTCGTCGCCTCCCCGCGGCGGGTGCTCGTCGTCATGCCGCTCGTCTCGGCGCTGGCCGGCTACGGCGCCGCTAGCCTGACCCGCCGATGGCGACGATCCGCGCCCGCGCGCTGAGCCGACTGCGCACCCTTCCCGAGCGGCACGGCAGGACCACGCTGGTCCTGCTGGCGCTGATCCTCGCGCTCGGCCTGGGCCTGCGCGCCTACCGCACGGTCGAGCCCGTGGCGATGCCGGGCGACGACTCGCGCGCCTACTACGCGCTCGCCGAGTCGCTGTACGAGGAGGGCAGCTACGGGGGCGAGAACTTCCGCGACCCCAACGACTGGTCGCCGGGCGCCCCCCTGCTCTACTCGGCCGCCTTCTACGCGACAGGCGGCGCCCGCGAGGGAACGGCGCGCGCGGTCGAAGGCCTGCTCGGCCTGGCGGCGATCGTCGTCGTCTACCTGCTCGGCGCGCGGCTCAATTGCAGGCCGGCCGGCCTGCTCGCCGCCTTCGCCGTCGCCGTCTACCCACCGTTCATCCACTCGACCGGGATCCTGGCCAGCGAGCCGCCGGCGATCTTCACCCTTCCGGCCGCGGTGCTCGCCTTCCTCTGGGCATCGGACCGTGCACCAAGCACTGTGGGCGCGGGTCCTGTCGCGGGGGAAGGGGGTGTTAGCGGCCTCACCCGGCCGAACACCCCCCACCCCCACGCCACCCGCGCAGTCAGGTGGTTGGTTCCCGGCCTGTTGCTTGGAGCTACGGCGCTGATCCGGCCGGAATACCTCGTTGTCGGCATAGCTTTCGTCGTGCTTGCAGGGATCCGGATGGGGCGGGAACGAGGCTGGCGACCCGGGGTCGCCGCCGGGTCGGTTCTGCTTGCCGGCCTGGTCGTGGTGCTCCTGCCGTGGACGGTGCGCAACGCGATCGAGCTGGACCGCTTCGCGCCGGTCTCCACCGGCGGTGGCAAGGCCCTCTACGTCGGCACCTACCTGCCCGCGGACGGCGACTACCAGCGGGTCAAGGCGCTTCTCGCCGAGCGCTATCTGGGACGCGACCTCGAGCCGGGCTCGGAAGCGCTCGACCGCGTCGACCCGGTTCCCCTCTTCGACCGGGTGGCCAAGCGCCACCCGGAGCTGACCCGCGACGCGGCGCTGGGCAGGGTCGGCAAGGACAATCTCGACAGGTATCTCGGCGAGGACCCGATCGGCTATGCGGGCATGACGGTCCGAAAAGTGGGGCGAATGTGGGGCAGCGGCGTCGGCGAGGCGATGAGCTCGACGCCGGGACGCGTCGTCCAGGCTCTGCTCGTGCTGCTGGCGCTGGCCGGGCTGGCAGTGCTCGCCCAGCGTCGTCGCTGGTGGGAGGTGGTCGCCTGCGCGACGCCGATCGCCCTGGTCACCCTGGTCGGCGCCGCCACCCTTGCGGCGCCACGCCGCAACGAAGTGTTGATGACCCTGGTGCTGACCCTGGCCGCGGTGGCGGTCGTGCGGATAGCGGCCGCGACCCGCCATATCCTCTCCCGATCGTGATCGTCGCGAGCGTGTTCCCCCCCGAGCTGACCGCGCTGCGCGCCGCCGGCCTGCTCGCGGCGATCGCGATCGTCGCCTTCGCCGTGCTGCGGCGCCGCTCGCTGCGCAACGCCGACGTGCTGATTCTGCTGCTCGCCGGCATTGGATTGGCGATCGTCTCCGGGACCGAGCTGACCGACGCGCTGCTGGAGGCGTTCTCCTTCGAGCAGGGCAACGGCGGGCGCATCCTCGGCCTCGCCGTCTTCGCGATCTTCATCCTCTTCGCGCTGACCCTGCGGGCGCTCTCCCAAGCGGCGCGCAACTCGCGCCAGCTCTCCGCCGTCCTGGAGGGGCTGGCCTGGGACGAGTTCCGCCAAGCGGACCTGCCGCAGCGCTTCCACGGGAGGGTCGCGGTGGTCGTCCCCGCCTACAACGAGGCCGAGAACGTCGGCCATGTGCTCGATCGGATCCCGGCCGAGGTCTGCGGCCGGGAGACCGCCGTGCTGGTCGTCGACGACGGCTCCCGCGACGGAACCGCCGAAGTCGCCGAGCGGCACGGCGTCGCCGTCGCCCGCCACGTAATCAACCGCGGCGGCGGCGCGGCGCTGCGCACCGGCTACCGGTTGATGGTCGACTCAGGCGCCGAGATCGTCGTGACGATCGACGCCGACGGCCAGCACAAGCCCGCTGAGATGGAGCGATTGGTCGAGCCGGTGCTGAGTGGCGAGGTCGAGATGGCGCACGGCTCGCGCGTGCTGGGCGAGGCCTCCGAAAACCACTTCGCCCGCGAGCTGGGCATCGTCTTCTTCAACCGGCTCGTCTCCTTCATCACCCGCACGCACGTCACCGACTGCTCCAACGGCTACCGGGCCGTGCGCTCCACCGCCCTCCCGCAGCTGGTGCTGCGCCAGGAGCAGTTCCACACCTCCGAGTTCATGATCGAGGCGATCAAGCGCGGCATCCCCGCCAGGGAGGTCCCGGTCACGGTCGAGCAGCGCCTGCACGGCGCCTCCAAGAAGCCCGCCATCGTCCGCTACGGGCTCGGCTTCGCCAACGCGATCCTCCGCACCTGGCTCAGGTAGGCGGGTAGCGCACCGGCTCGTCCTCCTCCGGCAGGTAGAGGTCGGTGCCGCAGCGCGGGCAGACCTGAACGTAGAGCTTGACCACGTTGTTGCAGGTCGGGCAGCGGCGCTCCGGCTCTTCCTTCTCGGAGCGAAAGAGGATCACCGCAACGAGGCCGAGGATCGGCAGCACCGTGCCGACCGCGAACCAGATCCAGAACGAGCTGCCCTTCCCCTTGCCGACGATCGCCGTGGCGAGGCCGAAGGAGAGCGCGATCAGGACGTACTGGATGCCCATCGGCCCATTCTGGCGCGCAGACGCGGCTACGTGACGCGCTCTTCGCCCGCGGGCAGCGGTCGGTGCGATCCGCCTCGCTCATAGACCTCCGCCCGCAATGGTTTGGGATGGCCAATCGAGCCGACCTCGGAGACGTCGCGGCGGAAAGGGAGGCTGGCGGTCCAGTCGATCAGAGCGCGGACCTTGCGGGCGACGCCCGGAATCTGGCTGACGTGGTAAGTGCGGGCCAACCACCAGGCAAGGAAACCGCGAAAGGTCAGCCGTCCGATCCGCCCGACGGCCTTGTAACGACCGAGGTTGACGAATGCCGCTCGGCTGCGGTAGCGGAAGCTGCGCTGGGTTCCGATGCCCAACTCCGCCGCAATGTTGCGCGCCGCCACCGGTCCCTGGCGAACCGCGTGCTGTGCCGTCGGAGGGCAAGTGCCGCCCAGTGGATCGGGGACCGCGGCGCAGTCTCCGATGGCCCAAACGGAATCCATGCCCATCACCCGCAGCTTCTTGTCGACCGGAACCCGACCGTGTTCGTCGAGCGGCACGTCGAGATGACGAAGGCTCGGGTGGGCCGTCACCCCCGCCGTCCAAACCGTGGTGCGCGTCGGAACCGTCTCGCCGGTCGAGAGGGTGGCGCTGTGTGGTCCGACTTCCTCCAGGGTGATTCCAAGGCGAATGTCGATGCCGCGTCCTCGTAGCTCGCCCACGGCGTAATCGGCCAGCCCCGCGTCGATCTCAGGCAGCACCCGGTCGGCCGTCTCGACCAGGATCCAGCGCATGCCGTGCAACCGGGCCCGCGGGTAGCGGCTGATTGCATCCGCGGCAAAGTCCTGAAGCTCCGCCAGAGCCTCGAGCCCTGCGTAGCCACCGCCGACGAACACGTAGGTGAGCAACTCGTCTTGCCGTGCCGGATCTTCGGTCGCGTTGGCAGCCTCGAGCGACTCGACGATGTGATTGCGCAGCCAGATCGCATCGGCGAGGCTCTTGAAACCGATCGCGTGCTCAGCCAGACCGGGTACCGGCAGAACCCGGGAAACCGAGCCCAGCGCCAGCAGGAGCTGGTCGTAGGGGAGCAGATTCACCTCGCCGTCGTGGTCGCGGATCTCGACGGTCTTGGCGGTCGGGTCATGTGAATCGACCGCCCCCAGCCGCAGGTAGGTGCGCTCGAGGATCTCCCGCAGCGGTGTGACCACGTGGCGTGGCTCCAGAGTACCTGCCGCTGCCTCGGGTAGGAACGGCGTGTAGAGGAGAAAGTTGACGTCGTTGACCAGCGTGAGGCGAGCAGACTGGCGCGGCATCAAGCGCTCCAGTTCGCGGGCCGCCATCGCGCCGGCGAAACCCCCTCCGGCGATGACGACGTTCCAGGCCATGCCGTGAAGGTAGCACCTTGTAACAAAATGTTACAAAGTGGCAAAGGCTACTTGGGTCAGCTCAGCCTCTCCTTGATCAGGCGATTGACCTCGCCGCCGTCCGCACGGCCCTTGGTCTTTTTCATCACCGCGCCGACGATCGCGCCGATCGCCTTGCCGTTGCCGGAGCGGACCTGCTCCGCCGCCTCGGGGTTGGCCTCGAGCGCCGCGTCGACGATGCCCTCCAGCTCCGAGGAGTCGGAGATCTGCGTCAGGCCCTCGCGCTCGACGACCTCGACCGGGTCGCCACCCTCGAGAACCAGAGTTGGCAAGAGTTGCTTTGCACTGCCGTGGGAGATCGCCTTGGTCCTAACCAGCTCGATCACCGTCGCAAGACTGCCGGGATCCAAGCTGGGTTCGTCAACACCATCTTTCTCACGAGCCTGTCTCAGGGCGGCGGTTAGCTCGCCGGTCACCCAGTTGGCAACAGTTTGGGCGTCAGCCCCACCCGGCTCTTCGAGAACCTGCTCGAAATAGGCCGCGGCCCCAGGATCGGCGGCCAACAGAGCTGCGCTCTCGGATGAGACCTTCAACTCTGTCTCATAGCGGGCAATTCGCGCCGCCGGCAGCTCCGGCAGCGACTCGCGGGCATCGCTCAGCATCGCCTCGGTCGGCGCCAGTGGGACCAGGTCGGGCTCCGGCAGGTAGCGGTAGTCGTGCGCCTCCTCCTTGGAGCGCAGCGCCGTCAGGGTGCCGTCGCCGGGGTGGAAGTGCAGTGTCTCCTGGACGACCGGCTCCCCCGCGTCGGTCAGCTCCCGCTGGCGAGCCAGCTCCGCCTCGACACCGCGCTCCAGGAAGCGGAAGCTGTTCATGTTCTTCAGCTCGGTCTTCACGCCCAGCTCATCGCTGCCGGCGGGCCGCACGGAGACGTTCGCGTCGACCCGCAGGCTGCCCTCCTCCATGTTCACGTCGGAGACGCCGAGCTGGCGCACGGTAGTGCGCAGCAACTTCGCCCACTCGGCCGCCTCGGCCGCGCCGCGCAGGTCGGGCTCGGTGACGATCTCCACCAGCGGCGTGCCGGCGCGGTTGAAGTCGACGAGCGAGGCGGCGGAGCCGTGGATGCGCCCGGACTCGCCGACGTGGATCGTCTTCGCCGCGTCCTCCTCCAGGTGGACGCGGTGGATTCGCACGTCGCCCAATCGCCCGCCGGTCGCAAGCGGCACGTCGTACTGGCTGATCTGGTACGCTTTCGGGTTGTCCGGGTAGAAGTAGTTCTTGCGGTGGAAGATCGAGCGCGGAGCGACCTCGCACTCCAGCGCGACGGCGATCTGCAACGCGTAGCGGATCGCCCGCTCGTTCGGCACGGGCAGCACCCCGGGATGGGCGAGGCAGACCGGGCACGTATGGACGTTCGGCTCGTCGCCGAAGGACAGCTCGCAGCCGCAGAACATCTTCGTCCGCGTGCTCAGTTGGACGTGGATCTCCAGGCCGATCACCGGCTCCAGCTCAGCCATCGCCGTCCTTCCCCGGCCGGGCGTCGAAGCCGATCTCCCGCTCCAGCGCGAAGGCCGCCTCCAGCAGGGTCTGTTCGCCGAATGCGGGCGCCGCGATCTGGAAGCCCACCGGCAGTCGGGGCCCGCCGCCCTCCGGCTCGGCCAGCCCGGCCGGGATCGAGATCGCCGGGAGGCCGGCGAGGCTCATCGGCACCGTGAAGAAGTCGTTCAGGTACATCGCCAGCGGATCGTCGGTCTTCTCGCCCAGATTGAAGGCGACCGAGGGCGAGGTCGGAGTGACGACGAAGTCGAACTCGGAGAACGCGGCGGCGAAGTCGGCGGCGATCTTGGTCCGCACCCGCTGCGCGCGACCGTAGTAGGCGTCGTAGTAGCCGGACGACAAAGCGTAGGTGCCGAGCATGATCCGCCGCTTCACCTCGTCGCCGAACCCCTCGGCCCGCGTCCCCTCGTACATCTCGACCAGCTCGCCGGCCTCGGCGCGCATCCCGTAGCGGACGCCGTCGTAGCGGGCCAGGTTGGTGGACGCCTCCGCGGGGGCCAGGACGTAATAGGCGGAGATCCCGTGCTCGGTGTGCGGCAGAGACGCCTCGGACAGCTCGCCGCCGAGCCGCTCGATCGTCTCCAGCGTGGCCTCGAAGACAGCCCTCACGCCCGGCTCGATCCCGTCCCGGGCCAGCTCGCTCGGCACCGCGAAGCGCAGGCCGGAGAGGTCCTCGCGGCTCGGCGCAGCGATTCCGCCCTCTATCCCGACCGACGTCGAGTCGCATGGATCGTGCCCCTGCAGCGCGGAGAGCAGCAGCGCTGCGTCGGTCACGTCGCGGGTCAGCGGTCCGCACTGGTCCAGCGAGGACGCGAAGGCGATCATCCCGTAGCGCGAGATCGCGCCGTAGGTGGGCTTCAGGCCGACGATCCCGCACAGCGAGGCCGGCTGGCGGATCGAGCCCCCGGTGTCGGTGCCGATCGCGCAGGGAGCGAGGCCGGCGGCGACCGCGGCCGCCGAGCCCCCCGAGGACCCGCCCGGCACGCGGCCGCGGTCCCACGGGTTGAGCACCGGCCCGTAGGCGGAGTTCTCGTTGGAAGAGCCCATCGCGAACTCGTCCATGTTGGTCTTGCCGAGCACTCCGGCGCCGGCGTCGTGCAGGCGGCGCACGGCGGTGGCGGTGTACGGGGGGCGGTAGCCCTCGAGGATCCGCGAGCCGGCCGTGGTCGGGATCCCCTCGGCGCAGAAGATGTCCTTGACGGCGACCGGAACTCCGGCCAGCGGCCCGTCGCCACCCCCGAACGTCCCGGAGTCCTCCCCATTCGGGGGAGTCCCGGACGTTCGGTCATCGGCCCGCCACAGGTAGGCGTTCAGCTCGTCGCCGGCGGCGGCCTCGCGCCAGGCCTCCGTGTATTCCGCCCCGGGAATCTCACCGGCGGAGATCCGCGCGGCCGCCTCGGCCACGGTAAGCCCAAGCAGTTCGCTCATACCTCGGTCTCGGCTGCCGGCGAGGGCGCTCGGAAGGCCCCCTCGGCCGGGTCGGGCGCTGCATCCAGCATCGTCTCTCGCGGCCAGCTTGGCCGCGGCTCGTCGGGCCGCAGCACGTTCTTCAGATCGACGACATGCGAGGTCGGCGGCACGTCGTCGAGATCCAGGGCCGCGATCCGGTCGACGTGGTCGAGGATCCCCGACAGCTCCCCCGCCATCCGCTCCACCTCCCCTTCCGAGAGGCGCAGCCGAGCAAGGCGGGCCACGTGTAGAACCTGCTCTCGATCGATCATCAGATGCGGGAGTCTAGGAGGACTGTGACTGGCTGCCCAGCCAGTAGACTGCCGCCGCGATGAGCGGAGATCGAGCCGAGAAGTTCGTCGTCCTCTGCCTGCGGCTGCTCGCGGCCGGCTTCTTCATCGCCGGCGTCCTCTTCATCGCCGCACCGGACACGATCATCGATGACCTCAACGACCTCGGTGACTCGCTGGGCGGCTTCAGCGACTCGCCCGAGACGGGATCGAGGCTCTGGCTCGCCCTCTCCTTCGCCTACATGATGGTGATCGCCGCGGTCTGCGCCGTCACGCAGGCGGACGTGGTCCGCTACCGGCCTTTCATCCTCGTACTGGTGGTCGCCAAGGTCACCTCGTCACTGGCGGCGCTTGGTTTCTACCTCTTCGACGACGACGCCTTCGCCTACCTGGCGGGCTTCGTCGTCGACGCGCCGCTGGCGATCGCCGCCCTCTGGCTCTGGTCGCTTGTGAGCCGAATACAGCGTCCGGTAGGAGCCGGCGCTGACGGCCCCGGACCTACGTAGGGCGTTGTCCTCGGTCGGTCGCCTGCGGGTCACGCACTGCTGGTGCGCTCCCCTTGCCGACCTCCCTGCGTCCTAGCCCTACTTGGTCCGGGTCTCGCCAGAGTCCTTACTAGTTGCTCGGCGGTGGAGGCGGTGGCTGAGACGGCGGCGGAGGAGGCGGTGGACCGCCCTGGCCACCGGAGCCCTCGCCGGGACCGCCGGAGAAATGGTCGGCGGCATCCCCGAACGAGGTCCCTTCCTCGTCCATCGCGCTGTAGCCGCCGTAGGTCAGCAGCGCCGCGAGAATCAAGCCCAGGTAGACCCCGAACTCCCGACCGGCATCGCCCGGAGGGTCGATGATCCGGTAGACGATCAGCAGCGTGGAGATCGCCCCCAGCAGGGTCACCACCGTGCTGAGTGGGAACGTGAGCTCCATGTCGGCCATCCGAGTGCCCACGGTGCCGAGCGTGACGACGATCGTCAGCAGCAGCACGAGGTCGATGAAGTCGAACGACTCCCACGCGTTGAAGCTGGCACTGGTCTCGATATCGACGCCGAACTGCTCGGCGAAGTCGCCCGCCGCCCCGGTGTCGAAGCCGAACCAGGAGAAGAACATCACGATAAAGAGCAGAACCGCGGACACCCCCGCGACCTTCTCTCCCATGCTCAACCTGTCCATATAGAACTCCCTCCTCCTCGGAACTGGGTCGGCCGCACCCTATACCCGCCGATAGGCGGCAATCGTGTTGACCAGCAGCATCGCCCGCGTCATCGGCCCGACCCCTCCGGGGACCGGGGTGATCGCCCTGGCCCGCTCGCTCGCCGATTCGAACTCGACGTCGCCGACCAGGGCGCCGTCGACCCGGTTCGTGCCTACGTCGATCACCGTCGCCCCCTCCCCCACCATCTCTCCGGTCACCAGGCCGGGCGAGCCGGCCGCCGCGACCAGCACGTCCGCCTCGCGGCAGACGGCGGCCAGGTCACGAGTGCGCGAGTGGCAGTGGGTGACGGTCGCGTTCGCGGCCAGCAGCAGCGAGGCCAGCGGCTTGCCGACCAGGATCGAGCGGCCGATCACGACGGCGCGAGCGCACTCCAACTCGACCTCCTCCTCGCGCAGCAACTCCATCACGCCGGCCGGCGTGCAGGGGGCGATCGCCTCCGGGCGACCCTGCACGAGCAGGCCGGCATTGACCGGGGTCAGGCCGTCGACGTCCATGGCCGGGTCGATCAGCCCGATCAGCTCGTCCTGGTCGAGGTGGGAAGGCAGCGGCAGCTGCAGGAGGATCCCGTGCACCCGCTCGTCCGCGTTCAGGGCGCGGATCAGCTCCGCCAACTCCACCTGCGAGACGTCTCCGCCCGGCTCGTGGTGGAAGGACTCGATCCCGACTTCGGCGGAGTCCTCGCGCTTCATCCGCACATAGACCGCGGAGGCGGGGTCCTCGCCGACCAGGATCGTCGCCAGCCCCGGTGGCGAGGGCAGCTCCGCCACCTCGGCCGCCACCGTCTCCCGCACCCGGGCGGCCACCGCCTTGCCGTCTATCACCCGGGCGCTCACCTGCGGCGCACCGGCGCGTAGTCGGCCATCAGCTTGCGCTCCGAGCCGTCGCCGGCGAAGCGGACGACGATCACCCCACCGGGCTCGACCGCGGTCACCACCCCCTCGCCGAAGCCGGCGTGGACGACATCGTCCCCGGTGGTCAGCTCCAGCGCCGGGCCGGGGTCCGCGGCCGGAGCCGGCCCGCTCGGCGCCCCCCAGCCGGTGCCGATTCCACCGCCCGGCGCGCTGGAGTGGCGGTCGGCCAGCTCGGCGGGAAGCTCGTCCACGAAACGGGACGGGATCGCCGGCTCGCTGCGGCCGCCGAAGATGCGCCGCTGCCGCGCCCAGGTCATGTAGAGGCGCTTGCGGGCCCGGGTGATGCCGACGTAGCAGAGGCGGCGCTCCTCCTCTTCGCCGCCTTCTTCCAGCGCCTTCATGTGCGGGAAGACGCCCTCCTCGCAGCCGGCGATGAAGACCGTGTCGTACTCCAGCCCCTTCGCGTTGTGGAGGGTCATCAGGGTGATCAGCGACTCGTCCTCGCGCAGCTTGTCCTGCTCGGACTGCAGCGAGACCTGCTGGAGGAACTCCTCCAGCGGAGGCAGCTCGCCCTCCCCCTCCAGCTCGCGGTTGGCGTCGAACTCGCCGGCGAGGCCGATCAGCTCCTCCAGGTTCTCGACCCTGCCCTCTGCCTCGACCGTGCGCTCCGCCTCGAGCGCCTCCAGGTAGCCGCTGTCACGGAGGACCCGCTCCAGCAGCTCGGCGACGGGGGCGTTCTGCACCGCGTCGCGCAACCCCTCGATCGTTTCGTGGAAGCGCGACACGGCTTTGATCGCCCCTCCGCTCAACCCCGGGACCTCTTCCGCCCGCCCGACGACCTCCCAGATCGACATGCCGGTGGTGTTGGCGTGGGAGGCGAGCCGACCCTGGCTGGTCGTCCCGATTCCGCGTCGGGGCGAGTTGACGACCCGCGCGAAGGAGACCTGGTCGGAGGGGTTGACCAGCAGGCTCAGGTAGGCGATCGCGTCCTTGATCTCGGCCCGCTCGTAGAACTTGGTCCCGCCGATCACCTGATAGGGCAGTTCGAAGCGGACCAGGGTGTCCTCCAGGACCCGGCTCATCGCGTTGGTCCGGTAGAAGACGGCGACGTCCTCGCGGCGCACTCCTTCCTCGGATCCGAGCCGCTCGATCTCACCGGCTATCCAGCGCGCTTCCTCGTGCTCGTCGGCCAGTTCGGAGAGCCGCACCTGGTCGCCCTCCCCCGCCTCCGTCCAAAGGTTCTTCGCGCGCCGCTCGCGGTTGCGCTCGACGACGGCGTTGGCGGCAGAGAGGATCGTCTGGGTGGAGCGGTAGTTCTGCTCCAGCTTGACCACCTCGGCCCCCGGGAAGTCGCGCTCGAAGTCGAGGATGTTGCGGATGTCGGCGTGGCGGAAGCCGTAGACCGACTGGTCTTCATCGCCGACGACCATCAAGTTGCCGTGCTCTGAAGCCAGCAGCTGAAGCAGCCGGTACTGGGCGCGGTTGGTGTCCTGGTACTCGTCGACGAGGACGTGGCGGAAGGCGCGCCGCCAGCGCTCCCGCGCCTCCTCGAACAGCTCCAGCACATTGACGACGCGGACCAGCAGGTCATCGAAGTCGACCGCGTTGGCCTCCAGCATCCGCTTCTCGTAGAGCGCGTAGACGGCGGCGGTCGCCTCCTCGAACAGCGAGCCCTGCGACTCCTCGTAGGCGGCGGCGTCGACGAGCTTGTTCTTGGCGCCGGAGATCTGGGCGCGGACGGCGCGGGGGGGAAAGCGCTTGGGGTCGGTCCCCAGCTCGTTCATGCAGCGCTTCACCATCCGCAGCGAGTCCGACTCGTCGTAGATCGTGAACGCCCGCGAGTAGCCGAGCCGCTCTGCCTCGGCCCTCAGGATGCGGGCGCACGCCGAGTGGAACGTCATCACCCACATCGCCCGCGTCGCGCGGCCGACGAGCTGCTCCACCCGCTCGCGCATCTCGGTCGCGGCGCGGTTGGTGAAGGTGATCGCGAGGATCTCGCCGGGCCGTGCGGCGCCGCTCGCCAGCAGGTAGGCGATCCGGTGGGTGAGGACCCGCGTCTTGCCCGAGCCCGCGCCGGCGATCACCAGCAGCGGCCCCTCGCCGTGGCGGACGGCTTCCTGTTGTGGCGGGTTCAGATCGGCGAGCAGCCTCTCCAAGCGGTCGGCGCCGGCTTCCGTCGGCGCGCCTCCCGCCTCCGCGTCGGGTGGAGTCCGGTCCTGCTCGGCGGCGTCGGGGTGGGTCACGGCCCTCACCCGGCCCAGGATATCCCCGCCCGCGGCGGGGCTCGACGGCTCAACCGCCGGCCGAAGAGCGACCGGTGCGGGCGCGGATCTCGCGCACGTCTCCCCCGTCCGCCTCGCCGCCGGAGCCCTCGTCGAGGCCGTCCAGGCGGCGCTCCAGCGCCGCCATTCGCTCGGAGAGCTGCTTGATCGCGTCGGCGACCGGGTCGGGTAGGTGGATCCAGTCCGCGTCGGGCCCCTCGACCTTGCGGCCTTCGACGCGAACGGGGTGGCCCGGGTTGCCGACCACTGTCGCGCAGGGCGGGACGTCCTCGACGACCACCGTGTTGGCGCCGACCTTCGCCCCCTCACCCACCTCGATCGGCCCGAGCAGCTTGGCGCCGGAGCCGATCGTGACGCTGTCGCCAACGGTCGGGTGGCGCTTGCCACGCTGAAAACCGGTGCCGCCCAGGGTGACGCCTTGGTAGAGGGTCACCCGCTCGCCGATCTCCGCCGTCTCGCCGATCACTACGCCGGAGCCGTGGTCGATGAAGAAGTCGGCGCCGATCCTCGCGCCGGGGTGGATCTCGATGCCCGTGACGACCCGGCAGAGGTAGGAGATCCACAGCGGCAGGAACGGCACGCCGGCCTCGTGCAGCGCGTGCGCGACCCGGTGCGCGAGCAGCGCCTGCACGCCGGCCCAGGTGGTGAGGATCTCGAGCGTCGACACTCCCTGCGCCGCGGGGTCGCGATCCCGCGCGGCATCCACGTCCGCCCTGATCTCTTCGAGAATTTTCACGGTGCGAAGAAGGGTAGGGACATGTAGCGCTCGCCCGAGTCGCAGACGACGGTGACGACGCGCCCCCCGGCCAGCTCCGGGCGCGCCGCGATCTCCAGCGCCGCCTTTATGTTGGCGCCAGCGGAGATCCCCGAGAGGATCCCCTCCCGCTTCGCGGCGAGCCGCGCCGTCTCCAGGGCATCTTCGTCGGAGACGGCGATCGTCTCGTCGATCACCGAGCGGTCGAGCACCGAGGGCACGAAGCCGGCGCCGATCCCCTGGATCTTGTGTGGGCCCGCCTTGCCCCCGGAGAGCACCGGGGAGGTCGCCGGTTCCACCGCGACGACCAGCGCGTCGGGATTGCGCTCCTTCAGCAGCCCGCCGACGCCGGTGATCGTGCCGCCGGTACCGACACCGGCGACGAAGGCGGCGACTTCGCCGCCCGTGTCGTCCCAGATCTCCTTCGCCGTGGTCCGCCGGTGCACCTCGGGATTGGCCGGGTTGTCGAACTGCTGCGGCATGAAGCCCTTGCGCTGCTCGCGTATCTCCTCCGCCAGCTCGACCGCCTCGGTCATCCCGCCCAGCGAGGGCGTCTCCCTCACCTCGGCCCCATAGGAACGCAGAAGCTTCGCCCGCTCGCGGCTCATCCCCTCCGGCAGGGTCAGGATCAGCTCGTAGCCGCGCGCCGCGCAGACCATTGCCAGCGCGATCCCTGTGTTGCCGCTGGTCGGCTCGACCACCACCGACCCGGGCTCCAGCCGCCCCTCCCGCTCGGCGGCGTCGATCATCGCCACACCGATCCGGTCCTTCACCGATCCGCCCGGATTGAAGTACTCCAGCTTCGCGCAGACCTCGGCCTCCAACCCCTCGCCCAGCCTCCTCAGCGCGACCAGCGGCGTCCCCCCGACCGTCGCCGAAGCCTCTCCCGCGATCTTCATCAGATGTAGTACATGCCGGATCCGGCGGCTTCGGCTTCGCGGCGGGCGATCTCGGCGATGGTGGTCTCGCCGAAAACGTTGCGCAAGGCGGTGACGCCCTCGGCCCAGATGCCGCCTGCTTCGTCGGCCTCCTGGCCCACCTTGCCATCCAGGGCCTGGACGACGTCGAGGACGGAGATCTCCTCGGCGGGTCGGGCCAGCGTGTATCCGCCCTTGACGCCCCGGTGGCTGACCAGAAGGCCGCCGCGGCGCAGGGTCGAGAACAGCTGCTCCAGGAACTGCTCCGGGATCTCACGGCGCTCGGCCAGCTCCTTGATCGGCACCGGCCGCTCGCCGGCGCGGGCCAGCTCGGCCATCGCCACCACGGCGTAGCGGGACTTGGAGGTGACCGAGATCACCGTGCCTTTCTACCGCACCGCGCCTGGGTTAGGATCGGGCGACAGGGTCGCGCGGCCGAAGCCACCCCAACTCGAAGGAACCCAATCGTCGTGAACGAACGCCCCCACTGCCTCGTGATCGACGGGCACCCGCTGGTGCGGGTCGGGTTGCGGGGCGCGCTTGGCGACGGCTTCGAGGTGCAGGAGGCCGACAGCCGCGAGGAGGCGCTGGGGCTGGTCCGCGACATCGGCGACTTCGACGTCGCCGTGGTCGACATGCGAGCCTGGGCGAACGGGGACGAGCCGTCGATCAGCGGGCCCGACGCGATCCGCTCCCTGCGGAGAACCGAGCCCTCGCTGGGGATAGTCGCCCATGGAGAGCGAGCCGAGCGCCACCTCGCTACCGCTGCGCTTCAGGCCGGCGCGACGGCCTACGTCTCGCGCACTTCGGCGCCGGAGGAGGTGCAGCGCGCGGTGAAGGCCGCGGTGGACCAGAGCGACTTCGTCGACCCGGCGGTGCCTCCCAAGGGAAGCCGAGGCATTCTCACCGGCCGTCAGCGCCAGATCCTCCAATTGCTGGCCGACGGCGAGTCGACCGCCGCGATCGCGGCCGGAGAGCTCGCCCTCAGCGAGGAGACCGTGAAGACCCACGCGAAGAACATCCTCACCCGGCTGGGCGCCCGCAACCGCGCCCACGCCGTGGCCATAGGCATTCGCGCGGCACTGATCGAGTAAGGATCGCTACGCCAAGCTGCTCCCGGACGCGAAGCGGAGGAAGCAGCGCCCGGCCTTGCCGGCTACAGCCAACCTCGATCGTGCGCGGTGAGCACGGCCTGCGCGCGATCCACCGCCCCGATCTTGCCGTAGATGTTGTGCAGGTGGGTGCGGATCGTCGAGACCGAGAGCTGCATCTCGGCGGCGATCTGCTTGTAGACCTTGCCCTCGGCGAGCAGCCGCAGGACGTCCATCTCGCGGGCGGAAAGCGGGCATGGCTCGCTTGCCCTGACGACCTCCTGCTGGGCATAGGGGAACTCGTAGAGCAGGCCCCGAAGCGCGGCCCGGTCGATGTCACAGCGCTCTGCCATCGCTGTCAGTCGATCGGGAGTCACGGCCTCGCCCTGGACGTAGTGGGCGACCATGTCGGCGACGGCGACCGCGGCGCCCAGGCCTTCGGCGTCGGGGGAATGGTGACGCTCGATGGCAACGGCGATCCGCTGGGGCAGATTCCAGCGCCGAGCCAGGACACCGCCGACCAGGGCATGGTCTATTCCCAGCTCGTCGCGCTCGTCGCGCAGGCGCTGTTCAGGGGTGTTCGCCGCCGCGTCGAAATAGGCCTTGTAGCCGGGGTGCAGCCTGGAGACGACCAAGCGCCCCACGTCATGCAGCATGGCCGCGACCGTCAGCTCGTCGCGCCCGAAGCCGTTCGAGATCCGGGAGATGCGATCTGCCACGCGGCGGGCCGCCAGCGCGTGGGTTCGAAAGCGCTCCGGCTTCAGCTCCCAACCGCCGTTGGACTCGAAGAAGTCGAAGACCGGAGCGGTGCCGGCAAGCGCCAGCACGCCGGAGGGACGAAGCGTCTCGACCGCCTCCGGCACGGTTGCCACCTCCCCCACGGCGCCGTCCCGGTTGGCAAGGCGAAGGACCGCGATGGTGAGCGCTACGTCGGACTCGATCGCCTCGCTCAACTCCGACTTGCTCACCGAGACCGAAGTGGCTTCCCTCATCACTCGCTCTCGCGATTCGAGCAGCACGGGGAAGCACTCGACAGCCTCGAAAGCTTCCGCGAGGCGGCCGCCGGGGGCCTGCCCTGTGCGACCGCTCTTGCCGGCGGGCGCAGTCTGGCCCTTGCCATTCGTATGGGTAGCGGCCGATGCCATCGCTTGCGAAGCCCATCGGCAGCATTGGCTGGATGGTTTAGGAGCCGATACCAAAAACTAGGCGTGCTGGGCTCAGGCGAGGCGTGCAAGCGCCGCGTCGATGCGCGCCAGCGACTCCCCGCGGCCGAGCACGGAAAGGGACTCGAAGATCCCCGGCGAGACCGTCGTGCCGGTGATCGCGACACGGATCGGCTGGTAGAGCCGCCCGGGCTTCACTCCGAGCCTCTCGACGGTCGGCGCCAGCGCTGCCTCTACGGCCTCGGGGTCGAAGTCCGAGGCCTCGGACAGCGCCTCGCGGGCTGCCGCCAACCCCTCCCTTGCGCCGTCCTTCATCACCTTGCGCCACGCCTTCTCGTCGTCGACCGGCGGCTCGAAGAGGAAGGCGATCAGCGGCCAAACCTCGCTCAAGGTCTGCGCCTTCTCCTGGGCGATCGCGCAGGCGGCACGCAGGCGCTCGTCCGGCCCACGGCCGAGGTGGTGGGCCACCGCCTCCGTGTACTCGTCGAGCGGCAGCTCCCGCATGAAGCGGCCATTGACCCAGCGCAGCTTCTGCTCGTCGAAGACCGCCGACGCGCGGCCGACGTCCTCGACCCGGAAGCGCTCGACCAGCTCCTCGGTGCTCATCAGCGTCGTGTCGTCGTCGGTGCCCCAGCCGAGCAGCGCCAGGTAGTTGCGCACCGCCGCCGGCAGGTAGCCGGCCTCGCGCAGCTCCTGCACGGAGGCGGCGCCGTGACGCTTGGAGAGCTTGCGGCCGTCGGGGCCGTGCAGCAGCGGCAGGTGCGCGTAGCGCGGCGGCTCATGCCCCAGCGCCCGCAACACGAGGAGCTGCTTCGGCGTGTTGGAGAGGTGGTCGTCGCCGCGCACCACCTCGGAGACCCCCATCTCGGCGTCGTCGACGGCGACCGCGAAGTTGTAGAGGACGGAGCCGTCGCCGCGAGCGATCACGAAATCGTCGTAGCTGCGGTTGGGAAAGGCGACGGCGCCGCGGATCAGGTCCTCGACCACCGTCTCCCCCTCGTCGGGCACGCGCAGCCGGACGGCCGCGCCCGGCTCCTCGGTCGGCTCGCCCCGGTAGCCGCAGTCGGTACCGTGCTCCGCCTTCCAGGCCTCGACGTCCTTCGCCGTCGCCGAGTCGCGGTAGGCCGCCCCGGACTCCAGCAGCCGCTCCAGCGCCACGGCATGGCGGTCGGCGCGCTTCGCCTGGGAGATCGGGCCCTCGTCCCAGTCCAGCCCCAGCCAGCGCAGCGCGTCGAGGATCTGCTCGACGTTCTCCGCGGTGGAGCGCTCGCGGTCGGTGTCCTCGATCCGCAGCGCCAGCCGGCCACCGCCGTGGCGTGCCGCAAGCCAGTTGTAGAGTGCCGTCCTCGCTCCGCCGATGTGCAGCGCACCGGTCGGCGAGGGGGCAAAGCGGAAACGGAGGTCTGTCTCACCCATGCTGATCGGCGCGCATGTTTCCACAGCAACCGCGCGCTATCTCGCAACCGGCTCTGTAGAGCGGATTGAAGGCTCCACTTCCGGCACGTCAAGAGCGTTTGTGCCCATTCGTGCCCATTCAGCGGCCCTATCGAACTCCCGCAGGCTCGACTCCGAGAGGCGCGAACGGCGCTTCACGGCGCGAGCATAGACCCGCATTGTGAAGTTGCCCTCGGTGTGCCCGAGCTGCCCGGCGACGTAGACCGGATCGTCGCCCAGGGCGAAGCGCAGGGAGGCGTAGACGCGGCGGAGCGAGTGCGGCGTGACCTCTTCGCTGATCGCCTCGATGCCGAGCTTGCCCAGGCGACGGTTCGCCTTGCGGATCGACGGCTTCAAGCGGGCCTGTGCGTTGCGGACGTTCTGCGGGGAGCCGTCGCGCTTGCGGAACACCGGATCGGTGCCCGCCGTCTTGTGCCCGTGGGCCTTGTAGGAGCGGAGCGTGGAGGCCAGCCCGTCCGGTAGGTCAACTACCCGCACACCCGCCGGCGTCTTGGCGTCTCTGACGCTCAGGGTTCCCGCCGGGAGGTTCACGTCGCCCCAGGTCAGGCCGATCGCCTCAGCGATTCTCAGGCCCGCTCCGGCCAACGTGGCGACCAGCGGTCGGAACTCCCCGGAGCAGCCCTCCAAGAGGCTCGGGAGCTGCTCAGGCTCGATCCAGGGGCGCGAGCGGGACTCTGCGGGGAGCCGGCGCTTCTTCCCCTTCGCCGGGTTGCGGGCGATGCGCTCGTAGTCGAAGGCCACTTCGAGAATCTGCGAGAGCCGCGTGATCGTCTTGTTGATGGAGTTGTTCGTCAGCTTGCCCTCGCGCTGCTTGGCGGCGGCGTAGCGGTCGATCTCCTCAGCGGTGATCTCGGAGAGCGGGTGATCCTTGAAGTGCGGGAGCAAGTGCTGGGAGAGCGCCCAGCGGTAGTCGTCGCGGGTCGTCTGTCGCCAGCCTGCCTCTCTGTCGGCGTACCAGCGCGAGGCGAACTCGTGGAACGTCTCGACCGGCTCAGGCGCGCTGCCCTCCCCCGGCTTCCATTGGCCCCGCTTGACCGCGGCGAGGATGTAGGCCAGTTCGTCCTCTGCCTTCCCAGGGGTCCAGCCTTCGGTGTCGGTGCCGAGCGTCAGGTACTCGCGCTTGCCGTAGGCGCGGAAGCGGAGCGCGTAGGTGCGCCCCTGCTTCCCCCCGCGGATCAGGACCTGGCCGGTCGCCTTGCGAGCCATCAGGGCTTCCTCCCCCCGGCCCGGCGCGCTCGAGCAGCGTCCGATCCTTCACCTGGCCGAAGCGGGACGAAGTCGAGTGAGGGGTGCCGAGCTCGCATGACCTCGATGAAGGCCTGCTCGGCACCCTCGCGCGCACGCCTGTAGGTCTCTGGCGACATCGGCGGCGCACCGGCAGACTTGCCGGTTCGGGCGGCGGCCATCAGCCCTGCCCACCGATCAGCTTCGCCGGGGACGGCGCAGTTGGAGGAAGAACTCCGCGGATCCGAAGAAACAGGTGGCGCCACCGACTCTCAGGGGGCAGACGGTTAGCGTGGTAGAGGGCAGTCGCCGCCAGGTCGCGGATCGCGTCCGATTCACGCCGGCTGACTTCGACCGGGTCCATCGTGGCGGCAGCCATCAGACCGCCGCCCCCACCCGAGCATCCCGCTGCTCCCTGAACTTCTCGACTCGCCGTTCCACGTCCCACGCGATCGACGACAACGGAAACGGGCGATTCTTGCGGTTGCGCTCGACGTTCTCCTCCACGTCTCCAGTGATGACGCGAGGTCGGACCTGAATCCAGGCCATGCCGGCAGGCACAACCTCCCTCGAGGAGAACCACTCCGCGCCCTGGAAGGTGTCGGGGTCGAATGCGATTACGCCGCTCTTGAAGCGCTCTACTGCACGCGCCTCCTCGACCCGCTGCGCAACGATCTCCGAGCCGGGGGTTGGCATGGCGAAGTGAACTTCGCGGAGATTCCCTAGGAGCTCCTCGGCTGTTTCGATGCACCGCTCCAACCCCCGCCGGTGCGCGGGCCAGCCGAGGTTTCTCAGCTGAGAAGCCAGGCCATACGCCTCGCTGGTCCAGCAGGCAAGCGTCCGCTCGTTGGCAGACATCTCGTCGAGATCCTTCTTAGCCATCAGTTTCCCCTCCTCTTCCGAGGGACCGATGCGGTGGATAGCCTGCCCGGTGCAGCTGGCCTCGGTTCGCGCTGAGCCGGCTGCCACGGGGCCGGCGTTCACGCGCGCGGCCCCACTTTCTATTTGCAGCGACCCTACAGCGCGCCGCGGCGGCCAGTCAAGAGGATGAGCCCTTGGGGCGACCTCTAGTTTCCTGCTGGGTCGGATTGGGCCGGCCGGGCTTCTTGCCGGAAGTTTTGGGAGGTCCCTTCGGTGCCTTGCGATCGTACGACTTGCGGACCGGCGTTCGCTTCCCCTGCTTCTTCCCCATTGCCCGACACCCCCAATGCTGCGAGTAGTACGACCACGGCAACCACGAGAAGGGCTGCCGACCAGCGGAAGAGCGAGAATAGCTTGTCTAGGCGCTCCACGTTTTTCGCGAAGTTGTCCTGGTTGATTCGAGCAAACGTGCTGTGCATTTCGTCGAGGCTCGCCGGTTCGTCGGCTTCGACATAACCGTCGAGAATCACGTGGGCGGAGAAGGCAAAGTCCCAGTTGCCCCTCGGCCAAAGGACCCTGAGAGAGAGGAACGCAGCGGCTCCAAGGGCTACGGCCCCTGGGAGCGCCCAGAGCTGTCCCTCGGCTGCATCCAGGACCCGCCCACCGAGAAACGTTGCAGCTATTGCGATAGCTGTCAGCAAGATCCCGGTGCGAGACCGCAGATCGTCCAGTACACGCTGCTGTTGAGAAAGCGCGCGCACCGATTCGTCGTAGGCAAGCGTTTTCCTTGGGTCTTCTTCGTAAAGCGGGTTGGTCACAAGCTCGGAGAGTATGCGTCAATGCTCGTCCCCTACGGCCTCGCAACCTCGGTCCAGGTGAGCGTGTCGAGCGTGTCTGCGACCGCCAGCTTGTCCACGGCCGACTGACTCCCGGCGTCGCCGAACACCACCCACCGATCCGGTCGCTCGTCTCCGTCTGCCATCTGCAGGAGCAGCGGGGCTAAGGTCTCGAGCAGATCGCCGAGCGCCTCGCGGTCGACCTCGTCGTCCAGCCAGAGCGTGATCTCGCCGCGTTTGGGCCCGCGCGTGTCGGTGACGACCACCGGATCGGTGCGCCCCAGCGGCTGATGGACCGTCTGCCGTGCCGAGCGCTGGTGGCTGGCGTAGGAGTGGACCTCGACCTTCGTGTTCAGGTTCGGATCCGTCGGGTGCTTCAGCCAGCGGTCCTGCGAGGACCATGAATCGCTGTCCTGCACCCACGCCGACGCCGCCCACAAGCCGCTGTAGTCGTGCAGGGCGCGGGCTCGGTAGGTGACCGTCTCCCCGTTGGGGGCCTCGTAGTCCCAGATCGTCTCGTCGTTGCCGGTGATGACGCCCTCGCCCTCTTCGGTGCGGACCGCGACCCAGGTTGAGCCGCCGTCGTGGGAGAACTGCACCTCGAACGCGTCGGTGGTCGCGTCGCCGGCATTGTCGTCCAGATCGAGCTGGATACGGCCGGATGCGGCCTGCGGCGTGAGGGCGAGCGTCGGATCGCCGGGGCGGTCCACGTTGATCGTGAACTCGGTGTTGTGCCAAGCACTCCAATGCTTCTCGCCGTTGACCGTCTGTGCGATTCGAACATACGCTCGGTAGGTGTCCTCGGGCAACGCGTCCTCGACCTGATAGCTGCTCGCGGAGCTTGCTACCTCGCCGCTCTCGGTGGTCGGCGTCGACGTATCGGGGTCAAACCCACCGCCGCCATAGGTCGCGTCGTCGAAGACCTTGACCTCGTAGTGGGTCTGCGGACCTCCGTCGCCGTCGAGATCCGGGGTCCACTCGACGTCGGGCTGCGTCGCGTCGGTGACAGTGCCCGTCGGCGCGTCGACAGTGAGATCGGGTTCTTCGACGTAGGTGACGTCTACATAGACCTCATGGACGTGCAGGCCGCCCACCGAGCCACCGCATCCCACCAAGACGGTCGCCCCGTCAAGCGCGGTTTCGCTTAGCGCCTCAAGGGTGTCGACAGCCTGCACGGTCGTGGGCGTTGTCGAGCCCACAAGGACGACCGTGCTGTAGCCGCTGCCGCTCGGGGGCTCAAGGACGGTCGAGAGCTGGATGTTGTCGACAGCGGCAGATTTGCTTCGCCGCACACGCACCCGCACCGTTTTGACCACGGACTCCGAAACTGGTGAGTAGTCGCCCAAGACAACCCGACAGCCTTCACCAATCTCCAGGTCTACATAGCTGCCATCGCTGTCGTCTGAGAGAGCATCGTGGGCGCTGGCGGCACCCGTTACGTCCCCCTCATTCGAAACCGTCCCATTCGGTCTCAGTGTGTCAACGCTCATGGGTTACCGCCCGCTCCGGTGTGACTCGCGAGCCTTTGCAAGCCCCTGCGTCCTGCGGCGGGACGACTGGAGGTAGCGCGCCATCCCCGCCCAGCCGAGTGCCGACACGCGAGCGCACATACCGGCCGAAGGCCTGGCGCGCCTCGTTGGCCTCGAGGCAGGCAGCGGCGAACTGGTCGGGCTCGTCGCGCCGACGCTCGGTGGCCTCGGCTAGCGAATACTCGGCATCGAGCACACGCTGCGCTTGGGCGAGCAGCTCCTCGTCGATCCCAGGACTCGGCCGAGAGGGGCGAATCGCCCGTAGAAGCCGTGCAACTGCACCGTTCATTTCGTCCTCCTTGTTGTCGCGCGAAGTCACTTGGAGCAGACCTCCCGTGGCCGGTAGGGGTGAAGGGGCAGGCTCTGCGTAGCGGCGTCGAGCGCGTCGAGCACCATCTGGCCGGCCTCGGCGATCACGGGATGATCCTGCGCTCGCTTGGCCGCCGCTGCGAGCTGGGCATCGGTCGGGTGCTCGCCGCCGATCCCCGCAACGCCTGCGACGTAGCGGGCGTACTCCCGCCACTCGCGGGCGGCCTCGGGGTCGGCTGTTGTCGCCGCGACGCGCCTCAAAAGAGCGCTCCCGCCTGGCGATGTCCACTGCCACGCCGCGACCAGCGAACCTGTGCGGCTCGACGACCCCGCTGACTCGCCGCATTGGGGGAGCCGGCCTCGTCGGGGAAGGGAAGCTGAGCGAGGAGGCGCCCGATCGCCTGGCGCGACTGACGAGCCTCGAGCACGGCGGGGTGGACGACTCGCTGCCCGGCGGAACCAATCGACGACGTCCCCTCCTCGTCGATCACCGTCTCCAGGGCCGCGAGGTCGTCGGCCTGGCGGGCAGCGAGCGCGAGGATTGCCTCGTCACGCCTGTCGAGCGCGAAGCCAGCCGGGACAGCTGCGAGCACCTGCCGCCACAGCGACGCGCCGGCGTCGCCGAGACCTTCCGGCAGATCTGCCGCCACGGCGCGGATGTCGCCAACGGTGATCGCGCCGTCCTGGCCGCTGCCATCGACCTGCTCGGCGTCGACACCGAGCTCGTCAGCGAGCTCGCGGGCTCGGCGGCTGGCGAAGGTTGTCTCGCTCACCCCTTCAATCTTCCCCTCGGGAAATCAGCACTCAGGCATCGCATAGATCCCGAGCTGCTAAGTGCTACGGGCCGCAAACTGAGCGCTTTGGGGGGTGCCCCCCACCCCGTCATGGGTCGATCAACCCCGGGTGGCGCTCAGGCGGGCGCTTCCGCGACGGCCGCTTGCCCCATGCATCGGGGCGAGTCGTGGCGGTGATCCGCGAGTGGCAGGGGTGGCAGAGCGCCTGTAGATTGGCTGGCTTGTACGCGGCCGGGCCCTCGAGCCCCAGCTCGTCGACGTGGTGAACGTCCGTTGCTTGCTCGTTGCAGCCCGTCGCTTCGCAGACCGGATGATCGCTCAGGTACTTGGCTCGCACCCGGCGCCAGCGCCTGTCGTTGTAACGCTTCCGCTGCGTCAATTTCAGGCTTTGCCCTCCTCGCGCCGGACGATCGCCTTGCACGTCTCGATCGCGCGCTCCGCCGTGAGGATCGTCGGCTTCCACTCTCCGCGGTGCGCGACGACCCGCTCGAGACTGACCCGCGGCGCGCCGTGGCGCGCCACGTACTCGACGTGGCTAACACCGCCTCCCATCTTCCGCGTCGCGTCGACATCGGTCGACTTCGCCCGGTCGAGCTGCCAAAAGTACGGGCGGTCGGGGTGCTCGAACCGCTGCTCGGCCAACGGGTTCGATGCCAAGCTGCGAGCACCTGGTGGTTGCGCGAGGACCGCGGCTGCGAGCTCGTGCAGATCTACCCAGCGACGATCGGCGTAGCGAGCATCGGGGTCGTCGAGGATCTCAGCGTGGACCTTGAGCAGCTCATCAAGCCAGTCGTCCTCGTCATCCCACGCGACCCAGACGGCGCGCATCGCCTCGTCAAGCGCCGTCTCGAGCAGCTCGCGCTCGTCCTTGGCGGCCTTCTCCAGCTCAGCCGGATCGCTGGCCTTGGCGAGCCGAGCTGCGGCCTGCTTCGCGGTGAGGTTGCCAGCCGCAAGCTCGCGGGCAAGCTCGTCGCGGCCAGACTCTTGGGTGTGGGTGGAGGTGATCTCCTCGCGCAGGGTCAAGAATCGAGCCCAGGCGTCATGTGCGGGTTGAGGACCAGCGATCCCGAGCTTGTCCATGAGCGCGAAGCGCTTTTCGGTCCGCACGCGGATATCGCGCCAGTGCTGACGGCGGACTCGCTGCCGTACCGGCTTCTTGCCGGTGATCTGGGTTCGGTACACGGCGACGACCTGTTCCATGGCCTAGACCCTCGGTAGGTCGCGCGCGAGCTCGGCCGGGTCGGTGGGTTCGGGGGGTGGCGGGCCGTCGAGGTACCCGGGGTCGCGCTGGCTCTCGGGAAGAGCCCCGACGATCTCCGCTGCGGCCTCTTCGGCCTTCCGCCAGCCCTCGATGAAGCTTCCCCGGCCCCGTGGCTCGGAGATCGCCTCAAGAGCGTCGTCGATCCTGCCTCGATCGGCGTCCGACAGCTTCAGCTCGTCGAGCTTCTGGACGCTTGGGAAGTCACCGTGGTGCGCGGCGCCCTTGAGCACACGGGTGACCGGGTGCCCGTTGAAGGCCGCAAGCGACATTCCCTCGGGGGTCTCGATCCCCTGCCGCCAGCCCTTCACGGTTACGGTCGGCTCATCGCTCATTGGTGGATCTCCCTTCGGTTGAAGTTGCAGGGGCCGAGCCAGATTTCGCAGAGGGAGCCCGGCCCCGTAGAAGCACCCGGGGGACACAGAGCCCGGGCTGTTGGTGGAAGTCACGATTCCCTCCGGTCCGCGGCCAACTCGGCGACGCTGGCGCGGTCGAGCTGCCAATCGCGGCCCTCACGTCTCCCGAGCAGCTTGCCCTCGCGGGCGAGCCGGCGGATGTAGCTCGGGGAGAGGGGGAGCTCGGCGGCAGCTTCGGAGACGGTCATCAAGTCCGACGATGCCATCCCGCCGACTTTCGGAACCTCGATTCGCTCGCTAGCGGAACTGCGCTCGCGGAGCCAGACGGTCGCCTCTTCCTTGATGGCGGCGGCTGCCAACAGGGCCCGCTCACGGTGCAACTCCCCGTAGCCTCGGTCGGCGAGCCTCGCGGCGATCTCGTCGCGGTCCAGGGCGACGCTGAGCAGGACCGCGTCGGCGCCGTGAATCAGGGCGCCGCGAATCAACGGTGGCTTCGGCTCAGCGGCCATTCGAGCCACGCCGTTGCTTGTCGCTGTTCTCCGCCTGCCGGCAGGGCCGACAGAGGTGTCCGGGCTCGACCAGGGACCGCTCACCACAGCGGCCGCCGCTGGGGCCGGGGCAGAGCACGAGAGGCTTGAAGCGACCCTTCACGGGCTCGGCCTCCTGGCGACCGGGAGAAGGTCGACGGCCCGGCCTTGTCGTCGAGGTCGGGCGTGTGGGGCCTCGACGCGTAGGGGCGGGGCGGAGAGCCGCTCAGCCACCGTCGCGAGATCGAATCGGAGCCGCGCCCTCGGGCCGTCTCCGAGACGCACAGCGCCCAGGTCGCCGGCGTGTTCGTAGACGTAGTCGCGGGAGACGCCGAAGCGCCGGGCGACCTGCTCGGCGTCGACCAGCTCGGGCTCAGGCGACGGTGGCGGGTCCTCCGCCAGCCGCTCCGCGACCCGCTCGGCGAGGTCCTCGACGAGACCGGGGAGGTGGCGATCGAGGGTCGCCGCGACGGCGTCCTCGATCGTGGTCAGTAGCTGCTCGCGAGCGTCGCTCACTGCGCCGCCACCTCCCCGGCTGTCGGCGCCGCCAATGCATCGGCGAGCCGTCCCGCAGCCGAGTCGACCTCCAACTCGGCGATCCGCCGGTCGAGCTCTTCTTCGTGTCGCTTGGCCCGACGCTCGGTCGACTCGCACAGCTTCTCCGAGCTGGTCCCGCCCGCCAGATCCCGCAACTCGGCAATCGTCTCGCGCAGCTCCGGGGCGCTGAGGTCGCCACCCTCCCTACCCCGCCGCTGTTTTTCGATCGGCGGAGAAGCGTCCGGCGCGCCGGCGACGGACTCTGTTTCTTCCTGTTCAAGTAGTTCTGGTTCCCCTTCCGGTTCTGCGGACGCTTCCGTCCGGGGTACCGCGGACGCTTCCGTCCGGGGTTGATGCAGAAGTGTCCTACCGCCCGGACGCTCCCGTCCGGGGTCGAGGCTCGCCTGAGCTTCACCCTGGACGCTTCCGTCCACCCTGGACGCTTCCGTCCGGGGTTCAGGCACAGCGAGGGTGATCTCGTAGCGGACGCAGCCCCGACCGACCCGGCCAACTTCACGGATCTCACCGAGCGAGACCAGGTCCACAAGGTGTCGGCGAACTGCGCGCGGCGAGACGCCGGCCTTCGCGGCGATCGTCGCCTGGCTGGGCCACACCTCCCACGGATCTCCACGGGTGACCTTCGCCTCGTTGGCAGCTTCGGCCAAGATGACCAGCACGAAGCGGGTGGTGCCCTTCGCGCGGCTCTGGGCGAGCACCTGGCGGATCGCGGTGATGGACACTCAGCCCACCCCCGACCCTGTATCGCTATCTGGCCGCCCGGCTCCCCCGGGCTCGTCAGATCCGTCGCTATCGTCGCTCGGACCGGCGCGGCTGCCGGTCGAACGGCGGGAGCCTCGGCGGCGGGTCGGAGTCGGACGGGGCGCGCGGTCGCGGGCCTGGCCCCTGTCGGCCGTCCGGTCGCGGAGCCTGCCCCGCTCGAGGGCGGCCTGAGCGACGCGCTCCGTTGGGCCGCGGGCTGCGAGCGGTGTCGTGCGGGTCCTGACGGCGATCCGGCGGAGCCGCCGGCGCATGACCGGGCTCAGCTCGTCAACGTGCATCGTGTGTCGAGGGTGCGGGTCATTTTGCTGCCCGGCAAGGTAGAGGACCCGTCGGACCGCAAAACAGCGAACGCCGCCTTGGTGGGCGGCGTTGCTGAGCAAATGACACACACCAGGCCCCAGGAGAGCCCGACACGCGAGGACCACCCTAGCTGTCGCTCCGGCGGCTCCCGAAACCGGCCAATCCATTGGGCACAAGTGCCCAAACCCCCCAGAATCGCCCCCAATCCGGGGGTATTTCTCGCCGGTCTAGGCGCTCGACAGAGCAGGCTCTTTCCGCTTTAGGATGCGGAATCTATGCTCATCGGAGCCCATGTTTCCACAGCCGGCGGGCTGGCCAAGGCGATCGGGCGGGGAGAGGAGATCGGCTGCGAGTCGATCCAGATCTTCCACCAGAGCCCGCGCATGTGGCGGCCGACGAAATACGGCGATCAGGACTTCGCCGCCTTCCGCGAGGCGATGGACGAATCCGCCATCGATTCTGTGGTCATCCACGCCGTCTACCTGATCAACTGCGCAAGCAAGGAGGCCGAGCTGCGCAAGAAGTCGCTTGCCTCGCTGACCCACGCGCTGCGGATCGGCGACGGGATCGGCGCCGCCGGCGTGGTCCTGCATCCGGGCGCGCAGAAGGGCGAGCCGCTCGAGCCCTCGATGAAGCGCGCCGCGAAGACGATCTCGGCGGCGCTGAAGGACAGCGAGGGCTGCCCGCTGCTGCTCGAGCAGACCGCCGGTCACAAGGGGCTGCTGGGTCGCGACTTCGACCAGACCGCGGAGCTGATCGAGCTGGCCGGCGGCGGCGAGCGCCTCGGCCTCTGCCTCGACTCCTGCCATCTCTTCGTGCAGGGCTACGACATCACCGACGAGGAGCACCTGGCCGAAGTCCTCGACGAGGCCGACGCGAAGGTCGGGCTGGAGAGGCTGCGCTGCGTCCACGTCAACGACGCCGCCGCTCCGCTCGGCTCCTGCCGCGACCGCCACGCCAACGTCGGCAAGGGGGAGATGGGCAAGAGCGGGTTGGCCGCCTTCCTGTCCGAGCCCCGCTTCGAAGGCCTCCCCGCCACCCTGGAGACTCCTGGCCCCGAGAAGAAGGGGCCCGACCGCAAAGAGGTGCAGGCCGCCAAGCGGCTGCGCCGCGAGGGATTGAAGCGACGCGGCGCGTCTACTTGATGTGGTGGCCCGAGATGGCTCGGGAGATGACCAGGCGCTGGATCTCCGAGGTTCCCTCGAAGATCGTGTAGATCTTGGCGTCGCGGTGCATCCGCTCGACCGGGAACTCGCGGGTGTAGCCGTTGCCGCCGAGGATCTGGATCGCGCGCTCGGTCGCCCAGACGGCGACCTCGCCGGACTTCAGCTTCGACATCGAGCCCTCGGCGCTCTCGAACTTCCGGCCGCTGCGACCCATCCAGGCGGCGCGCCAGACGAGCAGCCGGGCGGCGTCGATCTCCATCTTCATGTCCGAGAGGGCGAAGGCGATCGCCTGGTTCTCGATGATCGGCCGGCCGAACTGCTGGCGCTCCTTCGCGTACTCCAGCGAGTACTCGTAGGCGGCACGGGCGATGCCCAGAGCCTGAGCGCCGACCGTCGGGCGGCTCGCCTCGAAGGTCTGCATCGCCGCCTGCGACTTCGACTTCTTGCCCTCGCGGACGCGCGCGAGACGCTCGTCGAGCTTCTCCTTGCCGCCCAGCAGGCAGGAGCCCGGCACGCGGCAGTCGTCGAGATGAACGTCCGCGGTGTGCGAGGCGCGCAGCCCGTGCTTCTTCACCTTCGCGCCCTGCTCGCACCCCTTGGTGTCGGGCGGGATCACGAAGGCGGCATGTCCGCGTGAGCCCAGCTCGCGGTCGACGGTCGCGATCACGACGTGCACGTTGGCGATGCCGCCGTTGGTCGCCCAGGCCTTCTGGCCGTTCAGGACCCACTCGTCCTTCGCCTCGTCGTACTTGGCGGTGGTGCGGATCGCCGAGACGTCGGAGCCGGCGTCCGGCTCCGACGAGCAGAAGGCGCCCACCTGAGGCTCCTCGGCGGAGCCGAAGCACTGCGGGATCCATTCGCCCATCTGCTCCGGAGTCCCCTGCCCGAAGATCGCGGCGACCGCGAGCGAGCTGCCCATGATCGCCATGCCGATGCCGGCGTCCCCCCAGAAAAGCTCCTCGTTGGCGATCGGCAGCGTCAGGCCGGTCTCGTCGGACCAGAACTGAGCGAGCGCCTCGAAGCCGTAGAGGCCGATCTTGGCGGCCTCCTGGATCACAGGCCATGGGGTCTCCTCGCGCTCGTCCCACTCCTCCGCGGCGGGGCGGACGACCCCCTCGGCGAAGCCGTGCACCCAGTCCCGGATGTCCTGTTGGTCCTGGTTCAGCTCCAGGGTGAACACAGGGCCATCTTGCGGGCCGGCGTCGTCGCTGCTGCCGGCCGCCTCAGCCACGAGCTTCTCCGCCTCTGCCACAGAGGTTTCTGCCATGTGGCGATGCTACACGGGTCGCGCTTGGTTTTTCAGCCCAGCGAGTCGCGCAGATCGAACGCCCGCAGCCCCTCGGGGCCCACGTCCGAGCAGTCGAAGAAGCGCGGGTTGACGCACTCATGGGAGGCGCCGGAGCCTTCGTAGGCCCGCTCGACCGTGAACTGGCAGTGGGGCAGCGGCTCTCCGGTCGCCTTCACACCGCCGAAGCCGCCGGGCTCGAACAGGGCGCTCAGCTCGACGTTGGCGCCGAACACGTCGTGCATGCAGCCGACGAACTGGACGCCGGTCAGCATGTCGAGGTAGCTGTAGAGGTAACGGCAGCCCATCTCGACGCAGCCGCGCGGCTCGATCAGCTTGTCGCAGAAGGAGCGGCACTGGCGACACTCTCCGGCGCGTGTCGCCTTCCGCTGTCGCTGGCCGGCGGGCATGGAGGAAGTCTAGGGACCGCGATGCGCCGTCAGGCCGCGATCGAATCTGGGCCCAGCACCTGGCCCAATTCCGCGCGAAGACCGCTCGAAGGCCGGACCCGGTAGCCGTCGCCGAGCTTCATCTCGGTCGGCTTGCCCTCGCCGTCGATCACCGCCAGATGCACGTCGGCGTCGCCCTTGTGGTGTTCGAAGACCGCCTTCAGCTCGTCCAGCAGGCCGGGATTGCGGAGCTTCGCCGCCTCGATCGTCAACTTCAGCGGGCCCGACGGGGCAGCCGCGGCTCCGGCGCGGGCGACCTCCTCGGGGTCGGGCTCGAAACGCTCCGCCTCCTGCACCACCAGCTTCGTCTCGCCCCGCTCCTTGTGGTCGACGCGGCCGCGCACGGTGACCACCGCGTCGGGGACGATCACCGTCGCGCTCTCCGCCTGGTCGGCCTTGAAGACCAGCATCTCGACCTGGCTCTCGACATCGTCGAGCGTCGCGAACATCATCTGCGAGCCGCTCTTGGTCCGCACCTTCTTGCACTGGGAGACGATGCCACCGACGGTCACCCAGGCGCCGTCCTCCTTGTTCGCCAGCTCGGCCAGCGTGCAGTCGACGCGGGCGCGCAGCGCGTCGCGGACCTCGGTCAACGGGTGCGAGGAGAGGTAGGTGCCAAGCGTCTCCTTCTCCATCGCCAGCAGCTCGGCCCGGTCGAACTCGGCAGAGGAGATCGGCGGCCGGTGGGTCGCCTGGGAGGCGGTTCCCCCCTCGCCGCCGTCGCCGAAGTCGAAGATCGACCCCTGCCCCATCTGGGCGTCCTCCTGCGCCTTCTGGCCGGCGGACTGGGCGGCCGGCAGCGCCTCCAGCATCCCCTTGCGGGTGGCGCCGGTCGAGTCGAGCGCCCCGCACTTGATCAGGCACTCGATCGCCCGCTTGTTGACGGCGCGGGCGTCGACCCGTTCGCAGAAGTCCCAGATCGAGGCGAGCTCGCCCTCCTCGCGGGCGCGCAGGATTGCCTCTACCGCGGAGTGGCCGACGTTCTTGACGGCGTCGAGGCCGAAGCGGATCGCCCGCTCGTAGACGACGAAGTCGTGGTCGGAGGAGTTGACATCGGGCGGCAGCACCTCGATCCCCATCTCCTCGCAGCGGTTGACGAAGAAGGGGACCTTGTCCTTGGTGTTCATCACCGAGGAGATCAGCGCCGCCATGTACTCAGCCGGGTAGTTGGCCTTCAGGTAGGCGGTGCGGTAGGCGATCAGCGCGTAGCAGGCCGCGTGGGACTTGTTGAAGGAGTAGTCGGCGGCCGCCTCCATCAGCGACCACATGTCGGCGGCGACCTTGTGCGCGGTGTCGGAGGCCTTCATGCCGTCCATGAACTTGGCCTTCATCGTCGCCATCAGGTCGCGCTTCTTCTTGCCGATCGCCTTGCGCAGATCGTCCGCCTCGGCGGGACTGAAGCCGGCCATCCGCTTGGCGATCTCCATCAGCTGCTCCTGGTAGAGGACGCAGCCGTAGGTCGGCTCGGTGATCGGCCGCAGGCGCTCGTCGGCGTAGGTGACCGAGCCGGGGTCGCGCTTGCCCTTTGCGTAGTCGGGGATGTAGCGCATCGCGCCGGGCCGGTAGAGGGAGACGAGCGCGACGATGTCGTCGAACTCGGTCGGCCGCACCTTCTTCATCGCCTCGCGCATCCCCTCGGACTCGAGCTGGAAGACGCCGGTCCCCTCGCCGCGGGAGAGCATCTCGAAGGTCTTCGCGTCGTCGAGCGGGACGGAGGCGATGTCCAGCTCCATGCCTCGCGAGCGGCGGATGATCTCCACCGCGTCCTCGATCACGTCGAGGTTGCGCAGGCCGAGGAAGTCCATCTTCAGCAGGCCGATCTCCTCGATCGGCCCCATCGAGTACTGGGTGACGATCTTGTACTGGCGCTCGGCCTTGGCGCCGTTGCCGTTCGCGCTCCCGTCCCCGCCGGCCGGCGGGGACGGGGCGCTGCGGTCCTCGGCCAGCTGCAGCGGGACGATCTCCTGCAGCGGGCGGTCGGCGATCACGACCGCGGCGGCGTGGATCGAGTTGTTGCGGATGATCCCCTCCAGCCCCTGTGCGACCTCGACGATCCGCTTCGCGTCGGGGTCGGACTCCACCGTCCGCGCCAACTCCTGGCCGGGCCTCAGGCACTCCTCGAAGGAGGGGCTGCGGCCGAGGATCGGCTCCGGGATCTGCTTGGCAAGGCGATCGCCGGTGCCGTAGTCGAAGCCGAGCACGCGGGCCGCGTCGCGGGTGGCGGCGCGGGGGGCCATCTTGCCGAAGGTGATGATCTGGGCGACCGACTCGCGGCCGTACTTCTCCGCCACGTAGCGGATCACCCGCTCGCGGCCGCGGACCGAGAAGTCGATGTCGATGTCCGGCATCGACTTGCGGCCCGGGTTGAGGAAGCGCTCGAAGAGCAGCTCGTTCTCCAGCGGGTCTATGTCGGTGATCGTCAGCGCGTAGGAGGCGATCGAGCCGGCCGCCGAACCGCGGCCCGGACCGACTGCGATGCCGTTGTCCTTGGCGTGGCGGACGAAGTCCCAGACGATCAGGAAGTAGGAGGAGAAGCCCATCTCCTCGATCACTCCCAGCTCCATCTCCAGCCGCTCGGCGGCCTCGGCCGGGACCGGGTCGCCGTAGCGGGCGCGCAGCCCCTCGCCCGCGATCCGCCGCAGCATCGCCTCCGGCTCCTCGCCGCCGGGGGTCGGGTAGCGGGGCAGCAGCAGCTTGCCCAGCTCGATCTCAACCTCGCAGCGCTCGGCGATCTCCAGCGTGGTCGGGATCGCCTCCGGCCACTCGGAGAAGGACTCCGCCATCTCCGCGTTGCTCTTCAGGAAGAACTCGTTGGTGTCGAAGGACATCTTCGGCGCCTCGAGCGTCGACTTCGTCTGCACGCAGAGCAGCGCCGAGTGGTTGTCGAAGTCCTCGCGGCGCAGGTAATGGACGTCGGCGGTGCCGACCAGCGGCCGGCCCAGCTCGCGGGCGAAGCGGACGATCCCCTCGTTGGCCTTGTCCTGCTCGGCGATCCCGTTCTTCTGCACCTCGAAGTAGACCTGCTCGGAGCCGAAGGCCTGGATCAGGTCGTCGAGGTGAGCGCGAGCGTCGTCGTGGCGCTCCTCGACCAAACGGCGGCAGAAGCGCGATTGCAGGCAGCCGGTGAGCGCGATCACGCCCTCGGAGTGGCGCTCCAGCAGCTCCATGTCGACGTTCGACTTGCCGCGCGAGAAGCCCTCGAGATATCCCGCCGAGGTCAGCTTGACCAGGTTCCTGAAGCCGGCGTCGTTCTCGGCGAGCAGGGTCAGGTGGTTGCGCTCGTAGCGGACCTGCTCCTTGATCGCATGACGGTCGTCGACCAGGTAGGCCTCCAACCCGACGATCGGCTTGATCCCGTGCTTGTCGCAGGCCTTGTAGAGGTCGACCGCCCCGTTCATCACCCCGTGGTCGGTCAGCCCCAGCGCCGGCTGCCCCAGCTCCGCCGCCCGCGCCGCCATCTCGTCGATCTTGCAGGCCCCATCGAGCAGCGAGTACTCGCTGTGCACATGCAGATGGGCTGCGGCCGGCGTGCTCACGGGAGGACGGCGATCATGCCAAGCGGGCCAGATGCCACGAGCCGGCCGGAGGGGTCGATTCCGCTATCTCCGTGTGTATTCGCGAACGCCCCGAGCGTAGAAGACGCAGCGAGGCCTAAAGCCTGGCTGCGCAGGCGAGAACCGTTGCCGCAAGAGCGGCTAGGAAAAGAGCAGAATGGCGTCCACGAACAGAAGGATGAGGATCGCGGCGAAGACGACCATCAACAGCGCGAACCCGGTCCTGCTCAATCCATATTGGGTGCCCTGAGATGTGTACATGCGGACCTCCAAAAAACTGGGTACGCTCAGGATAGCGCGTAAGCACGCGCGAAAAAAGGGTTGGGAAACCGCTCGCAGCCTCGTCGAGCGGTCGTACGCTTTCTGAGCCATGCCATCCGAATCAGCGGCCGATCGATTCCGTGAACCCCTGCAGCCGAACGCCTCCGGCGGCGTGCGCCCTGCAACGGGAGGGCTCCTCGCCGGGCTCGCCATGGTCGCGGTTACGACCGGACTGATCTACCCGTTGAGCGAAGCGACGCCCGTCGCATCGAACAGCGTGCTCTACCTCCCGGCCGTCTTGCTGGTCGCCGCGATCTGGGGCCTCAGGCTCGGTGTGCTGACTGCGGTAGCGAGCGCTGCCGCATTCAACTGGTTCCACCTGCCGCCGACCGGTCACCTCACGATTGCCTCGGCTCAGAACTGGGTCGCGCTGGTGATCTTCCTCGTCGTCGCGCTGCTCGCAAGCGGCCTGGCCGAGACAGCCCGCCTGCGAGCCGCAGAGGCCGAGCGGAGACGGCGAGAGGCAGTCCTGCTCGCTGCGCTCGCCCGGATTGCCTTGGGGGCGAGCAGCCTCGAAGAGGCTCGGTGCAAGATGGGCGACTGCCTCCGCGAGACCCTCCACCTCGAGTCGGTGGAGATCGAGCCGCGCACGGTCGGCGGCAACGTTCACCACCAGGACATTCCGATCCATGACGGGAACACCTCCGTCGGGACTTTGCTGGTGCCTCGAAACGCACAGAGCGACGCGATCGGCACACTGCGCGAGCTCGCGCCTTCTCTCGGCGCGCTCCTCAGCACCGCCCAGCACAGGGAAACGCTCGAACACGGCGTGGTCGAGACAGAAGCCCTGCGCAAGAGCGACACGGTGAAGACGACCCTGCTGCGAGCCGTGTCCCACGACCTGCGTTCCCCGCTGACCGCGATCACAGCCGCGGCGCACGGGCTGTCCACCGCGAGCCCGTCCGTCGCGAGCGAGCTAACCGCCGTAATACGCGACGAAGCCGCCCGGCTCTCGCGACTCGTCGACGACCTGCTTGACGTAAGCCGCCTGGAAGCCGGGAACGTCGAGCCAAGATTCGACTGGTGCTCCTCCGAGGAGGTGATCAACGCCGCGGTGGAGGCACTGCCGGGGGGTGCGGAGGAAATCGAGGTCAATGCTGGAGACGACCTTCCCCTGCTCAACGCGGACGCCGCTCAGCTCGAAAGGGCGCTCTTCAACCTGCTCGACAACGCCAGACGCCACGGCGCCGCACCGATCACCGTCGGCGCCCGCCGTGCTCGCCACAGCCTTCGCATCCGGGTCACCGATCGGGGGCCGGGCATTCCCGCGGAGGAGAGGCAGCGGGTCTTCGAGCCCTTCTACCGGGATCAGCACCCTGGCGCTTCGGGTGGCTCCGGTTTGGGGCTGGCCATCGCCCGCGGCCTCGTCGAGGCGAACGGCGGCCGCCTGCGGGCCGAACCCGTTCCGGGCCAGGGAATCAGCATGGTGATCGAGCTCCCCCTACAAGCCGCTCCGCGAACGGTGCAAGCGCGGTGATGTCAGGATCGACCCGCATCTTGGTCTGCGACGACGAGCCGCAGATCTTGCGGGCACTGCGGCTCGTGCTGGGCGAGGCGGGATTCGAGGTCGTGACCTCGGCGACTGCGGGGGCGGCCCTTGATGCGGTCGCGGTACGCCCTCCCGACGCCGCGATAGTCGACTTGGTGCTCCCGGATGGCGACGGAGTCGAAGTGTGCCGTCAGATTCGCGAGTGGAGCGAGATGCCGGTGCTTGTCCTCTCCGCGGTTGGCGAAGAGGCGCAGAAGGTGCGTGCCCTCAACGCCGGGGCCGACGACTACGTGACCAAGCCGTTCGCTACCGCGGAGTTGATCGCGCGCCTTCGGGCAGCCCTGCGACGGGCACAGGCGAAGCCCGATGAGCCGATCGTGGTAGCGCACGGCCTGGAGATCGACCTCGCGGCCCATTCCGTGCGCCGGGACGGTGAGGAAGTCCACCTGACGCCGACGGAGTTCCAACTGCTTCGCACCCTCGCCCGCGAACGGGGTCGGCTGCTGACCCATGCGACCCTTCTACGAGCGGTCTGGGGGCCCGCCTACGAGGACGACACCCGGGTCCTGCGGACCCACATAGCGAACCTTCGCCGCAAGCTCGAGCCCGAGCCGACACGCCCTCGCTACATCAAGACCGACCCCGGCATCGGCTACCGCTTCTCCGCCTGACGGGGATCGGCTTCACAAAATCTGCACGCAGCGAGCTCCGGTCTTGACGGGGGCTTCACGCCAACCGGGCCAAGCTTCGAATCCCGAGTCGCCGGGGGCTCCCCGATGGCTGAACGGCACCCACGAGAGGCGTCGCTGCGTCGCGTGCACGGCACTGCGGCCCTGTTCTCCACCGCCTACGGCAACGTAGGCTCGACGCCCTACTACGCGCTCGGGATCACCGCCGCCTTCGCACTCGGCCTGACGCCCCTTGCCTTCCTGGTCGCCGGGTTGATCTTCGTCTGCACGGCCGCCACGTACATCGAGGCCACGGTGATGTACCCCGAGGCAGGCGGCTCCTCGAATTTCGCCCGCCACGCGTTCAATGAGCTCGCCAGCTTCATCGCCGGCTGGGGGCAGATGCTCAACTACATCATCACGGTCTCGATCTCCGCCTTCTTCGTCCCCCATTATCTGGCCGTCTTCTGGAAGCCGCTCGGCCACGGGCCCGGGGACGTGATTGGCGGCATCGCGCTGATCGCCCTGCTCGCGGCGCTGAACGTCAAGGGCGCCCAGGAGTCCTCCCGGCTCAATCTGGTCCTTGCGGTTGGCGACCTACTCACCCAGGTCGTCCTGGTTGCCGTCGGGGTGGCGCTGGTGCTGGACCCCCAGATCCTCGTCGACAACGTTGAGCTGGGTGTCGCCCCGACATGGGGGAACTTCGCGCTCGGAGTCGCGGTTGGGATGATCGCCTACACCGGGATCGAGACGATCTCCAACATGGCCGAGGAGGCGCGGGACGTGGCCCGCACCGTGACACGAGGAACCGGCCTCACCGTGCTCGCCGTGCTTGGCATCTACGCTCTGCTGCCGATCATCGCCCTCTCGGCGATGCCCGTCACCCAGGACGCCGCCGGCAACTTCACGACCGAGCTTGGCACCACCTATGCGGACGACCCGGTGCTGGGCATCGTCGAAAACCTGGGCACCTCAGCGCTGATCACCGACGTCGCGCGCATCTACGTGGGGGTCTTGGCCGCCGTGATCCTCGTCATCGCCACCAACGCCGCGCTGATCGGCCTCTCCCGGCTGACGTTCTCGATGGGGCAGTACCGACAACTGCCGGAGCAGCTGCGACGTGTACACCCCCGTTTCAAGACCCCGTTCGTCGCGATCCTTGCCTTCTCCGGAGTTGCCGCCATCACCCTGATCCCGGGAGAGACCGAGCTTCTGGCAACGATGTACTCGTTCGGCGCGATGCTCTCGTTCACCGTCGCGCACGTATCGGTCGTCCGCCTGCGCACCCTCCGCCCCGACGGGGAACGACCGTGGCGGCCACCATTCGAGCTTCCCGTCCGCGGGACGAAGCTTCCGCTGACGGCGCTGCTCGGGGGCTTGGGTACGTTCACCGCATGGATCGTGGTGATGGCGCTCAACACCCGGACCCTCCTGATCGGCGGCGTATGGATGCTCGCCGGGGTCGCCATCTACATGCTCTATCGACGCTCACAGGCACTCCCTTTGACCGAAACGGTCAAGGTGATGATGCCGGAGCCGCTTTGGGTCACGGAAGTCGAGTACGAGAGTGTGCTGGTCATCTTCGAACGTGAGCCGTTCTCCGAGGACGTTGTAGAGACGGCGCGCCGTCTCGCAGTCCGTCGCCGACGGGCGATCCACATCGTTTCGCTGATCGAGGTCCCCGTCCACCTGCCGCTGGACACCCAGCTTGAAGCCGAGGAGAGCGCGGCTTACAGCAAGATCGAGCGAGCCAAGCTGATCGCCGGACTGCGCGTGACCGGCCGCGTGGAGCGAGTGCGCCCGGGGCAGGCCGGCCGCCTGATCATCGAACGCGCCAGGGAGATCGACGCCGCAGCAGTGATGATGCGTCTTGCCTACCGCAACGGCACCCCTCTCTACGGCAAGACGCTGCAAACCGTCCTCGCGGACCGGCCGTGCCGGGTGATCGTCGTCGCCGACCCGGCTGCGTGAAGAAGAGTGGAGCTGCTTTGCTCAGCCGGCGCAGACCCAGGCGCCGGAGCCGGAATCGGCCCAGATCTGGGCGGCGATGCTGTCCTGCTCGGCCTTCGAGGCTTCGTGGGGAGCGCCTTCGCCGCCGTAGAGCTCCCAGGTCGAGGGGATGATCTGGTACGCGCCGCCGGCGCCGCTGGAGGGATTGAGGGCACCGTAGTTGCCACCCGACTCGCACATCACGATCTCGGTCGGTATCGAGAAGGGGCCGCCGAGCCAGCGCTCGACCTCGGCGGCGGGGTCGCCGGCCGCGGCGGTTGCGGCAGCTGCCGCCTGGGCGGCGCGGATGTCCTCTTCCCAGCCGCCGATGCTGGAGCGCAGCGAGGCCAGCGCCGCCTCTCGCTCGGCGGCCAGGGAGCGCAGCCGCCCCGCGCTCGCCTCTGCCTCGGCCCGCACCGCCGAGATCTGCGATCGGGCGGCCGCGAGGCGATCGTTGTAGGCATCGACTCGCGCCTTCGCCTCCCTGACAGCAGCCAGCGCGCCGTGCACCTCGTCTCGCACGTCCTCGACCCGGGCCGCCAGCTCGGAGTCCGACTCCTCGATCGCGCGCAGGTAATCCGACTGGGCCGCCAGGTCGTCGAAGTCCCCGGAGCCGAGCACCACGGAGGCGGTGTCGGGCGTGCCGCTCATGTAGATGGCGACCAGACGGGCGGCCAGCACCGCCCGGGCGCGCGCGAGACGGCGCTTGGCGGCGGCCAGGTCGTCCTCCGCCTGCCCGACCCGGGCGGCCAGCTCCCCGGCGCGCTCCTCGCCGACGGCGAGCAAGCCGCTGAGACGCTGCTCCTTCGCGGCCGCGGCGGCGGCCTCCCCCTCGGCGGTCAGCAGGGCGCCCTGCTTGGCGCTCAGGTCCGCCGCCAGCGAGGTGGCCTGGCTGCGGGCGGCGTCGACCTTCGATTGCAGCGCGTCGACGTCCGCGGCGCGGGCCGGGACCGCGACGAGCAGCGCGCAGGCCGCCGCACAGGCCAGGAAGGCCAGGCGACGACGGGACGCGACTTCCCTACCGGGGCTCGGCGGCATGAAGCGCGCGAGCCTAGCGAAGTCTGTTAGTAAACGCTCACAAGTTGTCAATAATCCGCAAGGAAACTTGCGGAACGCTGTCTCAGGCGGCTCAACCCTCCTGGGCGTCGCGGCCGGAGAGATAGACGGCGACGCCGATCGCCAGCGCCCCCGCCCCGACGCCGATCAGGATCTGACGGCCGTAGCGACGGCGCGCGTAGGAGAAGCCGAACTTGAACGCTGCTTTACCGAGGTTCTTCTTCATGACCCCTCTTCTTCCCGCGATTGCGCACCCTATGCGCCATGCGGCTCTGGAGGGAGAACAGCTCGATGAAGCCGGGGCTCGCCGCCTGCGAGAAGTCGCCGCCAGACTCGCCGAAGCCGGCCAGCGAGCGGTCGTAGATCGCGTAGGGCGACGAGCGGGCGACCGGTGTCGCCGAGCCCTTGAACAGCTTCAACGTCACCTCCCCGGTGACGTGGCGGTTGGCGGACTCCATGTATGCGTCGAGGTCCTCGCGCAGCGGCTCGTGCCAGAGGCCCGCGTAGCAGAGGTAGGCCCAATGCCGATCGAGCGCATGCTTGAAGTTGTTCTGGTGGATCGTCGACACCAGCTTCTCCAGCTCCTGGTGGGCGGTGAGGACGATCGCCGCCGCCGGCGCCTCGTAGAGGTCGCGCACCTTGAGCCCGACGATCCGGTCCTCGATGTGGTCGACGATCCCCACGCCGTGCCGGCAGCCGGCTTCGGCTGCCCGCTCGATCAACTCGACAAGGCCGAGCCGCTCGCCGTCGAGCGAGACCGGCCTCCCGGCCTCGAAGCCGACCCGCAGCTGCTGCGCATCGTCCGGCGCCTCCTCCGGACGGGTCACCAGCTGGAAGACGTCGTCGGGCGGCGGCGCCTCGAGGTCCTCGATCTCCCGCCCCTCCGAGGAGCGCCCCCAGAGGTTGTCGTCGATCGAGTAGGGCGGCGCTTCGGCGCCGCCCTTGACCGGGATGCCGTGCTCGCGGGCGTAGGCGATCTCCTCCTCGCGGCCCATCTGCCACTCGCGCACCGGCGCGATCGTCTTCAGCTGCGGGTCGAGCGTCGCCACCGTCGCCTCCAGCCGAACCTGGTCGTTGCCCTTGCCGGTGCAGCCGTGGGCGATCGTGTCGCAACCGGTGCGCCGCGCGTGCTCGACCCCCAGCTTGGCGATCAGCGGCCGCCCCAGCGCCGTGAACAGCGGATAGCCGCCGCCATAGAGCGCGTTCGCCCGGATCGCCGGCAGCACGTACCCCTCCGCGAACTCCTCGCGGGCGTCGACGACCACCGTGTCGACGGCGCCCAGATCGCGCGCCTTGCCGACAACCACGTCGTAGTCCTCGTCCGGCTGACCGAGGTCGATCGTCAGCGTCACCACCTCGGCTTCGTAGGTCTCCTGGATCCAGCGCAGCATGACGCTGGTGTCGAGACCGCCGGAGTAGAGGAGCAGCACCCGGCTGACTTCGTCGGGCACCGCCTCGTAGGAAGCGATCCTGCTCTGGGGCGGCTGCGCTGCCAAGCTAGGGAGCCGCGACGCCGCCGCTGCCGCCCGTCTCGGTCGGTGTCGTCGGCGTGGTGGGGGTCGTCGGCTCGTTCGTCGTGGTGGTATCGGTCGTCTCGCCGGTGTTCGCACCGGTCGTCGTCGGGGTCGTCAACGACTCCTCGGTCATGGTCGCCGGCTCGGTGGGAGCCGTCGTGGGTAGCGTCGTCACCGCGTCGGTGACGGTTTCCTCGCCGTCGCCGCCGCCGGCGATCACCACGATCGCGATCACCAGGCCGACGATCACCGCGACCAGCCCCGCGATGACCAGGCGCATGTTGCCGTGAGGATGGTGGTGGGGCTGCTCGCTGTGGCGGTTCTCGGGCACGTCAGTCCTCCGGTCCGAACACGGCGTCGAGAATATGGCTTACTTCCTCCCGCGGAAGCTCCTTCTCCAGGTGCGCGGCAACCTCTTCCCGCCCGTTGCCGGCCATCGCCATCTGGGTGGCGAGCAGGCGGGCGCCGGAGCTGGAGATGGATCCCTCCCGCTCTGGCTCCTCCGGCTCCGTGTCCGGCTCGGGCCTTGGCTCCGGCACAGACGCCAGCGTAGGGCCAGAGGGCACCTCCTGCTCGGCGACAGCCCCCTCGAGCCGCACACGAGCGGAGCCGAGCGCCTCGATCAACCCGTCAAGCTCGATGCGCAGCCGCTCGGCCCGCTCGACCAGGCCGTCGGCGAGGTCGGTCGCGTCGCGCAGCCGCTCGGCGGCCTCTCGCTCCGCGCTCAGCCGGCTGCTCTCGACGTGGTGCCGCGCCTCCTCCTCGGCTTCGTCGATGATCCCGGAGGCGACGCGCTCAACCGTCTCGACGATCGCCGCGGCACGCTGGGCTGCGCCCTGTCCCCTGTCCGACCGGACGGACATGAGGGCGATTCTAGGCGGGCGCAGCCCGCGTGGCGGCGACCAGGGCCGCGTGCAGCGCCGCGACCGCCCGCTCGCACTCTTCCGCCTCGACCGTCAACGGCGGCAGCAGCCGCAGGGTGCCGGGCTCGGGAACGTTGACGACCAGCCCGTCGCCGAGCAGGTCCGCTCCCAGGGCGTGGGCGTCGATGCCCTCCTCCAGCCCGACGCCCAACATCAGGCCGCGCCCGCGCACCTCCCGCACTTCCTCCAGCCCGAGCAGGCTCTCGCGCAGCGCCGCTCCCAGCTCCCGCACCCGTCGCAGCAGGGCGGGGTCGTCGACGATCTCCAGAACGGTCAGCGCCGCGGTCGCGGCCAGCGGCCCGCCGGCGAAGGTGGAACCGTGGTCGCCCGGCCCGAGCACCTCGCCCGCCTCCGGCGTAGCCACACAGGCGCCGATCGGCAGCCCGCCGCCGAGCGCCTTGGCGGTGGTCAGCAGGTCGGGGCGCACCGGTGTCTGCTGGTAGGCCCACAGCGACCCGGTCCTCCCCATCCCGGTCTGGATCTCGTCGAGGATCAGCAGCGCGCCGGCCTCGTCACAGGCTTCGCGCGCCGCCAGCAGCGCCTCGTCGGTGACCGGGTAGACCCCTGCCTCGCCCTGGATCGGCTCGATCAGCACGGCGGCGGTCGTCTCGCCCACCGCTTCGCGCAGCGCCCCCGCGTCGTTCAGCGGCACCGAGCGGAACCCGGGAAGCATCGGCCCCAGCGCCTCGTTGGCCGCCAGACCCGGCGTCGCCGACAGCGCCCCGTAGGTGCGGCCGTGGAAGTCGCCGGCGAAGCTGACTATCTCCGGCTCGGCGATCCCCCGCCCATGGGCGTGCTTGCGGGCGACCTTGATCGCGCACTCGTTGGCCTCGGTCCCGGAGTTGGCGAAGAAGACGCGGCCACCGAGGCTCGACTCGGCCAGGCGGGCGGCGAGCTGGGCCATCGGCTCCGTGTGGAAGAGGTTGGAGACGTGCATCAGCCGCCCCGCCTGCTCGCGCACCGCATCGACCACCTCGGGGTGGCAGTGGCCCACCGAGCAGACCGAGATCCCGGCCAGGAAGTCGAGGTACTCGCGGCCGTCGGCGTCCCATAGCCGGGTTCCCTCGCCGCGCACGAACTCGACCGGCGCCCGGCGGTAGGTCCGCATCAGGTAGCGCTCCTCCAACGCCCGCGCCTCGCTCACGGCGTCACCATCGTCCCGATCCCGGCATCCGTGAACAGCTCCAGCAGCAGGCTGTGCGGCTTGCGGCCGTCGATGATGTGCGCCGACTGGGAGCCGCCGCGGATCGCATCGACGCAGGCGCCGAGCTTCGGCCGCATGCCGCCTTCGATGTCGGCCATTCCCTCGACCACCTCCGAGACGCTCGCCCGCGAGATCAGCGACCCCTCGTCCTCGGGGTCTGCGAGCCAACCGACCACGTCGGTGAGGAAGATCGCCTTGTAGGCACCCAGCGCCGCCGCGACCTTGCCCGCCGCCTCGTCGGCGTTGACGTTATGGGGGTTGCCGTCGCGGTCGGAGGCCGACGAGGCGATCACCGGGATGTAGTCGGCGGCGATGTGGTTGAGGACGTCGACGTCGACCCGCTCGATCGAGCCGACGAAGCCGACCTGCTCGGCGTTCGCCGCCGCCGCCACCTCGAACAGGGCGCCGTCCTCGCCGGAGAGGCCGACCGCCGGTTGCCCGTAGCGGTTCAGCCGCTTGACGATGTCCGAGTTGAGCTTGCCGAGCACCATCTTCGCCACCTCGACCGTCTCCGCGTCGGAGACGCGCAGCCCCTCGTGGAACTTCACCTCCAAGCCGAGGCGCTCCATGTAGGTGGTGATCTCCGGCCCGCCGCCGTGGACGATCACCGGGTTGAGGCCGACGTACTTGAGCAGCACGACGTCGTTGGCGAACGCCTCGCGCAGGCCCTCCTCGCGCATCGCCGAGCCGCCGTACTTGATCACCACTGTGCGCCCGTGGAACTCGCGGATATAGGGAAGCGCCTCGAGCAGCGTCTCGACGCTGGCCCCGGCCACTCTCGATTGCGGCGCCTGCTCGGTCATCTGATCTCCCTCGCGGTCATGTCGTGTACTCCGCATTCACTCGGATGTACTCGTAGCCCAGATCTGAGAAGTAGACGTGGGCGGCCGCGTCGCCGCGGCCGAGCCGGACGCCGATCTCCGCCTCCGCTTCCTCGCCACCCAGCTCGGCGGCGTCGATCGACCCGGCGCCGAGCTCCGCCAGCTCCTCGCCGGCCAGCGCCATCCCGGCGGCCTGCGCGATCCGGCCCCAGTTCGGGTCGCGGCCGAAGAGCGCGGTCTTCACCAGCGGCGAGTTGGCGATCGCCCGCGCGACCCGCTCCGCCTCGGCAGTCGAAGCCGCCCCGCTCACCTCGACCCGCCCGACCCGGGCCGCGCCTTCGCCGTCGGCGACGATCTCCAGCGCCAGCTGCAGGAGCACGGCGTCGAGCAGGCCGACCGGCAGCGGCGCGCCGGCGGCGCCCGTCGCCTGCAGCAGGACGGTGTCGTTGGTGCTCATCTGCCCGTCGACGGTGATCCGCTCGAAGGAGCCGGCGACGGCGGCGCGGAGCGCGGCGTCGGAGTCCTCGACCACGGCGTCGGTCTGCACGAAGCAGAGCATCGTCGCGAAGCCGGGCTCGATCATCCCGGCGCCCTTCGCCTGCGCGGAGAGGGTGACGCCGCCGGCCCGCAGGGTGCAGCGCTTCGGCCAGCGGTCGGTGGTCATGATCGCCTCGGAGAAGGCGAAGCCGCCCTTCTCGGAGAGCGAGCCCGCCGCCGCCGCGATCCCCTCCAGCACCGCGTCGACCGGTAGCGGCACCCCGATCGTGCCGGTCTCGGCGACGGCGACGCCCGACTGCTCGACCCCGAGCGCGCCGGCCGCCGCCTCGCACATCGCCACCGCGTCGGCATAGCCCCGCTCACCGGTCTCGGCGTTGGCGTTGCCGGAGTTGACGATGACGGCGCGGATCGCGTCGGCCTCGCAGTGATCCCGGCAGACCCGTACCGGCGCCGCCGCGGCCGCGTTGCGGGTCAGCAGCAGCGCCGACGAGACCTCCTCCGCGTCGCAGGCGACGATGCCGACGTCGGTCGCGCCACCGCCCTTCAGCCCGCAGTGGGCGCCGCCGGCCCGGAACCCCGGCGCCAACCGCGCAGGATCCAACTCCTCGACGCCGGGCGGCGCCTGCACCCAGCGGGAGCGGAAGAAGCCCTCGGCGGCGGCGCTCATTGGAGGCCCAGCCCCTCGTCGAGCCCCAGCATCAGGTTCAGGTTCTGGATCCCCTGTCCGGAAGCGCCCTTCCAGAGGTTGTCGATCGCCGAGAAGGCGAGCACCCGGCCACGCTCCTCGACGGTGACGTAGACGTGGCACTCGTTCGTGTCGCGGACGTCGCGAACGCCGGGCGGGCGCTCTACGACGTGGACGAAGCGCTCGCCGTCGTAGCGATCGCGGTAGAGCGCCCGCACCGCCTCGACGCTCGTCGGCTCGGTCAGCTGCGCGTAGCAGCTGGTCAACTCGCCCTGGTCGAACGGCAGCAGGTGCGGGACGAAGGTGACCGGCGCCGGGCTGCCGAGCGCCGCCAGCTCCTGCTCTATCTCCGGCCGGTGGCGGTGGCCCTCGGTCTTGTAGGGGAAGGCGTTCTCGTCCATCGTCACGTAGTGCATCGCGTCGCCTCCGCCGCGGCCGGCGCCGGAAACGCCCTGCTTGGCGTCGATGACGACGTCGGCAAGCAGCCCCCCGGCGGCGAGCGGCGCCAGCGCCAGCACGCTGGCGGTCGGGTAGCAGCCGGGGGTGGCTACCAGCTGAGCGCCGCGCAGCTGCTCCCGATACAGCTCGGTCAACCCGTAGACGGCGCCCTCCAGCAGCTCCGGCGCGCCGTGCTCGCCGTACCAGCGCTCGTAGGTCGGCAGGTCGCGCAACCGGTAGTCGGCGGAGAGGTCGACGACCAGGGCGCCGAGGCCGCGCAGCTCGGCGACCGCCGGCGCGGCTGCCCCGTGCGGATAGGCGACGATCGCGGCGTCGACGCCCTCGGCCGCGTCCAGGTCCAGCTCGGTCAGCTCCAGCGGCACCCGGTAGCGCGGGTAGAGGCTGTCCAGCCTGGCGCCGGCGTCGCTGCGCGAGGTGGCCGCGACCAGCTCCAGCTTCGGGTGCTTCCAGACCAGGTGCGCCGCAAGCGCGCCGGTGAAGCCCGAGGCGCCGGCGACCAGCACCCTTGCCGCCGGGTCGCCGTCGAGCGGCTGTTGCGCAGGGCTACTCACGGAACTCACCCCCCATCTCCCCGAGCCGCGCCCGGATCCCCTCGCGCAGCTCGGCGACCTCCTCGTCGGTCAGGGTGCGGTCCGCGGCGCGGAACTTCAGCCGCAGAGCCAGGCTCTTGCGGCCTGCGCCGACCTGCTCCCCCTCGTAGAGGTCGAAGACATCGGCGGCGCGCAGCAGCTCACCGCTGGCGGCGAGGACGGCATCGCGGACCTCGGCGGCGGCGACGTGGGCCGGGACGACGACCGCCAGGTCCTGGTTGACCGCCGGGTAGGTGGTCACGTCCTCGAAGGTCTCGATTCCGGCCGTCGCGGCGTCGACCAGCGGTGCCAGCCCGACCTCGAAGGCGATGGCCGATTCGAGGTCCCACTGCCGGCTGACCAACGGGTGCAGCTCGCCGATCCAGCCGGCCGGCCGGCCGCCGACGCTGACCGTCGCCGCCCGGCCCGGGTGCAGAAAGGGCTCCACCGCCGGCTCGCAGTCGAGCCCGGCGCCGAGCTGTCCGGCCACCGCCTCGAGCACGCCCTTCAGGGCAAAGAAATCGGTCGGCGCCGCCCCGCCCCGCCAGGACGTCGCCGGCGCCCCGGCCGCGATCGCGCCGATCCGGTGCGGCTCGACCACGGGAGGGGGCCGCTCGCCGGGGAACTTCCCCGCCGGGACGTCGGCGCCCGGCTCGCCATCCGGCAGGTAGACCCTGCCGGACTCGAACAGCGTCACGCCCTCCACCCCCCGCGCCAGGTTGCGGCGGGCGACGTCGAGCAGCGAGCCGAGCAGGGTGGTGCGCTTCACCGCCTGCTCCTCGGAGAGAGGGTTGGAGACGGCGACCGCGGCGGCGCGAGGATCGCCGGCGCCGAGCCGCAGCCGCTGTGCCTCGCCTGCGTCGGTGAGGCTCCAGCCGACCACTTCGTCGAAGCCCAGGTCGCGCATCGCGTCCTCGACGCGGCGGCGCAGGACCTGCGCCCGGCTCAAGCCGCCGGCCTGCCCGGTGGCGCCGGGAAGCGTCGTCGGCAGGTTTTCGTCGAGCCCATGGACCCGCCCCACCTCCTCGACCAGGTCGGCCTCGCGGGTGACGTCGTGGGCGCGGTCGGGGGGCACCTCGACCGCGAGATCCTCGCCGTCGGCCTGCACGCCGAAGCCGAGCCGCTCCAGGTAGGCGATCTGGTCGTCGCGGTCGATCCGCATCCCGAGAAGCCCCTCGACCCGGCCGCTGCGCAGCCGCAGCCGGCGAGGCGATGGGAGCGCGGCGGCGATGTCGATCGTCCCCGGCACAAGCTTCGCCCCGCACAGCTCAACCATCAGCCGCGAGGCGATCCGCTGCGCCCGCATGCACAACTCCGGATGGAGCTGCTTCTCGAACCGCGAGGACGCCTCCGAGCGCAGGCCCAGCAGGCGCGAGGTGCGCAGGATGTTGGTCCCGTTCCAGTTGGCGACCTCGAGCAGCACCCGGGCAGTCGAGCCGGAGACCTCGGAGCGCCGGCCGCCCATGATCCCGGCGATCGCGGAGGGTCCCTCCCGGTCGCAGACCAGAACCGACTCGGAGTCGAACCCCCGCTCCAATCCGTCCAGGGTGGTCAGCGTCTCACCCTCGCGAGCTGCGCGGATCGTCAGCGCTCCGCCGGGCACGCGGTCGAGGTCGAAGGCGTGCAGCGGCTGCGCGGTGAGCAGCATCGCGTAGTTGGTGATGTCGACGACGTTGTTGATCGGCCGCTGGCCGGCGGCCGCGAGCCGGTGGCACAGCCAGTCGGGCGAGGGGCCGATCGTCACGTCGGTGAACACGCGCGCCGTAAAGCGGGGGCAGAGCTCGGGGACCTCGACCGTGACCGAGGCGTAATCGTCCACCTCTCCCTCGCCCTTCGCGAGCGCATCCTCGGCCCAGGGCTCGGCCGCCAGCGGCGCGCCGGAGATCGCGTGCACCTCGCGGGCGACCCCGTAGACGCCGAGGCAGTCGACCCTGTTGGGCGTCACCTCCAGCTCGAGCACCGGCTCGCCGGCGACCGCGGCGGCGTCGGGCCCGGCATCGACCGGGGCGCCGGCGGTGACCCGCTCCACCTCGGTGCCGGTCATCGCCAGCCGCTCGGCCAGCTTTTCCGGCGCCATGCCGGCGTCGCAGTGCTCGCTCAGCCAAGAGACGGGAACCCTCATGAGAACTGCTCCAGCATCCGCACGTCGTTGTCGAAGAAGCGGCGCAGGTCGGGGACGCCGTGGCGCAGCATCGCGATCCGCTCGACCCCCATGCCGAAGGCGAATCCCTGCACGTGCTCCGGGTCGTAGCCGTGCTGCTCGACGAAGCCGAGCACGTTGGGGTCGACCATGCCCGCGCCGCCGACCTCGATCCAGCCGATCCCCTTGCAGAGGTTGCAGCGCTCGCCGCCGGGCAGCGAGCCGCTGCCCTCGCACTGGAAGCAGGAGACGTCAAACTCGACGCTCGGCTCGGTGAAGGGGAAGAAATGCGGCCGCATCCGCGCCTCGCGGCCCTCGCCGAAGATCGCCCGCAGCACCTCCTGAAGCGTTCCCTGGAGGTCGGCGAGGGTGATCCCCTCCCCCACCGCCAGCCCCTCCACCTGGTGGAACATCGGGCTGTGGGTCGCGTCGGAGTCGCGGCGGTAGACCTTGCCGGGGACGATGATGAAGATCGGCGGTGGCTGCGCCTCCATCGCGCGGATCTGCACCGGCGAGGTGTGGGTGCGCAGCACGACGTCCTGCTCGCCCAGCTCGGCAGCCGCGCCGATGCTGCGCGGGTCGACGTAGAAGGTGTCCTGGAGCATCCGGGCCGGGTGCCCCGGCGGGTGGTTGAGCGCGGTGAAGTTGTAGTAGTCGTGCTCGACCTCGGGCCCCTCCATCACCCGGTAGCCGAGGCCGACCATCACGTCCTCGATCTGGCGCGTGGTGCGGGTGATCAGGTGCAGGTGGCCGGCCGGCCGCGGCGGCGCGCCCGGCAGCGTCACGTCGATCCGATCCTCGGCGAGGCGAGACTCCAGCTCAGCGCCGTCGAGCGCCTCTGCCCGCGCGGCGATCGCCTCCTCCAGCGCGCCGCGTGCCTCGTTGCCTCCCTTGCCGACCGGGCCGCGCTCCTCCGGCGGCAGCTCGGAGATGCCGCGCAGGATCGAGGTCAGCTCCGCCTTGCGGCCGAGGAAGCGCACCCGCGCCTCCTCCAGCTCCGCCGTGCCGGCCGCCGAGGAGATCGCCTCCTCCGCTTCTGACCTGATCTGCTCGATCCGCTCCAGCACGCTCATTCGCCGACCTCGTGGGGGGCGAGCGACGATATCCGCTCGCAGGCGATCGCAGCCGCGGCGGCGACGTTCAGCGACTCGGCGCCGCCGGGGCGCAGCGGAATCGTCACCGCCACTTCGCAGCCGCCCACCACCTCGGCGGGCAGCCCCTCGCGCTCGGCGCCGAGGCAGATCGTCGCCGCGCCGGCCAGCGCCTCGATCGGCTCGCCGCCGTGCGCGATCAGCGCAGCGCGCGGCGACGGCGTCTGCGCGAGCTCCGCCCGGGCCACCGGCTGGCCGAAGATCGAGCCCATGCCGGCACGCACCGCCTTCGCCGAGTGCGGGTCGGCGCAGCCGGGGCCGAGCACGACCGGTCCGTCGATGAAGGCCTGGGCGATGCGCAGCACCGCGCCCACGTTCGCCGGGTCGCCCACCCCGTGCAGGTACACGCAGGGCGAGCCGCCGGGCTGAGCCCAGCTCTCCCGCCAGACGCCGATCGCCCGGGTGCCAGAGCCGAGCGCGGAGACCGAGTCGAGCAGCTCCGGCTCGACCTCCTCGCCGTCCAGGCCGCTGCCCGGCGCGCAGAGCAGCGCCTCCGGCTCGGCGCCGGACTCGAGCCCGGCGCGCAGCAGGTCCTCGCCCTCGGTGACGAACAGGCCCTCGCGCTCGCGATGCTTGCGGTCGCGCAGCTTGCGGACCAGCTTCAGCTTCTCGTTTTGGGGGCTGGTGATCATCGTTTTGGTTGAGTTCTGGTCTGCGGTTCCTTCTCCTGGAACGAAAAAGCGGGCCGTGAGACGGCCCGCCCGGGAGTGTGGAGTCTGTGAGCGCGGCTAGGCGGCCGCGCCCTCCCGGGCAAGCTCCACGAATCGGCGGAATGCATCGCGGTCGTTGACCGCGATGTCGGCGAGCATCTTGCGGTTCACTTCGACGCCGGCCCCCTTCAGGCCGTGCATCAGCTGCGAGTAGCTGAGGCCCTCTTGGCGCGCCGCGGCGTTGATGCGGACGATCCAGAGACGGCGGAACTCGCGCTTGCGGTTGCGCCGGTCGCGGTAGGCGTAGGCGCCGGACCGCTGCACCTGCTCCTTGGCGAAGCGGTAGGAGGAGTGCTTGCGGCCGAAGTAGCCCTTCGCCTCTTTCAGCGTCTTGCGCCGCTTCTTGCGCGCCGCGACGGAGCGCCTCACCCGGCTCATCCCTTGCCTCCCAGCAGCGTCCGGACCCGCTTCGCGTCCTGGGTCTTGATCTCCACCGGCCGCGCCATCCGGCGCTTGCGCTTCGGCGACTTCTTCTCGAGGATGTGGCTCGAATAGGCGCGCCGTCCGCGCAGCTTGCCCTTGGCGGTCTTGCGGAACCGCTTCTTGGCGCCGGAATGTGTCTTCATCTTCGGCATCGGGAGGGGTATTGAAGCAGACGAGGCGGGAGCGGCTCCGCGCCCGCAAGTACGCTCCCGCCGCGATGCGGATCCTCTACGTAGTCGGCACCCGGCCGAACTTCGTCAAGACGGCGCCGGTGATCTCCGCTCTGCGGCGACGGCTGCCCGCCGGCGACCACACGATCGTCCACACCGGCCAGCACTACGACCGGCTGATGTCGGAAGTCTTCCTCGAGGAGCTGGGCGTTCCGGCGCCCGACCACATGCTCAAGGTCGGTTCCGGCAGCCACGCGCAGCAGACGGCGCGGGTGATGGAGCGGCTGGAGCCGGTGCTGGAGGAGGCGCGCCCGGATCTGGTGATCGTCCCCGGGGACGTCAACTCCACCCTGGCCGCGACGCTGACAGCGGCCAAGCTCTTGATCCCGGTTGCCCACCTGGAGTCCGGACTGCGCAGCTTCGACCGCACGATGCCGGAGGAGATCAACCGGCTGGTCGCCGACGAGCTCTCCGAGCTGCTCTTCCTGCACAGCGACGAGGCGGTGGAGAACCTTCGCGCCGAGGGCATCCCCGAGGAGCGGATGCACTTCGTCGGCAACACGATGATCGACACCCTGGTCGCGTTGGAGGCCCGCTTCCGCGAGGCTAAGGCGGCAGCGGGATTGGGAATCGTGCCGGGCGAGTACCTGCTCGTGACCCTGCACCGCCCGGCGCTGGTCGATGGGCCCCTGCTCGGCGAGACGGTCGAGCGGCTGACCGCGCTGGCGCGGGAGATACCCGTCGTCTTTCCGGTCCATCCGCGGACCCGCAAGATGATGGAGGCAGAGCGGTCCGAGCACCCCGGGCTACTGCTCTCCGAGCCGCTCGGCTATCTCGACTTCCTCTCCCTGCTCGCCGACGCGGGCGCGGTGCTGACCGACTCCGGCGGCATCCAGGAGGAGACGACCTACCTCGGCATCCCCTGCTTCACGCTGCGCGACAACACCGAGCGGCCGGTGACGATCCGCGCCGGCACCAACACGCTGCTGGGGCTGGACCCGGCGGCTGTCTCCGGCATTCCGGCGGCGCTGGCCGAACGCTCCGACGGGAGACCGGAGCCACCGCCGCTCTGGGACGGCAGGGCTGCGGAGCGGGTCGCCGACGTGGTCGCCGCGCGCTGAGCGCCGCGGCTGCTCAGGACTCCGAGCCGGAGTCCTCCTGGTCGGCGTCGGGCTCTCCCTCGTCCTTCCTGGCTGCGCCCTTGCCGGGGCCGAGCAGCATGCTCATGTTGCGGCCCTCCTGGAGAGGCGCGGACTCGATCACCGCGAGCCCGTCGAGGTCCTCGAAGAGACGCTGCAGCAGGTCGCGGCCGCGCTCGGGGTGAGACTGCTCCCGGCCGCGGAACATGATCGTCACCTTGACCTTGTCGCCTCCGCGCAGGAAGCGCTCGACGTGGCCCTTCTTCGTCTCGTAGTCGTGGGTTGCGATCTTCGGCCGCAGCTTGATCTCGCGGATGTTGACCTGTTGCTGGTGCTTGCGGGCGGCCTTCTGCTTCTGCTCCTGCTCGTACTTGTACTTCGAGTAGTCGAGCAGACGGGTGACCGGCGGCTTGGCCTCCGACGCCACCTCGACCAGGTCGAGGTCGGCGGCGCGGGCGCGCTCCAGCGCCTCGCTGGTCTCGACGATCCCGACCTGCTCGCCGTCGGCGCCGATCAGGCGCACCTTCGGGACCCGGATCCGCTCGTTGATGCGGGTCGGGTCGCGCTCCGGCGGACGCCGGTCGAACCTGCGCGGAACCGGCACTAGCTGAGGGCGCGGAGTCGCTTCAAGCGGGCGGGTGGTCGCACAGGGGCGTGGGCACGGGGGGCGCGCTCAGTGACTCGCGCGCTGGGTGTTTGGCGTGCCGTCGATCAACTGGGCGGGAGTATAGACACGAAAAGGGCGCGAGGGAAACGGGTCAGCCCCCCTTCCCCTCGGAGGCGAGGCGGGCGGCGAACTCGGCGGCGGGCATCGCGCCCAGCTCGCCCTCTTCGTGGGAGCGGACCGCCACCGCCCCCTCTTCCTGCTCGCGGTCGCCGACGACGAGCATGTAGGGGTAGCGGCCCAGCTCCGCGTCGCGGACCTTCTTGCCGACCGACTCGGAGCGCTCGTCGACCGCGACGCGTGCGCCGGCGGCCCGCAGCTCCGCGGCGACCTGCGCCGCGAACTCGGCATGGCGGTCGGAGACCGGCAGGACGATCGCCTGCACCGGCGCAAGCCAGGCCGGGAAACGGCCCGCGTAGTGCTCGATCAGGATGCCGGCGAAGCGCTCCATCGAGCCGAGCAGGGCGCGGTGGATCATCACCGGGCGGCGCTGCCTGTCGTCGGCGTCGACGTAGGAGAGGTCGAAGCGCGCCGGCATGAAGAAGTCGAGCTGGCAGGTGCCGCACTGCCAGGAGCGGCCGAGCGCGTCGGTGACGTGGAAGTCGATCTTCGGCCCGTAGAAGGCACCGTCGCCGGGGTTGAGCTGGTACTCGCGGCCCTGACGCTCCAGCGCCTCGCGCAGCGCCGCCTCCGCCTTCTCCCACTGCTCCGCGGTGCCGATCGACTTCTCCGGCCGCGTCGACAGCTCGACCCGGACGTCGTCGAAGCCGAAACGCGCGTAAAGCTCGTCGATCGCCTCGCAGATGTCGGCGACCTCGTCGGCGACCTGCTCCTCGGTGCAGTAGACGTGGGCGTCGTCCTGGGTGAAGGCGCGCACCCGCAGCAGCCCGTGCAGGACGCCCTCGCGCTCGGCCCGGGAGACCTGGCCGAACTCGGCGAGGCGCAGCGGCAGCTCCCGGTAGGAGTGGCGCTCGGAGCCGAAGACGAGACAGGCGCCGGGGCAGTTCATCGGCCGGATCGCGAACTCGCGCTCACCGGACTCGGTGAAGTACATGTTCTCGCGGTAGTTGTCCCAGTGGCCGGAGCGGTGCCAGAGCTCGACGTCCATCACGTGCGGGGTCTTGATCTCGGCGTAGCCGCGCTTGCGCAGCTGCTCCTGGACCTCGGCCTCGATCAGGCGCAGCAGGATCGTGCCGTTGCCGAGCCAGAACGGCATGCCCGGCGCCTCTTCGCGCAGCGCGAAAAGGCCGAGCTGCGGACCGAGGCGGCGGTGGTCGCGCGCCTTTGCCTGCTCGATCCGCTCCAGGTGGGCCTCGAGGTCCTTCTTCGAGAAGAAGGCGGTGCCGTAGATGCGGGTCAGCATCCGGCGGCTCTCGTCGCCGCGCCAGTAGGCGCCGGCCAGCGAGCCCAGCTTGAAGGCGGAGATGCGGCCGGTCGAGGGGCCGTGCGGGCCGCGGCAGAGGTCCTCGAAGGGGCCGTTGCGATACAGCGAAACGGTCTCCACGCCCTCGTCGCGGACGAGGTCCTCGATCAGCTCGACCTTGTAGTCCTGGCCCTGGGCGCCGAACTGCTCGATCGCCTCCTGCGGGGAGATGTCGCGGCGCTCGAAGGGCTCGTCGGCGTCGATGTGGGCGCGCATCGCTGCTTCGATCCGCTCCAGGTCCTCCTCGCCGGGGCCCTCTCCCTCGGGGAACTCGATGTCGTAGTAGAAGCCGTCGGCGACCGGCGGGCCGATCGAGATCTTCGCCTCCGGCCAGAGGTCGAGCACCGCCTCCGCCATCACGTGGGCGGCGTCGTGGCGGATCAGCTCCAGGGCCTCGGGGTCGCGGTCGGTGACGATCTCGATCCGCTCGCCGTCGCGCAGCGGCGCGGAGAGGTCGCGCAACTCGCCGCCGGCGCGGATCGCCAGCGCCGCCTTGGCCAATCCGGCGCCGATCGCCGCCGCCGCGTCGGCGCCGCTCGCCCCCGCGGGCAGCTCCAGCGGCGAGCCGTCGGGCAGCTCGACGGTGATGTTCTCGGTCTTCGCCTCGATGGGTTCCATGCTATCCGCGCGGTTTCGCCGCTCAGCGGGCGGGGGGCTTGCCGCGCCTGGCGCACCTCGATCAGCGGGCAGTCGCTGGGGCCTTCGAGCGGGCCGGCCCGCTCCCATAGCGTGTAGTCGCCGGCTCGTCGACGAAGGCGCAGCTCGGTGAACGGGGGCTGCGGCGCGGTCTCCGCGGCAAGCACGAAGCGGACCCCCCGCGGTGGCGGGGCGATCGGCAGGGCGTCGGTCACCGGCTCGATGCAGACGCGGCCGCCGCGCAGCTCCCAGGCCAGGTAGCGCCTGCCGTGCTGCTCGTCAAGCAGCTCCGGGGGCGCCAGCACGGTGGTCGAAGCCGGCGCCAGCAGCGGGCGCAGCTCGGTCAGCGCCGAGCTGTAGGAGGTCGGGCCGACGGGAGCGTTGGCGAGGGCGAGCAGCGAACAGCCGGCGGCCGCGGTGGCGTAGGCGGTGAGGGCGAGCGGCGCCAGCCGCGACGGCGAGAGCACGCCGTCCCAATCCCAGCGGCGGTTGAGCAGCGGGCAGAGGATGACCAGCGTCGCCGGCGGGGCGAGCATCGCCAGCGCCTTGGCCGAGGTGTAGGCGGTTCCGCCGAGCCGGGCCGCCGCGTAGACGGCCACCGCGCTACCGACCGCGGCGAGAATCGCCCGTTCGCCGGCGGCCCGGCAGCGGACGAGCCCGTAGGCGAACAACAGCGAGGCGAAGCCGGCCCCCAGGTAGAAGCCGATCGCCGGCACGGCTCCGTCGCCGGGCGCCAGGCGGAAGTCACCGGAGGGCCAGATGCCGAGCGCTTCGAACGGCGAGATCTGCCCGAACAGATTGCCGAGGCCGGGGCCGGCGGGGTCGAAGGTCTCGAAGGAGCCGAAGTCGATCATCCGGCCCAGCTCGGGGGCCGCCAGAACGGCGAAAACGAGCAAGGACAGGAGCGCTCCCACTGCGGGTCCTGCCGTGGAGGAAGACGTTCTCTTCCCCACCACTTCCCACAGCGCCCAGATCGCTGCCGTGCCACCGAGCCAGATGAGTCCGGGGAAGCTGTAGGCGTAGACGCTGCCGACGGCGACCAGGGCCGGGGGCAGAAACCGCAGAGGAATGTCATTCCAAGCGGACTCAGGTCGGGACACCTCGCGTAGGCCGAGGGCAAAGGCGAGGAAGAAGAGCGCCTGCGTCGTCTCCTTGAAGGCCCCCTGGGCGAAGTAGGAGGCGATCAGGTAGGTGAGCGCCACGAGCAGCGCCCCGACCGTGCGGCGCCCCCGTGGCAGCTCGGCGAAGACCGAGAGGGCGGTCAGCGCTGCGAGCACGGTGACCGCCACCGTGAGGCCGCCGAACCCCTGCGCCAAACCGATCCCGAGGCCGTCATGCAGCGCGGCGACGACCGCGTGCGGGCCGAGCGGATAGCCCTCGGCGAGCAGCTGCCCCCCACCGTCGCCCGCCAGCCGTTCGGCAGCCAGCAGATGCTGGGACATGTCGGGGTTGAAGCCGGTGCCGAGGATGCCGAAGCGACCCTCGACGATGAACGGCAGCGAGCCGGCGAGCAAGGCGAGTAGCGCCGCCGGCGCCCCCACGGCCAGGGCCTCCCTCGCTCCACGCATCCTGCCCCTCAGGAACACCAGCGAGGCGGTCACCGCAACCAGCACCACGGCCGCCGAGGTCACGCCCTCCCCCGGCAATCGCACCGTCCCCCAGCAGACCGCGCAGAGCAGCGCCAGCCCCACCGCCGGTGCCAGCCACGACCACTCCCGACGCCCGCACAGCGCAACAGCCGCCTGCCCGATGACAAGCGACGCACCCCCCACCGCGAGCACGGCTACGTACGTGCCGATCACGACGCCGCGAGCCTAGTAGAGCACGACCGAGCCCGCCGGGACGATGGGCGTTACTGGGCTCGAACCAGTGACCTCCAGCTTGTCGAGCTGGCGCTCTCCCAACTGAGCTAAACGCCCCGGGAAGCGGAATCTAGCACCGCGTCGACACTGGCATGCACAACAACGACGAGGTCATTTGTCCGTGCAGGAAGAAATCCGGCCTGGCGCTCAACCTGGGCGCTACGGTGCCGATAGAGGATCTGAAACTTTTGTTAGGAAACGGTGTTTCTACAGACATAACCGCCGCATTTGGCGTATAAGACTTTCAAGAGCTTGAGGACCGACGAGCCGGCGACCGAGGTCAATGGTGGTACGTCCTTCGGAAACAAAGGGGCCCCCTCGTGGGGCCCTTTTCCGGTTCTGGTCGGGGTTTGCGCTTGCCCGCATCGCGGGTAGATCCGGGTCGACCCCCCGACGAGAGGAGCACCTGTGGGCATCATCGGCTGGATCTTGCTCGGTCTCTGCGCCGGAGCCATCGCGAAATTCATCCTCCCCGGCGACGACCCCGGCGGCATCATCGTCACGACGCTGATCGGCATCGCGGGCGCGCTCGTCGGCGGCTTCATCGCCAGCGCGCTGGGCATCGGCGACCTGGACGAGTTCTTCGACACAGGCACCTGGTTGATCGCGATCGGCGGCGCCCTGCTGCTACTGATCCTCTACCGCATGATCGCCGGCCGGCAGGCGCACGGCACAGGTCGATACTGACCGGACGGCGCGGTTCCGCGGAACCGCTTCAGCGCCGCGGCCCCATCTCGCAGGCCTGGGACTTGCCCCATCCGGGTCCGCCGTCGCAATAGTCGTGGCCTCGCCCGCCGTAGAGCCGATCGCTGTCCCGACCGCCATAGAGGCGGTCGTTGCCGCTGTCCCCGTGGCAGCCGTCGTGGTTTCGGCCCATGACGCAGATGTCGTTGCCGGGGCCGCCCCAGCAGCCGTCGCTGCCGTTGTAGTGGCGGCAGTAGTCGTTCCCCGGCCCGCCCACGCAGTCGGAACTCTTGTTGCCTGTGATGCAGACGTCGTTGCCCGGCCCGCCCACACAGCGGTTCCGCTTGCTGCCCTGTGGGTAGCAGAAGTCCCGCTCCGCGTTGCCGATCATCTTGTCCGACCCGGCGCCCAGATAGGCCCTGACCGGCACCGGCAACTTCTTCACCACGGTTACCCGGTCGTTGTTCGGCCCCATCCGCACGACGACCTCGCGGGCGCGACGCAGCGAGCAGACAGCCACCTTCCGGTATCGCTTGAACCGACACCCGCGCGGCTTCACGCGTGCCATCCAGCCCTTGACGACCAGCACGCCCTTCTTCACGCCCAGCTTCAGGTGCGACCCCGAGTGCGCCCCGTGAATCACGACCTCGCGCTTCGGCTCTGCCTCGCTCGCGGGCAGGGCGAAGAGGACGAGCCCAACTGCGGCCAACGCCGTGGCGGCCCTGCGCAACGGTGAAACGCGCCCCCTCAAGCGGCCCGACGTTAGAGCAATGCGGATGGAACCCGCCTCCGCCCGCGAGGCTATTGTCGCTCGTTAGGAGCAATCGCGTGCAACAGAGCAACGACAAATCGAGATTCGTCCCGGCCGCGGGACGGCACGGCCTGACCCGTATCTACGACCACGTCATCGCCCTGACGATGAGAGAGAGCTTGTTCCGCGGCCACCTGGTCGACGGCATTCTCGAAGACCTCCCGCCAGACGGGCGGATCGCTGACGTCGGTGCCGGCACCGGCACCCTCGCCATCGCCCTCGCCCGAGCCGCGCCGGCGACTGACGTCATTGCGATCGAGCCCGACCCCAAAACCCTGGAGATCGCTAAAGGCAAGAGCGGCGCCCATGCCGTCGACTGGCAGTCCGCCCTCGCCGACGACCTGCCGGTCGCCGACGAAAGCTGCGACCGCGTCGTCATGTCCCTCCTCCTACATCACCTCGACCCGACCCAGAAGCGGGCCGCCCTTACCGAAGCCCACCGCGTCCTCCGCCCAAGCGGCCGCCTCCACATCGCCGACTGGGGACCAGCCCAGGACCCGCTGATGCGAACCACCTTCTTCATCCTCCAACTGATCGACGGCTTCCCCAACACCGCCGACCACGCCGCCGGCCGCCTCCCCGGCATGATCGAAGACGCCGGCTTCGACGACGTCAATCGCAGCGACCGGATCCGGACCGTCTGGGGAAGCCTGGAATTGCTCAGTGCTGTAGGCCAATCTCCTCTGCCAACTCAACGATGATCCCCTTGGGGCTGCGGACCTAGCAGAGCCGGTCGCTGTCCAGCCCGCCGTATAGCCGGTCGTTGCCGCTGTCTCCGTGGCAGCCGTCATGGTTGCGGCCCTTAGAGGAACTCCCCGATCGAACCTGGGTTCCGTACGGTTCGAGACTCGGCCGCTACCGACCGAGCCTCGAACCGGGCGCCGCTACGACGGCGCCGGGGTCGGATCCGGGCGGACGATCACCGTGTCCGCAACCGGGATGATCTCGTCGACCGGGAGATCGGCGCGTGAGGCGTGCTCTCTGATCGCCTCGGGACTCGTGGCCTCGTAAATGCAGACCGTCCCAACCGTTCCGCCCTCCTCGGCCAGGGCATAGCTTCGGATCCAGCGGACATCGTCCGACATCTCCTCGTCCCCGACTCGCTGAGACCTACCTGCCGCCTCCTGAAGCTCCTCCGGCGTGCGCCAACCGCGACGACGCAAGATCACGTACGTATCCATCTCTCCTCCTTTGAGGGGTGCATACCAACCATAGGCTCGCGAGATACGCCTGTCGAGACCGGATTAAGCGCTGTTCTTCAGCCAAGAAGAGAGGCGCCTACCGGAATCGAACCGGTGTAAACGGCTTTGCAGGCCGCTGCGTAGCCACTCCGCCAAGGCGCCGGGAGGCTAGAGCGTAGCGGGCAGCGTGGCGGACCGATCGGGGGCGCGCGAAGGCAGCGCACGCCTCCAGGGCCGGGGATGCGGCGGCTCGCCCTTGAATTGTGCCCCTACTCACCTTCTAATCGTGCCCTTTTATCTCTTGTAATCATGCCGCCATAGCCCTTATGATCATGCCGATGTCTGACTTTGTATATCGACCGCGCGTTGTCGACAAAGAGCTGCGCCAAAGGTTGGACGCCAGTGGCGCCGTTCTGATCGAAGGTCCAAAGGCATGTGGCAAGACGGAAACGGCACGGCGGATGGCCGCAAGCGAGGTCCTGCTGGACGTCGACGAGCGGGCTCGTGCTGCCGTCGCGGTCGACCCAGGCCTCATCCTTGCCGGTGATACGCCACGCCTGATCGACGAGTGGCAAGTCGAGCCGAGAATCTGGAACCACGTCCGCCGAGCAGTCGACGACCGCCGAGAATCCGCGCAATTCATCCTCGCCGGCTCCGCGGTGCCCGCAGATGATGCGACTCGCCACTCAGGCGCTGGTCGCATCAGCCGCCTGCGCATACGCCCGATGTCCCTGCTCGAGTCGGGATTGAGCGATGGCTCGATCTCCCTCGAGCATCTGCTGGAGGGCACGCGAGCGGAGTCGGGCGACAGAGGCGTCACGCTGGCGGATCTAACCGATGCAATCGCTCGCGGTGGCTGGCCGGCGCTACAGGAGCTACCGGTCGAGGTCGCGATGGAGCGCGTCGCCGACTACCTGGAAGAGGTCTGTCGCACTGACATCAATCAGGTCGACGGTGTGCGCCGAGACCCCGCTCGCGTGCGTCGGCTCCTGGGTAGCCTCGCTCGCAACGTAGCGACTCACGTCGCGATGACCACCCTTGCCGCCGACACGGCAGAGAACGGGGACAGCCCACTGAAGAAACACACCGTCGGCGAGTATCTCTCAGCGCTTAGGCGCCTTTTCATCGTCGAGGACCAGCCTCCGTGGGAGCCCCACCTTCGCTCGCGCTCGATCCTCCGCAAGTCGGCCAAGCGGCACTTCATCGATCCTTCACTCGCCACCTCCGCGATGGGAGCCGATCCGCCCGCGCTCCTGCGGGATCTCAACCTGCTCGGCTTTCTGTTCGAGTCGTTGGTCGTGCGGGATCTGCGCATCTACTCGCAGGCAACGAGGGGCGGGGTCAGGCAGTTCCTGGACAACAAGGGCCTCGAGGTCGACGCGATCGTCGAGTCCGACGGAAGGTGGGGAGCGTTTGAGATCAAGCTCGGCGGCGAGGGACCGATCAAGGAGGCTGCCGCCAACCTGCTCAAGTTCGCCGGCGAGATCGACACCAGCCGCAGCGGTGAGCCATCGGTCCTCGGGGTGATCGTCGCCGGCGGGTACGGGTACGTTCGGGATGATGGCGTTCAGGTGATCCCGATCACCTCGCTTGGGCCCTGATCCTACGACCGCGAACGCCCGGCGGGATTTGAAACCAATTTGGCCGCCGCTCAGCGGCTCGCACGCAAGCGCTCGGCCAGGGCGGCGCCGGGAGGACGAGCGCGGCTGCTCGGTCAGTGGAAGGGCAGCGTGCCGAGGCGGATCAGGCCGGCGACGAACATCAGGGAGCCGAAGCCGAGGGCGGCGATCGCGATGCGGTCAGCCTTGAACTTGGGCGAGAGGCCGGCGAAGAAGAGGACGGCGGCGAAGAAGATCGTCGCCAGGATGTAGTTGTCCGAGGTCTGGTTGGCCTCGCGGCCCTTGTTGAAGAGGCGGTTGGCCTTGTCGGAGAGGCGGTCGGCCTCCTCCAGCTTGGCGATCCTGTATTCGGGAAGTTGGAAGGGGAGCTTGGCCGCCTTCGGATTGGTCAGCGGGCGTTGCATGAGCCAGGCGCGGTAGGCCGTCATGAACTCGTCGCGGAAGAAGCGGTCGCGGAGGATCCGCTCGAGCCGGTCGTTGTCCTGGGAGAAGGCGACCGCGTACTGGGTGAAGATGTTGGCGTCGATCGAGACCAGCGTGAAGCCGTCAGACTCGGCCTTTGCGGACTCGGTGCGAGCGGAACCGGCCTCGGTGAAGCTTGTGGCCTGCACCCCTCCCCAGCGGGTTGCCTCGTAGGCGCTATAGGCGGTGGCAACCGTGGCCGCCGCAAGCAGGGCGGCGGACCACAGCTCGATCCGCTCGCGGATCGGAATGCGGTGCCCGTTTTCCGCGCCCTCCTCAGCCACCGCCGGCCTCGGCGAGAGCGTTCTCGATCTCCGCAGCCAAGCCGGGTGCGCCCAGGTCGTCGGTCTGCTGCCGCAGCTGCTGCTCCCTGTCGCGCTCCTGCTCGCCCATGCTCGCCCTCCGTTCTATCTCAGTTCGCGGCGCCACGGCGCAAGCCGGCGTCCGGCCGGTCGTCAGATCAGGTGAACCGGTAGTCGTCGAGATCGAAGTGAGCGCTGCGCCAGGCGGCCTCGATCGTGGAGGCGGGGCGAAACGGCGCATCGCCATGCTCGTCGAAGTAGTAGCTGTTCGCCGTCCCACAGGTCCCCTGAAAGAAGACCTGGCGGCCGCGGCGGGCCAGCATCGCCTCGAAGTAGCGGCGGTTGGCCTCGGCGCTGACCTCGACCGCGGTCGACCCCGCCGCCCTGGCACGGCGCAGGCAGCGAACGATGTGGCGGGCCTGGTTCTCGATCAGCGTGAAGTAGCTGGAGCCGTTGTATCCATAGGGGCCGAGGATCAGGAAGAGGTTGGGGAAGCCGGGAACGCTCGTGCCCTCGTAGGCCTGGAAGCGGTTCTCCTCCCACCACTCGCCCAGCTCGACGCCGTTGCGGCCGCGGACCGAAAAGGGCGGCATGTTCCCCTTCTCGAAGACCTTGAACCCGGTCGCCAGGACCAGGCAGTCGAATTCATGCTCGCCGCCCTCCGCGGTCCGCGCCCCGGCCGGGACGAAGGTCTCGATCGGAGCGGTCTCGAGCTCGACGTTGGGCCGGTTGAAGGTGGCGAGGTAGTCGTTGGAGAAGCTCGGTCGCTTGCAGCCCAGCCCGTAGCGCGGGGTCAGCTTCTCGCGCAGCGCCGGGTCGCGGACCTGGCTACGTAGATGCCGGTGCGCCGTCCGCTCGCCCGCGGTCGCCAGCGGCACGACGCCGTGGTAATGCGCGGCCAGCGGAAAGGTCACCTCGACGTAGGCCTGGCTCAGCGCCCGGGCCGCCCGCCGGGCCCCGGGAACGCGCCCCAGCAGGCGCCGCGTCCGTCCTCCGAGCGCGGCGTCGGGCTTCGGCAGGCACCAGATCGGGGTGCGCTGGAAGACGGTCAGGTGCTCGACTTCGGGCGCGATCGAGGGAATCACCTGCACGGCGGAGGCGCCGGTGCCGACCAGCCCAACCCGCTTCCCAGCCAGGTCGGTGCCGTGGTCCCAGCGCGCGGTGTGCATCACCGTGCCCGCGAAATCCTCCAGCCCGGGAATCTCAGGCGGCTTCGGCTGCGAGAAGACGCCGGTGGCGCCGATCACATGGCGGACGGTGAGCGGCGGCGATCCGTCGATCTCCAAGGCCCAGGTGTCGCTCTCGGCGTCGAAGCTCGCCCCCGCCGCCCTGGCACCGAAGCGGATCCGCGAGCGCAGGCCGTAGGCGTCGACGCAGTGCTCGGCGTAGCGCTTCAGCTCGGCGCCGGGCGCGTAGACCCGCGACCAGTCATCGCGCTGCTCGAAGGAGAACTGGTAGCTGAACGAGGGGATGTCGACGCCGATGCCGGGGTAGGTGTTCCAGTGCCAGGCGCCGCCCACGCCGTCCCCCTCCTCCAGGATCACCCAGTCGCGGATCCCCGCCTCGTCGAGCTTGATCGCGGTGCCGATGCCGGAGAAGCCGGCGCCGACGATCGCCACCTCATGATCGATCCGGGCGCTCACGACAGCGCTTCCCCGGCGATGACGCCGACCATCAGGCGGCCTTCAGGGCGGTGGTCGGCGCGGCGCGCCGGCGGGCGACCATCTTCAACCCGTAGCGGGGGCGCAGAGTCAGGGTCGCCTCGGGGACGACGGGGGAGCCCGGAACCAGCTCGTAGGTAAAGGAGCGGCTCATCATCGCCGCGATCAGGGTCACCTCCATCAGGGCGAAGCTCTGGCCGGCACAGACCCGGCGCCCGCCGCCGAAGGGCAGGTACGCGGACCGGTGGTGCGTGCGGGCGTTCTCGGGCAGGAAGCGGGTTGGGTCGAATACCTCGGGACTGTCCCAGAAGCGCTCGTCGTAGTGGAGCGTGTTGATCGGCATGATCACCGTCGAGCCCTTCGGGATCCGGTGGCCATCGATCTCATCCTCCTCGACGCAGACACGCGGCACGATCCAGGCCGGGGAGAACATTCGCATCGCCTCCAGGACGCAGGCTGTGGTCCAGGGCAGCTTGGCGATGTCCTCGACGGTGGGGCGCCGGCCGCCGAGCACCTCGTCGACCTCGGCCAGCATCCGCTCGCGCGCCTCCTGGTTGAGCGCCAGCAGGTACCAAGTCCACGACATCGCGTTGGCGGTCGTCTCGTGGCCGGCGAGCATGAAGGTGCAGGCCTCGTCGCGGACCCGTTTGAGGGGTAGCGGCCGGCCCTCGTCGTCGCGGATCGAAAGCAGCAACCCGAGCAGGTCGTCGGCCCGCCCGGGGTTCTCCTGACGCTCCCGGATCACTCCCCAGACGGTGTCGTCGATCGTGGTCATCACCTTCTGCACCATTCCCAAGGACTTGGGCAGGATTGGCATGTGGCGGATTGCGCCTGCGGTTCCGCGCGCGACGATCGGAGGAGGGTTGCCGAGGATCGTGAGGCGGGCAGCACGCTCCCCCGCGCGCAGGCCGATGGTCACCGTGCGGCCGATCCGCCGGGCCAGGTCGGCCATTCCGTGGCCGAACAGCGCCGAGCCGACGACGTCGAGGGTCAGCTCGGTCATCGCGTGCGTCATCTCGATCGGCTGGCGCTCATCGGGGACGGCCTCATATCCCGCGACGAAGGTCTCGATCGGGTCGACCATCAGGTCGAAGAGATCGGCCAGGTGGCGCTTGCGCAGGACCGGGTTGATCATCATCCGATGGCGCCGCCAGGACTCGTCCTCGTCGGTGAAGAGATTCAGACCGAGCACGGCGCGAAGCAGCTCGTACTCGATCGACTTGTGGTAGCGCTCGACGCCCGCGTGCAGCACGTGGTCGGCGTAGTCGGGGTGCTTGAGGACGAACGTCGTGCGGCGGTTGAAGTGAAAGCAGGCGATGTCCTCTCCGGGGATGCCTCGAACGATCGGGCTGCCGACATCGAGGCCCCGTCGCCAGACCTCGCGGGCGACTCGCAGGCCATTCATCCTCGGTGTCCGGGTGTAGGTGGTGCTCATGCGGCGCTCAGGATCGGGGTCAGGTAGCGGCGGGCGAAGTCCCGCGCCGCCTCGGGATCGTCGAGGTCGACGATGGTCTGGGGGGCGAGGACGAACGAGAGGACGAGCCGCACGACGATGTCGGCGACGGTGAGCAGCTCCTCACCGCCGCGGTCGTCGGGCACCTCGCGGGCGATTCCCCCGGCGAGGAACTCGCGCGCGGCGGCGATCGCCGCTCCGCCCTGCACGGTGAGATGCGGCAGCACCAGCTCGGGCTCGCTCTCCAGCATCCGCTGCAGCAGGCGGTGGTCGTGCAGGGCTTCGAGCGTGAAGACGAAGCCCTCGGCCAGCTTCTCCTCCGGCGTCGCCAGCGGCGCAATCGCCTCTTCGAGGTCGGCGAGAAAGCGGCGCAGCTCGCGCAGGACCACGGCGTCGACCAGGGCCTCCTTGCCGGCGAAGCGCCGGTAGACCGTCACCCGCGAGACCTTGGCCCGGCGGGCGATGTCGTCCATCGTCGTTCGCGCCAGCCCGAACAGCTCGAACTGGCGCAGAGCGGCGTCGATAACCGCTTCGGCGGTCGCGTCCTCGGCGGGGGCCCCGGGGCCGGCGGCGGCGTCGCGTAGCAATCGCGCGGTGGAGTCGGACCGGGTCATGCCGGCGCCGCGCCTGAAACATTCATACATGGAACGTACCAGACGTTCATGTGTCGCTGGAGAAGCCGGCGCGCCGGTTCCGATCGGCAATCAGCGGCTCGACCAAGCACGTTGACATCCTCATCCGTGGTCCTCGGCGTGGTTGTGCCCCGGCTCGCCGTGCGCGGGTGGCTCTCCGGCATCCTCGCCGGGCTCGACGACGACGAACTGGGCCATCATCCCCTGGTCCTCGTGCCGGAGGAGATGGCAGTGGTACATGTACGGGGAGTCCGGATCGGCGTAGTCCTCGAAGCGCATGATCAGCCGCACCGGCACCCCCGGCGGGAGCTGGATCGTGTCCTTCCAGCCCGACAGCTCGGGCGGCGGCTCCTCGCCGTCGATGTCGAGCACCTGGAACTGGACATCGTGGACGTGGAAGGTGTGCGGCCGTCCATGGCCGTTCTCGACCTCCCAAATCTCGATCGTGTCCTTGGTGACGACGGTGTCGATGCGCTCCATGTCCATCTCCTCGTCGTTGATCCGGCGCGAGCGCAGCTCGAACTCGCGCGTCTCGGCGGCGTCGCCCGGGTCGAGCTCCGAGATGTCGCTCAGCTCGCCGGGGACGGGCGCCGAGGGATCGAGCTGGGCAGCGGCGCGCAGCTGCAATACGTCGAACGAATCCTCGCCGCCGTCCTGGCGCGAGGTGTCCGAGCCAGGCTCCAGATCTGGTGGGTACGAGCGCAGGACGACGCGCTCGCGGGGCTCCATCGAGACGACGATCTCGGCCCGCTCACCCGGCGAGAGCTGGATCCGATCAAGCTCGGCCGGCCGCTCGAGCAGGCCCCCGTCGGTTGCGATCAGGTCGAAGTCGCGCCGGTCGGAGAAGCCGAAGTCGTAGGTCCGCGCCGTCGAGCCGTTCAGCAGCCGCAGCCGCACGCGCTCGGTCGAAACGTCCAGGTAGGGGCCGTAGGTGCCGTTGACAAGGAGGGTATCGCCGAGGATCCCGAGCTCTTCGCGGTCGTCCTCGACCAGCGACCCGTCTTCCGCGAAGCGCTTGTCCTGGACGATCACCGGGATGTCGTCGACGCCGTAGTCGCGGGGCAGGTCGAGCTCGGCCTCCTCGGCGTCATCGAGGATGAACATGCCGGCCAGCCCGCGGTAGACGTGCATCTCCGTTTCGCCGTGCGGGTGCGGGTGGTACCAGAGGGTCGCCGCGGGCTGGTCGATCTCCCAGTCGGGGGTCCAGCTCTCGCCCGGCTCGACGATTTGGTGCGGACCCCCGTCGGCATCGGCCGGCAGGTGCATGCCGTGCCAGTGCACGGTCGTTTCCTCGTCGAGGCCGTTTTGGAAGTCGACCCTCACCTCCTCGCCGCGCGTGGCCCGCAGCGTCGGTCCGAGGTAGGAGCCGTTGAACCCCCAGGTCTCGGTGCTCTCGCCGGGACGGAACTCGCGCTCGCCGGGCTCCGCGGTCAGCGTGAAAACGCGTCGGCCATCGTCGTCGAACTCCGAGTCAGCGAGCGGTGGGACCGCGAGCCGGTTCTCGAAAGGCACCTGTCCGACGGTGTCGACCTTCATTCCGCTGAACTCCTCAAGCGGCCCACACGAGATCAGCGCCGCTGCACAGAATGCCGCGGCTGGACCCGCCGTGACGGGCCGTATCAGCCTCGCTCCGGCACGGCGCAGCCGTTGGCGTCCGGATCGCTGTCGAGGACGATGCGCCACGCGATTTTCAATGGTCGTTCTTTTGATGATACGACTGTATCAATACGCGTGTACCATGCCAGCGCAAGCAGAGTGGAGAGGGGTGAGCCGTGCCGAGAACCGTAGACCACGCCCAGCGCCGCGCGCTGATCATCGAGGGCCTTCTCCGGGTCGCTGCGCGCGAGGGCCTGAACACGGTGACCATGCGCTCGGTGGCCGCCGAGTCGGGAGTCTCGCTTCGCCTCGTGCAGTACTACTTCGAGAGCAAGGCCCAGCTGATGAACGCCGCGCTTGAGCGGCTCGAGCGCCAAAGCCATGAGCGGTGGGAGGAACGCCTCACCGAGCAGGGAAGCCCACCGTCAGCGCGGGCGTTCCTCGAAACCTTCTTCGCCGAGGCATTTCCGACCGACGAACAGAGCCGCACCTTCCAGCTCGTCTGGATGTCCTACGCGGTGCTGGCGATGACCGACCCAGAGCTCGCCGAACAGCCATTCATCGAGGGGCCCAACCGCCTCGAGCGGCAGCTCGCGGAAGTCCTCAGGCGGGCCCAAACCGAGGGCGAGCTCGCATCGGATCTCGATGCCTCCGCCGAGGCTGCGCGCCTGCTAGCCATCAATCACGGTCTCGGCACCAGCGTCCTCGTCGGTCAGCGCACTGCGAAGGCCGCGAAGGCTGTAGCGCAATATCACCTCGACCAACTCTTCGGCCGTCCGACCGAGGCCAAGGGGGCGTCGGCTGGCTCGGACGGAACCGCAAGCACCCCTCAAGGACGCGCCAGGAAGTGAACCGCGTCTGCGAGCTCCTCGGGCCCAGGCCGCCGCGAGCACAGCTCGGCGAGCACGGCGAGGAGCGCCTCATAGCCGGCCGGGGTGCGCGAGAAGCGCGAGGAGAGGGCGATCACGATCCCTGCGTGGGCGCGCCCCGCTGCCCCCCACTCGCCGTAAAGGCGCATGAAGTCGGCCACGTTCTCGCTGACCAAAGCGCGCCCCTCACGGGCGGCGATCACCAGCAGCTCCTCGTCGGCGAGGCCACGCAGGGGCGCTCGCTCGTCGACCGCCTCGATTCGGCTCGCGCCAGGTCTGGCCCCCTGTAGCCCCGGACGCAGAAAGCCCCGCCGGAGCGGGGCTTTCCTCGAAGCGGCTGATGGGATTCGAACCCACGACCTTCTGCATGGCAAGCAGACGCTCTAGCCAACTGAGCTACAGCCGCGCGGAGCGGGATTCTAGCCCCCGCAGGCGTGGATGGTGCTCATCGTTCATTGCGGGCGGGCTGTGGCACGGTGCCGCTCCATCGCCTCGAGGCCTCGATCCAGGTCGGCGATCGAGGTCGCGCCGGGCGGGACGGGGACGGCGCGGTAGGTCGACGTGGGCAGCGAGAGCCGGAAGGCAATCCGCTTGTCACGGTCGAATCCGGTGACCAGTGGGTTGTCGCCCCAGCTGACGAGCCAGCCACCGCCGGCGAGCGGGCGGACCGAGCCGCAGCAGTGGCTCGTCTTGATCTTGCGATCGTTGATCTGACCGAGGTAGGTCGCGACTCCCCGGCCGACATGCAGGCGATAGAAGGCCGCGCGAGGGCGGCGTGGGCGGTCCTTGGCGTTGTCGTAGATGCTGAGGATCCCGTCCTCGCCGATGCGGGCGTCATGCTGGCCGCCGAAGCTCTTGCGAGCGGGGTCGCCGAGGATCCGCAGCGACTGCGGGGTCTCCAGACCGCCCAGCTTCCAGCTGATCTCGCCGGTGGAGCGGTCGATGCCGTAGACGGCGTCCGTGTGGCGGGTCGAGATCACCAGCTCGTCGGGGCCCCGGGGCTCGATCGAATTGATGTGGACGGGATCGAATATCGTCGGCCGCGTCCCGGTCGACTTGCTGTTGGCGAGCACGTTCCGCCACCACCGGCCGGTCTCCCCGAGGCGAATGCGGCCCCGCGAGTTCCAGCGCCAGACGACCCTCCCTCGCGGATCGACCTCCTGAACCTCGGCGAAGGCCGCCGCGGTGCGGGGCGGACCCCCGAAGCGCCTCAAGTTGACCCCGCCGGCGGGCGCGTAGGAACTCATGAGCACATTGCCGTTCGCCAGCTCCCTGAACTCATGCCCGTCGGTGATCAAGCCCCTGGTCCGGGCCAGCTCCAGAAGGCGCGCGGCGGGAGTGCGGAGCTCGATCGCCATACGGGGGTCGAGGCCGAAACCGTCGCCGAAGGAGCGCGCCCAGGCGACCGTCCCGTCTTTGAGGATCTGCGCCCAGAGGACACGGGTGGACGGGCTGAACCACCAGCGCGGCACCCCCCGGTGGTCGAAGACGATGATCCAGGGCCGGGTCCTCGGATCGGCCCGGAACGCGACGACGAACAGGCCGGAGCCGAGGCGGCGCAGCCGCTGGAAGCGCCAGGCGGGAAAGTCCGCGGGTAGACAGCGCACGCGGTAGCGCCGGGAGCGATCGCCGCTGTAAACCCCGAGCACGAAGTCGTAGCCGGGGCCGACCCTGTCACGGGCGATGCGAAAGGCGCCGGCGCGGGGGCGGGAGGCGCCGATCGCGACCCGGCTGCCCGCCCCGGTCCGTCCGGCGACCAGGGGCCCGCCCCGCCCGCAGCGTGACACGTACCGCGTCTCGGACGGGTCGAAGGGCGGGAACAGCCCCCGGATCGAGACCGACGGAGCCGATTCGGATGAGCTGTCGCCGCTGTCGGACAAACGATCCTGCAGCGCGAATGCCAAAAAGACCACCGCGACCGCGATGAGCGCGGTGACCGCCGCCTTGCCGACCACTCAGGCGCCGTCCAGGGCGGTGTTGACGAGGCGGTCGGCGTCGGCGTTGTCCTCGCGGCGGACGTGGCGGATGGCCCATTCGTCGAAGGCGGAGAGGGCATCGCGGACCCGGGCGTGGAGGTCGCGGAGGGCGGCGTCCTTGACCTTGTACTCGCCCTTGACCTGACGGACGACAAGCTCGGAGTCGCCGATCAGCTCCAGGGAGTCGGCGCCGAGGGCGGTGGCGCGCTCGATGCCGAGGATGAGGGCGCGGTACTCGGCGACGTTGTTGGTCGCCCTGCCGATCCGCTCGCCACGTTCCTCGAGCAGCTCGCCGGCCTCGTCGCGAACGACGACGCCGATCGCGGCCGGGCCCGGGTTCCCCCGCGCGCCGCCGTCCACGTTGACGCGGAGCTTCGGCAAGCGCTCAGCCGCCGGCCGGGCCCCCGGCGGAGGCCGAAGGAGTGCCGAGCGCCAGGCCGCCGTCGGCGGCGGCAGTCGCGTTCCACTGGCGGGCGGAGCCATCGAGCTGGTCGACCTCGTGACCCTTGTCGAGCTGGCGCACCGGGAGAAGCTCGCTGCTCAGGTCAACGCCCCACTGGTACCAGGACAGCTCCCAGGCGACCGTGATCCGCACCTCGCTCGGCGAGCCCGCCGCGGTGCCCACGGAAACCCAGGGGGCGCCCAGCGAGCGGATCAGCCCGGCGACGGTGCGAGCCGCCCCGCTGCCGTTGAAGGCCTCGACCGCGGTCTCCAGGCGGCTCTGCGGAGAGCGCTCGGTCGGATGCACGCGCCCGACCGTCGCGCCCGGCGCGGCAGGGTCGGGGCTGGCCCGACGCGCCGTCGGTCCCTCGGCCTCCGGCTCCTCCTCTTCCCCCTCGGCGACGGCAACCTCTCCGGCCTCGGCGGACGCGACCAGCACGTCCCCCTCCCCGCGCTTGCGCCGCCTGCCGCGCAGCAGCGTCGTCAGGGCGCCGCGCTTGCGAGCCGGCGTCAACGGGCGCTCGCCGGCCATCTCCTCCCAGACCCAGCCGACCCGCTCGGCACGGTCCCGGCACAGCTCGCAGACCGTGCGGCGGTCCCCTGCCGGAACCAGGTAGACCCGGATGCGCTCGCCATAGAGGATGGTGCGGCCGCAGACGCCGCAGCACTCGAAAGCTTCCACGGCGTCAAGGTACCAGCGACGGCAGCGGCCGCCGCCGCCACGGCCGCCGCGAACGCCGTATTTCGGGGCCGGCTCCTACGCCTCCTGCATCTGCGACTTCAACCGCATCACGGCCTTGGTGTGCAGCTGGGAGACGCGGGACTCGGTCACGCCGAGCACCTCGCCGATCTCGCGCAGGGTCAGGTTCTCGTAGTAGTAGAGGGCGACGACGAGCTGCTCGCGCTCCGGCAGCGAGGAGATCGCCTCGCTCAGCAGGTCCTTGATCTCGGCCCCGGCCAGCTCCTCCTGCGGGTCGACGGCCCCGGGGTCGGAGATCGTGTCGAGCAGGGAGACCTGGTCCCCGGAGGAGTCGGAGATCGCCCACAGCTCGTCCAGCGCGTAGACGGAGGAGTTGGCGATCTCCAGCAGGGAGTTGCGCAACTCGTCCTCGTCGATCCCGAGCTTCTCGGCCAGCTCCGCCTCCGACGGTGCCCGCTGCAGCTTGTGCTCGAGCTTCGCCTGCGCCTGCTCGATCTCCCGCGCCCGCGAGCGCACAGAGCGGGGCACCCAGTCCAGCGAGCGAAGCTCGTCGATGATCGCGCCGCGGATGCGGGTCATCGCGAAGGTCTCGAACTTGATCCCCCGCTCCGGCTCGAAGCGCTCGATCGCCCCGATCAGGCCCATCAGCCCGTAGGAGATGAGGTCGGCGTCCTCGACATGGGAGGGCAGGCCGGCCCCGAGCCGGCCGGCGACGAACTTGACCAGGGGCGAGTAGGCGACGACCAGCCTCTCCCGCGCAGTCAAGTCGCCGCCCGTCTTGTAACGGCGCCACAGATCGCGAAGCTCGACCTCTTTTACGCCTGTTTCCATGGGGCCTGCAGGGAGTTTAGGGTCATGCGCGGGGATGGGTCGCCGCGTACTGATCGCGCAGGCGGGCAGCGTCGACCCGCGTGTACACCTGAGTGGTCGATATCGAGGAGTGGCCGAGCAGCTCCTGAATGGTGCGCAGGTCCGCTCCTCCCTCCAGCAGGTGGGTCGCGAAAGAGTGGCGCAGCGAGTGCGGGGAGATACCGGCGATCGTCTCCGCGTTGCGCACCCAGAGCGAGAGGCGGCGGGTGATGTCCGAGGGCGACAGGCGACGGCCGTTCTTGGAGACGAACAGCGCCGGTTCGCTCGGGTCGGCCTCCAACGCCGGGCGGCCGCGGGCCAGATAGCGCTCCAGCGCCCTCTGCGCCGGCTCCCCGACCGGCAGGACCCGCTCCTTCTCCCCCTTGCCGAGCACCCGCAGCTGCTCGCTGTCGAAGTCGACCGCGCCGAGGTCGAGGTTGACGATCTCCTCGCAGCGCAGCCCGCAGGCATAGGCCAGCTCCAGCATCGCCCGGTCGCGCAGCTCCAGCGGAGTGCGGGCCGGGATCCGCTCCAACAGCCGGCGCACCTGCTCGGCGGGCAGCACCTTGGGAAGCTTGCCCTCGCGCTTCGGAGCGGTGACCAGGTCGGCGGGGTTGCGGCCGAGCCGCTCGGTGCGGACCAGGAAGTCGAAGAGGCTGCGAATGGAAGCGAGCTTGCGGGCGACGGTCGCCGGCCCGGCGCCGTCGGCGGAAAGGCCGGCCGCATAGCGGCGCACCTCTCGGTAGCCGAGGCCCGCCGGCCCCATTCCCAGGCCTCCCGCCCATTCCGCGAACTGTCCAAGGTCCACTCCATAGGCGCGCCGCGTCCGCTCGGCCGCCCCCCTCGCCTTCAAATCACGATCGAATTCCACCAGGGCCTCTTCCCACGTCATGGAAAGAGATTCGCCATCTTCCGGTCTCCCTCCTTGAAAGCCCTCAACCGATATAGATTGGGGTGCCCACGTTGACGCGGTCATAGAGCTCGATCACGTCAGTGATCGCCATCCGCACACAGCCGTGGGAGGCGGCGGTACCAAGCGAGCCGGTGTCGTCGGTTCCGTGGATGCCCGCGCCGGAGAAGATCCCCATCCAGCGCGCCTTCAACGGATTGGAGGGACCGGGGGGGATCACCTCGCCGGCGAGGTCGCCGGCCCACTCGGAGTCTGGGACGTACCAGGTGGGGTCCACCTGCTTGCTCTGGAGGTGATACAGGCCCTCCGGCGTCTCCAGCCCGACCTGGCCGACCGCGACCGTGTAGGTCTTCGCCGGCTTCAGGTTCTTCCAGAGGCTCAACTCGTAGTTGGCGCGGTCCAGGGTGAGGTAGGTGGGGTAGGCGGAGGCGACCTCGTCGGTCGTCACCTCCGGCTGGGTCTCCCGGGCGCGGGCGACGATCGCGCCGCGCGAGCCGGGACGCAGCACCGCGCTCTTCAGCTGGTCGGTGAGCAGGTTGTCGCGCAGCTTGCGGCCCGGCTCGGCGGGGACGACCTCGAGCGAGGAACCCGTGGCGCTGACCGACGCGTCCTGCGGCTCCTGGCCGATGTCCTCGGCGATGCGGCGCACGAAGCGGTTCACGGCCGGCTCGGAGTAGACGACCCGAGCGGAGATCCGGTCGTCGACCGAATCGCCGGTCACGTAGCGGATCAGCCGCCCCGGCAGGCCGCCCTCCCGGCTCACCTCGAGCGCCTGGTCGACCGCGCCGTCGATGTCGGCGCGCACCTTCAGGGTCTCCCCCGGCAGCTTCCACGTCTCGCCGTCAAAGGTCACCTTCAGCGGCTTGCGCAGCGGGACGATCAGCTGCCTGCGCAGGCGCCGCTCTGCCTGCTCGGCCGCGAGACCGCCGACGTCGACGCCGTTGACGGTGACGCCCTCGGCGATCTCGTCCTTCTGCGAGGAGTCGTACGCGTAGGCGGCAGCCGCACCACAGACGAGCACGAGCACACCGACGACAATCGCGATTTGCGTCTTACGTCCCATTGAAGGTCAAGGAGTGCATCGGCTCAAAGTCAGGTGCGGAAATTGTTCCAGACGGATGTTTCGGCCCCCGGGGCCGCTCACCCTGCAATTACCCGTGCGGGCGCAGGTCCACGCGTCGCGCGTCGCTATTTTCTGCGGGCGATGATCTCCAAGGAGAAGGTCCGGCGCGACGTCTGGAAGGCGATGGACCGTGAGGGCGTCTCCCGCTTCCCGGGCGCAGAGGGGCGGATCCCGAACTTCGCCGGCGCCAAGCTGGCGGCGGAGAAGCTGGCCGGGCAGCGGCTCTGGAAGCGCGCTCGCGTGGTCAAGGCCAACCCGGACTCCCCCCAGACCCACGCCCGCCGCGCCGCGCTGGAGGAAGGCAAGACGGTGATCATGGCGGTGCCGCGGCTGCGCGACCCGCATCCCTTCCGCGTGCTGGACCCGAAGAAACTCACCAAGCAGGCGCTGAAGGAGGCGGCGACGATGAAGGGCGCGCTGCGGCACGGGCGGATCGTCGCGCTCGACGAGATCCCGGAGATCGACTTCGTCCTCTGCGGCTCGGTGGCGGTCAACCTGAGCGGCGCCAGGGTCGGCAAGGGGGGCGGCTACTCCGACCTCGAGTACGGGATCCTGATCGACGCGGGCAAGATCGACGACCACACGACCGTGGCGACGACCGTGCACCCGATCCAGATCCTCCGCAAGCACCTGATGGTCACCTCCCACGACTTGCCTGTCGACCTGGTCGCGACGCCGCGCGCGGTGATCGAGCTGGAGCGCCAATACGAGCGGCCGCGCGGGATCCTCTGGGACCACCTGCAGCCGCCGCAGATCCGCGAAATCCCGATCTTGGAGCGCATGGGGTATGCATAGCCTCTAGCCAGTGACGGCGCCCTGCGAGGCGGAGGAGACGGTGGCCGCGTACTTCGCCATGACGCCGGTGCGGTAGGGCGGCTCGGGGGGTTCGTATTCGGCAACTCGTTTGGCGATCTCATCGTCGGAGAGGGCGACGTCGATGCGGCGGGCGTCGACATCGAGAGTGACCTCGTCACCCTCTTGGACAGCGGCGATCGGGCCGCCCTTGATCGCCTCGGGGGCAACGTGGCCGGCCATCAGGCCGCGGGTGGCGCCGGAGAAGCGCCCGTCGGTGAGCAGGGCGACCTCCTCGCCGAGGCCCTCGCCGACGATCGCCGCGGTCACCTGCAGCATCTCCCGCATGCCGGGGCCGCCGGCCGGGCCCTCGTTGCGGATGACGACGATGTCGCCGGGGCGGATCCGCTGCGCCTTGACGGCGGCGAAGCACTCCTCCTCGGAGTCGAAGACGCGCGCCGGGCCGACCTGCCTGGTGCGCTCGGTGCCGGCCAGCTTGACCACTGCGCCCTCGGGGGCGAGGTTGCCGCGCAGGATCGCCAGGCCGCCCTCGGGCTTCAGCGGGTCCGAAAGCGGCCGGACGACCTCCTGGCCCTCCTCTTCCTCGGCAAGCGCCGCTTCCTCGCCGATCGTGCGGCCGCTGACCGTGATCGCGTCGGCGTGCAGGGTGCCCGCTTCGGCGAGGCGGCTGAGGACCAGGGGCACGCCGCCGGCCCGGTAGAGGTCGGTGGCGACGAAGCGCCCGCCGGGCTTCAGGTCGGCGAGCAGCGGCGTCGCGCGGGAGATGCGCTCGAAGTCGTCGATGCTCAGCTCGATCCCCGCCTCGTGGGCGAGCGCCAGCAGGTGCAGGACGCCGTTGGTCGAGCCGCCGGAGGCGCAAACGCAGGCGATCGCGTTCTCCAGCGATTCGCGGGTGATCACCCGGCTCGGCCGCAGGTCCTCGGAGAGGACCCGCATCACCAGCTCGCCGATCCGCTCCGCGACCGTGTCCTTCTCGTCGTCTTCGGCAGGGACCATCGCCGAGCCGCCGGGGGAGATCCCCAATGCCTCGAAGGCGCAGGCCATCGTGTTGGCGGTGAACTGGCCCCCGCAGGCGCCGGCGCCGGGGCTGGCAACCCCCTCCAGCTCGCGCAGGTCCTCCTCGCTCATCTCACCGGCGGCGTTGGCGCCGATCGCTTCGAAGACGTCGAGGATCGTCACGTCGCGGTCGTGCCAGCGGCCGGGAGCGATCGAGCCCCCGTAGAGCAGAACCGAGGGGACGTCGAGCCGGGCCAGCGCCATCGCGCAGCCGGGGATCGTCTTGTCGCAGGCCGAGAGGGCGACGATCGCGTCGAACTGGTAGCCGCGGGCCATCAGCTCGATCGAGTCGGCGATCACCTCGCGGCTGACCAGCGAGGTCTTCATCCCCGTCGTTCCCATCGTGATCCCGTCGGAGATCGCGACCGTGTTGAACTCCATCGGCGTGCCGCCCGCGGCGCGAACGCCGGCCTTGACGTGCTCGGCGAGGCCGCGCAGGTGGAAGTTGCAGGGCATCGCCTCCGTCCAGGTGTTGGCGACGCCGATCGTCGGACGGGAGAGGGCGTCGTCGTCGAAGCCGATCCCCTTCATGTAGGCGCGGGCGGCGGCGCGGTCGGCGCCGTCGAAGACGGTGGCAGAGCGGGGGCGGGGCAGCTTGGTCGCGGTCGCGTCGCTCATCCGGGCAAGCCTATTGGAGCCGTCTCGCTATGCCCAGCGAGTCCACGGGGCCGACGCCCGCGCCGATCTCGCGCAGCCCTGCGGCCACGGCGGCGGAGGCCACTTCGCGGGCGCGGGTCGCCGCGCTCAGCGGCGGCTCGCCGCGGGCGAGGAAAGCGGCAAGCGCCGAGGAGTGAGTGCAGCCGGAGCCGTGCGCCGCACCGTCGGGGTGGCGCTCGCCGTCGATCGGGACAGCCTGCGAGCCGTCGAAGAAGACGTCGACGAGCTGATCGCTGTGACCGCCTGTCACCACCGCGGCGGACGGGCCCAGCGCCACAACCGCGCGGGCCAGCTCCTCCTGGCCGGCCCCCTCCCCCGCCCCGGTCAGCTCGCGCGCCTCCGGAAGGTTCGGCGTGACGACCGTGGCCAGCGGCAGCAGCCGTTCGACCAGAGCCCGGCGGGCGGCGGGGTCGAGCAGCACCGCGCCGCTCTCGGCGACCATCACAGGGTCGACGACGACCGGCGCCTCCCCCGTCAGCCCGAGCGCTTCGACCACGGCGTCGACGGTCGCGGCGCTGCCGAGCATGCCGACCTTGACCGCGTCGACGCCGATGTCCTCGGCGACCGCCCTCACCTGGGCGACGATCGTCCGCGGTGAGACGGCTTCCACGGCGCTGACCCCGACCGTGCTCTGCGCGGTGATCGCGGTGACCGCCGTCATCCCGTGCACACCGCAGCAGGCGAATGCTTTGAGGTCGGCCTGGATGCCGGCGCCGCCGCCGGAATCTGAGCCGGCGATCGAGAGAACTGCGGGAATGCGTGCATCACCCATCCCCCAAGCGTAGTTCCAGCCTCATTCGGGTGGCCGCAGCGTGGTCCTGGAGTAGGCGCCGAGCAGCGAGCAGGCGAGGTAGCCGAGCGCCTCCAGCCGGGCCAGCGCCGCCGCGGTCTCCCCGGCCGGCAGGTCGAGCGCCGCGGCGACCTCCTCGCAGCTGCGCGCGCCACCCTCGACCGCCTCCAGGACCGCCCCCAGGCCCGCGTCGAGCGCCGGGCCGAAGACCTCCAGCCGCCGCGCGTCCGGCCCCAGCATCGCGTCGAGCACGTCCTGGGCGTCGCGAACGAGGCAGGCGCCGCCGGCGAGCAGCTCGTTCGGGCCGGCCGAGGCGCGAGCGCCGACCGGGCCCGGGACGGCCCCGACGTCGCGGCCAAGGTCGGCGGCCAGCTCCGCGGTGATCAGCGAGCCGGAGCGCTCCGCCGCCTCGACGACGACGGTCATCCCCGCCAACGCCGCCATCATCCTGTTGCGGGCAGGGAAGCTCCACTTCCAGGGCGTCGCACCCGGCGGCATCTCCGAGAGGACCAGGCCTCGCTCGGCGATGCGCCGGTGCAAAGCGGCGCCGCTGGCCGGGTAGGAAACATCCGGCCCGCAGCCCAGAACCGCGAAGGTGAGGCCGGCGTCGAGCGCACCCCGGTGCGCGGCGGTGTCGATGCCGAAAGCCATGCCGCTGACGATCGCCAGCCCGGCCGCCGCAAGATCGCGACCGAGGTCGCGGGCCACTTCGCGACCGTAGGAGGTCGCCCTCCGGGCGCCGACCACGGTCACCGCGGAGTCCGGCTCGAGTCCCTCCAGCAGGCCGGGGTGGCCGCGGCCGAGCAGCGCCCAGGGGGCGTCGGCGGCGTCGCGCAGCGCCACCGGGTAGAGGTCGTCGTGGCGGCAGAGCGCCCAGCAGCCCGCCGCCTCGACCTCGGCCCGCATCGTCCTCTCCCGCAGCGACGTGGCCCCGTGCAGGATCTCCTTCGCGTCGTTCGGCGCCACGGCCCGCGCCAGCTCCTCGCTCGGCAGGCGCAGCAGCTCCGGCGAGCGGGAGCCGGGCGCCCGGGTCGAGACCCGCTCGATGTAGGGGGCGAGAGCGTTCAGCAGCCAGGAGCGGCGCAGGCAGGCCGGGCAGGCGCGCGGCGCGCTCATCCTGCGTCCCGCCGCCGCAGCTGCAGGGCCTGGCCCATCTCCTCGGTGCCGACCGCCTCCGCGCCGCCGAGGTCGGCGACGGTCTGCGCCAGGCGCAGCACCCGGTCGTGGGCGCGGCCGCTGAGCCGGCGGCGCGAGTAGGCGTCGGCGAGCAGCGCCGCCGCCTCCTCGGAGAGCGAGCACTCGCGCGCCTCGGCCGGAGTCATCTGCGCGTTGCAGCGGTCGCTGCCGAGCCGCAGCCGCTGACGCTCGCGCGCTGCCGTGACCCGCTCGCGAACCGCCGCCGAGGCCTCCCCCGGCTCGCCTCCGATCTCCTCCGCGGTCGGCTGGACGATCGGCGCGAGAATGTCGATCCGGTCCGCGAGCGCGCCGCTCAGCTTCGCCTGATAGCGCTGGATCGAGTGCGGCGAGCAGCTGCACTGGTCGTCCTCCTCGCCGCGCCCGCAGGGACAGGGATTGGAGGCGGAGACGAGCATGAAGTCGCAGGGCAGCCGGCAGCGGGCGCCGGAGCGGGCGATCGCGACCGTGCCCGTCTCCAACGGCGCCCGCAGCGCCTCCAGCGCGTCGCGGTTGAACTCGCAGAGCTCATCCAGGAAGAGGACGCCGCGATGGGCGAGCGTCGCCTCGCCCGGCCGCGGCGGGTTGCCGCCGCCCACCAGGCCGGCGGCGGTCACCGTGTGGTGCGGCGCCCGGAAGGGACGACCGCCGGCCGGACGGCCGTCGAGGCGACCGCAGGCGCTGGCGACCCGGGCCACCTCCAGCGCCTCCTCACGGGAGAGCTCCGGCAGGATCGAGGGCAGGCGCCTCGCCGCCAGCGACTTCCCGGCGCCGGGCGGGCCGATCATCATCAGGCTGTGCCCACCGGCGGCGGCCACCTCCAGGGCGTGGCGCAGGTGCCGCTGGCCGCGCAGGTCGGCGAGGTCGGAGCCGGGCCCGTCGGCGCCGAGGGAGAGGGGCAGCGGCCGCGGGCGGTCGGGGTGCCAGCTGCCCTCGGCCAGATCGGTGAGCCGGCCGAGCGTCTCCAGCGGCACGACGCGCACACCTTCTGCGAGCGCCGCCTCGGGGCCGTTGGCGGCGGGCACCACGATCGCCTCGACGCCCATCTCGCGCGCCTCCTCGGCCATCGCCAGTACCCCCGAGACGCCGCGGACGGAGCCGTCCAGCGCAAGCTCGCCGGTGATCGCCACCTTCGACAGCGCCTCCCAGGCGAGCTGCCCGGAGGCGGCGAGCAGCGCCGCGGCGATCGCCAGGTCGAGCCCCGGCCCCGCCTTGCGCAGGCTGGCGGGCGCCAGGTTGACGAGGATCCGCTGCAGCGGGAAGTCGAAGCCGCAGTTGGCGAGCGCCGCGCGGACCCGCTCGCGCGACTCGCGCACCGCGGTGTCGGGCAGGCCGACGATCGAGAAGCCGGGCAGCCCCCGCTGCACGTCCACCTCGACCCGCACGGAGCGGGCGGAGATGCCGTCCAGCGTGAATGTGCGGGCGGTGGCGAGCACGCCGACGACGCTACGGAGGCTAATTTCGCCTGTTGCGCGCCGGATGTCAGGGATTAGTCACATCCGGCGCGCGACGGGCGCGCTCCGGCGACCTAGCCTCGCCGGCGATGACGATCGCCCGCCAGAAGATCGGCCGCATCGCCGAGCGCCACGTCGCCGAGCGGCTCGCCACCGCCGGCTGGCGGGTCGTCGAGCGCAACGCCCGTACCCGCTTCGGGGAGCTGGACATCGTCGCGATGGACGGCGCCACGCTCGTCTTCATCGAGGTCAAGGCGGGCCGCGCGGACGCCGCCTTTGGCCCCGAGCGGCCGATCCTCTCCGTCGGCCCGCGCAAGCAGCTGCGGGTGCGGCGCCTGGCGACCGCGCTGATGGCGGAGCGGCGCGACCTGCCCCGCTACCGCGAGATCCGCTTCGACGCGGTCGGCGTCACCTTCGACCGCCAGGACCGCGTCGTCGACGTCGAGCACATCCGCGCTGCCTTCTGATCAGGTTGTGAGATCCAGCTGAGAGTAGGCAACCGATTGGAACGAGCGGCGGTGCAGCGCCGTGATCCCGTTGCGGGCGATCGCCTCGCGGTGGTCCGGCGTCGAGTAGCCGACGTTGACGTCGAAGCCCCAGCCGGGGTGCCGCTCGCCGGCGCGGCGCATGTAGCGGTCGCGGGTCACCTTGGCGACGATCGAGGCGGCGGCGATCGCGGCGCTGGTCCCGTCCCCTTCGATCACGGCGCGATGCTCGACCGCGCAGTCGCGCAGCGAGAAGCCGTCGACCAGGCACGTCGCCCCGTTCGGCTCGAGCCGCTCCAGGGCGCTGGCCAGGGCCTGGAGGTTGGTCACGTGGAGGCCGCGAGAGTCGATCCCCCGGACGCAGCGGGCGACGACGCTGACCCGCGCGGCGGCGCGCAGCACGCACGGGTACAGCTCCTCCCGCTGGTCATGGGTCATCTGCTTGGAATCGTGCAGCCCCCCCAGCGCCCGGCGGTCGGCGTGACTCAAGACCTCATAGTCAATGAGGACAGCGGCGGCGACAAGCGGGCCTGCCAAGCAACCGCGACCTGCCTCGTCCGCTCCCGCGACGAAACGCGCTCCGAGCCCCCGGTCGAAGGCGAACAGCCTTCTGGTCCGCGCCAGCCGGCGACGTCGGGTAGAGGGGCGCTCTCTAGAGGAGTCCGACCCGATCGGGGGGCCAGTAGGTGGCGAAGGCCTTGCCGATGAGCCATTCGCGCGGGACGGGACCCCAGAAGCGGCTGTCGTCGCTCGACCCACGGTTGTCGCCCATCATGAAGTAATGGCCGGGCGGAATGCGGATCGGCTTCGGCAGGTTGCAGCTCGAGCAGGGGGTGATGTAGGGCTCGTCCAGCATGGGAGACCCGTTGACCACCGGGTGCCCTCCGCGGACGGCGACGGTGTCCCCCGGCCCGGCGACGATCCGCTTGATGAAGTTCTGGCTGGAGCGCCTCGCCGTCGGTCGGCGACAGGGCTGGTTGGGCTGGGTCGGGACTCCGCACTGGTTGCCGTTGCCGTCCGCCCCCGCCGGCGGGTGGAAGACGACGACGTCACCCGGCTGAGGGTCCTGGAAGTGGTAGAGGAATCGATTGACCAGCACCCGCTGGCCGACGTCCAGGGTCGGCTCCATCGACTCGGAGGGGATCTGGTAGGGCTTGACGACAAAGGCCTGGATCACCAGGGCCAGGCCGAGCGCCATCGCGACGATCACGACCAACTCGACGAACCCGCCGCGCCGGGTCGTGGGCTTCGGCAACGAGGGGTTCAGGCCTTTTCCTCTTCGGAGTCGCCGGGCTCTGTCTCCGCCGGCTCGTCTCCCGCGTCTTCCTCCTCCGCCTCGACCGGAGCCTCCTCCGCCTCGACCTCGCTCAGCGTCGCGCCCTCGGAGTCGACCGCCTCGGGCTCGCCGTCCGCAGGGGGGGCGGCGGCGAAGACGTCCTCGTCGATCCCCCAGCGCCGCTCGGCGACCCGGGCCGCCTTGCCGATCCGGTCGCGCAGGTAGTAGAGCTTCGCCCGGCGCACGTCGCCGCGCGCGGCGACCTCGAGCTTCTCGATCTTCGGCGAGTGCAGCGGGAACATCCGCTCCACCCCGACGCCGAAGGACTGCTTGCGGACGGTGAACGTCTCTCGCGCGCCGGAGCCCTGCCGCTTGAGGACGACGCCCTCGAAGACCTGGGTGCGGCGACGGTTGCCCTCGACGACCTGGAAGTGGACGCGCACGCGGTCGCCCGGTCCGAAGGACGGCCGGCCCTTTTGGAGCTGACTGCGCTCGAGGCTGTCGATGACGCTGCTCATGGGCGAAAAAAGACCGCGCAACCCGGCTCTGCGGCCCGCGCGGTGGCGAGATGGTATCTACTCACCGGCTTCGTCGAGGCGCGCGGCCCGCTCCCGACTCTGCTGCGCCCTCCATTCGCGCACCCGCTCGTGGTCGCCGGAGAGGAGAACTTCGGGCACGCCCCACCCCCGGTAGGTCGCGGGGCGGGTGTAGTGCGGGTACTCGGGGGCGCCCTCGAGGACGCGGCTGAAGGACTCCTCGACGGCGCTGTCCTCGTGCCCCAGGGCGCCCGGCAGCTTCCGCATCACCACGTCGGCGAGCACCAGGGCCGGCAGCTCGCCGCCGGCCAGCACGTAGCGGCCGATCGAGACCTCGTCGTCGGCGAAGTGGTCGTGGACCCGCTCGTCGAAGCCCTCGTAGCGCCCGCAGAGGATCGCCAGGTGCGGCTCGCGGGTCAGCTCGTCGGCCAGCTCGTCGTCGAGCAGCCGCCCCGTCGGCGACAGCAGCACCGTCCGCGGCCTCTCGCCCTCAACGTAGGCCGCTCGCAGGGCCGCGTCGACGACGTCCACCCGCAGCACCATCCCCGCCCCGCCCCCGTACGGCGCGTCGTCGACCTGTCCGGCGCCAAGCGGCGTCGTGTCCCGGTAGTTGAACAGCCGCAGCTCACTGCCCAGCGCCAACGCGTTCTGCACCGAGCGCTGCGTCCGGAACCAATCGAACGCCTCGGGGAACAGCGTGAAGACGTCGAGTCTCAATCGAGGATGTCGACGATCACGCGGCGCTCGAGGCGAACGGCGGCGGCCTTGGCGATCGTGCGGATCGCGTTGGCGACCCGGCCGCCCTTGCCGATCACCCGCCCCAGGTCATCCTCGGCGACGGTCACCTCGTAGACAAGGTCGCCGTCCTCCTCCAGCTCCTCGACGGAAACGGCTTCCGGGTCCTCGACAAGCGACTTGACGAGGAACTCGATCAGCTCGGTCACTTCGAGCCGGTGGCGGCGATTCCCTTGGCGCGCAGCAGGCCGGCGACCGTCTCCGACGGACTGGCGCCGTTCTCCAGCCAGTGGCGCGCGCGCTCCTCGTCGACCTCGATCAGCGACGGCTCGCTCTGCGGGTTGTAGCGCCCGATCGTCTCGATCGTGCGTCCATCGCGCGGGGAGCGCTTGTCGGCGACGACGATCCGCCAGATCGGGTTCTTCGTCGAGCCGACCCTTCTCAGTCTTATCCGCACTGCCATGAGGCGCAGGAGGTTAGCGCCTGCGCATCTTGGGGCGCGGCGCCCCGCCCTGCATCTGCGCCAGCTGCTGCGGATCGGGCATCTTTCCGGACGCCATCTGCTTCATCACGCCGCGCATCTGGTCGAACTGCTTGACCAGCTGGTTGACGTGCTGGACCTTGGTTCCCGAGCCCGCGGCGATCCGGCGGCGGCGGGAGCCGTTGATCATCCCCGGCGCGCCCCGCTCGGCGGGGGTCATCGAGAGGATGATCGCCTCGACCCGGTCCAGCTCGGACTCGTCGAAGTCGGACCCCTTCAGCTGCTTCATCGCCCCCATCCCCGGCAGCATTCCCATCAGGTTGCCGATCGGGCCCATCTTGCGGACCTGGCGCATCTGCTGGAGGAAGTCCTCGAGCGTGAACTGCTCGCGGCGCAGCTTCTCCTGCAGGTCCATCGCCTGGCGCTCGTCGACCTCCTTCTCCGCCTTCTCGATCAGGCTGAGCACGTCCCCCATGCCGAGTATCCGGCTCGACATCCGGTCCGGGTGGAAGCGTTCGAACTCCTCCAGCTTCTCCCCGGTAGAGCCATAGAGGATCGGCTTGCCGGTCACCGCCTTCACCGAGAGGGCGGCGCCGCCGCGCGCGTCGCCGTCCAGCTTGGTCATCACGACCCCGTCGAACTCGGCGGCGCCGGCAAACGACTCGGCGACGCCCACCGCGTCCTGGCCGGTCATCGCGTCGACGACGAGCAGCACGTCGTGCGGCTTGACGCGCTTGCGGATCCGAGCCAGCTCATCCATCAGCTCCTCGTCGACGTGCAGGCGGCCGGCGGTGTCGACAATCAGCACGTCGCGCTCCTCCTCGCCCGCGCGCTGCAGGGCCCAGGCGGCGATCTCGACCGGGTCGGCGTCTGTCCCCCGCTCGTAGACGGTCGCCCCCGCCTGCTCGCCGACGGTGACGAGCTGGTCGACCGCCGCCGGCCGGTAGACGTCGCAGGCGGCCAGCGCCACGTCTCTGCCCGACTCACCGAGATGGCGCGCCAGCTTCGCGCAGGCGGTCGTCTTGCCCGAGCCCTGCAGGCCCGCCATCAGGATCACCGTCGGCCCCTTGGAGGCAAAGGCCAGGTCGCGTCCGGCGCCGCCCATCAGCTCGGTCAGCTCCTCGTCGACGATCTTCACGACCTGCTGACCGGGGTCCAGGCTCTCCAGGACGTCGGAGCCCAGGCAGCGCTCCTTCAGGCGCACCGTGAACGACTTCACGACCTTGAAGTTGACGTCCGCCTCGAGCAGCGCCAGGCGGATCTCCCGCATCGCCGCGTCGACGTCGGCCTCGGTCAGCTTGCCACGCGAGCGGACTTCGGAGAGGGTCGCCTGCAGGCGGTCGGAGAGCTGGTCGAACATGTGCTGGAGGTTAGTGGGCGCCCGCGCCCGCCCCCGCGATCACTCCTCCAGCAGCGCCCGCGCGAAGGCGGGGGCGTCGAACGGCCGCAGGTCCTCCAGCGACTCGCCGATGCCGATCAGCTTCACGGGAATCTCCAGCTCATTGGCGATCGCCAGCGTGATGCCGCCCTTCGCGGTGCCGTCCAGCTTGGTCAGGACGACGCCGTCCACCTCGACCGCCTCGGCGAACGTCCGCGCCTGGCGCAGCCCGTTCTGTCCGGTGGTCGCATCGACGGTGAGCAGGGTCTCGTGCGGCGCCGCCGGGACCTGCTTGCCGATCACCCGCCTTACCTTGGCCAGCTCATCCATCAAATTGCTCTGCGTGTGCAGGCGGCCGGCTGTGTCGACCACGACGACGTCGGCGCCACGGGCGCGGGCTGCGCCGACCGCGTCGAAGGCCACCGAGCCCGGGTCGGCGCCCGGCTCGCCGCTGACCAGGCCGGCTCCGGCCCGCTCGGCCCACTCCGCGAGCTGCTCGCTCGCCGCGGCCCTGTAGGTGTCCGCGGCGGCGAGGACGACCGAGAGACCGAGCTCCCGCGAGAGGTGCCAGGCGATCTTGCCGGCGGTCGTCGTCTTGCCGGTGCCGTTTACCCCGACCATCATCAGCACCGCGGGCTCGCCGCTGAGGTCGATCGGGCGCCACCCCGTCGCCGCCAGCTCGGCGATCAGCTGGATCAGGCGCTCGCTCACCGCCTCGCCGTCGGCGGCGACGTCGCCGGTCTCCACCTCGCGCTCCAGCCGCTCGACCACCTGTGCCGTGGTCGGCGCCCCCGCGTCGGCGAGGATCAGTGCCTCCTCCAGCCGCTCCCACGTCTCCTCGTCGATCCTCTCGAAGAGGCTCGAGGAGACTTCCTGCGTCAGCGCCCGGCGGCTCGCGGAGAGGCTCTCGCGGAGACGCTTGAAAACTCCGCGGCTGCTGTCGTCTTCCCCGCCCCCGGCGCTCTCCTCGGGCAGCCGGCGGCTGCCCAGGTCGAAGGTCTGCTGCCAGGTGCTCGCCATCCGGCCGGGCAGACTACCCGGGCCGGACAGGCCTCAACTCAGCCGCCGGACACCGCGGATGCCGGCTCGGCCGCTCCGGCGGCGTCGCGCAGCTCGGCGACCGCTTCCTTCAGATAGCGCTCGAGGCTGTCAAGCCCCTTCACCCGGGAGGGATCGGCGAGCAGGCCGAAGCTGATCCTGCCGTTGTAGCTGAAGATCGCGATCGCCAGGGCGTGGCGATTGGCGAGGAACCCGATCGGGTGGACACTCGTCAACTCCCGGCCGAGAACGTAGAACGGCACCTGCGGCCCGGGGAAGTTCGTCAGCAGCAGGTTGAAGAGGCGGGTTGAGAAGTTGATGCGGGCGGTCGGGACCAGCAGCAGCGGCGGAGCGAACTCTCTGAACCAGTCGTTGAGGCCCCAGATCGCCTCCGCCCCGTAGGGCTGCTTGGAGGTCTTCAGCGCCGCCATCGCCTGGGCGACGATCCGCAGCCTCTCGACCGGGTCCTGCTCGTGGACCGGGAGCGGGCCGCGCATCGCAGTCAACCTGTTGCCGAGGTCCGTGTGCTCGTCCTCGGCCCGGATCGAGACCGGCACCAGGGCCTGGAGCTCCATCTCGCTGACGTCGACGCCGCGGTCCTGCAGCCAGCGCCGCAGCGCGCCGCTGCCGGCGGCGAGAGCCACGTCGTTGATCGTTCCACCGAGGGTGTCCTTGATCAGCTTGCAGTCGTCGAGGTCGCACTCGGCCCAGCGAAACTCGCGCTGCTCGCTGACGACGACGTTGAACGGGGCGGCCGGCGCCGGCTTGAACAGGTTGGCGGCGACCTCCCTGACCCCGGCGATCCCGCGACCGGCTCGCTGCGCCGCCCCCCGCGGCGCGCGCGCCGCGCCCCCCAGCCAGCGGAGCAGCCGCATCGCGGTCGTGCCCAGACCCCGAACGCTCTCTCCCAGCAGCCCGGCGCCGGACGGGGGGCGGTTCGGCTGCCAGGGGACCTCCTCCCGCACCGGCTCGGTCACCGGCTCCAGGTCGAAGAGAAGCGTGCCGATGTCGACGGCCGAGATGCCGTCTGCCATCGCGTGGTGGGTCTTATAGACGACCGCGAACCGGTCTCCCTCGAGGCCCTCGACGAGGCGCAGCTCCCAGAGCGGCCGGCGACGATCCAGCGGCGGCGAGAGCGCCTCTCCGATCAGCTCGCGGAACTGCTCGTCCGTTCCCGGGGCGGTAACCGGAGTGCGTCGCACGTGGTAGTCGATGTCGAAGTCGGAGTCGTCCACCCAGAACGGCCGGCCGAGGCCGAGCGGCGGGAAGGCGAGCCGCTGCCGCAGGCGGGGAAGGAGGTGGAGGCGACTGCGTATGTGGGTGAGGAAATCCTCGTAATCGGGGGGCGACCCCTCGCAGACGAGGACGGCGCCGATCGTCATGTGCGCGGCGCCGACTTCGTTGGAGAGGAACGAAGCGTCGAACGACGTCATTCGATCCATGTGCTGATGCGGCATACCCCTCCTTCCCGACTTCCGAACCTAGCAGGAGACGGCAGCCGGCCGCCGGCGGCGGGTCGCCGTGAACGGGATCAGGCGGCTTCCGCCGACCCGGGGCGGGCGGTGGCTGGGGTGGCCGCGTCGGGCGCTTCGAGCTTCGGGCCCCCTTCACCCTCCGCGATGCCCGCAAACGGAGGCGGCCCCTCCCCTGCCCCGGGCTCCTCCCGCGGCAGGCGCCGGGAGACGACCTTGGTGATGCCGTCGCCCCCCATGCTGACCCCGTAGAGCACGTCGGCCGCGTCCATCGTCCGCTTCTGGTGGGTGACGATGATGAACTGGGCGCGGTCCGAGAAGCGACGGATCAGCTGCAGGAAGCGGTCGATGTTGGCGTCGTCGAGCGCCGCTTCGACCTCGTCGAGGATGTAGAAGGGGCACGGCCGGGCGAGGAAGACGGCGAAGACAAAGGCCAGCGCGACCAGCGACTTCTCGCCCCCGGAGAGCAGTGAGAGCTTGCGGGTCGACTTGCCGGCCGGTGTGACCTCGATCTCGACCCCCAGCTCGCGCTGTGCGTCCTCGTCCTCGTCCCCCTCCCCGTCTTCGCCGGCTTCGTCCCCGCCCTCCTCATCGGCCTCGTCGGCCACCGGCCGCAGGTTGACGCGGCGCAGCCGGCCGCGCCCGCCGGGAAAGAGGTGCTCGACCATCTCCTCGAAGTTCCTCGCGGTCGCCTCGAAGGTCTGCTCGAAGGCGCGCTCGATCTCCTTGTCGATGTCGCGGATCAGGGTCTCCAGCTCATTGATCCCCCTCTCGGTGTCCTCGCGCTGGGTCTGAAGCTCCTCGACGTGCTCGCGCGCCTCCTCGTACTCCTGCTCGGCGAGCGGGTTGACCGGGCCGATCTGCGCGCGTCGGCGCTCCAGCCGCTCGAGGCCCCGGTCTATCTCCGCCCGTTCCTCGTCGCCCAGCGGACGCTCTGCCGGCTCCACCTCCTCACCGAGCCGCTCGGAGATCGCGGCCAGCTCCTTCGCCGCCTCCTCGCGCCGGTCGCCGAGATGAGCCGCCTCCACCTCCGCGGCGGTCAGCTCGTCCGCGATTCCCTTCAGCTCGGCCTGCAGCTCCGCCTCCTGCTGTGAGCAGGAGCGCATCTCCTCGGCGATCGCGTCGCCCCCGTCTCCCTCGCCTACGACAAGGCTCTCGGCGGCCTCGATCCGGGCGCGCACCGCAGCGGCGGCTCCGGCGAGCGCGGCCGACGCGGCGCGCACCTCCTCCAGCAGCCCCTCGCCCTTCGCGACCCGCTCACGAAGCTGCTCGCGACGCCGCTCGCCGAGCAGGCCCTCGGCGCGGCGCGCGTGGCGGGCGGCGCGTTCGGCGCCTCCGCGCACCTCGCTCAGCGCCGCCTCCCGCTCGTCCTCCGGGGCATCGGAGCGGGCGCGCTCCAGCCCCCCGCCGGCCTCCTCGAGCCCGGCGGCGATCTCCCCCAGCTCCTCCTCCAGCTTGCGGGCGCGTTGAGCCGGCGCGCCGGCGGTGGAGCCGACGTCCAGCGTGAGGGGGCCCAGCTCGGCCCGCAGCGCCTCCAGCTTCGCCGCCAGCTCACCCTCGCGATCGGCGAGGGTGGCGGCGCGCACGCCGACTCTCTCCTGGTCGCCTCGCAGCCTGGTCAGCATTCCCCAGGCGCGCGTTCGCTCCCGGTCGCGCTCGGCGAAGCGCTCCTCTGCCGCGCGGCGGCGCTCGCTCACCTCGGCGAGCCGGCTCTCGATTCCCTCCCGCTTGTCGCGCGCCTCCTTGGCCCGCTTCTCGGCAACCGCCAGCCGGTCGTGGCCGAAGCGCAGCTCCTCCGCGACCAACCGTGCCCGGAGCCCCAGCTCCTCGCGCTCGATCCTCGCCCCCAGCTCCGCCGCCTGCGCCTGGCGCTTCAGCGGCCGCAGCCGCGAGCGGGCCTCCCGCTCGACGTCGAGCGCCCGGTCCAGGTTCTCCCTGGCCGCCTTCAGCTTCAGCTCGGAGCGACGACGGCGCTTGCGGTGCTTGCCGAGGCCGGCCGCCTCCTCGACCAGCAGGCGACGCTCTCGCGGCCTGGAGTGGACGATCGACTCGACCCTTCCCTGGCTGATCACGGAGTGCATCTCGCGGCCGAGGTTGGTGTCGGAGAGCACGTCGACGATGTCGACCAGCCGGCAGCGGGCGCCGTTCATCCGGTACTCGCCGTCACCGGAGCGATCGAGGGCACGCTGGATCGCGATCTCCGCGAACTCGGAGGCGGCGCGGGCGTCGGAGTTGTCGATCACGACCTCGACCTCCGCGCTGCGGCGCTGGCCGACGCCCTTGCCGCCGGCGGAGATGACGTCCTGCATCGAAGCCCCCCGCACGGCGCCCGGGCTCTGCTCGCCGAGCGCCCAGAGCACGGCGTCGGTGATGTTCGACTTGCCCGAGCCGTTCGGGCCGACGATCACGCTGACGCCGGGCGAGAAGCGCAGCTTCGCCCGCTCGGGGAACGACTTGAACCCCTTCAGCGTGATCGACTTGAGATACATCCTCAGCTCCTAGGCTCGCGATCGAGTCGGACGCGAAGCGCGTTCGCAGCTTCAGCCGCCGAGGCGCTCCAGCGCCCGCTCCGCCGCCACCTGCTCCGCCGCTTTCTTGCTGCGCCCCTCGCCGCGACCGACCTCCTCCCCGTCGACGACCGCCGTCACCTCGAACGTCCTCGCGTGCGGGGGGCCCGACTCGTCGACGACGTCGTAGCTTACGCGCGCTCCGCGCTGGGCGAGCAGCTCCTGCAGCGCGGACTTGAAGTCGACGCGGGTCTCGGCGGCGTGTTCGATCCGGCCCCGGAACGCCTCGGCGACCGCGGCGGCGGTGCGCTCGAAGCCGTGAGCGAGAAAGCAGGCGCCGATCACCGCCTCGGTCGCCTCCGGCAGCGGGCGCTCGCCGTCGAGCAGGACCTCGACCGGGATCGCCGCCTGCGTGTCCGCGGGCTCGGCCTCGGCCAGCATCTCGGGAACGCCGAGCGCCTCCCCCACCGCGGCGCACGAGACCCCGCTGACCGCCTGGTTGTGGATCTTGGTCAACCGGCCGGAGTCGACCGCGGGGAAGCGGGCGAACACCTCCGCGGCGACGGCCAGGCCCAGCACGCTGTCGCCCAGGAAGGCGAGGCGCTCGTAGGAGCCCGCCCGCTCCTCGGCCCAGGAGGAGTGGGTCAGCGCTTGGCGCTTCAAGTCATCGGGAAGCTGGACGACGAGCGCCGCCAGGGCGGCGACGGAGTCGCTCACGCGGGGGCGTGCTCGACGACGAAGTCCACCGCGTCGCCGACGGTCTTGATCCCGGCCGCCTGCTCCTCGGAGACGGCGATGCCGTAGCGGTCCTCCAGCTCCATCACCAGCTCGTAGAGGTCGAGCGAGTCGGCGTCGAGGTCCTCCTTGAAGCGGGTGCCCTCGGCGATCTCCCCCTCGGCGACCTCCAGCTCCTCCGCGAGGTGGGAGCGAACCAGGGAGAGGACCTCGTCGCGAGACTTCATGGGCGCAGGTTTCCTATCACGCGTCGCCGGCCTCCGCGAGGGCGCCGCGGTTGACGCCTCCTTCGCGGAGAAGCGCCGCTGTGCGGCCGGCCGCGTCCTCGCGCGCGCAGCGCGCCGCAAGCCGGACCGCGTTGGCTATCCCGTCCGCCCCGGCGCTGCCGTGGGCGACGACGGCTACCCCCCGCAGGCCGAGCAGGATCGCGCCGCCTGTCGAGTCCGGGTGCAGGTCCCGCCGCAGGCCGCCCAGCGCCGAGCGCAGCAGCAACCCGCCGGCCGCCGCCACGGGGCTGGAGCGCGCAGCGTCGCGAATCGCGCCGGTGACCGTCTTCGCCGTCCCCTCCATCAGCTTCAGCGCCACGTTGCCGGTGAAGCCGTCGGTGGCGACGACGTCGGCGGCGCCGGAGGTGAGGCCGCCCCCCTCGATGTTGCCGGCGAACTCGATTCCGGGAGCCTTGGAGAGCGCCTCATGGGCGGCGGCGACCTCCGGGGTGCCCTTGCCGGACTCCTCGCCGACCGAGAGCAGCGCGACCCGGGGGCTCCGCACGCCGAGCACGGCCTCGCTGAAGGCCGCGCCGAGGAATGCGAACTGGATCAGGTGCTGCGCGCGCACCTCGACGTTGGCGCCGACGTCGAGGAAGAGCACCGGATCCCCGGGCACGGGAACCTGGGCCGCCAGCGCAGGACGCTGCACCCCGCGCAGCCGGCGCAGGCCGAAGGTCGCCGCGGCCATCGTCGCCCCGGTCGAGCCGGCGCTGACGAGCGCGGCGGAGCGTCCCTCGGCGACGTCGCGTGCGGCGCGCACTATCGAGGCCTCGGGCCGGGCGCGAACGGCGGGCACCGGGTCCTCGTCGTTGGAGATCCAATCCTCGGTGGGCACCACCTCGACGCCGTCGGCGGCGTCGAGCCCAAGCTTCTGCGGCGGGGCGAAGACCCGCACCCGCACGCCCTCGGCGGCGGCCAGCCGCACGCCCTCGGCGAGCACGTCGAAGCCACGCTCGGCGCCGAAGCCGTCGAGGGCGACGGTCGGCCCCGGCTCGGCGGCCATCTACTCCTCGCTGTCGGAGGGCTGCGTCGCCGGACCCGGCGACTCGGCGACCTCGTGCCGGATCACCTCGCGCCCGGCGTAGGTGCCGCAGGTGGGGCAGACCCGGTGGGGAAGCCGCGGGCTGTGGCAGCGCGGGCACTCGTTCAGCCGCGCCTTGGGGGCGCGGTGCGTCGCGCGCCGCTTGTCGCGCCGCGTCCTCGAGGTTCTCTTCTTCGGCACCGCCATGAGCCGCGGAATGGTAGCTAGTAAACGGCCCGCACCACAGCCAGGTCGTCCGCCTGCCAGACGACTTCGCCGTCGCACCACTCGGCCAGCTCCTCGGCCGTGTCCGGAAAGTCGTAAGCGGGGTCGATCGGCGTCACCTGCTTCTCGGCCTTGACGACGTCGCCCAGGATCAGCGCCCGTGACTGCTCGCGAATGCGGCGGAACAGGTTCAGCTTCTGCTCGTCGGTGAGGTGATGGACGGAGAGGACCGCGATCACCAGGTCCCATGGCCCGTCGGGCAGCGGGTCCTCCATCCGCGCCAGCTGCACGTCGTCGTACTCCCCTCGGGCGCGAAAGACCATGTCGGGACTGGAGTCCAGGCCGATCACCCAGGCGTCGGGATAGGCCTCCAGCAGGCGCCGGGTCGTCTCGCCGGTGCCCATGCCCAGCTCCAACACGCGCTCCGGCGGGAACGGCACCGCCGCCACCGCCTGCTCCTGAAGCTCGTCGTAGCGCGGGACCTCGTCCCTGATCAGCTCCAGGTAGCTCTCCGGTTTCCAGTGGAATTGACCCATTTCGTAACCTCGTCTAAGAGCAGTTCATCGTATGCGCAGGCTGAGCGGGAGGAGCCCCGGCATGGCAGACACCGCGACCACGACCATCGACCTGCACCGCCTGGACCTCTCCTCCGGAGAGGGGACGCGGCTGGAAATGCCGGTGCGGATCGCGCCGCTGGAGCTTGGCGGCCAGACGTACAAGGCGGCGGACGGCAGCCAGGAGGTCCGCCTGGACGTTTCGCGCCCGAGCAACGGCTTCGCCTTCCGGCTCCGCTTCCCGCTGCGCCTCGAAGGGCCGTGCATGCGCTGCCTCGAGCCCGCCGGCGCCGACCTGAAGGTCGACGCGCGCGAGGTCGACCAGCAGGGCACCGAGGACGAGGAGCTGCGCAGCCCCTACGTCGTCGAGGGCGAGCTGGACATCGGTCGCTGGGCGCGCGACGCCGCGGCCCTTGCCGTCCCGACCCGCCTCCTCTGCCGGCCGGACTGCGCCGGCCTTTGCGCCGGCTGCGGCGAGCCGCTCAACGACGTCGACCCGTCGGCGCACGACCACGGGACGAGCACCGACCCGCGCTGGGACAAGCTGAACGAGCTGAAGTAGCCCGCTACTGCTCGATCTCGGCGGGGGGCGCCTGCTGCTCTTCATCGCGGCCGGCGAGGCGGTCGCGGCCGCGCTGCACGGCGGCGAGGAACTTCTGCAGGTTGACTTCGAGGGTGTTGAGGATCTCGTCGGCGTAATCCTCGGCCCCGAGGCGGATCTCCCGCTCGCGGGTGCGCGCGTCCTCGACGATCTCGTCGGCGGCTCGCTCGGCCTGCTTGGTGACCTCTTCGTCGGAGATCAGGCGGGCCTGCTGCTCACGCGCCTCGCGGACGATCCGCTCGGCCTCGCGCTTCGCCTCGGCGAGCATCTCCTGCCGCTCCTTGACGATCCAGCGCGCCTGCTTGATCTCCTCGGGGATCGTCGCCCGCATCTGGTCGAGCAGGTCGTAGATCTCTTCGCGGTCCACACGCACCTGGTCGGTCAGGGGGACCGGCCGCGCGTTGTGGACAACGTCGTCGAGCTTGTCTATGAGGACCAGAACGTCCATTGGCGGTTGATAAGCCTACGCGTCAGCTGTCAGTTTGGCGTGGAAGCCGCGATTTCCTCGGGTTTCTGCAATCTCTCGCCCACTTGCCTCGGGAGGGCGAAGCCTATCTGTCGGGCAGGCGCTCCGCCATCGCGGCCGCTACCGGCGGCGGCACCAGGTCGGAGACGTTGCCGCCGAAGGTCGCCATCTCCTTCACCCCCGTCGAGGAGAGGAAGCTGTAGTCGGTCGAAGCGATCATGTAGATGCTCTCGATCTCCGGGTCGAGCTTGCGGTTCAGCTGGGCCATCTCGAACTCGTACTCGAAGTCGGAGATCGCGCGCAGCCCCTTGACGATCGCCTTCGCGTCGTGCTCGCGGGCAAAGTCGACGAGCAGGTTGGAGAAGATCGCCACCTCGACGTTGGGCAGGGCGACGGTCGCCTCCTCGATGAAGGCGCGCCGCTCGTCCGCGGTGAACAGAGTCTTCTCCTTGCGGACCGGGTTGTTGACGACTCCGACGACGACGCGGTCGAAAACTTCGGCGACCCGGCCGATGATGTCGAGGTGGCCGTTGGTGACCGGGTCGTAGCTGCCCGGGCAGACGACGGTGCCGTTGCGCTCCGGGCTCACGCCAGAGCCCCGTAGACGACGATGTCGGTACCCCCGTAGCGGCGCTCGCGCAACGGCTGCAGCGAACCGAGCCGCAGCGGCCGCCGGGCGGCGCTCTCCACTATCGCCCGCCCTCCGCCGGCGAGGGCGGCAGGCAGATGGGTTTCCAGGGTGGGACCCACGCGGTCGGCGAGTCTATACGGGGCATCGACGAAGACGAGGTCGAAGGCCTGCTCTCCGGCGGCCCCCTCCAGCCAGCGGGCGGCGTCGGCGCGGACCAGCTCCGCCCGCTCGCGCAGCCCCAAGCGCTCGACGTTGCCGAGCGCCGGACGGGTGTCGCGGTCGACCAGCGTCGCGCTCGCCGCACCCCGCGAGAGCGCCTCGATCGCCAGCGCCCCGGTACCGCAGTAGAGGTCGAGGACGCAGGCGCCCTCCACCTGTTCCCCGAGGACGGAGAAGACCGCCTCCCGGACCCGGTCTGAGGTCGGTCGCACCTTCCAACCCTTGGGCACGACCAGGCGCTGCCCGCGCAACTCTCCGGCGATGATCCTCATGCGGCCTTTCCGTGGGGGTTAGTGAGCTTGAGCGCCATATGGATGCACAAACTCACACACCCCCCTCAGATGGCGAAAGGGTCTGTGCCGCCGGAGCCGAAGCGGCGCTCCGCGGCGTCCAGCAGCGGGCCCAGCGCCGGCGTGTCGAGCGAGCCGTGGCGGCACAGCAGCTCAAGCACCTCTTCCCGGGCGGCGAGCAGGGTCGGCGCGTCCTCGGGCAGCGAGGCGGCGGCGAATCCCGGCAGGCCGTGCTGGCGGGTGCCGAGCGCCTCCCCCTCCCCACGCAGCGAGAGGTCGACTTCAGCGAGCTTGAAGCCGTCGCGCTCCCGCTCCACCGCCTGCAACCGCCGCCGGGCGAGGTCTCCGGCGTCGTCGGCGAACAGCAGGCAGGTGGACTCATGCTCGCCCCGTCCCACTCGACCCCGTAGCTGGTGCAGCTGGGAGACGCCGTAGCGCTCGGCGCCCTCGATCATCATCACGGTCGCGTTCGGCACGTCGACGCCGACCTCGATCACCGTGGTCGCGACCAGAGCGTCGATGCGGCCCTCGGCGAAGGCCGCCATTGTCTCCTGCTTCTCAACCGAGCGCATCTGCCCGTGCAGGACGCCCACCTCGAATTCGCGCAGCTCCTCCGAGCCCAGTCGCGCCGCCTCTTTCTCCACCGCCTTACCCCGCTGCATTTCCGATTCGTCCACCAGTGGGCAGACGACATACGCCTGACGACCCTCGCGCAGGCGGGCCCGGATGAATTCGTACGCGCTTGGGCGCTCGCCTTCGTTCACGATCCGCGTCTCGACCGGCCGGCGGCCGGCGGGCAGCTCGCGCAGCGCCGTGGTGTCGAGGTCACCGTAGGCGGTCAGCGAGAGGGTGCGGGGAATCGGCGTGGCGGTCATGTGCAGGACGTGGGGGGCGCCGCCCTCCGCCCCCTTCGCGTCGAGCGCAGCCCGCTGCTGGACGCCGAAGCGGTGCTGCTCGTCGACCACGCAGAGGCCGAGGCGGGCGAAGCGAACGTCGGGCTCGATCAGCGCGTGGGTGCCGACGACGAGGCCCAGCTCCCCGGTCGCGAGGCGCTCCAGCGCCTCGCGGCGTCGAGGCGCCGGGGTGGCGCCGGTGAGCAGGGCGAAGGGGATCGGCTCAGCTCCCAGCAGCCGGTCGAGGGTCGCGGCGTGCTGCTCGGCGAGAGTCTCGGTCGGCGCCATCAGCGCCGCCTGGAAGCCGCCCTCCAGCGCCCGCAGCATCGCGTAGACGGCGACCACGGTCTTGCCGGAGCCGACCTCTCCCATCAACAGCCGTTGCATCGGCTCGCCGGCGCCGAGGTCGGAGTCGACCTCCTCGAACGCGGCCCGCTGGTCGGCCGTCGGCTCGAAGGGCAGCGACGCCAGCCAGCGGGCGACCAGCTCCCCCGGCGCCTCGAGCCGCGGCGCGGCGCGGGCCGTCCGGTGTGCCCGCTTCCGCGTCGCCAGGATCGCCTGGTAGAGGAACAGCTCCTCGAACGCCAGCCGCTCCCGGGCTGTCTCGGCGTCCCCCTCCGCTTCAGGGAAATGCGCGGCCTTGATCGCGTCACCGACCCTTGCAAGCTTTCTCCGCGCCCGAAGCTCGGCAGGCAACGGCTCAATCTCATCGCCGACGTAGCGAATGGCCTGTTCGATCCAGTTGCGGATTCGCTGCGGCCTGAGCTTCTCGGTCGCCGGATGAACGGGGACCAAATTCACCTTCTCTCCCGCGGGTGGCGCGGGATGAGGAGGGTCCCGGTCGTCCCCGACCGCTGGGCCCTGCTCGTCCCGCGACAGGACCCGCGGGCCGGAACGCATGATCTCGTACTCGGAGACCCTGAGCCCCCTCTTGTCCTTAGTGCCGGTCAACAGGAGTTGCGATCCCGTGACCAGCTTCTGGGCAACCCACGGCTGGTTGAACCAGGTCGCCCGCGTCGTGCCGCTCTCGTCGCCCACCTTGACCGAGACGAACGAGCGGCCGCCGCGGCGGAACGGGCGGGGCTGCCTGCCGAGCACCTCGACCAGCACGGTCGCCTCGCGCCCCTGCTCGACCTCGCCCAGCGGCTCGACCGTCCGGTCGCGATGGCCGTGCGGGAAGCGGTGCAACAGGTCGCCGACCGTTTTCAGGCCGGTCGCCGCGGCGGCTGCCGCCAGCTTTGGCCCGACCCCGTCGAGCGCCGTCAGCGAAGTCTCGAGAGCGCTGGGGCGCGGCCAGCGGACCGGCGCGGCGAGAAGCCCGGCTCTGCTCAGCTCAGCGGCGCCGGCAAAGGAGCGCACCGGCTACTGCGCCGCGAGCAACCACCACCAGCTCGGCTGCCCGCCGTCGTGGACCTCGATCTCGACCCCGTCGGGAGCGTGGGTGTCCAGCTCCGACGACGGGATCGGAGCGTCGCCGCCGCAGACCACGGTGACTATCTCGGCACCCTCCGCGAGCGCTGCGATGGTCTCGCTCAGGGTCGAGCCGGCGCCGCCCCAGGCGACCAGCTCGTCGCCGGCGAAGCCGACCGCGTCGCCGCGCCGGAAGCGCCCGCCCGGGTCGTCGCGCGCCGCCGGGGCGACGCCACCGGTGGTGATCCCGCCGAGGGCCTGCTCGAGGCGATCCGCGTTCTCTTCCGCCGCGACCTCCGGGTCGAGCTCGACCAGGGCAAGCAGGCCGGCCTGCTGGGAGGTCGTGCGAACGACCCGGGCGGGCTTCTCCGACAGCTCGCAGGCCCGCTCGGCGGCCATCACCACGTTGGAGGAGTTGGGCAGCACCAGCACTTCCTCGGCCGGCACCTCGTGGATGCCGGCCAGCAGCTCGTAGGTGGAGGGGTTGAGCGTCTCGCCGCCGGGAACGACGCGGGCCCCCATCTCCGCGAAGAGGCGCTGCAGCCCCTCCCCCGCGGCGACCGCGACGACGCCGGTGCGGCCGGCCTCCAGCCGTGCCTGGCGCTCGGCGATCTGCTCGCGCATGTCGCCGACGTCGAGGTTCTCCACTTCGCCCACGCCCTCGAAGAGAGCGACCGCCGCTTCCGGCTCGTCGGTGTGGACGTGGACCTTGAGGGTCGCGTCGTCGCCGACGACGAGCACCGAGTCGCCGATCTCCTCCAGCCGGGGGACGTGCTCCCGCCCGACGAGGCCGCTGCCGGAGACGATGAAGTTCGTGCAGTAGCGGTAGCGGCTGTCCTCGTGATGCGGCCCCGTCAGTGGCGCCGCGTCGTGGTGATCGACCTCGGGCAGTTGCGCTCCGTCCCCGCGCAGCCCGGCGACGACGCCGGCAAGGATCAGGACCAGGCCGTAGCCGCCCGCGTCGACGACGCCGGACTCCTTCAGCACCTCGAGCTGCTCCGGCGTTCGCTCCACCGCGCGCTCGCCGTCTTCGATGGCGCGCTCCAGGACCTCGGCCAGCACCGCGTCCTGCTGCTCCTCGGTGACTCCGTCCTCGAGGCGCTGGCGGTTCGCATCCAGATGGGCGAGCTGCTGGGCGACCGAATGGGCCATCTCGCGAAAGACGGTCAGCATCGTCCCCTCGGCCGGGTCGCGCACCGAGTCGTAGGCGGCGTCGGCGGCGCGGGCGAAGGCGGAGGCGACCAGAACCGGATCGACCAGCTCCCCCGGCCGGCTGACCAGCTCCTCGGCCGCGCCGCGGACGATCTGGCTGAGGATCACGCCGGAGTTGCCGCGCGCCCCCATCAGCGCCGCCCGCGCCACCGCCTGCACCAACTGGTCGCGGCCGACCTCGTCCACCGCTCGGCCGTCGAGGGTGTCCAGCTCCTCCATCACGGCGCGCATCGTCATCGCCATGTTGTCGCCGGTGTCGCCGTCCGCGACCGGGAAGACGTTGAGGTCGTTGACCTCCTGACGCCTCTCCTCGAGGTAGGCGTACGCGGCGGTCACGACCCGGCGGAAGCGAGCTATCGATGGATCGGCCATCGGCCGCTGAATCTAACCGCAGACCCCGACGGGCGAATACTTAGCTAAGTAGACTAATGAGGAGTTCTGACTTGGTGGAACCGGATAGGGAGAGAGTTGTGGCCGCTGAAGACTTGAGCAAGGTGAACATGCACGAAGCCAAGACCCATCTCTCCAGGCTGGTCGAGCGGGTCGAGGGTGGCGAGGAGATCGTGATCAGCCGGGCGGGCAAGGCGGTGGCGAAGCTGGTTCCCGTGCCGGCGAAGCCGGGGCGGCGCAAGCTCGGCGGCTGGGCGGGGAAGTTCGAGCTGCCTTCGGATGAGGAGTGGGAGAGGATGGACAGGGAAGTCGAGCAGCTCTTCGAGGAAAGCGAGATCTTTCCCCGCGAGGACGAGCTGTGGCGGGGCGACTGATGAGATTGCTCCTCGATACGCACGTCCTGATCTGGGCGCTGAACGCACCCAAGCACCTCGCCGTCAAGACCAGGCGGGCGATCGAAACCGAAGAGAACGACGTCTTCGTGAGCGTTGTCAGTCCCTGGGAGCTGGCGATCAAAGGGCCCCGCGAAGGGCTTCGGGTCCCCGACGACCTCGAGGTGCAGCTGGATCGCCAGAGAATCGAGCTGCTACCCGTCCTCCTCCGCCACACGGAACCCCTCAAGTCGATGCCCTACCACCATCGCGATCCGTTCGACCGGATGCTCATTGCCCAAGCGGTTACCGAGGGACTGACGATCGTCACCGCCGACAGCAAGCTGCGCCGCTATCAAGTCGCCTTGCTGCCTGCAATATAAGCCTGATGGGGCGACTGTGGTCTAACTATGCCTTCATGAGAAGCAATATTTGACATCACAGTGGGGCAAGAACGTTAGGGACAGCACGTGACCCTAACGGGCTTGAAAGGTTGGACTGAGTGCTTCGAGTGAGCCCAGGCGTCAGGCGGCCTTGACGACCTTGTTGGCCTTCAGGCAGCGCGTGCAGACGTAGGCGCGCAGGGGGCGGCCGTCCTCCTGGATGCGGACCTTCTGGAGGTTGGGCTCGAAGCGCCGCTTGGTGGCGACCATCGAGTGGCTGCGGGACTGGCCGAAGCCGGGTCCCTTGCCGCAGCTGTGGCAT
>Ga0299914_10000022_pt1 | contig 115762 bp, 100 predicted proteins | sample RVTome_10_FD_201361 | JGI IMG/M metagenome (GOLD analysis project Ga0299914, IMG submission 201361) | Soil microbial communities from uranium-contaminated site in the Upper Colorado River Basin, Wyoming, United States - RVT153D57 (version 2) ... | reverse complement strand
TTGCAGTCACTCGTGTGCCAGACAAGAAGATGAATGTAACTGATATCTATTACTCACCAGAAACTGGTGTGATCGGCTTTAAAGTAGCGTGGGCAGATGGCAGTACTGATGTCGCTCTTCTAGCCGGGGAGCAAGGGCTATGGTCAGAAAAATCTTTTGTCGAATAAAGAAACCGGCCCTAGCGGCCGGTTTTTTTACATCCCATCACATCTCGCCAAATCCCGTTTTATCCCGTCTTCCGCTGTTCGATCAGCGCATCGAGGATCTGCAGAATCTGCCGCTTGTCCTTCGGTGGCAGCTTCTCGATCTGTTGTAGTCGGCGTTGCAGCCGCACGTTGCCGGGCTTGGCGGTCTTCTTCTTCGTGGGTGTGATGCCGAGCAGTTCGTCGGTGGTCATGTTGAGTGCCTGCGCGAAGTCCGCCAGCAGATGGGTTGGCGGGTGCGCGCTCTCGGTCTCGTAGTAAGCCACCATGCGGCGCGAGATGCCGACTTCGTTGGCTAGTTCCTGTTGCGTGTAGCCGGCCGCCTTGCGCAGCGCGACGAGGCGCTGGCCGAAGTTGACGGTCTTGGGCAGGTTCTTTGGCATGAGGGGCAGGCTCGTGGGTTCAAGGTTCTGCCCGAAAGTGTAAGCCTGGTTTTTTGACATCCCGGTTCCCGCTTGACAGTGCGCATTTAGGGTCAGATTGAGCTGCACCCGATTCCACGGACAGATGGTTAAGAGACAGCAGCGTGTTGCTCTTCATACCGCGCCGGGCTGACATAGCCAAGTGTTTGATGCGACCGCTGCCGGTTGTAGAACACCTCGATGTAATCAAAGATCGCCGCACGCGCCTCGTTGCGCGTGTTGAACGTGTAATGCCAGGTCAGTTCGTTCTTCAGGTTGCCGAAGAAGCTTTCTGCCACAGCGTTGTCGTGGCAATCGCCTTTGCGACTCATGCTCGAAGAGACACATTTAGGGTCAAGTCTTGCGCGCGGAGACACATTTAGGGTCAAGTCTTGGACACATTTAGGGTCAAGTCTTGCGCGTTGCATTTCCGGTTTTTCCTGATCCCGAGTCGCGTGGAAAGTGACGAATCTTGTACCTTCTTTGATAAGGAGGTGCGGCATGGCACGACCACTTCGACTCGAACTGAAGGACGGTTATTACCATGTGATGTCACGGGGAAATCGCCGCGAGACGATCTTCAAGGACGATATTGACAGGAAGAACTTTCTTGGATTGCTCGAGCGCCAGCACGATCGGCGAGGCTGGAACATCCTGGCCTACTGCCTGATGACAAATCACTACCATCTTCTGGTACATACTCCGTCGCCCAATCTCAGCCGCGGCATGCGTGACATCAATGGTATCTATACTCAGGGATTCAATCGTCGGCACAACAAGGTGGGGCACTTGTTGCAGGGTCGGTACACGGCGCATGTCGTGGACAGGGACGCGTACCTGATGGAGCTTTCACGCTACGTTGTTCTGAATCCGGTGCGCGCTCGAATGGTGAGTGGTCCTCGCCAATACGCGTGGAGCAGCTATCGCGCAACGATCGGGCTGGTCGGCGCCCCTGGTTGGCTTGATGTCGAACAGATTCTTGCCCAGTTTGCAAAACGGCGATCGACGGCCATCGCGCGCTACCGAAAGTTTGTGCAGGAAGGCGTGACCAAGGGATCGACACTGGAGGCTCCGCGCAAGGCCTTATTCTATGGCGATGACAGCTTTATCGACAGAACGTTGAAGAAACTGCAATTGCCGGAAGATCTGTCGGAGCGTCCGAACGTGAAGCGAGGGAGTAGCGCGAAGCCGCTCGAATGGTATGCAGGCCGGTATGGGCGGGACGACGCAATCGCGTTGGCGTGGGAAACCGGTGCGTATTCTCTTCGGCAAATTGGTTCGCATTTCGGGATTCACTATTCATCGGTCAGTCGTATACTCGCAAAATGCCGACGCGCGGGTTAAGCGCGGGCAAGAAGTTGAGCGGTCCACTAAATGTTGCTTCATGCAAGATGATCACCACTCCACGTTGTTTCGTTGACTTTCAGCTGCCAAAAAAACGCCCGCAAAAGCGAGGCGTCAGTCGAGGGCTGTGTGTATCAATGTTCGGCGACTGCCGCTACGACACCCGTGCGGTACGCGGATATGGATGTCGGATGAAATACCGGCGGAGATCACGAGCAGCAGCAAGCTGGATCGGATTAGCGGAGCGTACACGGTCCCGGTACTCCGGGATCCGGCGTTCCTTGAAAACCTGCGTCCGTAAGCTTTCCCGTCCACTGGAACACGCCGAAAGAGAAATTTTTCGTTTGACGTTGAGCCTGGCAAAGTCGAGAAGGGAAGCTTGCGTTCGAAGGCCAATCCCGGAATTCCTGCCTATACTCAAACGAGGCCTGATCCCGGAACGAGACCGCCACAAGGCGACGATTCCTGTCTTCACGCCAGGTGTTTCTGTAACGAGGTTCGGGAGAGCCGGGGAGCGGCGGTGTCGATGATTCCATTCAAGCATCTGTGGCGGTTTGCGCGGCACATGCCATTGCTGGCAGTGGCGGTGCTGTTGTTGCCTTGGCCCGCACTGGCCGCCAGTCCCGACCGGCCACTGCGTTGTGACCCGGCCAATTTCGATGCGCGTCCGCAGCTGGTCAGCTTGCGGGACGCGCTGGCCGCCGACGCGTTCGCGGAGGCCTACACCGTGTTCCTGGAGGATATCGACGCGTCGCTTGCCACTGGCGACGACATTTACCGTCGCATGCAGGCGTGGCGCGATGGCACTTGCCAGCCGGTGCTGGACGAATTGCACCGTCATGACTCCGCCGTGCGCGAGTACGAGCGTTCGGAATGCGGTGCGAAGACGGTGCCGGAGGGCGTGGTGAAAGGCTGCATCGCGCGTTTTTCGGAACTGCAGACCCGGGGCGCGGCGCTCGACACGCGCCGCCTCGACGCACTGGATGCGTCCGCGAAACTGAGCGGCGAATCCGCAACGCTGGAGCCGGTCATGCTGCGTGCCGTTGGCAATGCAGAGAACATGCTGAATCCGGACAACGTGGAGCAGGTGTTTCGCCTGTATGTGTTCTGGCTGCTGGATGGCGCGTTCTCCGGTGCGCCGGGCGGGCGCGATTCCTGTCATGCCTTCACCGCCGCGGCAAAGGCGCTCGGCCGCCGCGTGACCAACCAGGAAATGTTCATCAACGTGCTTACCCGCAATGTGATCGAGCCCCGGCTGGTGCTCGCGTTCTTCGCGGGCAATCCGCCATTGCGGCCCGTGACGCTGTGGCGAAACGCGGACGGCCGGTTGGTGCGCGCCTTCAACGCCAGTGGCTTCCGGCCACAGTTCATCGACCTGCCGGGCGACAATCAGGTGCGGCACGCGGCGAGCTACATCCGTGCCGGTTTCAGTTACGTTGGCACGGCCGCGCGGGTGCGCAGTTTCATTTCCGACATCGTGCTCAGCAGCGAGGACGGCGATTACCAGCTCGCCGTCGAGGGGGCGCAGATGGGTTTTCAATTACGGCGCGGCAAGTTGAACGCCGCGAACTTCGGCGCGGCGATGGAAGCGCGCTTCTGCCAGTGAGGTAATTGCGATGGACGCTCGTCTGATCTCGTGGATGGCGACCGTGGCGGTGGCGGTGGCGATGAGCGCCGGCGCGGCACTCTTTTATTACCTCGGTCCGGACACCCGGCCACGGCCGGAAACCGATCCCGCCGTGTTCATGGCGCCCGCGCCCATGACGCCTGAAGCGCCGGCCGGCACGCCGCGCTACGGGTTGCAGGCGGCGGCGGACGCAGGACTGATCGAGTACGCCGTCACGGGCAACGGCAATTCCTCCGGCGATGCGTTGTTGCTGCACGTGCGGCGGTTGAGCGATGCACCCGTGGACGTGTATGTCGCTCCCGGCACCGTGTTCGCCCCGGATAACCCGGATGCGCAGCGCATGGTGGCGTGGGGCGTGATCGGTATGCTGGATCTCGATGCGGAAAACCTGACGCCGGCGAGCAGCATCTATCTGCCGACGCCGGACCTGCGCAGTTACGTCGTCGAGGCGTACTGCCTGGATTTCGCACTCGCCAACCCGACATTCCAGGACCGCCTTGCGGTAATCGCCGCGCCGGCCGAGCGCGCCGCGCAGGTCATGTACGAAAGCAAGCGCAGCGGCTTGTCGATCAGCGCCATCCAGTCGGCAATCTGGATCGACGAGGATCACCTGAGCAAGCAGGAAATCCAGGAACACTTCGACGCGAGCGACGAGGAGATCGACCAGGCATTCGATTTGCTCAAGCGCACGCCGCCGCCGCGCGGAAGGGCGTGAGGAAACTTGTTCCTTCTTCTTCAGGTACCGCATCGGATTCATCGGCCAGGCAGGGAACCGATCCCGTCAGAGAAAACGCCGGATGGGAAGCGTTCGCGAAATCGGCGTGCGCGGAACGCGTACACCGCAGCGATTTCTTTCACGCCGTTGTTTTCGACAACCGATTTCGGTTCTTCGCCATAGAGTACTTCGCGAAGTTGTCTTCGTTGCGGGGAATCTTCAGTGTTGTCGGGTCTTCGATCGCGAGGAATAGCGATGAAATTTGCGGGTGACCGACCTCTGCGACTTTTCGACGTTGTTTGATAGCGTTGACGTTCACTGTTAAAAAAACGCCCGCAAAAGCGGGCGTGAATCGAGGGGCCTGTGTATCAGTATCAGTGTTCGGCGACGGCTGCAGCGACACCGCGCGGCACGCGGATGTGCTCGACGATTTCCTGCACCACCAGCGGCGGTTCCGCGGTCACGCGGCTGACGCCGAATGCGACGATGAAGTTTAACGTCATGCCGATGACGCCGATGCCTTCCGGCGAGATGCCGAACAGCCAGTTCGCGGCGATGTTCGCTTCCGGTGCGATGAACTTGAAGTACACGATGTAACCGGCGGTGAAGATCAGGCCGGTCAGCATGCCCGCAATGGCGCCTTCGCGATTGATGCGTTTCGAGAAGATGCCCATCAGGATCACCGGGAACAATGATGCCGCTGCCAGGCCGAAGGCGAATGCCACGACCTGGCTGACGAAGCCTGGCGGGTTGTAACCGAGATAACCCGCGATGCACACCGCGAATGCTGCCGCGATACGTCCCGCGAGCAATTCCGATTTCTCGGAGATGTTCGGCGTGAACACGCCTTTCATGATGTCATGCGAAACGCCGGCGGAGATCACGAGCAGCAGTCCGGCCGCAGTGGAAAGCGCGGCTGCAATGCCGCCCGCCGCAACCAGCGCGATGACCCAGTTCGGCAGTCCCGCGATTTCGGGATTGGCGAGCACCATGATGTCGTTGTCGACTTTCAGTTCGTTGCCTTGCCAGCCGTACGCCGCGGCTTCGTCGGCAAACGCCGGATTGCTTTCGTTGTAGTACTGGATGCGACCGTCGCCGTTCTTGTCGGCGAACGTGATCAGTCCTGTCTTTTCCCAGGTCCTGAACCACTGCGGACGTTCGTCGTATTGCAGGTTGCCCGTCGGCGAACCGACGGCGCCAGGCTGGATGGTGTCCGTGAGGTTGAGTCGCGCCAGCGCACCGACGGCCGGAGCCGTGGTGTAGAGCAGGGCGATGAACAGCAGTGCCCAGCCGGCCGACTTGCGTGCATCGCGCACGGTGGGCACGGTGAAGAAGCGCACGATCACATGCGGCAGGCCGGCGGTGCCGACCATCAGCGCCAGAGTGATCGCGAACATGTCGATGGTGGATTTCGTGCCGGCGGTGTACGCGGTGAAGCCGAGATCCGTCACGACCTGGTTGAGTTTGGTGAGCAGTGGAATGTCGGTGCCGGCGACGTCGCTGCCGAGTGCGAGCTGCGGTATCGGGTTGCCGGTGATCTGCAGCGAGATGAAGATCGCCGGCACGGTGTACGCGAAGATCAGCACGCAGTATTGCGCGACCTGCGTGTACGTGATGCCTTTCATGCCGCCGAGCACCGCGTAGAAGAACACGATGCCCATACCCATCAGCAGGCCGGTGGAGATGTCCACTTCGAGGAATCGCGAGAACACGATACCCACGCCGCGCATCTGTCCGGCGACATACGTGAACGATATGAAGATCAGGCAGATGACGGCGACTATTCGTGCGGTGCGCGAGTAGTAACGCTCGCCGATGAATTCCGGCACCGTGAACTTGCCGAACTTGCGCAGATACGGCGCGAGCAGCAACGCGAGCAGCACGTAACCGCCGGTCCAGCCCATGAGATACACCGAGCCGCCGTGACCGAGAAAGGCGATGAGGCCGGCCATCGAAATGAACGATGCGGCCGACATCCAGTCCGCGCCCGTGGCCATGCCGTTGGCGATCGGATGCACGCCCTTGCCGGCGACGTAGAAGTCGCCCGTGGAACGCGCCTTCGACCAGAATGCGATGCCGATGTACAGCGCGAAGCTGGCAACGACAACAACCGTGGTAAGTGTCTTGAGATCCATGTCGTTCTCCTCAGTCTTCGTGCACGTCGAATTTGCGGTCCAGCACGTTCATCCTGTGCACATACACCGCGATCAGGATCAGGAAGACGTAAATGGAACCCTGCTGGGCAAACCAGAAGCCGAGCGGGTAGCCGAACAGGTGGAAGGCATCCAGCGGTTCCTTCAGCAGGATGCCGAAGCCGTAGGACACGACGAACCAGATGACCAGCAGCGTACCGACCAGCCGGATATTGGCTTTCCAGTACGCAGCGGCATTGCCTTTGTGCACGCTCATTGCTCTTACCTCGGTGATTCGGGCAGTGGATGTCACCGAATGTAGCAATGGTGGTGCGCAAGCTAACTGCGACTTTAGTCGAAGCGCCGCGAGCGGTGGTTGGTTTGTGGCAGGGGCGCCGGTGGGGAAAAGGCTTTTCTTTCAGGCATTTGAACGGATGCAGGCGCCGGGCGAAACCGTTTTCACGGCGTTTGCGCCGTGTCATTAGACAATGGTATTAGAACGCTGTCGGAGGCGATGGCCCATGACCAGGGGGGCGGATTTGTTCAATGGCGCGCTGCTGTTCGTATTGTCGATGCTGTACGTCGCCGTGCTGTTCGGCGTGGCATGGTACGGCGACCGGCATGTCGCCGCGCTGGAACGTTACCGCGCACATATCTACAGTCTCGCGCTCGCCGTGTATTGCACGTCGTGGACATTCTACGGCGCGGTCGGCACGGCGGTGTCGCAAGGCTGGTCCGATCTGCCGATCTATCTCGGTCCCATCCTGCTCATGGTGTTCGGCACGGGCCTGCTTGAGCGCATCGTCACGGCGACGCGCGTGCAAGGCATCACCTCGATCGCGGATTTCATCGCATCGCGCTATGGCAAGGCGCGCAGCCTGGGCGTGCTGGTCACGGTAATGGCGGTCATCGGAACGCTGCCATATATCGCGCTGCAACTGAAAGCGGTGAGCATGAGTTACGACGTGATGGCGGGCCATGAAATGCCGGCGCACATTCCGGGAATCGACACGGCGTTTTACGTCGCGGCGGGACTCGCGCTGTTCACCATCCTGTTCGGCGCACGCCGTGTCGACGCGCGCGAGCACCGGCACGGGCTCATGCTCGCGGTCGCATTCGAGTCGCTGATCAAGCTCGCGGCATTTGTCGCCGTCGGCGTGTTCGCGCTCGACGTTGTTGGCGGCGTTGGCGGGCTGATGGAGCGCGTCGTCAACCAGCCGGAACTGAGCGAACGTTTTCTGCCGGACGCATTCCCGCCGGATTTCTTCGCGAGCACGCTGCTCGCGTTCTGCGCGATCTTCTGCCTGCCGCGCCAGTTCCAGGTTGTCGCGGTCGAGGCGGACAACCCGGGCCAGTTGCGATTGGCGCGCTGGTTGTTTCCCGGTTACCTGCTGGTGTTTTCGATCTTCGTTCCAGCAATAGCCGTCGCCGGACTGATGGTGCTGGGCGATACGCCAGGATCGCCCGATACCTACGTGCTCGCCTTGCCCGGCGCGCTTGGCCAGAAAGGCCTCGCGCTGCTGACCTTCATCGGCGGCTTCTCCGCAGCGACCGCCATGGTGATCGTCGCGCTGCTCGCGCTGTCCACCATGGTCACGAACGAAATCGTGCTGCCGCTGCTGTTGCGCGTGCGTGAACGCCGCGAGATGCGCGGCGGCTTTGCACGCAAGCTGTTGCTGGTACGCGCGCTCACCATTGTGTTCATCATGATGGCGGCGTGGCTGTGGCATCGTGCGATCGGCGCGACCGCGCTGGCTGCGATCGGGCTGCTGTCGTTCGCAATGGCTGCGCAATTCGCGCCCGCGCTGGTGGTGGGCGTTTACTGGCGGCGCGCGTCGCGGCGCGGCGTGCTGGCGGGATTGCTCGCGGGTTTTGTCGCGTGGGTGGATCTGCTGTTGCTGCCGTCATTGAGCGGCGAGGCGACGTCGCTGCTGGCCGCGTTGTTCGGCTTGCCCGCGCAGCCCGGCATCGCCTGGGGTGCGCCGACGGCATTGCTGCTCAATGCCGCCGTAATGACGGGCGTCTCGATCATGGACCGCCAGAGTCTGGCGGAGCATCTGCAGGCATCGACGTTTACGGGTTCCGTGACGCGCGGCCTGACGGGGTTGCGGCGGCGATTGTCACTGACGGTTGCGGATCTCGAAGAGCTGGCGTCGCGTTTTCTTGGCGAGCGTAACGCGCGGCGCGCGATGTCGGATCATCTGCAACGGCGCAGCACGATAGTCGAGCGCGGCGAATACGCGGACGCGGATACCGCGCAGTTCACCGAACGCCTGATCGCGGGCGCCATTGGCACCGCGTCGGCGCGGATGGTGCTGACCAGCGCGCTGCGCGGCAAGGATGCCGACACCGAGGCGTTGCTGTTGCTGGACGAAACCTCGCAGGCCGTGCGTTTCAACCGCGCATTGCTCGAAGCGACGCTGGACAACATCACGCAGGGCGTGAGCGTCGTGGACGCGGACCTGCGCCTGGTGGGATGGAACCGGCCGTACGCGGAACTGCTCGATTACCCGGAAGGCTTTCTGTACGTCGGCCGCCCGGTCGCGGAACTGTTGCGATTCAACGCGGAGCGCGGCTTTTTCGACGGCGGCGAAAAGGATTCGCATGTGCGCAAGCGGCTCGAGTTCATGCGCACCGGATCGAGCTATCGTTTCGAACGGCATCGCGACGACGGCCAAGTACTGGAGATTCGCGGCAATCCGCTGCCCACCGGCGGCTTCGTCACTACGTATACCGATGTCACGGAATACAAGAAGATCGAACAGGCGCTGCGCGAGAGCGAGGCGAACGTTCTTTTTTACACCGACAACGCACCGGCGATGCTCGTGTACATCGACACGTCGCTGCGCTATCACTTCGCCAACCGGGCGTATTGCGAATATCTCGGCCTGCCGCGCGAACAGGTGATCGGCAAGCGCGTGGATGATTTGCTGCCGGCCGCGGAAGCGCAACCGCGCCTGGAATACATGCGCCGCGCACTGGCAGGCGAGCGCCAGGACCTGGAAACGGAATTGCGGTTCGCCGACGGGCGCAGGCAGTACTCGCTCGGCACCTACATTCCGCACCGTGATGAACGCGGCGAGGTGATCGGCCTCTACGCGATCTTCCAGGACATCAGCCCGCGCCGTGAAGCGGAACTGAAACTTCAGGAAGCGAAGTCATTGCTGGAGACGCGCGTCGAGCAGCGCACGCACGAACTCAGCGAAGCGGTGAATGCGCTGTCCATTGCCAAGGCATCGGCGGACCAGGCCAATCAGACCAAGACGCGTTTTCTCGCAGCGGCGAGTCACGACCTGTTGCAACCGCTGAATGCGGCGACGCTGTTCACGTCCGTGCTTACGCAGCGTGCGCAGTCCGCCGACCCGGAACTTGCGGAGCTGGCACGACGCGTCGCGGACAGTCTTGCCGCCGCCGAGGACATACTCGGCGCGCTGCTCGACATCTCCAAGCTGGATGCGGGCGCGTTGCAGCCCGAGATCGAAGTGTTCGCGGTGAACAACCTGCTCGGCGCGCTGCAGCGGCAGTTCGCGGCGCTGGCGATGGAACGCGGTTTGCGTTTGCACGTGCATGGCTGCAGCGCTGTGCTTTGCAGCGATCGGCGTTTGCTGCGACGCGTGTTGCAGAACTTTCTCGCCAACGCGCTGCGCTACACGCCACGCGGCGGCAAGGTGCTGCTCGGTTGCCGGCGGCGTGGCGATGCGATCGAGCTCGGTGTCTGGGATACCGGGCCAGGTGTCGCGGCTGAACATCGCTTGGCGATATTCGAGGAGTTTCGCCGGATAGAGGTCGGTGGCATGTCGCGCGAACGCGGTCTCGGACTCGGGCTTGCGATCGCGGATCGCATCGCGCGCATGCTGGATTACCCGTTGTCGCTGGAATCCACCCCCGGACGAGGCAGCAAGTTTTCCATCCGCGTGCCGACGAGCGACGAGCCCTTGCCGGTCGTCACGCCGGCAAGAGTCACGCGTGGCCAGTTGCAGGGCCTGCACGTCTGGTGCGTGGACAACGAGGAAAGCATTCTCGATGGGATGGCGGCGTTGCTGGAGCGGTGGGGTTGCACGGTGCGCGGGTTTGCGTGCGCCGAGGAGTTCCGCTCCGCTTTGCTGTCGGATGCGCCACCCTCGCTGATCCTCGCGGATTACCATCTGGGCGGCATCACGAACGGGCTTGATCTGTTACAGGAAGCGGAAAACCGTTTCGGCTCCGGCGTACCGGGCATCGTGATCACCGCGGATCGCAGCGACGAGGTGCTGCGCAGCGTGCGCACCGCCGGTTATTCGGCGCTGTCGAAACCAGTGAAGCCGGCCGCAATGCGCGCCGCCATGCTCGCCGCGTTGAATCGCATTCAGTTGACGGCCTGAGTCGCCTCGTCGAGCACACCCAGCCGTGTCGCAACCAGCACGGCCTGCGTACGGTTGTTGACACCGAGTTTCTTCATCACCGCCGTGACGTGCGCCTTGATGGTCGCTTCCGACACGCCGAGTTCGTGCGCGATCTGCTTGTTCAGCAATCCGGAACCGAGCATGCCAAGCACACGGAACTGCTGCGGCGTCAGTTCACCGATACGCAATGCCGCCTGTGTCTCTTCGGCATCGGCACCCGGTTCGTGGATCACGTCGGGTGGCAGTGAGAGTTCGCCCTGCAACACCATGCGCAGTGCCGCCGCGATCTGTTCGACGGACGCCGACTTGCCGACGTAGCCTGCCGCGCCATGATCCACGGCGCGACGGATGACCTGCGTATCCTGCTGCGCGGAGACGATGACGACAGGCAGTGCAGGGTAGCGACCTCGCAGCCATGCAAGCCCGGAAAAGCCCTGCACGCCGGGAATGTGCAGGTCGAGCAGCAGCAGGTCCGAATCAGGATGTGCTTCGACGAGTTCCTGCGTGGCTGCGAAGTCTTCCGCTTCATGAATCAGCGCGGTGGGAAACTGCTGGCGTATCGCCTGCGTGAGCGCCATCCGGAACAGCGGATGATCGTCGGCGACCAGGAACTGCGGCGCGTTCAATGCCATCTCACGAGTTCATGCGCTGATCGACGAGATCCTGCACCACGCCGGGATCCGCGAGCGTGGACGTGTCGCCGAGCTGATCGTGCTCGTTGGCGGCGATCTTCCTGAGTATCCGGCGCATGATCTTGCCCGAACGCGTCTTCGGCAGCCCCGGCGCCCACTGGATGAAATCAGGTGTCGCGATCGGGCCGATTTCCTTGCGTACCCACGCAACCAGTTCCTTGCGCAGTTCCTCGGTCGGCGCCTCGCCAACGATCAGCGTGACGTACGCGTAAATTCCCTGGCCTTTCACGTCGTGTGGAAAACCGACGACCGCAGCTTCGGCGACTTTCGGGTGCGCGACGAGCGCGGATTCGATTTCCGCGGTACCCATGCGGTGCCCGGAAACGTTCAGCACGTCATCGACGCGACCCGTGATCCAGTAGTAACCGTCTTCATCGCGGCGCGCGCCGTCGCCGGTGAAATACCGGCCCGGAAACGTCGAGAAATAGGTATCGATGAAACGCTGATGATCGCCGTACACCGTGCGCATCTGTCCCGGCCAGGAATCCAGCAATACGAGATTGCCGGACGCCGCGCCGTCGAGAATGTTGCCGTCGCCATCGACTATCGCTGGCTGAATGCCGGGCAGCGGTTTCGTTGCGGAACCGGGCTTGAGATCCGTCGCGCCCGGCAGCGGGCTGATGAGTATGCCGCCGGTTTCCGTCTGCCACCAGGTATCCACTACCGGACGGCGCGCGTCACCGACAACGCGGTAATACCATTCCCAGGCTTCCGGGTTGATGGGCTCGCCGACGGTTCCGAGCAAACGCAGTGAATCGCGCTTGGTCTTTTTCACCGGCGCGTCGCCTTCGCGCATAAGCGCGCGGATGGCGGTAGGTGCGGTGTAGAAAATATTCACCTGGTGCTTGTCGATCACCTGCCAGAAGCGACTGCAATCCGGATAGTTCGGCACGCCTTCGAACATCAGCGTCGTCGCTCCGTTAGCGAGCGGGCCGTAAACGATGTAGCTGTGGCCCGTCACCCAGCCGACATCCGCCGTGCACCAGTAGACCTCCGCTTTCTCCCCGGTTGCGGAGCCGCCGGATGAACCGGGTGAACCGGGTGAACGATAATCGAACACGATTTCGTGCGTGTACGACGCGTACACGAGATAGCCGCCGGTCGTGTGCAGCACGCCCTTGGGTTTGCCCGTGGAGCCCGACGTATAAAGAATGAACAGCGGGTCTTCCGCGCTCATCGGTTCCGGTTCGCACGCCGCGTCCACCGTCGCTTCGCATTCGTGCAGCCAATGATCGCGTGCAGCGTCCCAGTGGACCGCGCCGCCGGTGTTGCGTACCACCAGCACGTGCTTCACGCGATCGCCAGTGCGTTCAACTGCGGCATCGACATTCGCCTTCAACGGCACGGTCTTGCCGCCGCGGCGGCCTTCGTCCGCCGTGATCACGAGTTCCGAGGCGCAATCCTCGATGCGTCCCGCCAGCGAGTCCGGCGAGAAACCACCGAACACAACGGAATGGATCGCACCGATGCGCGCGCAGGCGAGCATCGCGATCGCGGTTTCGGGAATCATCGGCATGTAGATGGTGACGCGATCGCCTTTCTTCGCGCCGATTTGTTTGAGTACGTTCGCGAAACGGCAGACGCGCTCGTGCAGCTCGCCATAGGTGATGCGCGCGTCGCGGGATGGATCGTCGCCTTCCCAGAGAATCGCGACATCGTCCTTGCGTGCGGGCAGGTGACGATCGACGCAGTTCGCGCAGGCATTCAACGTGCCGTCGTGGTACCACTTGATGTGCAGGTCCTTCGCATCCCAGGAAACATCCTTCACTTCGGTGTATGGCCGCATCCAGTCCAGGCGCTCGCCGATACGCGCCCAGAATCCGGCGTTGTCATCGACGGATTCGCGGTACTGCGCGGCATATCTTGCCGCATTGAGCAGGGCGCGTTCCGCGGTTTCGGAGGAGACGGGATAGACGGAATTACTGCTCACGGCACTCTCCTGGATTTCGATCGGGTCCGGCGGCGAACCCCGGACAGCACTCCGGGAAAATTCAGTGTCACGTGCCGCCGAAGCCGGACAAATTAGACTTTGGTCCAATACGAAAGCCTGCGCTTTCGACCAAAGCATAATGGCGCTGTCGGGGCGCGTGATCAATGCTCGGCGTATCGCTCAATTCGGTCCACTTCGATGGAGATTGACATGCGCACGAATCATTCCTCTGCCGTCCTGCTTGCCTCGGCGGCGTTCCTGTTGCCCGCCGCAGCGCTTGCCGATACCCACGACGTGACCATCGGCGGTTACGTCAAGCTGAATGCGACGGTCACCGATTACGAATACGGCAGTCTCGATGGCAGCGCGCTCAAGGACTTCTATCTTGCGCAGACCATACCCGTCGAGGGCGCCGGCGAAAGCGAAGGCGCGGAGCTGGACCTGAGCGCGCGCGAAACGCGCTTCTGGATCAAGTCCGCGCACGAGATCGGTGCGCACAAGGTCGGTACGCATATCGAAATGGATTTCATGGTGACCGGCACGCCCGACGAGCGCACCACCAACTCGAACAACCCGCGCGTCCGGCATGCCTTTCTGACCTATGACGACTGGCTGTTCGGCCAGACGTGGTCGACGTTCTTCAATGTCGGCGCGCTGCCGGAAGGTGCGGATTTCATCGGTCCCGCCGAGTCGACGGTGTTCGTGCGCCAGGCGCAGGTGCGCTACACCAGCGGACCGTGGATGCTCGCGTTCGAGAATCCGGAAACGACCATCACGCCGTTCGGCGGCGGTGCGCGCGAAACGACGGATGACGGCGTCATGCCGGATATCGTGTTGCGTTACAACGCCGCCAATTTCTCGGTTGCGGCCATTGCGCGCCAGCTCACGGAGGCGAACAGCGCCGTTTCAGGCGACGATGAAACCGTGGCGGGCTTCGGTGTTTCGGCGAGCGGCAAGTTCCCGGTCGGCGACGCCGGCGACGATATCCGCTTCATGGTGAACTACGGCTCCGGTCTCGGGCGCTATGTCGGCGTCAATTACACGAACGGCGCCGTTCGCGAAGCCGACGGTTCGCTGGAAGCCATCGACCTCGCGTCCGCCTACATAGCTTATCGTCACATCTGGAATGAATATTACCGGTCCAATTTCACCTTGAGCATGATCGAAGTGGACAATGACCCGGCATTGACGGGAGGCGGTGCGACGGCGTCGGGCAGCAGCCTGCACGCCAACCTCATCTATTCGCCAGTGAAGAATCTGGATTTCGCGTATGAACTCATTTTCGGCAACAATGAAGTGGAAAGCGGCGCGGATGGCAGCATGACGCGATTCCAGTTCGCGGCGAAGTACACCTTCTAGACGGTTCCGTTCCGGCGTTCGCCGGAACCCGAGCAGACGAACGCAAGGCGGTGCCGGACACCGCCTTGCGTTTGCGCGTCGACGGCAATGACAGGCTGGAGGAACAATGGCGGAAGCACCGGCGGATCTTGCGGACCTCGCGGACTTTCTCGCGCAGACGCCGCCGTTCTCCGATCTCGACGATGCAGCGCGCGCGGCACTGTTGCGGCAGTTGACGATCAGCTATGTGCGCAAGGGTACGTCCATCATTTGCCGCGGCGAGCACAACCACGAGCTGTACATCCTGCGCAGCGGCGCCGTCGATCTGCTGGACGAGAACGATGAGCTGACGGAAACGCTGGAAGCCGGCGAATGCTTCGGTTTTCCTTCACTGCTCACCGGCGGGCCCGCGGCCTTCGATGTGACAGCACGCGCCGATTCGCTGCTGCTGCACCTGCCGGAAGACGCATTCCTCAGGTTGCGCCACGAGCAGCGCGACATCGAACAGTACTTCCTGCGCGCGCACGCCGAACGTATACGCCGTGCGCTCGCGCGTGCGCCGCGTTTTTCCGCGATCACCACGCAATTGCGCCAGCTTGTGGCGCGCGCGCCTGTCGTTGCGGCGCCCGATACGCCGGTACGTTCCGCCGCCGCGCTCATGCGCGAGCGGCGCGTGTCGTCGCTGCTGATTGTCGAAGGCGAACGGCTGGTCGGCATTCTTACCGACCGCGACCTGCGCAACCGCGTGCTCGCCGTGGATGGCGACGGCTGGCAGCCGGTGCGCAACGTCATGAGCCGCGATCCCTTCGGACTGCCGCCGAACGCGTACGCGTTCGACGCACTGTTGGAAATGATTCGTCGTGGCGTGCATCACCTGCCGGTTGTCGTCGATGACTGGCCACTGGGACTTGTGACGCTGAACGACCTGATGAGCGTGCACGCCGAACACCCGGTGTATCTCATCGAGAAGATCATGCGCCTGCCGGATGTGGACGCGCTGACGGAACTTGCACCGCTTGGCGAGAAGCTGTTCCTGCAGCTTGTCGAAGCCGACGCGCGTTACGATCAGATCGGACGTCTCATGACGATGGTCACCGATGCGTTCACGCGTCGCCTGCTGCAACTCGGCGAAGCGCGGCTGGGCACGCCACCCTGCGATTACGCATGGCTGGCGCTCGGTTCGCAGGCACGGCGCGAGCAGACGGTGAAGACCGACCAGGACAATGCACTGGTCCTGGCGGAACCGGGTCATGACGATTATTTTGCCGCGCTCGCGACATTCGTTTCCGACGGTCTCGCAGCGGCGGGCTACGTGTATTGCACCGGCAAGGTGATGGCGACGAATCCGCAATGGCGGCAGCCGTTGTCCGTCTGGCAGGAATATTTTCGTCGCTGGATAGCGGAGCCTGAAGCGAAAGCGCTCATGCACGCATCGATTTTCTTCGACCTGCGCATCGTGCATGGAAATACGGAACTCGTTGATGCCCTCAAGCGGGATATTGCCCTGCGTGCGAAAGCGAACGGCATTTTTCTCGCCACGCTGGCGCGCAACGCGCTACAGCACGAACCGCCGGTCGGGTTCTTCGGACAGTTCGTGTTGCAGGATGGCGGTGAAGGCCGCGCGCTCGATCTCAAGCATCGCGGCAGCGTGCCTGTCATCGATATTGCACGCCTGCACGCGCTGGCAAGCGGAGAATTCCGCGTCAATACGCAGGGCAGGTTGCGCGCGGCGGCGGAAGGCGGCGTGCTGAACCGCGATGATGCGAGAAGCCTGCTCGAAGCCTTCGAACTCATCGGCCACGTTCGCGTGCGGCACCAGGCCGAGCAACTTGCCGCAGGAAGAAGTCCGGACAACTTCGTGCAGCCGGCCGCGCTGTCATCGTTCGCGCGCCGGCACCTGAAGGATGCGTTCCAGATCGTACGCAACGCGCAGGCCGCGCTGCGCAACCGCTACCCCGGCATCTGAATGCGCGTCACCGCACAGACACCGTTCGCGACATGGCACGCCTGGCGACGGCGTACGGTGGCACGTCGAGCGACGAGTGCATCGCTCGCGGCATTGCTCGAAGCGCCGCGACCGCCGCTGCGCGCTCACTGGCGCGATACCGAATGGCTGGCGCTCGACATCGAAACCACCTCCCTGCACGCGGATCGCGCCACGCTGGTGAGCATCGGCTGGGTACCGGTCTCGCACGCGCGTCTCGTGCTCTCGGACGCGATGCATCTGCTGGTGAGCGGCGGCGATCCGGTGGGGCAGAGCGCGACCGTGCATCGCGTGACCGACACCTCGCGCGGCGCGGGCATTCCACTGCACGACGCGCTTGAACAATTGTGGATTGCCGCCGCGAATCGCATTCCGTTGTTTCACGGCGCCGCGCTGGACATCGCGGTGCTGGACCGGCTGGCCACGCAGCTGTTCGGCGCGCCGTGGATGCCATGGCACGCCGACACGCTGGCGCTTGAACGGCGGCGCCTGGAACGCGGTAACCGCGTCGTGCGCCAGGGAGAACTTTCGCTGGCTGCCGTGCGCGAGCGCTACGGTCTGCCGTCGTTGACCGCGCACCATGCGCTGGCGGACGCGCTTGCCACCGCGGAACTCTTTCTCGCGCAATGTGCAAGCCGTGGTGCGCCGACGCTCGCCGAGCTGTTGTACTGAAGTTCGGGCGAGGCGGTACCCGCCATGCGCGATGGCGTTACGCGATCCGCTTGCGCGCAACCTGGCCGGCGACTTTCGCCGGCTGTCTCGCGGCGATGCAGTGCGCGTAGGCCGCACGCACGCCGCTGGCGAACTGCTGCACGCCATGGCGGCTGCCGAAGTCGAGCGCGCTTGCCGCCATCTTCTTTCGCAGTGCGTCGTCGCGCAGCAGGTCGGCGACAGAGCTCGCCCACTGTTCCGGATTCTCGCCGGTCTTGAAACCGTTCACGCCGTTCGTGATCACGTCGTCTATGCCGCTTGAACGCACGGCAACGACAGGCAGGCCGGCGGCCATGGCTTCGAGGATGACCATGCCCTGGGTTTCCGACTTGGATGCGAACACGAAGACATCGGCGAGCTTCAGCCATACGGGAACGTCATCCGGCGGAATGGCGCCGGGCAGGGAGACGATGTCCTCGAGGCCTTCTTCCTTCGCGCGTTGGCGGATGCGCTGCCGTTCATCGCCGTCACCCAGCATCAGCAACCGGAACGGTACGTGGGACTTCCGTTTCAGGACGTGCAGCGCGTCGAGAATGAAATCCACATTTTTTTCCCGGCTGATGCGGCTGACGCTGACGAGCACCTTTTCGTGGCCGATGGCCAGTTGCTCTCGCAGTTGCCGAACCCGTTCAGGATCGATGTTGCGTATGCATTCGATATCGATGCCGGTGGGTTGCACGAAGATCTGCGTCTTCACGCCGATGACGCGCAAATAGTCTTCCGTGGAGTAGGTCGGGACAATCACGCCGTCGCATTTGTTCGCCAGCCGCCGGATGAGCCAGTGCGAGATCAGGTTGCGGAACAGCGGCCCGGGCAGCGGTACGAAATGCGCGTAGTGCTCGAGCCGCGTGTGATACGTGAACATGGCCGGTATGCGCAGGCGGCGCGCCATGAACACACCCAGGTCGCCCATCCAGATCGGGTGATGAATATGAACGATGTCCGGGCGGAAGCGTCGCGTCTCGCGCCGCGGGAGACCGTGAAAGACGTTCACCATGCGGAACTCGCGCTTCTCGCCGAAGGACAGCAGTGCGGGAACACGGACGACGCCGGGTTCGTGTTCGCCGTGATGCCGGTATCGGGGTGCGAGGATGAGCACGCTGTCGCCCAGTGCCTGCAATCCCCGGCGCAGGCGGTCTATGGAAATCGGTACGCCGCCGATGAATGGCAGGTAGTTGTTGGTGAACATGGCGACACGCAACGGCCGGTCGAGGAAAGGGTCCGGGTCGACGTCGAAACGCCGGTAGTAATCCCGTTCGACAAAGATCAGCGTGTACAGCTTGATGGCGACCAGCAGCAGCGCGCTGATGATGAGAAGGAAATTGAGGTAACCGACGTAGAACAGCGAATGAATGAAGAACCAGAAACTTTCCAGTGTCTTGAACGCGGGGTGCTGGCCGATTTCCAGGCGGTTCATGACGACGCCGGCGGTATCGCCACTGACTGTGACCTCGAGAAAATGATAGAAGCTGTCTTCGTTGTTCAGAACCAGCCCGCCGGCGCCGCCGGTCACGTAGTAGTCCACGCCGTTCCGCTGTTCATGATGAAAGTAGGGCAGGTTCGCGGAGAAGACGCCATCGACATCGTGATTGTCCGCCAGCGAAACCAGCGCATCGCGAAACTCGGGCGCGTCCAGGTAATCGTCGTCGCGAACCAGCAGCGGATTCTTCGGAACGTGTTCGAAGGGATGGCTCATGAACAGGAATACAGGCTCGCTTCCGGTCGCTGCGAGCTCCTCTTTCAACCAGTGCAACTGCCACGAGTAACTCGTGGTTCCCGTGGTGTCGAGAAAAATGAAGCGGCTGTTGCCCGCGGCAAAGCTGAAGAAGTACGGTCCGAAATGCTTGTAGTAACGGAAAGCCCCGAAGTTCCCGGCTTCGTTCCGTCCGAACGTGAGCACGTAGGGCATTTCAAGCCGGCTCAGCGTCCGCTCCAGCGCACGGTACTTGTCTTCGCCGCCTGCGCTTACCGCGTTGCCGGCTGAAACGACGAAATCCACGTTCGCCCGGTTGAGCATCGGAATGATCTTGCGCTCGAAGATGCCGATCGAATTGTTGATGTTGCCGACCACGGCAAAACGGAACTGCTCCTCGCCGTCGAGCAGCGATTGAATGCGCTCGACCTGCACCGGATGCACCGACTCGAAATCCTGCTCGAAGAAATTCAGGTAGATCTTGTAGAAGATCAGCAAGCCGAGGATGGCGAGATTCAGATAGAAGATGATCTTGAGGCGTTTGCGTGCGGGCACGCCGTATCTCCTCCTCTGGTCAGTTCATGATGCGTGGCCGCCGCACCGACAAGCATGCCGGTGTGGATGGTGAGAAAACGCCATGCCAGCGTGACCAGCACGAGATGGCGGGCATCCACCACACCCGCAAATAACTTTCCGAAAACGCCTTCGGCAATACCGGCGGCGCCCGGCGTCGGCGAGAAGTACATGACGAACGTGGTCAGCGCCGTCAGCCCGACGGTGCGCAGGTAAGCGACGTCGTAATCCAGTCCCCACAGGAGCAGGGCGGGAAACGAGAACAGGCTGAAAAGGAAAAGAATCGTATAGAACACGGACAGCAGGACGTGGCGTACGTTGCCCATCAGGTATTTGCGGAATCCCTGTGCGAACCGCAGCATCTCGCGCTTGCTGCCGAACTGCCAGCGCAGGTGACGCGCTGTTCCGATCATCTGCCAGCGCAGCATGGCATCAAGCACCGTGCAGATGGGCGTCAGCAGCCAGCGCGTACGGAACAGCAGGATGAAGAAAAATACAATGTAGAGCGCGATGAAGATTCCGAGCGGTAGAAGCGTCGCGCGGCCGGGCGTGTACAGCTCGTCGGGCACGAACAGGAGCAGCACCAGTGGTGCTGCGGAAAAAATGAAGACGATCGCCAGCAGGGTACGGACGGTGGCGGCCGCCGTGGCGGTACCCAGCGGAACGCCCTTGCGTTGCAGGAACCATATCTGCGCGAAACCGCCGCCGGTGGCGAGCGGCGTGACATTCGAAAAAAAGATGTTCACGAACACCAGCCGGAAGATCAGTGCCAGTGGCAGAACCTGGCCCAGCGCCTTCAGCGTGTAGTGCAGGCGCAGTCCATCCGCGAGGAAGTAGACCAGCAGCAGCGCGATGACGGGTGCGAGCACTTTCCACGAGAGCAGGCGCGCATCGAAGGCGAACGCGTGTCCGGCAACGGCGCCGTAGACGGCATAAACGCCGGCGGCCGTCAGCAGCAGGAACAACCCCGTGAAAAGCAGCAGCCGTTTGAAGCCGGCGCCGGAAGCGATTCTTGCGTTGTTACAGGAATTACGGGTCATGTGCGTGACGGTTTCCAGCGGCACCGGAATGACACTCATGAATAGCGCAGATCGCTGCACAGTGCGAGCGAAGGAATGCAGTAAGGGAAACGCGCGTTCTGCAGGAAAACACAGAACGTTCATCTCATGCTTCCGTCGTTTCCGTCTGCCCATCACGGTCGCGTCGACCCACGGACAATAAAAAAAGGTTCTTCGCGGATCAGCGGGACGGAGAAGCCGAGACTTCCGCCAGCCGCCCCTGCCTTCCCCTGTGGCCCGTTGCAAAGGCAAGACAACAAGAGCAATGGACAGGATTAACAGGATGAAGAAAGATTTTCAGGATGAGAGCGTAGAGCGGGCAAAGAACCGTATTGCGACTCTGCATCACCTGATGTCGGAAATCCTGTAGATCCTGAAAAATCCTGTAGATCCTGTCCATTTGATCTTCTGCAGGCTGCCGGTGCTGCAAAAACCCTTTCTTGCCGCCCGCAATGCAGCTCGGTCATCCAGGTCATGTCGATCCGGTTATCCGCCAATCCATGAAGAACCCAAAAAAAGCCCCGCATCGCGGGGCTGCTCTCATTCGACAAATGCCGCGCCCGGTCGGCGGCGATTAGGCGATTACGATTACCTGCGGCGTCCGGTCGTGGCCACCGCGGGATTCTCGATGAGAATCTCGACGCGGCGATTCAGTTGCCGTCCGGCAGAGGAATCGTTGTTCGCGATCGGCATCGCCTCGCCACGCCCGAGGGTGGCGATCCGCTGCGGAGCAATTCCCTGCGACACCAGGTATTCCTTCACGGCGTTGGCGCGCTGCTGCGAGAGTTCCCGGTTATAGCTTTCGTCGCCGGTGCTGTCGGTATGTCCCTGTATGCGCACGTCGCGCTCTTCGTACTGCTTGAGGAAATCCGCGAGCCGGTCGAGATCGGCGTGCGCGCCGGCCTTGAGCGCGTATTCGTCCGTTTCAAACAGCACTTCGCGCAGCGTAAGCACGAGGCCCTGCTCCGTCGGCTTCGCGTTCAACTCCTCGATCTGGCGGCGCAGTTGAGCGGTCTCTTCCTGCGAGGTCTCGGCCTGCAGCGTGGCGTGTCGCGCTTCCTCGCGCGCCTGTTCCGCCTCGCGGGTACGGGCCGCCAGTTGTGCGCGGTCGCGTTCGTCGATCAGCGTCTGGCGTTCGTCATCGTAGTAGCGTTCCCATGCACGCGTTTCCGCAATCCTGACTTTCTGCTCCGCCATGAATACAAGATGCTCGCCGTCTTCCGAACCGGTATCCGCTTGTTCTGCCGCTTTCACCGCTTGCTCGGCATCACGCATTGCAACGGGAGCGCGGTTTGCGAGCAGGCTGTTGGATTGCAGTTCGGCGAGCTGGCTTTTTGCGCCTTCGAGGCTGCTTTGCGTGGCCGGCGCGGAAGCACAGCCCGAAACGACAAGTGTTGCGAACAGCATGGATGCGAGGCTGCATCGGAGGCTGAATGTGCTATTGCGTGACTTCATGACGATTCTCCTGCCCGGCGATTCAGTACTTTCTTGCGAGTCAGCTCATCCTTGTACATGTCGGTTGTGTTTTTCAGTTCCTTGTTCGTTTCCAGCGCAACCTGCATTTCCGAACGCGCGAGCGCAAGTTCCGCGAGTACCGCGGCTTCTTCGGCCAGACGCCGGGCGATATCCATTTCATCCTTCTCGACGGCATTGTTGGCGGCGGCAAGTTTGTCGCGCGCCTGCCTGAGTTCCAGCGGAGCATGCTGGACTGCGCGCGCATCTTCTGCAGTGGCTATCGCCCGTTCGGCCGACTGCAGTGCTGAAGACGGTCGTTGCGGTGTCGCTGCACACGCGGACAGCAGGCTGATGGTGCAAAGCACGGCCGCAATCGAGGTGCGCCGGATGATCGGTGTGAGAAACATGTTGGAAATCTCCTTGTTGGAATGCATGAAACGATGTTGCATACATTCGAACACCTGCGATGTTCCGCGCATAGACGGGTCGTGTGCGCAGTGGCAAATCCGCAGGGGATCGCACGCACGCCCGATTGCGCGCAATAACGAAAAATTTCAATCCCGTGCGCGACAGCAGGCGTGCGCACCCGGTTTCAAGGTGGGTTTCACCTGCGGAATCGATGGTATGAACATGGGTTGCCTTTGCGGGTATGGCGAAACCGTGACCAAAAAAAACCCCGCCGTAAGGCGGGGCAAGAAGGGAGTTGAAACGCTTTACCGGTACGGCACCGCATGTTTGGGCAGTACGACCATGTAGGCGTCGACATTGTTCATGTTCGCGGTGTTCCAGTTCGAATTGAACGAGATGCGCGTGAAATCCCGGTTCACCGCCGCATGCGTCTCCGAGTAGTAGCTTTCCACGATGTTGTAGGAGTGCGCGATATTCAGTATTCGCGGGGTTGCTTTCATCTCCACCGCGAACAGCTTGTTCGCATACCAGCCCGGCGCCTTCTCCATGTACGTCGACACGAGGAACCAGCCCGGCTTGTCGTAGTTTTTTGCCGAGATGTGCATGGCCGTGGAATTGCCGTTCTCGTAGATCAGGAACAGGCGCGTTGCCTGGCCCGTGCCGAGATCCCACATTTCCACCCATCCGCTGTCGTAGTCGCCGGCGACAATCACGTCACGACCGCCGGCATCGATGCCGATGTCGGAGTGCGGGCCACGAACTGTCAGTCCTTTCGCGGAACTGAAATCGCGCGTATACGACATCAGCCCGCACGGATAATTGCGCGTGCCCAACTGGCTGCGGCTGGGGCAGTTCGCACCGTTGCCGTTCCATGACGGCACGACGTAGTTGCCGGACGGACTCATGCTGATGTGATCCGGCGGAGCGATACCGTTACCATCTTTCGCGTAGTCGAACACGCCGGTGATGACGTTTTCCTGTAGATCGTAAGTGATCATTCCCAGCGGCGAACCGCTGCTGGTTTCCACCATCAGGCCCCAGTAGCGCGCATCCCTTGACGGGCTGCCTTCCCAGTGTGTCCACAGTCGCGCGGCATTCGACCATACCTGCAGAATGCTGGTTGCGCCGGAACGGCCGTGTATCGACTTCACGTTACGGAAGTCGGCGACCACGTTCTTCGCGCCGGTCTCGACGTTCACGCTGCTGATGGTCATTCCGCCCTGATTCGGAAGCACGTACACGATGTCCGGATTGGTGGGATGCCACTGCGGCTCGACGCTGCCGCCGCCCAGGTACAATTTGCGGATGTACTTCGTCGTCTGCGCGTCGTAAAGGTGGAACTCGCCGGCGGGCGAAAACACGAGCATGCGCGAATCGTCGGCATTGAACGGCTGAATGCGCGAATAATAATTGCGCGACTGCGTCGGCAGTCCTTCCTTCTCGTGATCCGCGACGCGCACGACACACGATTTGTATGCCGGATCCTTGTACGGCACGCCCTTGACGGGTTTCAGCAGGCTGCCGCTCGTCAACGCTGTGTGCTTGCCGAGCACCAGCGAGAAGCTCGCGGAGTAGACATCCGAGCACACGCCTCTGGCGGTCGTGAACTGCCAGCTGTGAGTGCTGCCCATCGGGTTGCCTGCAAGATCGGTGATGGCGGCGTCGATGGTTACCGTGTACGAGGCGCCACCGGAAAGATTGTTCCTGGGTACAAGAACGATCTCGGCGTCGTTCACGGCGAAGTCGTATTCCACTGTGCCCAAAGGACCGGTGAAATGAATACCGGATGCCGATATCGACGCGGGGTCGATGACTTCATCGAACTCCACGACAATGCTGCCCGTGGTTGTCACGGAGTCGCTGCGATCTTCCGGTGTCGTCTTGACGATGCGCGGAGCCTGCTTGTCGCTGCCATCATCTTCCGGAGGCAGGTTATCGCCGGGAGCCGGATCCGTCGAAGGATCGGACGGATCGGACGGTACAGGATCTGACGGCGCCGGATTGGATGGCAGACTCGGTGATCCGCCCGTCGGGTCGGTGACCGCTCCGGTATCAACGGAACCACCGCCGCAGCCCGTCAATGCGAGACCAAGCGGCAGCAGCAGTGCCGCCATCAGTCGTGTTGCGCTGGACATGAATTCTCCCTCGTACACGGCACGCGCAGCGCAACGGGCCGTGTGTCGCGGATGCGCAAGGGCATGCGGACACGCGGCAGGGGAGAACGTCAGGAATGCAGTCGTGATTACCGGTCCGGCGTGACAGCCGTACTTGACCGGGCAACCCCGCTGTCCTGGGCATACCCCGGACCGGTGGCTTTGCGTCCCCGCCTCGCAGCGGGTTTGCCGTTCGTTTGTTTGAAAATTGCGCCTGCAAAAACAGGCAACTCGTTTCATCTCATCCGGCGGTGGCGTCTCTGCCGCGTTGCGCTCGAAAGCGTCGCTGCATGCCGCACCGCATCCGGATGCTGCGCAGTCATCGTCGACATCGACCTGCGCGTCGTCGCCGTCTTCGTGCCGGCGTTGTTTCCGTTGTCATGCAGGACGAATACGTCCTGCTGTTTTCAGTAATGCGTAATAGTAGAAACGCAATATGTAAAAAATTTGTCGAGATTGTGAGCTTATGTCATCGCAGTGAGGGGTAATCACTCACAACCCTTGTTTTATATGCCGCGGCATGACCGCGATATCAAAATTGCCCCCGCTCAACAGGCCGAGCGGGGGCGTTCTCCACTCGCATAGAGAAAATCGTAAAAAGATCAAAGGGAAGTTTCTGTTGCGTGCGCTCAGTTCTGCGGCACGGCGTTTTCGGGCAGCGTTACGATATAGGTATCGATGTTCAACATGTTCCCCGTATTCCAGTTCGAGTTGAACACGACCTTGGTGAAGTCGCGATTCACCGCGGCATGCGTCTCGGAAAAATACGTGTCCACGGTGTTGTACGTGTGCGCGATGTTCAGGATGCGCGGCGCGGCTTTCGTTTCCACGGCCATGATCTTCTGCGCATACCAGCCCGGCTTCTTTTCCATGTACGTCGAGATCAGCACCCAGCCCGGCTTGTCGATGTTGCGCGCTGAAATGTGCATCGCGGTGCCGTTGTTGTTTTCGAATATCTGCCACAGTTTCGTGTTCTCGCCCGTGGCCAGGTCCAGCATCTCGACCCAGCCGGATTCGTAATTGCCGGCGACCATGATGTCGCGGCCATTCGCATCGCGACCGATGTCGGAGTGCGGGCTGCGCGTGCCGAGGCCGACAGCGGATTTGAAATCGCTTGAAAAGGACATCAGGCCGCAGGGCTTGCCGACGGTACCGAGTGCGTTGGCGCTGGCGCAGATGCCGGCACCGCTCCAGGACGGAACGACATAGTCACCCGACAGGCTGATGCTGACGTGATCGGGACGGCCGATACCATTGCCATCGCGCTTGAAATCGTAGACACCCTTGATGGTGTTGGTCTTCATGTCGTACGTGATCAGGCCCAGCGGCGCAAAGGCAGACGTTTCCACCTGCAGCGCCCAGTAACGGCCGTCTGCGGAAGGCGCACCTTCGGATTTCGTCCATGCGCGTGCGGCTGACGGCCAGATGTCGGTCAGGCTGGTCGCTCCGGGATGACCCGCGATGCTTTCAAGTTTACGAAAGTCCGCGACGGTCTTTTTTTCGTCGGTCTTGATGTTGTAGGTGTGGATGGTCATGCCGCCGTTGTCGGGCATGACGAACAGCAGGTCGGGATCGGTCGGATGCCATTGTGCCTCGATGCGCCCGCCGGTCACGGCGAGGCGCTTGTCCTTCTCGAGGGTTTCGACGTCATACGTGTGCCACGTTCCGCCCTGCGAATAAACGAGCATCTTCGACTCGTCCGCATTGAACGGCTGGCGACGCGAGTAGTCGTTGCGTGCGAAGCCTGTCAGGCCTTCGGCGTCGTGGTCCGTAGCACGGACCACGCACGTCGTGTAGGCAGGATCGGTATACGCGTTGCCCTTGATGGGCTTGGCGAAGCCTTTCGCCGGCGGCGTCTCGTCCTTGCCTTCCGTCATCTTGAAGTCCGGTTCGTAGAAGTTCACGCAACCGGAAGGCACGGCGTACTTCTTTGCCGGCACCGTGCCGGACGCATCCGATACCGATACGTCGGTAACGGGCGTCGACGGGGTCGTCGCGGCGGGCGTATTGCCGGCACCCGTTGCGGGCGTGGCTGAACCGCCACCACCACCGCCGCCGCAAGCGGCGAACAGCAGGCCCATCGGTACTATCATCATCTGTGCAAATCGTGCGTTCCACATGGTTTCGTCACCTTCATCTCGTCTGCGAGTGGAGCCGGTCCGCAGGTGCCTTATGTCGAAACACGGGCACGAGATTCAGGGTGTCGATCAGGAACGCGCTGTTGCTTACCGGGTATGCGTGCCCGGGCAACCCCGCTGTCTCCTGGGCTACGCCCTGGGACCGGTGGCTTTGCGTCCCCGCCTCACGGCGGGTTTGCCTTTCACGCGGAACCGTTGCCGGTTCCGCTTTCTGCTCGCCTGTCTTGCCAGGCGTTATTGTTCGTGTCCGGGAATGATTCCCGGATCAGGGGCACGACGAATCCGCCCTGTGGCGGTTTGCCGGGGGTGAAGTGACGAAGGCCGAAGGTGACAGGAGAAAATCGGGGGCAGGGGGTTGGTCTGACCGGCAGGCGAAGCGGGACTTATTAATAGAGTGTCCAACTTCGTGCTGTCGGGCAGCCCCGCTGTCCCGGGTTATCCCCTGGACCGGTGGCTTTGCGTCCCCGCCTTGCAACGGGTTTGCCTTTCACCCACGCGCCTGTCGCCAGGCGCATAAAGGGCAGCGCAGCTTTCGATGTCGGATGAGTTTCGCGGATGCGTGAGTGGTCTGACCGGCAGACGGAGGAGAGTAAGCGAGTTACCCTGCCTGATCGCTGTCGGGCAGCCCCGCTATCCCGAGCATCCCTTTGACGGGATGTCATCCTGGACCGGTGGCTTTGCGTCCCCGCCTTGCGGCGGGTTTGCCCTTTGTCGCTGCTCGCAGATCCTTTGCGTTTGCTCGGGGCAGTCCTGCCTCCAGCGACGGAAGCGATCTTAGGGATTGGAAGGGTCTCAAAGTGTGAACTGCGTCACGGTTTTGCGTCTCCCAATTTGGAGAAATTCCTTACATTACAATAACTTACGGTATTTGTACCTAAGGCGTGAGGGGGTTCCAAGAAACGATCGAAAAACCTGTTTCTCGCATGACAGGGACCAAACGCAAACACATCGCGAGAACAGCGTCCCAGGCCTGCCGAAGCGGGCCGCGCTTGCGGCATGTTTTCCGCTACAATCCCGCGTTCCTCAGCCCTCGTAGCTCAGCTGGATAGAGCGTCCCCCTCCTAAGGGGAAGGTCGCAGGTTCGACTCCTGCCGAGGGCACCAATCCCCATCAGCGCGCCGCCAATCCGTCTTTCACCACGATCACCGCCTCCAGTTGCTGGCGCAGACCGCCATTCATCGTGAAGAACCGCGCGCCGCGATGTTCCAGGTCGGCCTGGATATCGATACGGATGTCGTGGATTGCGCTGGTGTGCTGGTGGCGAAACAGGGTATCCAGCGGGACGGTCGAAAGCGGTTCCGGCTGCAAGGCAAGAAGCGTGACGAGCAGAAAAGCGTTCATTGGTTGTCCTCCAGAAAAGAGTGCGATGTTGATGGCGCGCAGCTTGAGCGCCGGCGATGACAACCAGGTAACGGTGAAATGACAGGATGTTGAACGTGCTGTGAGTGGCGATGCGCAGAGCATGAAAAGTTTGCTTCAAGCCCGCGCCGATGCTGGATTTTGCGGGGACGCGCCATTTCTTATTGGGGCTGATTCCGCTAAACTTTCGCGCCTGCGTCGGCGTGTGATCGGTTCCCTTCCTGCCTGCCCCTGACCGGCAGCAACAGGTACGGAAGTTCCGAGAATTTCGTCGCAAGTTTTCTGGAGTTCACGGCAAATCCCGTAATCCGCGGGTGAGCCTGGCAAAGACCGTCGGAATCATGAACGACACTTACGAACAGCAATTGAACGCCTCCCTCTTTTCCGGTGGCAACGCCGCCTATCTCGAAGAACTCTACGAGCAGTACCTGGAAGACCCGGAAAGTCTCAGCGATGGCTGGAAGGACTTTTTCCGTGGTTTCCAGGCAGCGACGCCGAGCGGGGGTGACGTGCCACATGGTCCGATCGTCGCCGAGTTCGCGCGCCGTGCCCGCGGACCCCGTGCCGCCGTCGCGACCGGTGGCATGGACGCTCAGCTGATCGAGAAACAGGCTGCCGTGATGCGGCTGATCGAAGCGTATCGCGCCCGCGGCCATCGCCGGGCGAAGCTCGATCCGCTGGGCCTGGCGCCGGAAGCCGACGAGCCGGATCTCGAGCTTTCCTGGCATGGCCTGTCGGATGGCGACCTCGACACGGAATTCAGCACGGTTTCGCTGACCGGCCCGGACCGCATGAAACTGCGCGAGATACTCGCGCTGCTGCGCCAGACCTATTCGGGTTCCATCGGTTTCGAGTTCGTGCATGTCACGAACAACGAGGAACGCAGCTGGCTTCGCGATCAGGTCGAATCCTCGCGCGCCCGGCTCAACATGGACGCGGACGCGAAGAAGCAGGTGCTCGAGCAACTCACGGCGGCGGAAGGCATGGAGAAATATCTCCATACGCGGTTCGTCGGTCAGAAGCGCTTCTCGCTGGAAGGCGGCGAAAGCCTCATTCCTCTTCTTAATGACGTCATTCAGCAGAGTGGCGCCGCCGGCGTCCAGGAAATGGTCGTCGGGATGGCGCATCGCGGCCGTCTCAACGTGCTGATCAACGTCCTGGGCAAGTCGCCGAGCGAATTGTTCTCCGAATTCGAAGGCGTTTACGACCCGAAGGTCACGGACCGCTCGGGCGACGTGAAATACCACCTCGGCTTTTCGTCGGACATCCGCACGCCGGGCGGCAATATGCACCTGGTGCTCGCGTTCAATCCTTCGCATCTCGAAATCGTCGACCCGGTTGTCGAAGGGTCGGTGCGCGCTCGCCAGGATCGTCGCGGCGACAAGCGCGGCGCGAAAGTGATGCCGATACTGATTCACGGCGACGCGGCGTTTGCCGGCCAGGGTGTCGTGACCGAAACATTCCAGTTGTCGCAGGCGCGCGGTTTCTACACGGGCGGCACGCTGCACGTCGTGGTGAACAACCAGGTCGGCTTCACGATCAGCAACCCGACGGACGCGCGTTCGACGCCGTATGCGACCGACGTGGCGAAAATGATCGAGGCGCCGATCCTGCACGTGAACGGCGACGATCCGGAAGCGGTGATTTACGTGGCGAGGCTCGCGCTGCAATACCGCATGAAATTCAACAAGGACGTGGTCATCGACCTCGTCTGCTACCGCCGTCACGGCCACAACGAAGCCGATGAGCCGTCCGCGACGCAGCCGATGATGTACAAGATCATCCGGCAGCAGAAGACGACGCGCGAACGTTACTCCGCGCTTTTGCAGGATAGCGGCGTTGTCGATGCGGATGCGGCGAAGAAAATGGCGGAAGACTACCGTGAAGGCCTGGATCAGGGCCGCACGGTGGCGCCCGCGACGCTCGGTATGATCGGCAACGAATACACGGCGGACTGGACCCGGTTCGACCAGAACGGTCCCGTGAGGACCGATACGACCATCGAAGCCGAACGTGTCCGCACGCTGGGCGAGACGATCACGACGATACCGGAAGGCGTCACGCTGCACAGCCGCGTACGCAAGATCGTCGACGACCGCAGGAAAATGCTGGACGGCGAACTGCCGATGGACTGGGGTTTCGCCGAAACAATGGCGTATGCCTCGCTGCTGACCGACCGTTTTTCCGTGCGGATTACCGGCCAGGACACGGGCCGCGGCACGTTCTTCCATCGTCACGCCGTGTGGCACAACCAAGAAGACGGTTCGAACTATATTCCGCTGAAGACGCTTTCGGATGAAAAGGCGCGCTTCACGATTGTCGATTCGCTGCTCTCCGAAGAAGCCGTTGTCGGTTTCGAATACGGCTACAGCACCGCGGATCCGAATACGCTCGTGATCTGGGAAGCGCAGTTCGGCGATTTCGCGAACGGCGCGCAGGTCGTGGTCGACCAGTTTCTCGCTTCGGGCGAAGCGAAGTGGGGACGGCTTTGCGGTCTTACGCTGTTCCTGCCGCATGGTTACGAAGGCCAGGGTCCGGAACATTCTTCCGCTCGCCTTGAGCGTTACCTGCAGCTGTGCGCACAGCACAACATGCAGGTCTGCGTGCCGACGACGCCTGCACAGATGTTCCACATGCTGCGCCGGCAGATGGTGCGCTCGCTGCGTAAACCGCTCATCGTGCTCACGCCGAAAAGCCTGCTGCGGCACAAGTTGTCGGTATCGCCGCTCGATGACCTTGAGCACGGACAGTTCCACGAGATCATTCCCGAGATCGACGAACTGAACGCAAAGGATGTGCGGACCGTCGTGTTCTGTTCCGGCAAGGTCTATTACGACCTGCTCGAAGCGCGCCGCGCCGACGAGCACAACGATGTTGCCGTCGTGCGCGTCGAACAGCTGTATCCCTTCCCCGATTCGGAATACGAAGAACAGCTGAAGAAATATCCGAACGCGGACGACATCGTCTGGTGCCAGGAAGAACCCATGAACCAGGGTGCGTGGTACCAGATACGGCATCGTCTGCAGGCAGGTCTCGAAGCACGGCACGACCTGCGTTATGCAGGCCGTGAACATGCGGCATCGACCGCAGCAGGTTACTTCAAGCTCCACGTCGCGGAGCAGAAAGCGCTGATCGAACAGGCGTTGAATGGCGGCAAACACAACAGGAATTCAGCCAGGAAAACTGGAACGGAGAAGGCATGAGCATCGAAGTCAAGGTTCCGCAACTTCCGGAATCCGTCGCCGACGCGACGCTGGTCAACTGGCACAAGAAAGCGGGCGACCGGGTCGAGCGCGACGAGAACCTCGTCGATATCGAGACCGACAAGGTCGTGCTCGAAGTCCCCGCAGCCGCTTCCGGCATTCTGAAGAGCATCAAGATCGAGGACGGCACCACCGTTAACGGTGGCGACGTGATCGCGATTATCGAGGAAGGCGAAGGTGGCGGCGCGGCGGAAGAAAAACCGGCCGCGAAGCAGGAACCGGCAAAAGCCGACAAGCCCGCTGCCACGGGTGACGAGGAAAGTGCGTCTGCCGGCAAGCCGCTCAGCCCTTCCGTACGCCGTCTGGTCGAGGAGCATGAGCTGGACTCGAGCCGGATTCGCGGCACTGGCCGCGACGGCCGGTTGACCAAGGCCGACGTGCTTGAATACATGGAAAAGGGTGGCGACAAGGCGCAGCAGGAAAAACCTGCGGCGAAACCCGTCGCTCCGGCAACCGAGCAACCGCGTGCCACCGGTGCGCGCGAAGAGCGTCGCGTGCCGATGTCGCGACTGCGCGCGCGCGTTGCCGAGCGCATGATGGAAGCGAACAACGAAACGGCGATGCTCACGTCGTTCAACGAAGTCGATCTTTCCGCGGTGATGGAGCTGCGCAAGAAATACAAGGACGTGTTCGAGAAGCAGCACGGCGTAAAACTCGGGTTCATGGGTTTCTTCGTCAAGGCGGCCATCGAGGCGCTGAAGAAATTCCCGGTAGTGAACGCCTCCGTCGAAGGCAAGGACGTCATCTACCACGATTATTTCGACATCGGTATTGCCGTGTCCACGCCGAAAGGCCTGGTGGTGCCGGTCGTGCGCGATGCCGACCAACTCAGCTTGTCTGACGTCGAGAAATCGATCGGCGTATACGCGAAGAAGGCCCGCGAAGGCGGTCTTGCGCTGGAAGACATCACCGGCGGTACGTTCACGATCACCAACGGCGGCGTGTTCGGTTCGTTGATGTCCACGCCGATCCTGAACCGTCCGCAGAGCGCGATCCTCGGCATGCATGCCATCAAGGAACGTGCCGTGGTGGTTGACGGCCAGGTTGTGGCACGTCCGATGATGTATATCGCGCTGACCTACGATCATCGCATCGTCGATGGCCGTGAGGCGGTGCTGACGCTGGTGACCATCAAGGAGATGCTGGAAGACCCCGCAAGATTTTTGATTGGGGTTTGATCTGGCGTACTCGAACAAGAGCAATAGACAGGATTAACAGGATTTTTCAGGATTAACAGGATTTTTCTCGTTTGCTTTTAAATCCTGTCAATCCGTCTTCAATCCTGTAAATCCTGTCAATTTTTTTGAATTGATTTAGGAGTAGAGATGAGCAAGTCCTACGACGTGATCGTGATAGGCGCCGGTCCCGCAGGCTACCCGGCGGCGATTCGTGCCGCGCAGAACGGCCTGAAGGTGGCGTGCGTTGATTCATGGAAGAATTTCGACGGCAGCCATTCCTTCGGCGGTACCTGTCTGAACGCGGGCTGCATTCCGTCCAAGGCAATGCTCGAATCCTCCGAGATGTTTCACAAGGCGAATCACGAACTCGCCGCGCACGGCGTGAAGGTCGGCAAGGTCGACCTGGATCTCGACACCATGCAGGAGCGTCGCGCGAAAATCGTCAAGCAGCTCACCGGCGGTATCGGCCAGCTGTTCAAGGGCAATGGCGTCGATGGCATCAAGGGTCACGGCCGCCTGCTGAAGAACGGCAAGGTGGAAGTCACCGACTTCGACGATCCGAAGAAAAAGGAAATCTACGACGCGAAGCACGTCGTTCTTGCTGCTGGTTCCCAGCCGGTCGAGTTGAAAGCGGCGCCGTTTGACGGCGACCGCATTATCGATTCATGGAAAGCGCTCGAACTGAACGAAGTGCCGAAACGCCTCGGCGTGATCGGCGCCGGCGTGATCGGGCTTGAGCTCGGCTCCGTATGGAAGCGTCTCGGTTCGGAAGTCACCATTCTGGAAGCGCAGGAAAGTTTCCTGTTCATGGCCGACCAGGAACTGGCAAAGACCGCTGCGCGTGAATTCAAGAAGGAAGGTCTGGACATCAAGCTGGGCGCGATGATGACCGTCGCGAAAGCGACGAAGAAGGACGTCACGGTCGGCTACAAGGACAAGGACGGTGACCACGAATTGAAGGTGGACCGCCTGATCGTTGCCGTCGGCCGTCGGCCGTACACGGAGACGCTGATCGAGGAAGGTTCCGGCGTGAAGCTCGACGAGCGCGGTTTCATCAAGGTCGATGAAGAATGCCGCACCGATGTGAAGAACGTGTGGGCGGTCGGCGACTGCGTGCGCGGCCCGATGCTGGCGCACAAGGCGACAGAAGAGGGCGTGATGGTCGCCGATCTCGTCGCCGGCAAGACGGCCGAAATGAATTACGACGTCATTCCTTCCATCATCTACACGAATCCTGAAATCGCCTGGGTCGGCAAGACGGAAGAACAGTTGAAGAAGGAAGGCACGCCGTACAAGAGCGGGAAATTCCCGTTCGGTCCGAACGGCCGAGCGAAAGCCATGGAAGCGGCCGCAGGCTTCGTGAAGATGCTGGCGCACAAGGACAGCGACGAAATTCTCGGCGTGCACATCGTCGGCCCGATGGCCGGGGAGTTGATCGGCGAACTTGTCGTTGCCATGGAATTCCGCGCGAGTGCGGAAGACATCCAGCGCACGATCCATGCGCATCCGACATTGAGCGAAGCGATCCATGAAGCGGCGCTTGGTGTCGACAACATGATGATTCACGGTTTGAATCGGAAGTAAGCTGCATCGCGATGTGGTACGTCAAAAAGGGGTGCGGAAGCGCCCCTTTTGCTTTTGAGAGCAATGGACAGGATTAACAGGATTTTTCAGGATTTACAGGATGTTTGTGCGATGAGGACGAACAGTTCAGAAATGCAGGGATTCACGTTGTGCTCGTAGCGGCTGTGCATCACATGGTTCATGCTCTAATCCTGATAATCTTGCCGAAATCCTGTCAATCCTGTCCATTGCTCTTATGAAAATATTGCTCGCCGCATTCTTCCTCATTATCGCGCTGCCCGCCAACGCCGCGGTTGTATTCATGTATCACCGTTTCGGCGAAGGCGATTATCCTTCGACGAACGTGACGCTGGCGCAGTTCAAAGCGCAGCTCGATTTTCTTCAACGCGAAGGTTTCCAAGTGTGGCCGTTACCGAAGCTTGTGATGCACCTCAAGCAGCGAGAGCCGGTTCCCGACAAGGTTGTCGCCATCACGATCGATGATGCCTACGTGAGCGTTTTCGAGCATGCGTTTCCGATGCTGCAGGAACGTGGCATGCCGTTCACTGTGTTCGTCGCGACCGGGGCGGTGGACCGGGAACTGTCGGGATACATGAGTTGGGCGCAACTGCGTGCGCTGCATGCGGCCGGCGTCACGCTGGCGAATCACGGCGTGTCACACGACTACCTCGTTCGCCGCAAGTCCGGTGAAAGGGCGGCGGAGTGGATGCAGCGCGTGCGTGCCGACATGGTCGGCGGCCAGTCGCGGCTGCAGGAAGAGGTCGATCGCGATGTGAACGAATCTCCCCGCCTGTTCGCCTATCCGTTCGGCGAGTACGATCTTGCGATGATGGATATGCTGGAGCAGATGGGTTACGTCGCGTTCGGCCAGCATTCCGGTCCCGTCGGCGTACACGACAATCTGCGTGCCTTGCCGCGTTTTCCCGTCAACGAGCGGTATGGCGAGCTGGCGGATTTTTCGTTGAAAGCGCGAACATTGCCGTTCCCGGTACTGGATGTGTCGCCGGTCGATCCCGTTGTGACCGGTGCGGTTGCACCCGTTCTTGAACTGCAGTTCGCCGAGAACTCTGCGAACCTGGCGCAGTTCACTTGTTATCTGGGTGGCGAGCGCATGCAGGTGACGTGGACGGACCGCGAGGAACGAAAAGTCGAAGTCAGCAGCGAAGTGCCGCTGCCGGCAGGACGCAGCCGCTACAACTGCACGGCGCCACATCAGTCGGCCAATCGCTGGTACTGGTACAGCCATCCCTGGATCAGGCTGGAGGAAGACAGCGACTAGAGCGTGCGCAACATCCCTTCCTCCGGAAATGCTTCGATGCTCAGCCCCGGAAGCTGCTGCAGATTGTTGTACTTGATGATGCTGCGGATCTCCATCACGTAGTCGTCGCCGCGTTGCGAGTAGCGGCGCAGTCCCGCTGCAAGTGCGAGTGCGTCCGGTTCCTCGTTGCGCTGGCGCCCGGTTGCGCGCAGATCGCGCAACTCCCGGTAAGCAGGCCCGACGTTGATGGTGTGCAGGTAATTGCGAACGGCGGAATGCAGGTCGTCAAAGACGCGAATGAAATGCGTCGCATTCTTCGCCCGCCGTTTTGGCGCCAGGCCGGCGCTTTCGTCCCAGGTCCACATTCCGAACAGGTTGTTTGCTTCGCGGACGAAACGCGACGTGCCCCAGCCGCTTTCGTTTGCCGCCTGCGCGAGCACAAGGGCCGCCGGTACGATGTCCACGCGACGTAGCAGGGTGTCGCGGTTCGCCTTGCGATCGAGATCGCCAGCCACATTGAAACGGCTAGCAATGGATTGGACCCGTGACGCGATCGGACCGGATTCCGGCAATACGGAAAATTCGGCAAACGTGGTTACCAGGAATTCGCGCTGTTCGCGCAGCTTGCGATTCTCCGCCGCGATCATCGGCGCCAGTACGCGAAAGAAAATGGCCTTGCGGCGCTCGACGGAAAGCGTCGCGATATCCACGGGCATGGCGCGTACGGCGATCGGAGGCACGTTGCCCGGCGCGGGCAGGGCCGGCGGCCAGTCGTAGTTCAGCTCGTCGAAAACGGCTTCGAGTTTCGCGGCTTCGTTTTCATTGATCGAGCGCAGTACCAGGTCGAGACCTGGTACCGCCGGGACCGGCATGACGTGAGCGGCGACCGCGCCAAGCAGCAGCGGCAGTACGAAAGCCGCCATCCTGAGAAACACGAACTGAACGGGAATCGTGTTCTTCATGCCGCCATCCTGCGTCGCGCTTCATATACTCCCTTGAGCGTGTTCAGACGACGCAGCAGGTTGGTCAGTTGATCGAGATCGCGAATCTCGAGCGTGATATCTATCATTACGGACGCGTCTCCTGTGTGACTGGCGTTGAGCGCAAGTATGTTGACCTTCTGATCCGCCATCAGCCCTGCAATGTCACGCAGCAGGCCTTGCCGGTCCTGTGCTTCCACGCGTACATCGACGGGATGCTTGTCGCCGGTTTCGTTGCTCCACTCGACAGCAAGGACCCGCTCGGGTTCCCGGCTTTCCAGATGCTGCAGGTGAGCGCAATCGGCGCGGTGCACGGAAACGCCGCGGCCTCGTGTCACATAGCCCTGGATCGGATCGGGTGGCACGGGCTGACAGCAACGCGCGAAATGCAGCAACACGTCGTCGACACCGGAAACGCTGAGACCGGCGGACTTGCGATTCCGAATCGTTCTGCGGGCCAGCGGTATCGCCGGTGCAGTATCGGCTCCCTGCAGCCGTTGCAACGCGTTCGCGACCTGAACCAGTGAAATATCGCTCGCGCCCAGCGCGATGTGCAGAGTATCGGCATCCGGCAGCTTCATGCTTCGCGCAAGATCGGTAGCCGTGATGTCCTGTGCGTCGAGGCGCGTCAATTCGCGATCCAGGAGCTGTTTGCCACGCACCAGGTTGTCTTCATGCGACTGCTGGCGGAACCAGTAACGAATCTTGTCGCGAGCACGCGAGCTATGCACGTAGCCGGCCTGCGGGCTCAACCAGTCGCGACTGGGTTCGCCCTGTTTCGCAGCGATGATTTCAACGCGATCACCGGTCTTCAGGCTGTGCGTCAGCGGCACGATCCGGCCGTTCACTTTTGCTCCACGGCAACGATGACCGATTTCCGTATGCACGTGGTACGCGAAATCGACAGGCGTGGCATGCGCGGGAAGGTCTATCACCGCACCACGCGGAGTCAGTACGTAGATGCGCTCTTCGAAGACTTCGTTCTGGAAACGGTCGATGAAATCGCCGCTTTCCGATTCCAGCAATTGCCGCAGCCACGCCACTTTTTCTTCCAGTGCGATGTCACGCCCGCCGCCTTCCTTGTAGCGCCAGTGCGCAGCGACACCAAGCTCTGCGTGGTGATGCATGTCATATGTGCGAATCTGGATTTCCACGGGCTGGCCGCCAGGGCCGAACACGGCGGTGTGCAGCGACTGGTAATTGTTGCCTTTCGGCGTCGCGATGTAGTCGTCGAACTCCTTCGGGATATGGCGCCAGCGGCCATGGACCAGGCCGAGCGTTGCGTAACAGTCCTTGACGGAATCCACGAGCACGCGCACCGCGCGCAGGTCATAGAGTTCGTCGAGATCGATGTCCTTGCGCTGCAGCTTCTTCCAGATGCTGTAGATATGCTTTGGCCGCCCCTTGACCTGTCCGGCAATGGCATTGTCTTCGAGCAACTGCTGCAGTTCGGCGATCACGTCGCCTATATAGGTTTCGCGTTCGCGACGCTTTTCATTGAGCGCTTTCGCGATCTGCTTGTAGGTTTCCGGTTCCGCATACCGGAAAGCGAGATCTTCGAGCTCCCATTTCAATTGCCAGATGCCGAGCCGGTTGGCCAGGGGTGCATGGATTTCGAGCACCGCTGGCGCAGCGGCGCGTTGTTCGTCCGGGCTCGCCGTCTTGAGGTCGCGCAGGCGCTGCAACTCGTCCGCGAGCCGGATAACGATGGTGCGGATGTCCTGCACCATGGCCAGCAGCATCTTGCGGATGTTTTCGGACTGCGCACGCGGATCCGGATGCGCGCCGTCGAGATCGGGTTCCTCGCCCGGACGCGGCAACGTGGCCACACCGGCAACGAGCGCGGCAACGGCGCCTCCACAAGCCGACTCGATGTCGGTCGTGCTCAGCGCGCCGGCGGCGTGGGCGGGCAGCAGCAACGAGGCCGCTTCGATTTCCGGCTGCAGTCCCAGCGCCGAAATGATCGCGCACAACTCGGTACCGCGAGCCGCGAAATCGGCGGCATGGTCTTCGAGCAAGGCGCGAGCCGCAACGGTAATGCCGGCCGCTGCACGAGGTTCTTGAGACGGAATATTCATTTCATGGTGTCTTGAAGGCGGATGCTGCTGCGATGGCAATGCGGTTATCATACGCGCTGGCCGGACCAGCCACTTACGCAACTATCAAGGAGATATTCATGTCGCGCTCCCGCATCATACTGTTTTCAATGGTTTTTTTCCTCCCCCTCGGCGCGCAGGCGGCAAAGCTCGACTTCAACCTGTCGGACGAGGCGTTTCTCATACGCTACGCCCCGGATGCGAACCGCGGCATGCAGCTGGACTACGGGTTGCTGCACCAGGAGGACGAGATATACATCGGGTCGCTGGGTCTGCACCTGGTGGATAACGCCGCCACCGAAAGCGCACCGGTCCAGGTGGGGCTTGGCGGCCGCCTGCAATTGATCGATACCGAGGGTCCGTCCGGCGGCGCGATCTCTGTGGGTGCGTGGGGGCGGTATAGTTTTCCCGGCGCAAACCGTTTTGCAATCGCGGGCAATGTTTATTTTGCACCGGACGTGACGTCGTTCGGCGATGTCGAGAATTTTCTCGAGTACGGCGTTCGCGGCGAATATGAAGTGCTGCGCAATGGCAGCCTGTACCTTGGTTACCGCAAGATCGAAGCCGACTTCGACGTGGTGGATAACGCGGATCTCGACAAGGGCCTGCATTTCGGCATGCAGTTCACTTTTTAATACATTCACGATCAAGGATGGGATGCAGCTGTGGCAGGGCATAGCAAGTGGGCGAACATCAAGCACAAGAAGGCGAAGGAAGACGCTCGCCGCGGCAAGATATTCACGAAACTGATTCGTGAAATCACGACGGCGGCTCGCCAGGGCGGCGGCGGCGATCCGGACATGAATCCGCGGTTGCGTCTGGCGATCGACAAGGCGTTCGAAGCGAACATGCCGAAAGACACAGTCGAGCGCGCGGTGAAACGCGGCTCGGGCGAAATGGAAGGCGAACAGTACGAAGAAATTCGCTACGAGGGTTACGGCATGGGCGGCGTTGCCGTGATGGTGGATTGCATGACGGACAATCGCAATCGCACGGCGGGTGAAGTGCGCCATGCGTTTTCCAAGAACGGTGGCAATCTGGGCGCAGCGGGATCCGTCGCGTATCTCTTCAATGAACTCGGCGTGCTGAGTTTCGAGCCCGGCGTGAATGAAGAGAAGCTGATGGAAACGGCGCTGGAAGCCGGCGCGGAAGATATCGTGACCGATACGGACGGCAGTGCCGAAGTGCTGACTTCGCCCGATGATTACCGGAGCGTGAAAGAGACTCTGGCGAGCGCGGGTTTTGAAGCGGCGCATTCGGAAGTCACGCAGCGCGCGTCGACGCTGGTTCGTATCGACGATCAGGAAACCGCTGCGAGCGTCATCAGGATGATCGAAATGCTCGAAGATCTTGATGACGTGCAGGCGGTATACACCAACGCGGATTTCTCGGAGGACGTGCTCGCGTCGTTGTGACGCAGGTACCGGCATGACGAAAATACTCGGCATCGACCCGGGATCACTGCTGACAGGCTGGGCTGTCATCACGCAGGACGGCCCTCGTCTCACGCGTGTTGCAAGCGGCGTGATACGTACGGGAGGTCAGGAGTTCACGCAGCGGTTGCGCGTCATTGCACGGGACGTTGCACTGATCGTCGCGGAATACCAGCCACAGGAAGTTTCAGTGGAGCGCGCCTTTGTTCACAGGAACGCGGACAGTGCGCTGAAGCTTGGTCACGCACGTGCCGCCGCGATCTGCGGTACGTTCGCGGTCGATCTGCCGATATTCGAATATGCACCGCGCGATGTGAAGCAGGCCGTGGTCGGCAGTGGCGCTGCCAGCAAGGAGCAGGTGCAACAGATGGTCGGCATCCTGCTCAAGCTGAAAGACGTGCTGCAGGCCGATGAGGCCGACGCGCTCGCTGTCGCACTGACGCATGCGCTGCGCCGCTCGATAAATACGAAGCTCGCCGCGGTCGTGGCGGCATCAACATCACGAAGAACGGGGAGGCGCAGACGATGATCGGTTTCCTGCGCGGCCGCATCGTGGCCAAGCAGCCGCCCGTGCTGCTGCTGGATGTCGGCGGCGTCGGCTATGAAGTCGAAGCGCCGATGTCCACCTTTTATGAACTGCCGGACGTCGGCACGGAAGTGACCCTGAGTACGCACCTGGTCGTGCGCGAGGATGCGCATCTTCTGTTCGCGTTCGGCTCTGAATCCGAGCGCTGGCTGTTCCGCCAGTTGATCAAGGTCAGCGGTGTCGGTGCGCGCATGGCGCTGACGATACTGTCCGGTGCGAGCGTGGAACAGTTTGCGCGCGCGGTGCAGGATGGCGATACGGCATCGCTGACGAGACTTCCCGGCATTGGCAAGAAAACCGCCGAACGCCTGGTCGTCGAGATGCGCGATCGTCTGAAGGATTCGATGGCCGCGACAGGTGCACCCAAGTCGCTGGGCGCCGCGCCGACCTCGCCAACCGACGAGGCGTTTGACGCGCTGGTGGCGCTCGGTTACAAGCCGCCCGAGGCGATGCGCATGATCAAGGGCATCGAAGCGGAAGGCCTGGGCGCGGAAGACATCATTCGCCGTGCGTTGCAGGCGACGGTAAGAAGCAAGTGACAAACGACAAGCGAACAGTGAAAAAGCGGCTGGCGGGTACGTGAACAAGGTGTCGGCCGGAACATTTTCCTGTCACTTGTTGCTCGTCATCTGTCACGACCCAAAGGGATAGTCATGAGCGAAGAAGAACGCATTGTTTCAGCCGCGTCGGATCGCGACGACGAAGCGCTGGATCGTGCGATTCGTCCAAAGCGCCTGTCGGAGTACGTCGGACAGCCGGCCGTGCGCGAGCAGATGTCGATTTTCATCGAAGCGGCGCGCAACCGTTCGGAGGCGATGGACCATGTCCTGATCTTCGGCCCGCCCGGGCTGGGCAAGACGACGCTTGCACACATTGTCGCCAATGAGCTCGGCGTGAACCTGCGCCAGACATCCGGCCCGGTGCTGGAACGCGCCGGCGATCTTGCCGCGCTGCTCACCAATCTCGAACCCAACGACGTCCTGTTCGTGGACGAGATTCATCGGCTCAGTCCGGTTGTCGAAGAAGTGCTCTATCCCGCGATGGAGGATTACCAGATCGACATCATGATCGGCGAAGGTCCGGGCGCGCGTTCGGTGAAACTCGACCTGCCGCCGTTCACGCTGATCGGCGCGACAACGCGGGCCGGACTGCTGACGTCGCCGTTGCGTGACCGTTTCGGCATCGTGCAACGGCTGGAGTTCTACAACACGGCTGATCTGACGCATATTGTCGAGCGTTCCGCGCGCATCCTGAATCTGGAAATGGCGCATGAAGGTGCGGTGGAAATCGCGACGCGTTCGCGCGGCACGCCGCGGATAGCCAACCGGCTGTTGCGCCGCGTACGGGATTTCGCGCAGGTGAGAGCGGACGGCAGGGTGACCGCTCCGGTCGCCCGCGAAGCGCTTGATCTGCTCGACGTGGACCGGCATGGCTTCGACGTCATGGACCGGAAGCTGCTGCTGGCGATCATCGAAAAATTCGACGGCGGGCCAGTTGGTGTGGACAGCCTGGCTGCCGCCATCGGCGAGGAGCGCGGCACGATAGAAGACGTGCTGGAGCCCTTCCTGATCCAGCAAGGGTTCCTGAAGCGCACCGCGCGAGGACGGATGGCGACGCATACCGCCTACCGTCACTTCGGCTTGTCGGTTCCGAAAAGCGGCGCGTCGCCACACGACCTGTTCGACGAGGAGAGTTGAATTTTCATCGGTATTACGCAACTTTCCATATTTCACGTTGTCTCTATGCAAAGGCAGTCACAGAGATTGCCGGGAGCATCCGCTAGTGTCGGAACTTATGTCATCCCTTGATGTTGGTAACGATTTTTTCATCTTCCCCGCGCGTGTTTACTATGAAGACACTGATGCCGGTGGCGTGGTTTTTTATGCAAACTACCTGAAGTTCATGGAACGGGCGCGCACCGAATGGCTGCGCAGCCTCGGCTTCGAACAGCACCGGCTGGCCGTTGAAGAAAATCTCGTGTTTGCAGTCGTCAAGGTGACGGTGAACTACCGCAAACCGGCACGGCTTGACGATCTGCTTGAGGTCGGCGCGCGCGTCGTCGAAACGGGACGCAGCTCACTGGTGTTCGAGCAGTTCGTTCGCCGCGCGTCCGACGGAACGGTATTCGCCGATGGCGAGATACGTGCTGCCTGCCTGAGTGCAAGCGGTTTCAAGCCCCGCTCCATTCCGCAATCCATCAGGAAAGCCTTGCAACAATGACAACGAATATTTCATTTCTTGAACTGATCCTGAATGCCAGCATTGTCGTGCAACTGGTGATGCTTGGCCTGTTGCTCGCGTCCATTACGTCGTGGGCGGCGATCTTTCAGAAACGGCGCATGCTTGTCGACGCGCGCGACGACGCCGACACGTTCGAGAAACGATTCTGGTCCGGTATCGATCTATCCGAGCTGTACAAGCAGCTGAAAGGCGACGAACGCACGCAGACGGGGATGGCGGGGATATTTGTTTCCGGTTTTCGCGAATACCTGCGACAGATGAAGCATGGCGAGGAACAGCCGGAACGCGTCGGCGAAGCGGTTCGTCGTGCCATGCATGTCGCGCAGTTGCGCGAGATCGACCGGCTTGAAAGCAATCTCGCCTTTCTTGCCACGGTCGGATCCACCAGTCCCTACGTCGGCCTGTTCGGTACGGTCTGGGGAATCATGAATGCCTTCATCGCGCTTGGGAACGTGCAGCAGGCAACGCTGGCGATGGTTGCGCCCGGTATCGCCGAGGCGCTGATTGCAACGGCGATGGGTCTGTTCGCGGCGATTCCCGCAGTCATTGCCTACAATCGTTTTGCGGATGGCGTCGAGCGCCTGGAAACGCGCTACGACGCCTACCTGGAAGAATTCGCAGCGATACTCGAACGCAACGCGAGGCAGAAGTAAGTCATGGCCATGGTCGGCAAACGGAAAAAACGGCGGCTGATGGGTGAAATCAACGTCGTGCCGTATATCGATGTGATGCTCGTACTGCTCATTATCTTCATGGTGACGGCGCCCTTGCTCACTCAGGGTGTCCAGGTGGAACTGCCCAGGGCAGCGGCCGAAACGCTGCCGCCGGACGACAAGGAACCGATAGTCGTCACGGTTGATCGCAACGGCGAGCTGTACCTGAATATCGGTGAAAATCCGAAGCAGCCGGTGGACGACAAGCTGATCGTGGCACAGGTATCCAAGGTATTGCGTAATCGGCCCGATACGCCTGTGATGGTGCGTGGAGACAATGCCGTCAACTATGGCAGCGTTGTGCATGCGATGACGCTGCTGCAGCAGGCCGGCGCACCGAATGTCGGGCTGGTTACGGATCCGCCGGGAGAACGCTGACATGGTGAACGGCGGAAAAATTTCCGCCTTCGGCTGGTCGCTGCTGATCCATGCGGTCATCGCGACCGGTTTCCTGGTGACGTTCCGTTTCACGGCGCCCGTGTTGCAGCAATCGCCGGGTGAAGTGATCCAGGCGGTGGCCATCGATGCAGATGCGCTGGCGGCGCGCGAAGCGGCCAAGGAAGCCGCTCGACAGGCCGAATTGCGACGCCAGCGGGAAGCGGCGGAACGCGCTGCTGCCGAGCAGCGCCGCCGCGAAGAAGCGGTGCGACAGGCGGAGTTGCGGCGCGTCGAAGAGGCACGGCAGCGCGCGGAAGCGGAAGTACGCCGCAAGCAGCAAGCGGAACAGGCACGCCGCGAGGCAGCGGAAGCGGAAGCGCGGCGCCAGGCGGAAGCCGAACGGCAGCGCAAGGCGGCCGAGGAAGCGAAACGCAAGGCGGCGGAAGCCGAACGCCAGCGTCGGGAGGAGGCGGCGCGCAAGGAACGCGAGCAGGATTTGCTTCAAAGTCTGGAGGCTGAGCAGAAGCGCATGGATGCCATCAGTGCCGGCAAGATGGCGCAATACGAAAGCCTGATTACGGGCAAGGTGATGCGTCTGTGGTCGCAACCGCCGAATCTAGACGAAAGATTTTACTGCGAGTTTCGCGTGCGACAGATTCCTGGAGGGGAAGTGGTCACCGTAGACGTGGTCAAATGCGACAACGATGTCCTGCGCCGTAGTGCCGAGGCTGCGATCTGGAAAGCTTCTCCCTTACCCGCGCCGCCGGACCCGTCGTTATTCGATCAGTACATCAATGTCGTTTTCAAACCGGAGGGTTGACAGAAAATGATACGGCTACCAGGAATTATTGTTGTTGCGTTGCTGCTGTTTGCGGCCAACGCGCATGCCGAAATCACCGTCCAGGTCACCAGGGGCCTTGGCGATGCGCAACCGATCGCCGTTGTGCCGTTCGCCTTCGAAGGCGGCGGCGAACCATCGGTGGATGTCACAAAGGTCGTTGCGGCGGACCTGGAGCGCAGCGGCCGTTTCAAACCCTTTCCCGTAGGCGACATGCTGGAAACGCCCTCCGCCGCGAAGGACGTGAATTACCAGAACTGGCGCGTGCTGGGTGTCGACTACGTGGTGGTCGGCAAGGTAGTGCAACGCGAACGTGGCTTTCTCATCCAGTTCCAGCTGCTCGACGTGTATCGCGGGCAACAACTGCTCGGCTACAGCGTGCCTGTGTCGGGCGATTACCTGCGTCGCGGCGCCCACCAGGTATCCGATCTGATTTACGAAGAACTTACCGGCACCCCCGGCGCCTTCTCGACGCGGATCGCCTTCGTCATGGCGATCAAGGATGGTGACGTCACGCGTTACCAACTGGTTGTTGCCGATGCCGACGGCGAAAACCAGCGAACCATCCTGCGCTCCAGTAAGCCGATCATGTCGCCGACGTGGTCCCCGGATGGAACTCGCGTGGCGTACGTATCCTTCGAGAACAACGCAGCGGAAATCTACTTGCAGGAGCTGGCTTCCGGAAAACGTGAAGCCGTCTCGTCGCGTCCGGGTATCAATGGCGCGCCCGTGTTTTCACCGGACGGCCGCTATCTCGCCATGACCCTGTCATCGGAAGCGGGTAATCCCGACATCTGGGTGAAGGAATTGAAGAATGGCGAGATGCGGCGTATCACCACGAATCCGGCCATCGAGACAGAGGCGACGTGGACACCCGACGGCAGCGCACTGTATTTCACTTCCGATCGCGGCGGCGGCCCGCAGATTTACAGGGCGAAGCTGGGCGAGCGCGGCGACAAGCCGGAACGCGTGACCTTCGAGGGCGGCTATAACGCGCGTCCCAGGCTCTCGCCCGATGGCAAGCTGCTCGCGATGGTTCATCAGGACGCAAAAGGTTTTCACATTGCCGTGCTGGACCTGGAGCAGCGGAGCCTGCAGGTGCTGACCGACGGCCGGCAGGACGAATCGCCCAGCTTCGCGCCGAACGGCGCCATGATCATTTACGCAACCAGCCTGGGGAACCAGGGCGTGCTGGCAGCCACCTCGGTGGATGGACGGGTGCAACAGCGCCTTGCCGTGCAGGAGGGAGACGTGCGGGAACCGGCGTGGTCGCCGTACCCGCCAGCCGATCGCTAGCTGGAGGCGAATGAACCGCAGCGAGGCTGCGTTTGGCATTGACTTCATTTACGCTGGAACCCCCACATGGTTCGAGCAAAAAACAAACCAGAATTCTGGAATTGAGCCTGGAGGAGTTATCGTCATGAATAGATTCAAATACCTGGCCATGCTGACCGCGTTGTTGCTTGCCGGCGGTTGCGCGACTACCGAAACACAGGACGCCGATGCGGAAGCCGAAGCCCGGCGCGCTGCCGAGCGGGCCCGTGCAGAACAAGGCGGCGTCGGCACGCCCGAGAGAATGGAAGCGGACCCGCTTGATGATCCGGCGAACGCGCTTGCGGATCGCGTGGTCTACTTCGAGTTTGATCGCAGCGATATCCCTTCACAACATCTGAACACGCTGGATGCACACGCGCGTTACCTCGTTCAGAATCCGAATGTGAAGGTCCGGCTGGAAGGGCATGCCGATGAGCGCGGCAGTCGCGAATACAACATCGGTCTTGGCGACCGTCGTGCCCAGGCAGTCCGCCGTATCCTGTTGTTTCAAGGTGTTGCGAATGACCAGGTGACCACCGTGAGCTATGGTGAGGAACGGCCGGCGGCCGAAGGTCATGGCGACGAGGCCTATGCGAAGAATCGCCGCGTCGAAATCGTTTACCTCCGTTAAGGATATTGTCGAGATCATGAAGAGTCCGACGAAACTCGCACTAATCGCTCTCGCCTTGCCGTTGGCGGGTTGTGCAACGACGGTCAAGGAAGGCGACCCGTACGCGCTCAAGGTGCGCCAGATGGAACAACGCCTGGCCACCATCGATCGCGTGCTGGACAGCCAGAGTCTCGTGCAACTGATGGGTCGTGTCGAAGAGTTGCAGAACGAGGTGCGGGCATTGCGCGGCGAAGTTGAAACGCTGCGCTATGACCTCGACGGCGTGCGTCAGCGGCAACGCGACACCTATCTTGATCTTGATCAGCGGTTGCAGTCGCTGGAAAGCGCCACGGGCGGTGGCGGTGCGGGAACGCAGGCTTCGAATGGCAATGATCGCGACGCCTATCAGGCGGCTTTCGCCCTGTTGCGCGAAGCCCGTTACGAGGAAGCGAAGCAGGCGTTCAAGTCGTTTCTCGACAGCTATCCGCAGAGTTCGCTGGTACCGAATGCCTGGTATTGGCTGGGTGAAGTGAACTACGTCAACAAGGGTTTTGAAACGGCCGTAGGGCAGTTTCGCAAAGTCGTCGACGAATTCCCGCAATCCAGCAAGGCGGCGGACGCGTGGCTGAAACTCGGCTATTGCCATTACGAACTGGGCCAGTGGGCGAAGGCGAAAGAGGCGTTGCGCGCCGTCGCGCAACGTTTTCCGGAGCACCCGGCCGCCGGCCTTGCCAGTGAACGGCTGGAACGCATGACGCGGGAAGGCCGTTAGTCTGCAGGTGTTATCATGGCGGCTTGCATTGACAGCAAGCCGCCATGACCATCGATTCAAGAACAGCTTCCGCCAGAGTACGTGCAGAGGTGCCTGCCTCGGAGCGCGTCCGTATCACCGAGATTTTCCATTCGCTGCAGGGCGAGTCCCGCACTGTCGGTATCCCTACCGTATTCGTGCGCCTTACTGGCTGTCCGCTGCGCTGCACATACTGTGACACCGCGTATGCGTTCTACGGCGGCCAGTGGCGTTCATTCCAGGACATTCTTGCCGATATCGCACAATATGGCGCGCGCCACGTCTGCGTTACCGGTGGGGAACCGCTGGCACAACGTTCCTGCCCCGGCCTGCTCACTGCGTTGTGTGACGCGGGTTACGAGGTGTCGCTGGAAACGGGCGGCGCGATGGACGTTTCGCCGGTTGATCCGCGTGTAGTCAAGGTTGTCGATCTCAAGACGCCGGCGTCCGGAGAGGAAAACCGCAATCGCTGGGAGAACCTCGAGCACCTCGCCGCGCGGGATCAGCTGAAGTTCGTGATCTGCAACCGTGCTGATTACGAATGGGCGAAGGGCAAGCTGCAAGGGCTGACGCTGGCGGACAAATACGAGGTGTTGTTTTCGCCGAGTTATGGCCAGCAGGACGCGCGCGAACTGGCGGAATGGATACTCGAAGACCGGTTGCCGGTGCGCTTCCAGGTTCAGTTGCACAAGGTTCTCTGGGGCGAGGAACAGGGCCGCTGAGACTGCGTCTTTTACCGCTCCCGTTGCCAGGCCGTGTGCCTCGCGATGATCACTCAACGCGAGATATTTCCCGGGTACGGGGTCTTTGCCCGCTCACCCGGCGCTTGGCCGGATCAATAAAATTCGCTGATTTCGGTGGCACAGAGCATGGACAACGCAAACAACAAGAAGGCGGTCGTACTGGTTTCCGGCGGACTGGATTCGGCGACCGTACTGGCGATGGCGCGTGCCGAGGGGCGTGAGTGCCACGCGCTGAGTTTCGATTACGGGCAACGGCATCGGGCAGAGCTGCGGGCGGCGGCGCGTATCGCCGGGCAGTTGGGTGCGGCGGAACACCGGACGGTCAGCCTGGACTTGCGGGCAATCGGCGGTTCTGCGCTCACCGACGACGCGATCGACGTTCCGGAATCGCCGAGCGAAGGCATTCCCGTAACGTACGTGCCGGCCAGGAACACGGTTTTTCTCTCCATAGCACTGGGCTGGGCGGAAGTGCTGGATGCCGGCGAGATTTTCGTCGGCGTGAACGCCGTGGATTTTTCAGGTTATCCGGACTGTCGTCCGGAATTCATTGCCGCCTTCCAGCAACTGGCGGATACCGCCACGAAACGGGCGGTCGAAGGACGTCCGATCAGGATCCGGGCGCCGCTGCTGCATCTCACCAAGGCGGACATCATCCGTCAGGGCAGCGCGCTTGCGGTGGATTATGCGGCAACGGTGTCCTGCTATTCGGCCGATGAAGAGGGTCATGCCTGCGGCAAGTGCGAGTCGTGCCGGTTGCGCAGGGAAGGGTTCGCCGCCGCAGGGATTGCCGATCCGACCCGTTATCGTTGAACTGCGGGGCCGAAAGGTTTTCTCCCGCAGACCCTTCGGGTATGATGCGCGCCTCCGAAATTTGCGATGCATTCGCTGTCGGGCCGTTAGCTCAGTTGGTAGAGCAGGAGACTTTTAATCTCTTGGTCGATGGTTCGAGTCCATCACGGCCCACCATTTCCAGTTCCCGAAAAGTCCTGTTCCCCGCGGCAGCTTTCCATAATCGCGTTCCCGTCGAAATGCCGGCGTGGGCGGAAATTGCCCGTGGCCGCTGGGTAATTCCCTCTGGTAAAATGTGCGCCTTCGCCGGAGGGGTTTTTCGGCAAACATTCACAATCGAGCGTAAACAGGGGATCCACTGCATGAATCTTGAGGCTTTGAACGACGTCGCCCTCGCCATGGTTGCACCGGGCAAGGGCATTCTTGCGGCAGACGAAAGCACCGGCACCATCACGAAACGGTTCGCCAGCATCGGTGCCGAGTCCACTGAAGAAAACCGTCGTGCCTATCGCGATCTGCTGTTCTCCGCTGCCGGCGTCGAGCAGTACATCAGCGGCGTGATCATGTATGACGAAACCCTGCGACAGAAATCGTCGAACGGCATGCCGTTTCCGCAGCTGCTCGACAGCCTCGGTGTGATTCCCGGCATCAAGGTCGACAAGGGTGCCATGGATCTTGCGCTTTGCCCCGGAGAGAAGATCACCGAAGGTCTCGACGGCCTGCGCGAACGTCTCGCCGAGTACTACCGGCTGGGAGCGCGTTTTGCGAAATGGCGCGCCGTGATCACCATTGGCAGTGACATTCCCAGCAATACCTGCATTGAAACCAATGCGCACGCGCTGGCGCGTTATGCCGCGCTTTGCCAGGAACAGAACATCGTTCCTATCGTCGAGCCGGAAGTCCTGATGGATGCCGATAATTCGATCGAGGAATGCTACGAAGTCACCGCGCACACGCTGAAGACGGTTTTCGACGAGTTGTACAAGCAGAACGTTCCGCTCGAGGGCATCGTACTGAAACCGAACATGGTCATCGCGGGCAAGAAATGCACCGAGCAGGCCAGCGCAGAGCAGGTCGCCGAACTTACCCTGGCCTGCCTGTTGAACCATGTGCCGGCCTCGGTGCCGGGTATCGCCTTCCTGTCGGGTGGTCAGAGCGACGAGCTGGCAACACAGCACCTCAACCTGATGAACCAGATGGGTCCGCATCCCTGGGAACTCACATTCTCTTACGGCCGTGCGCTGCAGGCCCCTGCCTTGAAGGCGTGGGGTGGCAAGCCTGATAACGTGGCGGCTGCACAGCAGGCGCTCCTGCACCGTGCCCGATGCAACGGTGCGGCCCATGACGGCACGTATTCCGAAAAAATGGAAAGCGCCGCCTGACGGGAGAGGTATCATGCGCCCCGTGGTTCCGAAACCACGGGGCGTTGTTCTGCCAGCATTCGTGTTGCCGCAGCAACCAACGTACCTGCAATGCAGGTTCACGACCCAGGGAAGCGCATGGCTGACAATGACGTTCTGATCGAGATTCGTGGGCTCAAGTACAGTCGCGGCAGCACGGTGATCTTTGACGGTATCGACGTCGATATCCGCAAAGGCGAAGTCACGGCGTTCATGGGGCCAAGCGGTACCGGCAAGACCACGCTGTTGCGTCTGATCACCGGTCAGTTGCGCCCCGATGCGGGCACCATACGCGTAAGTGGCGAAGAGGTTGCCGGACTTGATCGCAACGCGCTGTATGACCTGCGCAAGCGTATGGGCTTCCTCTTCCAGAATGGCGCGCTGCTGACGGATCTCAGCGTGTTCGAAAACGTCGCGTTCCCGCTGCGCGAACATACCCGCCTTCCAGATCCATTGATTCGCGACATGGTCATGATGAAGTTGCAGGCCGTGGGCCTGCGCGGCACCGCGAGCATGACGCCCGCAGAGCTTTCGGGTGGCATGGCGAGACGCATCGCCCTGGCTCGTGCCATCGTCATGGATCCGGAAATGATTTTCTACGACGAGCCTTTCGTCGGACTGGACCCCATTTCGATGGGGCAGATCGTGCGACTGATCAAGCGACTCAACGAAGCGCTCGGGCTCACAAGCGTCGTCGTGTCCCACGATGTCGCCGAGATCAGCGAAGTTTCCGATTGCATCTACCTGCTGGCTGGCGGACGCGTCGTCGCAAGAGGTTCGCCGCAGCAATTGCGCGAAAGCGACTCCGAGTGGGTGCGGCAGTTCATGGAGGGTCTTGCGGACGGGCCGGTACCTTTCCATTATCCTGCGCCCGAAATTCGGGACGACCTGTTGGGCGAGGGGAAACGGGCATGACGCTGCTGAATGATCTTCGCAAGGGCTTTGCCGAATTCCTGGCTACGTTCGGCGCAGTGTCCATCTTCCTGTTGCGCATCCTCGCGGACACGCCGCGCGCCCTGTTGCGGCCCGGACTGATTTTCCGGCAGGTGCACGTTGTCGGCGCCAATTCGCTGGTGCTTATCATGATGGCTGGCTTGTTTGTCGGCATGGTGCTGGGATTGCAGTTCTACAACACAATGTCGAAATTCGGCGCCGAGCAGTCGCTGGGTCCGGTCGTCGTGCTGGCACTGGTACGCGAGCTGGGTCCTGTCGTGACGGCATTGCTTTTCGCCGGAAGGGCGGGAACGGCGCTGGCATCCGAGATCGGACTGATGAAGGCAACGGAGCAGCTTGCCGGCATGGAGATGATGGCGGTCGATCCCATGCGCTATGTTGTCGTGCCGCGCTTTCTCGGCGCTTTTATCGCGATGCCGCTGCTTACCGCCATCTTCAACGCGATTGCGATACTCGGCGCCTGGGCGGTTGCCGTGCAGATGATGGGCATGGACGGGGGCCAGTTCTGGGCGCCAATGCCGGACAACGTCGACGTTTACGACGATGTGCTCGGCGGCGTCATGAAAAGCGTGTTCTTCGGTGCCGCTGCCGGCCTGCTGGCCGTATTCGAAGGTTATCGTGCCTATCCGACGGCTGAAGGCGTAAGCCGTGCCACCACCCGAACCGTTGTTGTCACTGCCATGTCAGTACTGGTACTGGACTACATGCTGACAGCCATCCTGATCTGAAGATCGATTTCGAGGAACTATTCATGGGACAGAACAAGAGTGTTGAATTTGCAACCGGCCTGTTCATATTCCTGGGCTTGCTTGCGCTGTTCTTCCTGATCACGCAGACAACGAACATCAGTGCGTATGGCGGCGAGGGGTATTCCGTGACGGCTCGCTTTGCCAACGTGGGCAGTCTCAAAGTCAGAGCACCTGTTGCACTCGCCGGGGTTACCATCGGCAGGGTTGAAAACATCACTGTGGACCCAGAGAGACTGGATGCGATCGTCACTCTGACCATCGACTCTCGATACGGCCAGATTCCGGCGGATTCCAGCGCTTCCATCCTTACGTCAGGATTGCTGGGCGAGAAGTATGTCGGCATTGACCCCGGTGCGGATACAGAGAATCTGCAACAGGGGGACGAAGTGCTGTTCACGCAATCAGCGATCGTGCTGGAAAACCTGATCAGCAAGTATCTATTTGATTCCGCGTCTGGAGGTGACGAATGAAAATCTTCCGCGTATTGAGCCTGTCGTTGATGGCTGTCGCGTTCAACACCGCCGCGGCGAAAGAAATGACTGATCCGGCGGCGTTCGTCGAGCAACGGGCGCAGGCGGTGCTTTCCGCGCTGGATGGCAAGCGTGAGCAGGTGCGCCAGGATCCGAAGGTTGCACAGGACATCGTGCGCCGGGAGCTGCTGCCGTCGATCGATGTCGATTACATTTCCAGGCTGGTACTCGGCCCGCACTGGCGTCGCGCCAGCGAAGAGCAGCGCACGCAATTCCGGGAAGCGTTCAAGCAGTTCCTTCTGAACAGTTATGCACAGGGTCTGGCCGAGTTTACCGAGGACCGGCTCAATATCAGGCCGCTGCGCGGTCAGCCGGATCCACGCCGTACCATCGTGGAAACATCCGTCACCCGCGAGAACGGTCAGGCCGTCCCCGTCGCGTATACGCTGCGCTGGACGGACGATGGCTGGAAAATGTATGACGTGATCATTGAAGGTATTTCGTACGTGGTCAACTATCGCGCGGATTTCAATTCGGAGATTGAACAGAAAGGCCTGGATTCGCTGATCGAGCGTCTCAGAAAGGGAACGTTCAAGGATCCCGTTGCCGAATCCGTCGGAGCCGACGAGCAGTGAAGCCGGAACAGGAACCACTGGTCAGCGTTGAACGGAACGATGATCTTGTCGAAGTGACTGGCCAGCTGACGATAGCCACGGCGCCGCAGGCGATTGCAGCGGCCAGCGGCTACTTCGAATCCGGTCGCGCTTTGCGATTTGATCTTGGAAAGTTGCGACAGACTGACAGCGCAGCGCTGGCCGTTCTGCTGGAATGGCTGCGAAAGGCAGCGCGAATGGGCGTGACGGTAGAGTACACCCACGTTCCGGAACGCTTGTTGCAGCTTGCCGAAATCAGCGACCTGGAAGACGTGCTGGGATTCCGAAAGAATATCTAATTCTTGCCGGATGCATCCTCCGGGATGCTTTCATCGCTCTCATCATCCGGCTGCTGCGAATCGTCACCCGGAACGCCAGGTTCCCCGGCTTCTTCGTCAACCGGATCCTCGAATTCCTCGAAGTCGTCGTAGATGTCGTCGTAATAATCCTGCTGCTGTACGTTGCCATCGTTGACGAGGTACTCACGCCGCTGCAGGTACGCGTCGCGCATGAACGCATACGGGTCATACGTCGACCGCAATTGCGAATCCAGGTCCAGCAGCTGCGCGCGCAGGTCCACGACCTGCAGTGCCAGCAGGTAATACCTGTCCGGTTCCTCGAAGTACTCGAACATGGGATTGATTTCGGAATCGGCATAAGTGCCTGCCGTATCTCGAACCGTTGAAGGTCCGAGGAACGGCAAGACGAAGTAGGGTCCTGCGGGAACTCCCCACGCGCCAAGCGTCTGACCGAAATCTTCATTGTTGGCCTCAAGCCCCATGCGGGATGCCGGATCGAAGATTCCACCAAGGCCGAGTACGGTATTGACGGCGAAACGGCCGGTGTCACGCAGGCCATCCAGCAAGTCGCCTTGCAGGAACTGGTTCACGATGACGATGGGATAGGAAAGGTTGTTGAAGAAATTGCTGATGCCATGTTCTACGGCATCAGGTGTAACGGCGCGATAACCCTTGGCTACTGGTCGCAGCACCGCCTGATCGACGCTGTCATTGAACTGGTACATGGCACGGTTGTACCGCTCCCACGGATCCTGTTCCGATCGCCGGGTTCCCTCGGGAAGAGTTGCGCAGCCGCTCAGAAGCAGCAGTGACAGGATGATGATGCGAGGCGCCAGGTTCGCCATGGTTCCGTTTCCATTTGTTACTGGGCAGCCGTGCCGGATGCTGTTGCCATGCCCGAAAGCGCGAAGTATAGCAGCGCGAATGGCTGGACTCAGCGGCTGCGGGGTTCCTGGTCTCGCTGGCGCGGTTGCCTGGAACGGAATTCGAGTAAAGCGTCGCTGACTTCCTCGAAGCGAGCCTGGTACTGGAGATATTCGCTGGAGGCCGGCGGAGCCGCTTCGAGTGCAAGGTGCAGTTGCTCGCGTGCCGACGCCATATCACCGGTACGCAGATAGAACTCGCTCATGTAATAGTGCGATTCCGCTTTGGCACGCGCCTCAGCAGCGCTCTGCGCCATGATCCGCAGGTATTCGGGTTTCGGTTCGCGGCGATTGAAGAGATCGCGCAACACGCCGAGCGCGTCGCTTGCCCGGTTGTTTCGTCGCAATGCCTCGGCATGTGCCAGACCCACTGGTACATTGCCGGGGAACAGGCGCGATGCCTTCTCGAAAACGGTGATCGCCTCATCATGTGCACCGCTCTCGACAAGAGCCTTACCAAGTCCGATGTGGTAATGGATCACGCTGTCGTCTTCGAGCAGCAGGGTGCGCAAGAGGGGAACAGCCGTTGCGGCTTCACCGTGTTTCAGCAGATCGAGCGCCTGGGCGTAGCGCAGTGTCTTTCCGTCATCCTGTTCGTCAGCGGCGCCCAATAGCAGCGGGTTAGTGCCCGCGAGCACGCCAAGCCGCGCTTTCATCAGCGGATAACTCCGCGATTCATGTGTTTCCCGGCCACTGTCCATCTGTTGTACACGTTGCGCCGCTTCGCTGACGCGCGACAGGGAAAGAGGATGGGTGGAGAGAAATTCCGGCATGCGGCTGTTCTGCAGACGCTGAATGCGCTGCATGATTTCGAAGAAACTCACCATGCCGACAGGATCGAAGTTCGCCGCAGCCAGAATTTCAACACCGACCCGGTCCGCTTCGTACTCCTGCGCGCGAGTGAAATTGATCTGCTCCTGAATGGCGAGTCCCTGGCCGAGCATCATGGCTCCGGTGACATCGTCACCGCTGCTGCCGGTAGCCGCCAGGGCGATCGCGCCCAGCAGGATGGCCAGCGATTTAAGGTTCGCACCGGAACCTGCCTCGAACCGGCGCGCGATATGGCGCTGCGTCACATGCGCCACTTCGTGCGCCAGGACGCTGGCGAGCTCGGACTCGGTACGGGTACGTGCAATCAGCCCGCTGTGGACGCCCACGTACCCACCGGGCAGCGCGAAGGCGTTGATGGAATCATCGCGGATGACGAAGAAGGTGAATTCAACCGGGCCATTATCGGCGACCGCCACGAGGCGGCTGCCCAGGTCCTGGATGTACTCGTTGATTTCGGGGTCTTCAAGCACGAGATTTGCGCGTCGCAACTCGTTGAGAATAGAGCGTCCGATGTGTTCTTCCTGAGTACCGGCGAGAATCCGTATGCTCCCACTGCCCAGGTCGGGCAGAGCAAGACCGGTCCCGCCCAGTGCGGCTGGCACCAGGAAGAAAGTCAGAATTACAGAAAGCAGCAGGCGTTGCAGCATGTCGGTTTGACCTTAGCATGCGGGAAGGGTTCGAGGCAGGCGGAAAAGGGGGAGAAACCGAGAAGAAAAACCCGGCCGAAGCCGGGTTTTTTTCATCATGGCGAAGGTCAGAACCGGTAGCGCAATTCCGCACCAAAGATGTCGGCACTGGCCTTGTAGGTGCCGGCGATCGTGTCGCCCTGTGAGCCGGTCTCCGCGAACGGAATGTTGTCGTCTATGAACAGGTGCGCATAGCCGAAGTCCATTTCCATTGCTTCGCTTACGTACCACGTCGCGCCGAAGGACAACCAGGTGCGGTCGTCGTCCGGGAGGCGCACGGTACGGAACTCGTCGGGGACGGGCGTTTGATCCAGCGCGAGTCCGCTGCGGAACGTGAATGCTTCGCTGTAGCGCCAGTCGACGCCTATGGAATAGCGCATCACGTCTTCCCAGTTTTCGGGTTGCACGGTATCGGGCTGGTTGCTGTCGTACTGGACGCGGATTTCTTCGAACGTATCCCATCCGGTACGGGTGATATCGGCGGACAACGTCCAGTCTTCGTTGATGTCATGGACCATGGACAGGCTGATCGTCTCGGGCGTCTCGAACTCCGCCTCGATGCCGGTATTCACGAAGACGTTCTGGGCTGTGAACAGCGCCGGAGCGTTTTCGAAACGGGAGTCGCCTTCGAGATCCTGGCTGACGCGGCTGCGGTAATGGAAGCCGACTCGCGTGCTGTCGTTCTTCCACAATGCGCCGATGTTGAATCCGTAGCCCCAGCTGTCGCCTTCGATTTCAGCATATCCATCATGACTCTGTGGCGTCAGTCCGATGGCGGAGCAGGTGACGGGATTCACGTTTCCAAAGCAGACCGCGCCGTAATCGACCATGTTGGTCAACTTCACGCGGAAATGCATCATGTTGAGGCCGAAGCCCAGCGACCAGTTGTCGTCGATTTTCCAACCGAGCGAAGGGTTGAGGTTGAGCGTGGACACCTGCGAGTAGACACCCTGGTAACGTCCGATCCAGTCCGGATCATAGTCAGTCGCAAGACCGAACGGCGCGTTCACACCCATGCCGAACACCCAGTCTTCGTTCAGGCGTTGCGCGTAATAAAGGATGGGCACGCCGCCGAGCTTGCCGACATCGCCACCTTCGCCGCCCGTCAGCGGCGCGCCGCTGGCGTCCACCGCAACGGTCCGATCAAGATCTGCGCCGAGCGCAATAAGGCTGCCGCCGATCACGATCTCGCGGTCAAGTTCGACAAGGCCCGCCGGATTATAGAAAACGGTAGAAGCATCCTCGGCGAAAGCTGCGCCGCCTGCGAAGGCGCGCCCCAGGCCGCTGATACTCTGTTCCGTGAGTTGGAAGCCCGCTGCCATCGCGGTGGCTGGCAGGCCGGCGGCGACGGTCAATGCCAGGGTACCTGGCAGGAACCGGGAGAGCTTACGAAGTTTCTTCTGCGTCATTTTGATTTTCCCCTCGACCTCTAGTGAAAAGAGTGGCCCGGGCTGTCTGTAAGGGTGGCCCGGGCTGATTTAAGCATAGGGCCAGTGAAATTGTAAGCGCTCAACCTTCGCCGGGATGGCTTGCCTGCGCTGGGAAAAATGCGCAAGCTGCGCGCCATGATTCACTCATTTCGGAACACGGCATGAGCTTCGTTTTCGATCGGTTCCGGCGCCTGTTTGCCAATCAACAGGTCGTCATCCTGACCCTGCTGCTGGCAGCCGGCCTGATCATCGTGGTGTTCTTCGGAGACATTCTCGGCCCGGTACTGGCGGCACTGGTGCTGGCTTACCTGCTTGAGGGCGTAGTGCGTGCGGTAGTGCGCGCCGGTGCGTCGCGTCGTTACACCGTACCGCTCGTGTTCACACTCTTCATGGTGGCGACGATTGCGGCGGTGTTCGGCCTGGCGCCGTTGTTGTCGCGCCAGCTGACGCAACTCGTACAACAAGTGCCTGTCATGTTCGGCCACGGGCAGAACCTCCTCATGGAGCTTCCGGCACGCTATCCCGCCGTGTTCACCGAGCAACAGGTCATAGAGATCATCAGCCGTATTCGCGGCGAGGTGGCCGGTGTCGGGCAAGCAGTGCTGTCGCAGTCGCTTGCGTCCGTCGTCAGTGTGATCACGTTCATGGTCTACCTGATCCTGGTGCCTCTGCTGGTGTTCTTTTTCCTTAAGGACAAGAACCAGCTGCTCGCATGGTTCCGCCATTACCTGCCGCGCGAACGTGGCCTGGCGCGACGTGTCTGGCGCGATGTGGACCGGCAGATCGGGAACTACATCCGCGGCAAGTTCTGGGAAATCCTCGTGGTGTGGTTCGCCTCGTACATGGCGTTCACGCTGCTGGATCTGCAGTTCGCGATGCTGCTGAGCCTTGCTGTCGGGTTGTCGGTCATTATTCCTTACATAGGCGCGACGGTAGTGACATTGCCGATATTCGTCGTCGGCCTGTACCAGTTCGGATGGTCCTCCGATCTCGCCGTACTGATGATCGTGTACGGCGTTATCCAGGCGCTGGACGGCAACGTGCTCGTACCTCTGCTGTTCTCGGAGGTCGTGGACCTGCATCCGATCGCGATCATTGTCGCAATCCTTTTCTTCGGCGGGATATGGGGATTCTGGGGCGTGTTTTTCGCCATTCCCCTGGCAACGGTAGTCCAGGCGGTACTCAAGGCGTGGCCGGATGAAGAAGCCGCCGGAGAGTTCCCGCCCAAAAAACCGGAAAACGTTTCCTGACCGGCTACAACAGTTCGGCCGCGTAATCGGCGAGTCTTGAGCGCTCTCCTCGAATGAGGGTGATGTGGCCGGAATGTGCCCAGTCCTTGAAACGGTCGACAACGTAGGTCAGTCCGGATGTCGTTTCCGTAAGGTAGGGCGTGTCGATCTGCGCAACGTTACCGAGGCAGACGATCTTCGTGCCGGGACCTGCACGGGTTACCAGTGCACGCATCTGTTTCGGCGTCAGGTTCTGGGCTTCATCGAGAATGATGTAGCGGTGCAGGAACGTGCGGCCGCGCATGAAGTTCATCGACCGGATCTTGATGCGGCTGCGGAGCAGGTCGTTGGTCGCGGCACGGCCCCATTCGCCGCCTTCTTCCGATTTCGTGAGCACTTCGAGGTTATCCATCAGTGCGCCCATCCACGGCGTCATTTTTTCTTCTTCGGTACCCGGAAGAAAACCGATGTCTTCGCCGAGCGGAACCGTCACGCGCGTCATGATGATTTCGCTGTAGGTATTCGTTTCAAGTGTCTGCGCGAGACCGGCTGCGAGCGTCAGCAATGTCTTGCCCGTACCGGCCGCGCCGAGCAATGAAACAAAATCGACGTCCGGATCCATCAGCAGGTTCAGGGCAAAGTTCTGTTCACGGTTTCTTGCGTTGATGCCCCAGACCGTATTGCGCGGACTGCGGTAGTCGCGTACCACGCTGATGATCGCTTCCTTGTTGTCCCTGGCAGGATCCTTGGAAATGACGCGCGCCTCGAAGGGTTGTTCGCCGTCCGTGAAAATGCACTGATTCGCGTACCAGTTTTCGACCAGGGGTCCATGGACGCGGTAGAAGCTGCGTCCGTGCTCCTGCCATGACTCCATGTCCTTGCTGTGCGACTCCCAGAAATCTGCAGGCAATTGCTCGACACCGGTGAACAACAGATCGACGTCGTCGATCGTCTTGTCGTTGTAATAGTCCTCCGCATGTATGCCGAGTACGGCCGCCTTGATGCGCAGGTTGATGTCCTTGGTCACCAGGATGATCAGGTGATCAGGGTTTTCTTTTTGCAGCGCAAGCGTTGTACCAAGGATCGTGTTATCGGACTTGTTGCCGGGCAGCGTATCTGGCAGCAGCGAGGGCAGGGGGCGCGTCTGGAAAAACAATCGGCCCGTTTCGGCTGCTCCTGCGCTTAACGGCTGGTGCATGCCGGGTATGCGCAAGCCCGCATCGATCTGTTCCTTGGTGACATCGCGCATCAACTCGTCGAGAAAGCGGCTGACCTGCCGCACGTTGCGTGCCACCTCGGATACGCCTTTCTTGCCTGCGTCGAGTTCCTCGAGCACAACCATCGGAAGAAAGATGTCGTTTTCCTGGAAACGGAAGATGGCACTGGGGTCGTGCATCAGTACGTTGGTATCGAGAACGAACAGGCGGGGTTGCGTGTTGTCGCGTCTCGTTTTCGTCACCCGGAACCTCCTCGCAAAGGTCGCGATCGATGATTTGTTTTTTAGAGTTCCTTGACAGCCTGCAGGACCTCGTCGACATGACCGGGCACTTTCAGACCGCGCCATTCCCTGCGCAGGACGCCAGCGGAATCGATGAGAAAGGTGCTTCTCTCGATGCCCATGACTTTCTTTCCGTACATGTTCTTTTCCTTGATGACATCGAACAGCCGGCAGGCTTGCTCTTCGGCATCGGAAAGCAGCGCAAACGGGAACTCCTGTTTCGTCTTGAAGTTTTCGTGCGACCGGATGCTGTCGCGGGAGATACCGAAGACACGTGTCTTGCGGGCGCGGAACTTTCGATGGTTGTCACGGAAGTCCTGGCCCTCCGTCGTGCAACCGGGCGTACTGTCCTTGGGGTAGAAATAGAGAACAACGTTTTCGCCCTGGTACTCGCTCAGCTTGAACGTCTCATCATCGGTCGCCGGCAGTTCGAAATCCGGTACCTTCTTTCCGACAACGGCCTTTGTCATTTTCTTCCTCCGCGTGAATCAGGATTTTATGGGTTCAAGGACCGCGTCCAGATTGAAACGATCACAGAACTCAGTGAAGTGTTCGCGCAGCGTGCCGATATGCGTATCGGCAGGAATGTTGACCGCCATCTGCACGGACAGCATCGGCGCGCCGGTGTGCATGGCGGGATACGTACGCGTCGTCAGTTCGGCGACCGAGATATCGCTGCCGACGAAGAAGTCCACAAGGTGGTGCACGATGCTGGGCTGGTCGAGGCACACCGCATCGACGGCATAGGGAATCCGGTCAAGCATCGGCGGCCGGGAGCTGGTTCGATTGGCGAGTACGCGAACACCGAGATCGCGTTCCAGACGGGGAAAGGTCTGTTCAAGACGGGCCACCGCGTCCCATGACCCGTCAATAAGCAGGAGGATGGCGAACTCCGCGCCAAGAAAGGCCATACGGCTTTCGAGAATATTGCAGCCGGCGTCGGAGATGTTGCGAGTGAGCCGGAGGGCGGTGTCAGGCCGCTCCCGACCCAGGGCAGTGATCGCGAGCAGTTGTCGAGCCTTGCCTTGCAGGACGTTCCCCTTGGGTAAGCCTGATTGCTTGTCGTCAGTGTATCGGCTTGGCGAGGTTTGGCAAGTGCGCGACCTTGTGACCGCTTGCTTGTACTGTCGCGCACGCGCGCCGTAACATCATCGCTTGTTTGGAACGTGGACTGGAGCAGGAAATGTTCAAGGGCAGTATGGTCGCGCTGGTCACGCCGATGCGGGAAGACGGATCGATCGATGATGCAAGCCTTGCCGCGCTGATCGAATGGCATATCGAATCGGGTACGTCTGCCATTGTTGCGGCCGGAACAACCGGCGAAGCGCCGACGCTGGAAACGCGCGAGCACCTGGAATTTCTTGCGCGCGTCGTCGAACTTGCCGCCGGTCGCATTCCCGTCATCGCCGGCACAGGATCGAACTCCACCGCGCAGACCCTTTCCCTGACGAGCAAGGCGGCCGAACTCGGGGTCGATGCCTGTCTGCTGGTGGTGCCTTATTACAACAAGCCGACGCAGGAAGGGTTGTACCTGCACTTCCGGTCGATTGCCGAAGCCGTGAAGCTGCCGATCCTTCTGTACAACGTGCCGGGACGTACTGTGGCGGACCTGTTGCCCGAAACAGTGGCGCGTCTGGCGGCTTTCAGCAATATCGTCGGGATCAAGGAAGCGACCGGCAAACTGGAACGCCTGCACGAAATCCGCGATCGTTGCGGGAAAGAATTTCTCCTGCACAGCGGCGACGATGCTACCGGTTGCGAGTTCATGCTGGCAGGCGGAGACGGTGTCATTTCGGTGACCGCAAATGTCGCTCCTGCAGAAATGGCCGCCCTGTGCGCAGCAGCGATGTCGGGTGACCGGATATCCGCTGAGCGCATCGATCAGCCATTGCAGGCGTTGCATCACGATTTGTTCGTTGAAGCCAACCCGATACCGGTAAAATGGGCGCTGCATGCGATGGGCCGGATTCCATCCGGCATTCGCTTGCCGCTGACCCCGCTGGCAGAAGCCCATCATCGGAAAGTCAGGCGCGCGCTGGTGGAAGCCGGCGCGCTTACATGAAGACCAAGGAGATTCCCGGAATGACAAGTTTTTTGCGGCGCAATGCGCTGGTTCTGACAGCCGCGTTGCCGTTGTTCGCCGGCTGCGCCAGCATGGAGTGCGAGTACCTGACTTACGAAGAAGAGCCGCGGAAGAGCCCTGCGATTGTGATGCCTGCGGATGTGCCGGCACCTGCCGAGCGCGGAAAGTACCGGATTCCGGACGGTCCCGCCCGCGCAATAACAGGCCGCTGTCCAGCGGAGCCGCCCATGACACTGGATCCCGAATTGCTGATTGATCCCGAAGAGCGAGAGGACGTGGTGCCGGAAGAGGCCGCTCCCGAGGCCTGATCCCGTTGCGTGGCATCCGAGCTTCCGGTAACCTTGCCGCCCTTCGCCCGCAGGGTTCGGCTGCAAGCTGTATCTGGCGAAGTTTTCCGCGGAGAGGTGCCGGAGTGGTCGATCGGGCTCGCCTGGAAAGTGAGTGTACGGTTTACCCCGTACCGAGGGTTCGAATCCCTCCCTCTCCGCCATAAATTCGACGAAGCAGGAGCCTGAATGGCTCCTTTTTCATTTCCTGATTCGTTAGAGAGGGAGGGTTCGAACCCGAGGAATCAGATAATTGGGGTTCGAACCGTAGCGCAGCGGAGCTGGCAGAGCTGCGCAGCAGAACGGTCATTCTGGACGCAACGCAAGTTCCAGACTGCGCTGCAGCAGCGCTTTCCCGTTGTCCGCTTCCGTTCGTGAATCGGTTATAATTCCCGCGCTCGCCCGGCCCGTCCGGGCGTTTTCTTTACCAGGGTTGTGTCAATGGTGGTCCGTATCGGCTTCCCCGCGACGGTCAGCCGTGAACTCCGTCAGGCCCGGAAGGGAGCAGCGGTAGCGGTGATACCGGGCGCCGGGGGCCGGCCGGTGCGGGCCATCTCCAACTGACGGCATCGGGAAAGCCCGATGCTGTCGATATGATAAAGTTGGCGCTTCGAACGCTTCCTGTCTGCATCCATGACCTATCAAGCTCTCGCACGAAAATATCGGCCGCGGCATTTCGGTGAAATGGTGGGCCAGGAACATGTCCTGCGTGCGCTGATCAACGCGCTGGACAATGACCGCCTGCACCATGCCTTTCTGTTTACCGGAACACGCGGCGTCGGCAAGACGACAATCGCGCGCATACTCGCGAAATCGCTGAACTGCGAAACCGGCGTCAGCTCGAAGCCATGCGGCACGTGTTCTGCATGTCGGGAAATCGATGAAGGCCGTTTCGTTGACCTGATCGAAGTGGATGCCGCTTCGCGCACGAAAGTCGACGATACGCGGGAGCTGCTGGACAACGTGCAGTACTCGCCGACGCGCGGCCGCTACAAGGTTTATCTCGTCGACGAAGTCCACATGCTGTCGAATCATTCCTTCAATGCGTTGCTGAAAACGCTTGAAGAGCCGCCGCCGCACGTGAAGTTTCTGTTCGCGACCACGGATCCGCAGAAACTGCCGGTCACCATTCTGTCGCGTTGCCTGCAATTCAGCCTGAAACGCATGCCCGCGGGTCTGATAGAAGGTCATCTCCGGCACGTGCTGGATTCGGAAAAAGTCGAGGCGGACGCCGCCGCGTTGCCGCTGGTGGCACGTGCCGCCGACGGCAGCATGCGCGACGCACTCAGCCTGCTGGATCAGGCCATCGCGTTTGGCGGCGGCGCCCTGCGCGAACCGGAAGTGCGTGCGATGCTGGGCACGATCGAGCAGCGTCATGTGGCCGATCTGTTGCACGGCATTGCCGCGGGCGATGGCGAGGCGCTGTTGCGCGCGCTGGACGTACTGGACGGCCAGGCGCCCGATTACCGTCTCGTGAACGAGGAAATTTCGGGAGCGCTGCAGCGAGTCGCGCGCTTCCAGCTGGTGCCGCAGGGTACCGATGACTGGGAAGATCGCGAGTTGATGGCCGCACTCGCAGCCGCAATACCGCCCGAGGACGTGCAGCTCTATTACCAGGTTTCGCAACTCGGTCAACGCGAACTCGGTGTGGCCCCCGATCCGCGCAGCGCATTCGAGATGTTGCTGTTGCGTATGCTGGCATTCCGGCCTGTGAGTGGCACGACCGGTGGTGGCGCCGGACCTGCAGGTAACAGGACGACGCAGGGTTCGGCGTCGGGTGCCGGAAAGAAAGCGGAAATACCGGTCAGATCCGCAGCACCACCGGTTGCAGCGCCCGCGGTTTCGCCGCCAGCCGTTCAACCGGCGCCGGCGGGGCAGTGGAAGGATCCCGACTGGCACGGTCTGGTTGAGGCGCTGGGGCTGAAGGGCGTTACGCGGCAGTTGGCATTGAATTGCGCGTACGACCGGCGGGTCGGCGACGCGTTGCACGTCACGTTGGGGCCACAACACGCACAGATGTTGAGCGAGCCGCTGGTTGCGCGCATCGAAACGGCACTGGCTCGTTTCTACCGCGAAAAACTGAAGTTGAAGGTGCAGGTCGGCGAGTTGCTTGCGGAGACTCCCGCGCAACGTGACGCCAAGCGGATGGCCGCACGTCAGCATGCGGCCGAAGAGTCCGTGGTTCGTGATCCCAACGTGCAAGCCATGCAGGAAATGTTCGGCGCATCGCTCGATCCCGAGAGCGTGCGGCCACTGGATCGGACGAGGAGTGAATGATGAAAGGCGGTTTCGGAAACATGATGAAACAGGCGCAGAAGCTGCAGGAAGGCATGCAGCGCGCGCAGGAAGAAATTGCGCAGCTCGAAGTGGAAGGCAAGGCGGGCGGCGGCATGGTGAAAGTGATCATGACGGGCCGGCACGAAGTGAAGAGGGTCAGCATCGATCCCTCCGTGCTGTCGGACGACCCCGAAATGGTTGAAGACCTGGTGGCCGCTGCGATCAACGACGCCGTGCGTCGCGTGGAAGAAACCACGAAAGAAAAATTTGCCGGTCTGACCGGTGGCATGGGCGGATTGCCGCCCGGCCTCAAGTTGCCGTTCTAGAAACGCATGAGCTATTCACGACGTGTTGAACGCCTGATCCAGGCACTGCGCTGCATGCCGGGCGTCGGGCCGAAGTCCGCGCAACGCATTGCGTTTCAATTACTGGAGCGTGACCGTCCCGGCGCGCGCGAACTTGCGGATGCGTTGCATGATGCCAGCGACAACGTGCGCCATTGCGAACGTTGCCGCATGCTGAGTGACGATGCGTTATGCGGAATCTGCGCATCGAGCAGCCGCGACGCGGCCGTGGTGTGCATTGTCGAAAGCCCTGCAGACGTGATGGCCATCGAGCAGTACACGGGTTACCGCGGGTACTATTTCGTGCTGATGGGACGGTTGTCGCCACTGGACGGTATCGGTCCGGAAGAACTCGGACTTGACCGCCTTGAACAACGGCTGACGGAAAACGAAATCCGGGAAGTGATCCTGGCTACGAACCCGACGGTTGAAGGCGAGGCGACAGCACATTACATCGGCGAGCTCGCACGCGATCGCGGGTTGCGTGTTACCCGCATTGCGCACGGTGTCCCGCTGGGTGGTGAACTGGAATACGTCGATGGCGGCACACTGTCGCACGCATTCACAGGCCGCCTGGATTTCAGCTGACGGAATTCTCTCTTTCTCGGAGGTGCTGCATGCCGGACTGTCTGTTCTGCAAGATGATCAACGGCGAAATCAAGCCGGATGTCGTACTCGAAACCGACGATGTTCTGGCGTTCCGCGACATCAATCCACAGGCGCCGACTCACGTCCTGATCGTTCCGAAACAACATATCAGCACCATCAACGATCTCGAAACGCAGCATGAAGCACTGGTCGGCAAGCTCCACCTGGCCGCACAACAGATCGCAAAGCAGGAAGGAATCGCGGAGCAGGGATTCCGTACAGTCATGAACTGCATGGAAGGCGCGGGGCAGTCAGTGTTTCACATCCACCTGCACGTGCTGGGTGGCAGGAAGATGAAATGGCCGCCGGGTTGATGAGTGCTCAGTACTTAGTGAACGGTAACAACAAAAAGCCGGGAACTTTCCCGGCTTATTCTTTCCAGCTGTTCACTAATAACTTCTGTACTGATCTTCCATGATGCCGACCAGCGCTATATAGCTCGCATAGCGGCGCGCATGAATATCACCGGCTTCGTGCGCCGCCTTGATCGCGCATCCGGGTTCCTTCGTATGCAGGCAATCCGCAAAGCGGCACTTTCCCTGCAGTGAGCGGATTTCACGGAACAACGGTGCGATGTCGCGCGGTGGCATAGGCCACAGGCGGTACTCGCGTACGCCGGGTGAATCGATGAGGTCGCCGCCGCCAGCCAGGTGATAAAGCACCGTGGCTGTGGTCGTATGCCGTCCTTCGCCGCTGGCCGCCGAAATCTCTCCGATCCTGACGTTTTCGTCGGGCATCAGGTGTTGCGTTATGGCGGATTTCCCGACACCGGAAGCGCCCACCAGCACACTGATCTTGCCGGACAGCTGCTCCAGCAGGGTTTCCATGCCTTGCTGTGTTTGTGTACTCACGAACAACACACGGTAATCCAGTCGCCGGTAGACATCGAAACGTGCATCCAGATCCGCAAGTTGCTGCTCGCTGGCCAGATCGATCTTGTTCAGCAGGATCAGCGGCTCTATTTCGTTCGCTTCAAGTGCGGCGAGATATTTGTCGACAGTGAACCAGTCGGTGCCCGGTTCGATCGCGTTGACCACGACCGCCTGATCCACGTTTGCGGCCAGCACCTGGCGATCGCGGCCGGTATCGTAACGTTCAAGCACGCCGTGCCGTGGCAGGATTTCGATAATGGCGCCGCCTTTTTCCGACGGCTCCCAACGCACGCGATCACCGGCAACCGGTTTGAGCTTGCGGCCTTTTACCATGCAGTTGACGCGTGTTCCGTCCGCCTGCTCCACCACGGAGTGACGGCGGAAATTCACGATGATCCGGCCTTGCAGCGATTCGCTCAAGCGCCTGTCTCCCGCAGACGAGCGATTCGCGTCAGCGCGGGCGGATGCGAGTCGTAGAACGCCGAGTGCAACGGATCCGGCGTCAACGTGCTCGCGTTCTCGCGGTAGAGAGTGACGAGGGCGCTCTCCAGCGACGCTGCTTGCGCGTGCTCGACGGCAAATGCGTCGGCTTCGAATTCATGCCTGCGGGAAAACAACGAGCCCAGCGGTGTCAGCGGATACGTGAAGACCGGCAACGCCAACATGAAGATGAGCAGCGCCGTGTGATGCGACGGCGTGGTGACTCCGAGCGCCGTATAAAACCACGTCTTGTCGATCAACCAGCCCAGCAGGGCAAGGGCGACAAGCGACGCCAGCGCACTCACGACGAGGCGCTTGGTCACGTGCTTGCGTTTGAAATGCCCCAGTTCATGCGCGAGCACCGCTTCGATCTCATCGTGATCGAGATCCGTCATCAGCGTATCGAAGAACACGATACGCTTCGAGCGGCCCACACCCGTGAAATACGCATTGCCGTGTGCCGAGCGTTTCGAGCCATCCATCACGAATATTCCCGAACTCTGGAATCCGCAACGATCGAGAAGTTTTTCGATGCGGTCGCGGAGAGTCGCGTCGGCCAGCGGCGAGAACTTGTTGAACAATGGGGCGATGAACGTCGGGAACGCCCAGGTCAACAGCAGGCTGAATCCCATCCACAGCGCCCACACCCATAGCCACCAGAATTTCCCTGTCGCATTCATGAACCACAACGTGGCAAGCAGCAGGGGCACTCCGAGCAACAACATCAGCGCGAGACCCTTGAACAGGTCGGCGATGAACAGACCAGGCGTACTGCGATTGAATCCAAAACGTTCTTCAATGACAAACGTCGAGTAAACGGAGAGCGGGAGTTCGGCGAGCGCGCTCAGCAGCAGCACGCTGAGGATCACCACTGCGCCCAGCAGATACGGATGCAGCGCCGTCTGCCGCCACAACTGATCCAGCCAGTCGATACCGCCGCCCAGCGTGAAAACAAGCAGGAGCGCCGCGCTGATGACCATATCCCAACGACCGACCTGCGCCTTTGCCACCGTGTAGTCGGCGGCCTTGCGGTGATCCTCCACGGAAACGACGCTGCTGAATGCTTCCGGAACCCTGTTCCGATGCGCCTGCACGTGGCGCGCCTGGCGAATATTCAACCAGCCGCGCAGGGCCAGGCCGAAAGCGAGAAATGCCAGGAACAGGTAGGTGAATTCGTGCATGCAGCTCTCCATGTTAAAAATGATCTTCGGCTGACCCCCGCGCTAGCGGCCGCCGCCGACTAGCCTAGCCTTTGCTAGAATGCCGGACAAGCGGCCCGACCATGCAACCCGAAGGACTCCGAATGACTCAGAGCGCCGACAATCTCATCTGGATCGACCTCGAAATGACAGGTCTCGATACGCAGAACGATCAGATCATCGAAATTGCCACTCTTGTCACCGATGCGAACCTGAACACGCTCGCCGAAGGCCCGGTGATCGCGATTCACCAGGACGACAGCGTGCTCGCGGGAATGGACGAATGGAATACGCGACAGCATGGCAAGTCCGGGCTCGTGCAACGGGTGCGCGAAAGTCGTTTCAGCGCATCCGAAGCTGAGAACGCAACCGTTGCCTTCCTGCAGCAATGGGCTTCACCGGGTGCCTCGCCGATGTGCGGGAACAGCATTTGCCAGGACCGGCGCTTTCTCGCGCGCCTGATGCCGGATCTCGAAAAATATTTTCACTACCGTAATCTCGATGTCAGCACCTTGAAGGAACTGGCGAAGCGCTGGGCGCCTGACGTAGCCAAAGGGTTTGCCAAGGAATCGAGCCATCTCGCGCTGGATGACATCCGGGATTCGGTCGAAGAATTGCGCTATTACCGTAAGCGCCTGTTTCTTCCGGAGTTCGCGAGCGTCGTCGTTCCGTCGTGATTGCAGCGCCGCTTCCTGAATCACCGGCATGCGAGCGCAACAAGGCGCCGATTCTCGAACGCCTGCGGTTCCTGTTTTCGAATCGTTCCCGGGTTCTGGAAATCGGCAGTGGTACGGGGCAGCACGCAATGTATTTTGCGGCGCATATGCCCTGGCTCAAGTGGACATGTTCCGATCGATCGGAACACCACACTACATTGCGTGCGCGTCTGCAGGTCGCGGAACTGAAAAACCTTGATGGCCCGGTGGAACTCGATGTCACGGGCAAATGGCCGGTGACCGATGCCGATGCGGTATTCAGTGCCAATACCGCACACATCATGCCGTGGCCCGCTGTTGAAATGATGTTCGCCGGTGCTGAACGGTTGCTCGCCGCCGGTGGTCGCATGGTTCTTTACGGTCCTTTCCACTACGGCAATGCACCGACCAGCGCAGGCAACGCCGCATTTGATCGCGAGTTGGCGGCTCGCGGCGGCGGCGAGGGTATTCGCGATATTCAGGCGGTGGAACAACTGGCCGCGCAACATCAGCTTCAATTGCTGGCCGATTTCGCAATGCCCGCAAACAACCGGTTGCTGGCCTGGGAGAAACACGCGTGACCGTAGAACTGCCATTGACGATCGCTGCCGTGCGTGATGCTGCGAAACGCATTGCGCCTTATGTCCGACGCACGCCAATGATGAATGCGGCAAGTCTCGATGGCATGGCCAACGGAGAATTGCTGTTCAAATGCGAGAACCTGCAACGCGTCGGTGCGTTCAAGGCGCGCGGCGCGGCGAACGCCGTGTTCGCGTTGTCCGACGCGGATGCTGCTGCAGGCGTAGCCACGCATTCTTCGGGCAACCACGGTGCGGCGCTTGCAAGAGCTGCAGCGTTGCGCGGCATTCCCTGCCACGTCGTCGTACCTGAAGGCGCCAATCCCGTGAAGCGCGCTGCGATCTCCCGGTTCGGCGCGCTGATCACGGATTGCCCGCCGACGATGGCCGGACGCGAAGAGGCTTTGCGTGCGGTTGTAGAAAGGACCTGCGCTCATGTTGTGCATCCTTATGCGGATACGGATGTCATGGCGGGCCAGGGCACTGTAGCGCTCGAACTGTTCGAGGACACGCACCGGTTCGACATGCTGATCGTGCCGCTGGGCGGCGGTGGCTTGATTAGCGGATGCGCCACAGTGGCAAAGGCATTGCAGCCGGATGTAACTGTGATCGGCGTTGAGCCGGCAGGTGCAGCGGATGCACGCGATTCCTTTCATGCGGGCGCCGTTCGACCCGTCAAAAACCCGGAAACGATCGCGGACGGTTTGCGCGCGACCGTAGGCGAGGTGAATCTGAAAATAATTCGATCCGCCGTCGATGACATTGTCACTGTCACCGATGAGGAAATCGTCGCCGCCATGCGGTTGATATGGGAGCGATTGAAAATCATTGTCGAGCCGTCAGCGGCGGTTGGATTGGCTGCGGTGCTGGGTAGTGCGCTCGATCTCGATGGCCGTCGCGCTGCCATTGTTCTTACCGGCGGCAATGTCGATCTCGATCATCTGCCCTGGCTCAAAAGCTGAAGAGCAAGCACTGAACAGGAAGGCATTTCACGTCCGGCTGGCCTGATATAAAGTGTCTCGCTACGACCGAAATGCGGTCATCAACTGTGAGGCTGGCAGGATGAGACGTTTTCTTTCGCTGTTGTTCCTTTCGTCCATGATCACAACCGTCAGTGCAGCACCAGTGCCGGCACCAGCGCCGGCACCGCCCGGCACCGATGTCTGGCTGGCGGATTTCGTTGTCGACGAAATCCCGGCCGCCAGAAACGTGCGCAACCTCACTGCACGGGCCGGTTACGACAATCAGCCCGCATTCGTGACAAGGCATTCCTTCCTGTTCACCTCCATGGATGCCAGCGGGCAGACCGACGCCTGGCACTACGACATCGATGGCAAAGCGGCACCGCTGCTGACGACGCCGGAAAGCGAGTATTCGCCGACACCCGCCCCCGACGGCGCCGTCTCGGTGGTTCGTGTCTCCCTGACCAACGTGCAGCAGCTGTGGTTGTTGCAGCCGGGTGCCACCGCATACGAACTCCTCTTCCCGATGCTTGAAGGCATCGGCTATCACGCGTGGGTGGATGACGACCGGGTTGCGTTGTTCATGGTGCGCGAGCCCGCCGAATTGCATATTGCCGATCGCCGCAGCGGCGAAGTCATGGTGCTGGCGAAGGATATCGGGCGCAGTCTGCAGATGGTTCCTGGACAACCGGGAAACCTGGCGTTTGCCGAACGGGGACAGGATGGCAAGGCGTGGATCAAGCAACTGGATATCGATGCGCGAAAGATCACGTCGCTCGCACCTGTGATGGAGGGCAGCGAGGATTTCGTGTTCCTGCCCGATGGACGGCTGATCATGGCGCAGGGGCGTGCAATCTTCTTCTGGAATGGCGAGCGCTGGCAGGAGTTTGCGCGTTTCGACCAACTGCCCGGCGCGATCACGCGTCTTGCGTTGAGCGCGGATGCGCGTCGTCTTGCCCTGGTTGTCGCCGAAGGTGAGTGACGTGCACAAGCAGAGATTTACAATTCCGCTTACGGCGGCATGAGTGTGAGGAGATCGCCTGTATGAAAACCGCCTGTCTGATTGCGTTAATTGCGTTATCCAGTCCGGTAAACGCCGTCGCTGCCGACGTTGACGCCGATACCGAAGCGGACCGCATTCTTGGCGTGTGGGCAACCGAGAAGGCAGAAGCGCACGTGGAAATTTCGCGCGATGCCGGCGGCTACAACGGCACGATCATCTGGCTCAAGGAGCCGTTCTATTCCGAAAATGAAGCACCGGATCTGGCAGGCCAGCCCAAGGTGGATCGAGAGAATCCCGATCCTGCATTGCGCGATCGGGGCGTTGTCGGTTTGCGCATCATGGAAGGTTTCAGATACACCGGTCGTGACCGTTGGGCGGACGGCACGATATACGATCCGGAAAATGGCAAGACATACAAATGCCGCCTGTTGCTGACCGGGGATGGCGAGCTGAAAGTGCGCGGCTATGTCGGCATTTCGCTGTTCGGCAGAACGAGTGTATGGACACCTGTGTTGCAGCGCATACCGGCGGCCGGCGAATAGACCAGCGAACAGGCGGGCGCTTCCGTTGCCAACGCCGGTAAGGGAATCGGATCGGCAGCACTTCCGGACGGCCGGGTTCGGTAGCACCGTGTATGCCCGCCGGCGTTTTCCGCAAGCATACTGGGGTCGTCTACAGGCTTGGCGAATCCGGCACTTTTTCTTATGCCTCTTGATGACAAACCCGACTCCGGCGAAGACACTCGCCTGCGGCTCCGCAATCTGCGGCCCGAAGATCACGACGCCTTGCGTCGCCTGATGGCGCGCGCCTACTCGGGAATGGACGACAGCCGCTGGTCGCGCGATGAACTTGTCGCGCAGCTGAACCGGTTTCCGGAAGGCCAGTTGTGCATAGAAGACAATGGCGAAGTGGTCGCGGCAGCGCTGACCCTGATCGTGAATTACTCCCGTTTCGGCGACCGCCATACCTACGACCAGATCACCGGTAACGGTTATTTCACTACCCATGATCCGAACGGCGATGTGCTTTACGGCGTTGATGTCTTCGTTGACCCCGATTACCGCGGCATGCGCCTGGGCCGGCGGCTGTACGATGCGCGCAAGGAGTTGTGTCGCAACCTGAACCTGCGCGCCATCGTTGCGGGTGGCCGCATTCCCGGGTATCACAACTATGCGGACCGGATGACGCCGGAAGAATATGTCCAGCAGGTTCGTCAGCGTGAAATCTACGATCCCATACTGAGTTTCCAGCTGGCAAACGACTTCCAGGCCCGGCGGGTGATCCGGGACTACCTGCCTGATGATCGCGACTCGCACGGTTTCGCCACCGTTCTGGAGTGGAGCAACATCCATTACGAAGAAACCGAACTACCCGCCATCGAAACGCGGAAAACGACGGTGCGTGTCGGCACTGTCCAGTGGCAGATGCGGCCGATGGAATCGGTCGAGGAACTGATGGGGCAGGCGGAATTCTTTGTCGATGCACTTGCCGGCTATAACGCGGACTTCGCGCTCTTTCCTGAATATTTCAACGCGCCGTTGATGGGGCGTTACAACGAACTCAGCCCTGCCGAGGCGATGCGAAAGCTGGCGGACTATACCGACGAGATCGTCGAGCAGTTCAAGGACCTCGCGATCTCCTACAACATCAACATCGTTGCCGGCAGCATGCCGGTTTACGAGGAAACCGGCCTGTACAACGTCGCGTACCTGTTTCGCCGCGATGGCACCTTCGACGGGCAGTACAAGCTGCATGCCACGCCGGATGAAAAGAAATACTGGGGCACGCGCGGCGGCAACCGCTTGAAAGTGTTCGACACGGATTCGGGAAGAATCGGCATCCTGATCTGCTATGACGCGGAGTTTCCGGAACTGCCACGGCTGCTTGCCGACCAGGGCATGCAACTGCTGTTCATTCCCTACTGGGTGGATACGAAAAACGGTTACCTGCGCGTACAGCGTTGCGGGCAGGCGCGTGCGATCGAAAACGAGTGCTACGTTGCCATCACTGGCAGCGTCGGCAATCTGCCGCGTGTCGAGAACGCCGATATCCAGTATTCCCAGTCCGCGATCTTCACGCCCGCGGATTTTGCATTCCCGCATGATGGCATTGCAGCGGAATCGACGCCGAATACCGAAACGACGCTGATCGTCGATCTTGATCTCGAAAAACTGAAAGAGCTGCGCGACGAAGGTGCCGTTCAGAATTTTCGCGATCGCAGGCGGGATCTTTACCAGGTTCGCTGGCTGCCCGATAACAACTAGGATTTGCAGAGAATCAGGCTTGCCGCTCTTTCCGCAATCATGACCGTCGGTGCGTTGGTGTTGCCGCTCACGAGTGTGGGCATTACCGAGGCGTCCACGACGCGCAACCCGTCGACGCCGCGTACCTTGAGTTCAGGATCGACAACCGCATCTTCACCGATCCCCATCCGGCACGTCCCGACCGGGTGATAGATGGTTTCCGCCTTGCGCCGGATGAATTCCCGCAAACCGGCGTCACTTGCAATGTCCTTGCCCGGAAATATTTCCTTGCCACGCCAGCGTGCAAAAGGCGCGGCTGAAAATATCTCACGCGATATTGCGAGCGCCTCGACGAGCACATCCATATCGGCGGGTTCCGCAAGGTAATTCGGTTGCAGCAACGGCTTGTCGTGCGGATCGGTACTGCGCAGTTCCAGCCAGCCTCCGCTCTTCGGCCGCAGGTTGCATGCATGTATCGTCATGCCCCGGCCGGGCAGCTTGTTGCGACCATGGTCATCAAGCAACGCCGGCACGAAGTGCAGCTGGATATCCGGGCGGCCTTCCGGAGCGAACCGTGAACGCAGGAAGGCGCCGGCTTCCGCCGCATTGGTGGAACCGATACCGTTGCGGGAGAACAGATACTGCAGTGCGACCACCGCTTCGCGCAGCGGTCCCATGTCGTAGGTCACCGGTTGCGTTACTTCGAACAGCGTGCAGACATCGAGATGATCCTGCAGGTTCCGGCCCACGCCGGGCAGGTCCGCGGCGACCGGAATGCCGAGGCGCCGCAAGTCGTTCGCCGGTCCGATACCGGAGAGCAGCAACAGTTGCGGCGAGTTGATGGCACCGCCGCTGAGGATGATTTCGCGGCTGGCTTCGGCGCGATATGCCTTGCCACCTTTGCGAAAATGCAGCGCGCCTGCGCGCGCACCGGTCATCTCAATGCGGCTCGCGAGCGCGCCCGTCATGATGTGGAGGTTGGAACGGCGTGCAACGGGGTGCAGATAAGCCGCCGCGGCGCTGCAGCGACGGCCGTCTTTCTGCGTGACCTGGTAAAGACCGGCGCCTTCCTGTGCCGGCCCATTGAAGTCGTTGTTGCGCGGATAACCCGCCGATTCCGCGGCGGCGATGAAGGCATCGCTGAGAACGTTGCGATGACGCAGGTCGGCAACGTTCAGTGGTCCGCCCACGCCGTGATGGTCAGAAGGTCCGCGTTCGTTGTTCTCCGCACGGAGAAAGTATGGCAAGACGTCATTCCAGCTCCAGCCCCGCGCGCCGCCGCGCTCCCAATCGTCATAGTCGTCGGGTTGGCCGCGCGTGTAGCACATCGCATTGATCGCACTGCAGCCGCCGAGGACCTTGCCACGCGGCCACCACAGGCGCCGGCCGTTCAATGCCGTCTGCGGCTCGGTGGTGTAGTCCCAGTTCAGGTGCAATGCATTGACCAGCTTCGGCAGTCCGGCCGGCATGTGGATGAACGGGTTGCGGTCAGGGCCGCCTGCCTCAACAAGCAACACGCGAATTGCAGGATCCGCGCTCAGGCGATTGGCGAGTACGCAGCCCGCCGAGCCTGCGCCGACAATGATGTAGTCGTAGCTTTCCGTGGTGTTATGCATGGGGCCTCCCGAGTGATCGTGGCATTATTCCTGACGGGAGCGAGCGTTGTCAGCCGGGAACGAAAAAGGCCCGCTCGCCAGGCTGTGTCAAAACTCGAAAAAGAAAAAAGCGGTGGGATTGATCCCGCCGCTTTTTTCTTTTTTTTTGCGTTGAGCGGATTTTATAAAACCGAACTACCGGTCATCTCGTCGTAAAGCGTCGCTCCATCCCGGCGAGATCGAACTTTCCTTGGGTTTGACACAGCCTGTCGCACGGGCCTTTCGATCGAGTGCCGCTCAACGGTGCCGGTACGCCAGGAGCATGAAGGGCAGGAGCCAGAACAATGCACCTCCACCACCGCCGCTCCGGCCCGAACCTCCCGGGTTCGGCAGGGAGTTGCCAGCGAGTGCCTTCGCAACGGCTTCGATTTCCGCATCGCTCAGCGCCTGCAAAGCGCTCATTTCGGAAACCGAATCGATCGCTGCGGCAATCTGCGCCGCGGTCCGTCCACGCCGTTCGCTGTTGGCCAGCGCACCGTGACAGCTCGCACAGTGCGCGGCGTACAGGACCTCGCCGTCCGGCGCGTTGCCACCTCCAGCCGGACGAACCGTCACGCGAACCTCGTCGGTGTCACTCAGTCCCGAGGGATCGCTCACGGAGAGCCTGAACAGATATGCGGTTTCCGCGGTGACGGCGGGAGCGATGAAGCGGGCACGCCCGCCGGACAGGTTCTGCAGGTTGACGTTCGGCCCTTCGACCTTGCTCCAAGTGAAGACCAGGTTGTCGCCATCGGGATCGGACGAGCCCGAGCCGTCAAGTATCACTTCCGCCGACGTATTTACTGCCCGATCAGGTCCCGCAATCGCGGATGGAGCACGATTGGAGGATGAGGATCCAAGTGCTTCGGCGATCAACGCGAGTTCCTCGCTCGTGAGGAAGTTCAATGTTGCCATTTGCGGTTCGGATACGATCGCAGAGGCGATTTGCGCCACGTCACGATTGCGTCGCGTGCTGTTCTGTAAATTACCGTGACAGCCTGAGCAATGTTGTTCGTACAGGACGGGGCCGCCAGGACTGTTAACCCCTCCTTTGACGGGGTCGAGAGGCACGAAGTTCGTTGAATAGTTCGGGTAGGGCAAGGTTGCGACAGGAAGTGGAGCATCAACGTTGTCAACAATTCCTGTGCCAACGTCCGAGCAGCACAATATTTCGGCGTACCCATCACTTCTGTCGCGAACATCAAAACTGAATGATTGTCTGTCGTCTCCGCCTGCTGTTCTCGCGTTGAACTGCACTGTTGCCGATGTTGCTGAAAGCAACCCGCTGACATGTATTCCACGACCCAGATCGTCCGGATCGACGCCGGTGAAACCCGAACCGGCGAACGGCGCGTAACTTGACAACCAGTCGTGGTGCCCGTCGGCTGACGTCCATGCCAGCCCTCGAATATCGAACACCGTGTTTCCCGAAATTGCGGGTGAAAGCAGACTCGTATCGGCAACCGTATAGATTGCATCTCGCAATTCCAGAACAATTTCGTTGCCACCGGAACCAGGCAGAAGGCGTGCGGTCACGATCGCTCTACCACGAGGAGTGAAGAGCTTGAAGACCTGGCGGTGCGGAGTTGTGGCGAGAGATACTATCTGCGATGAAGTCAGGCTAAAGGAAACGGTGCAGCCGGCAAGGTCGTACCCAAACCCCAGGTAGTCGGTGCCGCATTCAAGTGGGTAGACGTCATAGGCGTCATCGATAAAGTCGCGCAAGTCCAGCGTTGTGTTCGTCGCGTCCGGAATGACGATCTCGGTCGGTAATGGCATTTTCGCCAACGGTGGGACATTTGGCTGGAGCGAGACCGAGTGAAACCACGGATTCATTGCGTCAAGTCCTAGTCCGGCGGGCGACAAGCCGGTTATGACACCACCTCGACGCTGTGCGACGCCGTGACCAATAGCGCGCATCACGGGAACCGTGACCAGATAGTTGGCGTGGATTTTCGCCGCCCAGTCGGAGAATACACCTTCACCGATGTCATTCTCATCGGTAAAATCGTCACGTTCCACGCCATCGAACGAGTGGTAGGCATCTTTATAGATAATGGCTTCGAGGAAGTGATTGAAATCCGGGTCTTGTTTCGCGGCCGAAATGCGCTTGCCGCAACCCGTTTGCGCGAACTCGGCTGGCGAGTCGACGGGAATCTGGCTGGCGTTGAACACTGCCTCGTCATCGTGATCGCCGTGCAGCATCAGAAACGGCGCATAGGGACGCCATGTACTGTTGTCGATGCCACCGTACGCGCCATGCAATCCGCAGCCGCCGTAGTAATCGAAGAAAGCGGCGAAGCGGCGACCGTCAAAATCGGCCGGCAGATCCGCGTTCATTGGATTGCCGTCGCTCAACGCGCGTATTGCATGGGCCGCGGTCATCGCGGTTTGACCACCGTGTGACGTGCCGTACATGAATACGCGTTCGTGATCGATCACCAGACCACCGGAAACGATTTCGTTGATATAACCTTCGCCCGCTGCGTGAGTTCCCAATGTCGCGTGTCCAGGACGACCGTCTTCATTGCGGCTACTCTGAATGAATGCCATGGGGCGAATACCGACGATCGCATCCCACGCTGCGTCCATGTCGTAGGCGCGTTCGAGAACTTCCGATACGCCACCTGGGCCATTCGACGCATCTTTCCAATCGGACTGGTTCGGGTCGAACAGGATATCGATTCTGGTCGCGTTGTCACGGTTGCCGCGAAAACTTGTCGCTCGATAATCGTCGCCGCCGACGGGCCCGTCAGGCAGCTCTTCCCAGTCAAGAATGCGCTGGTCACCTTCCGTATTCGGCAATAGATAGCGTGAGTGGAAGCTGGATACATGAAAGCTGACGAAGCCGAGGTCGTTCGTGTACTGCTTGACCCATTGTTTGTGCTTGGCGTTCAGTCCTTCGTTGTGTTTTCCACTGGAATACATCGAGCCCGATCCGTGGGCGAAGACGATCGCCGGCAAGGGTTCGCCAACCGGCCGGTTTATCGGAACGAACAAGTAACCGATGATCGGAATGCCATCCGGATGGATTTCCGTCTTCGCGATAAACGTGACAGGATAGCATTCGACGTTGTTGCCGACATCTCCTGCGTCCGGACAGGTTTCGTGAACAGTATCGCCGGGCGCGGCGTGCGGGGCGTCGGGCAGCACGAGGGTGAGCAGGGCGGCGACGGCCGCAAGTGTGGAATGGCGCATGTTTCCTCCGTGGAATGATCGTCTCCGTGACGTGCGCAGTCTGAACAGGAAAGGGCCAAAGCGTAAAGCCTGGATAGGGGCGGGCCGGAGGACGGAAGGAGTGTTTGAACTGCACCACTTCAGTCGCGGCGGAACATCTTCGACAGGCTGGCGACGAAGTGGACCATGCCGCATGCTCGGGCAATCAGTCCTTTGCCATGAAAGGCAACGATCGCGCCGCGCATTCCCCTGTAATCGCGGATGCTCACCGGATACCACCATGGGTTGCGGGGCAGGAAACCGACCCAGTCGTGCACGATGACTTGCATCTCGGTCATTTCGTGGAACGCAAAGCGGCCGTGTCCGCGGCCAAGGCCCGAATCCTTGGTTCCACCCCACGGCGTTGACGTGATGCCGTGGGACATGACGTGATCGTTGATCGTGACGGCGCCGGCCTCGATTCGTAATGCGAGCCGTTCCGCGCGCGCCGCATCGCGCGACCACACCGAGGCGGTCAGCCCGTAAGGTGAATCGTTGGCCAGCGCCACGGCTTCATCTTCCGTATCGAACGGCATGACTCCGATAACGGGGCCGAAGGTTTCTTCACGCATGACACGCATGTCGTGATTCACGCCAGTCAGTACAGTCGGCGAGAACGCGTGCGGGCTTTCGAAGCGCGATACCGTTTTCGCAAATTCAATGGCACCTTTTCCCAAGGCGTCCTGCATGTGCGCTTTCACGGTTTCGACCTGCCGGTCCGTGGCGAGTACGCCGATATCGCTGTCTTCATTGCCGGGTCCCAGCAGGCGCAGCTTCTCGACCTGCTGTTTCACGCAGGCCAGGAATTGTTCGTGAACGGATCGCTGCACGTACACGCGTTCCACGCCGGCGCAGGCCTGGCCGCAGTTCTGCACGCCGCCCCACACGGCACCGCGGGCGGCGCGCTCGATGTCCGCGTCATCCAGCACGACCATCGCGTCCTTGCCGCCGAGTTCCAGCGATATGGGCAGGAGGCCGCACGCCGCTTTTTCGGCGAGGATTTTTCCTACGCGCACGCTGCCAGTGAAAAACAACTTGTTCACGCCATCTCGTTCAAGCATCACGTCACCGCACAACGGGCCATCCGCGATCACATGCTGGAACACGTTTTCCGGGATGCCGGCGGCTTTGCACATGCTTTCGATGGCAATGCCGACGGGAATCGTTTCCGGCGCGGTCTTGAACACCACCGCATTGCCTGCCAGCAGCGCAGGAACGATTTCGTGCATGGGAATGCCGAGCGGGTAATTCCAGGGTGAAATGATTCCGACGACGCCCAGCGGCTTTCTGAATAGCCGGCTGCGCTTGTTCAGTAGCAGGATGCTGCTGCTGGAAAGATTCTCGGGAGCGAGATGTCTGCGCGCGTGTTTTTCATACCAGGCGTTCCCGAACACCGAAGGCATGACGTCGAACGCGAGCGCTTCGAACCGGGTCTTGCCGGTACATTGGCTGATGACTACCGCAACCTCATCCGCATTTTCGACCAGCCAGTCGCGCATGCCTGCCATGGCTTGCCGTCGTGTGCTCAGCGGCAACGCTGCCCACGCAGCTTGCGCGCCGTGTGCCCGTGCAATCGCTGCACGCAACATTTCCGCATCGATTTCCCGATAACGGCCTATCTCGTCGCCGGTGGCGGGATTGCATACGGCAACGAATGCCGCCTTGGGAGGCGGATGCGTACTCATCGTGTCGGGTCAGTTTGTGGGTGTCGCGAGGATACGCCGCTCAATGGCGTACGGTGCTCCCGGTCGTGCATCGCGTCGTGATGCTCGGTCGAAAACCCGTACTGGAAACCCTGTTCCGGCATGTTCAGGTCTTGATCAGACTTTCTGGCCGGCAAGGTACATCCATGTTTCCACCACCGTGTCCGGATTCAGCGACATGGACTCGATGCCCTGTTGCAGCAGCCATTCGGCGAGGTCCGGATGATCCGACGGTCCCTGCCCGCAGATGCCGATATATTTTCCATGTTTTCGACAAGCCTGGATGGCCATGCCGAGCAGTTTCTTCACGGCATCGTTGCGCTCGTCGAACAGGTGCGCGATCAGGCCTGAATCCCGATCGAGACCAAGTGTGAGCTGCGTGAGGTCGTTGGAGCCGATGGAGAAGCCGTCGAAATGCTCCAGGAACTCGTCGGCCAGCAGGGCGTTCGATGGCAGCTCGCACATCATGATGAGCTTCAGGCCGTTCTCGCCGCGCTTGAGACCGCTGTTCGCCAGCAGCTCGACGACCTGGCGGCCTTCGTCGACGGTGCGCACGAACGGGATCATGACCTGCACGTTCGTCAGGCCCATGTCGTCGCGCACTTTCTTCAGCGCCCGCACTTCCAGTTCGAAACAGTCGCGGAAACTCTCCGAGATATAACGCGAAGCGCCGCGGTAGCCGATCATGGGATTTTCTTCATGCGGTTCGAACTGGCGGCCGCCGAGCAGGTTGGCGTATTCGTTCGACTTGAAGTCGGACATGCGCACGATGACGGGTTCGGGTGCGAAAGCAGCGGCCAGCGTAGCGATGCCTTCCGCCAGCTTGTCGACGTAGAAACTCACCGGATCGGCGTAGCCTGCGATCCGGCGGCGGATTTCCTGTTGAATATCCGGTTCCATGCGATCGAAGTTGAGCAGCGCTTTCGGGTGCACGCCGATCATCACGTTGATGATGAACTCGAGACGCGCAAGACCGATGCCGCGATGAGGCAGGGCCGCGAAGCTGAAAGCGCGATCCGGATTGGCAACGTTCATCATGATCTTGAGCGGAATCTCCGGCATGTTGTCGAGCTGGATTTCCTTTTTCTCGAAATCGATCTTGCCGTCGTAGATGTAACCCGTGTCGCCCTCGGCGCAGGAAACGGTCACATCCGCGCCATCCCTGACCTTGTTGGTCGCGTCACCGCAACCCACGACAGCCGGAATGCCCAGCTCGCGCGCGATGATGGCGGCATGGCAGGTGCGGCCACCGCGATTGGTGACGATGGCGGAAGCGCGTTTCATGATCGGTTCCCAGTCGGGATCGGTCATGTCGGTGACGAGCACGTCGCCGGCTTCCACGCGGTGCATGTCCGCGATCGTCTTCAGGACCTTCGCCGTACCGGCGCCTATGCGCTGGCCGATAGCGCGGCCTTCCGCAATCGCCTTGCCCTGGCCCATGAGGTGATAACGCTCGATGACCTGGCCGGCGCGGCTCTGTACCGTTTCCGGGCGCGCCTGCAGCACGTACAGCTCGCCATCGTTGCCGTCCTTGCCCCATTCGATGTCCATGGGGCGCCCGTAATGTTTTTCGATGATCACTGCCTGCTGCGCCAGCGCCTGGACCTCGGCGTCGTTCAGCGAGAAGCGGCTGCGGTCAGCTTCAGGAACTTCAATGGTTTTGGTGGAGCGGCCATGACCGGCTTCCCCGGAATACACCATCTGAATGGCCTTGCCGCCCATGCTACGGCGCAGGATGGCGTCCTTGCCGGCTTCGAGGGCTGGCTTGTAGACGTAGAACTCGTCCGGATTCACGGCCCCCTGCACAACCGTCTCACCCAGCCCGTAGGCCGACGTGATAAACACGGCATCCCGGAAACCGGATTCCGTGTCCAGCGTGAACATGACGCCTGAAGCGCCGATATCGGAGCGCACCATGCGCTGCACGCCGGCGGAGAGGGCAACCAGGCTGTGGTCGAAACCCTGATGGACGCGATAGGCAATCGCGCGATCATTGAACAGCGACGCGAACACTTCATGCATCGCATCAATCACGCTATCGATGCCCTTAACATTGAGGAAGGTTTCCTGCTGCCCTGCGAACGACGCGTCCGGCAGGTCCTCTGCCGTCGCCGATGAACGCACGGCAAATGAGGCCTCCGGTCCGGATTCACGGACCAGTTGTTCGTAGGCGTTCGCAACATCGGCACGAAGCTTTGCGGGGAAGGGCGTGGACATGACCCACTCACGGATCTGCTTGCCGGTCACGGCCAGCTTGCGAATGTCGTCCACATCGAGTTCGTCCAGCGCCGCGTTGATCCGGTCGGCCAGGCCTTCGTGTCCGAGGAAGTCGCGGTACGCCTGGGCGGTGGTGGCGAATCCGCCAGGCACTTTCACACCCGCACCGGCCAGGTTGGAAATCATCTCGCCCAGAGAGGCGTTCTTGCCACCGACACGTTCAACATCATCCATGCCCAGCTCTTCAAACCGGATTGCGTACTTGTCCAACGTCACTTCCTCTGGTTATTGCGAATTTTTATTGCGAATTTCCAGCTCGCTGGCCGGTCCGCCGGCTTTGACGGCGGTTGGAATGGAATCAGGCCAGCGGGGCCACTTCGGTTTCGTCATCCGATGGGCCCTGCTATGTTGCTGGCGCAACCCGCTGGGGTTGGGCGCTAAACTGTCCGTATACCGGTACGCTCGGGGACCGGGCGGCGGAAATCCTGCAGATCTTTTTAATGGAGTCCTGAAGCGATGGAAAAATCCCGTACTGTCTTCTTCGTCTCGGATCGTACCGGCATCACCGCCGAAACGCTGGGACACAGCCTGTTGACTCAGTTCGAGGGCATCCGTTTCAGGCAGGTGACTGTGCCATTTATAAGTACGGTTGACAAGGCGAAGGCCTTCGTCGAAAGGGTCAACCGGACCGCCGAAGAAGAGGGTGTTCGGCCGGTGATTTTCAGCACGCTGATCACGGATGACGCGCGCGAAATCGTGTCCCGTGCGAACTGCCTGTTCCTGGATTTCTTTGACGCCTTCATAGGGCCGCTGGAGCGTGACCTCGGCCTGAAATCGTCGCACACGGCAGGGCGTGCTCACGGCATGCACGACATGACGACCTACACGACACGCATCGACGCGATGAACTTCGCACTCGCCAACGACGATGGCGTTACCACACGCAATTATGAACGGGCCGATGTCGTGCTGATCGGCGTTTCACGTTCCGGCAAGACGCCGACCTGCCTGTATCTCGCACTGCACTACGGTTTGTTCGCGGCGAATTATCCGCTTACGGAGGAAGACCTCGAAACAGGCCGTTTCCCCGGACCGCTTCTGCCGCACCGGCACAAGCTTTACGGCCTGACAATAGACGCCGGCAGGCTGCAGCAGATACGCACCGAGCGGCGGCCGGACAGCCGCTATGCGTCGTCGGCGCAGGTTAATCTCGAACTTCGACAAGCCGAGGAGCTCTACCGCAAAATGGGGATTCCGTTCATCGATACGACGAACTGCTCGATTGAAGAAATCGCGACGACGATCATTCATGAAACCGGTATCAAGCGGCGCTTTTTCTGAGACGCGGACGTCACTGGAAAAACGAACTCATATGCTATTCTCGAAGCATGCTGATAGACATCGACAAACAGGGCGTACGCGTCGTACAGGCCGGAAGTTTCCGGGGACTGATGTCCGTGTACGAAAGCAACTGGAGGCGTTTTCGGCAGCTGCTGGGCGATGCGCGGATGCGCGACCTGCCGAACGAGCTCGTGTCGGCGGTGCCGGCTGATCTTGATCTGCACCTGCAACTCGAAGAGCGGTCGCCTTACACGAGCACTTTCCGATTGACGTATTTCTTTGATACGTCGGGCGAAACGGATGCCGATCCGGACATCATTGTTCGTCTCTATCATGATGCGCAATTGGCAGAAGCGTTGTCATGCCGGCAGATCCATCATCATCACCAGTTGCTTGGCCGCTTTGCAACGAACGCCAGGAATGAACTTGCGCGGCGCTGGCAGCGCAACATACTTCTGAACAAGTGGCTGGAGTATTGCCTGGAACGTGGCCATTCGTTTGACTTCTGAACGCAAGCACAACCAGAAAGTACCGGGATCCGGGGAGAGCGAGAATGGCTGAAGCGGTGGAACGCAAGCACGGCGGATTGTTCGCGAAGTTGCGGCGCGGCGAACCGGCCGCGTACGATGAAGCGCAGGACGCGCAACAGCAGCAGCTGCTGTTGTTGTTCGAGAAACGGAATCAGCTGAAGCGCGAATTCGGTCGCACGCTGGACGAGCTTGAGAAACTGAAGTCCGAGCATTCCGAACTCGTCACGTCGCACCAGTATTGTTCGGAGCGGCTGAACGGCCTGGAAACGATGCTGGCCGATCCGCAGAGCAGTCAGAATGCGGTCATCTATTATTACCTGAGCGGCTTGTGGCAGCACTGCCGGAATATTCTGGAACAGCGACGCGCGGACCTTGTTGCGAAATTCGAGCAGCTTGAAAAGCAGAAACTGCTGGACAGCTTCAAGGCGAGCGCCGTCGAGTTGCAGAAGCAACTGGAACGAAAGTTCGAACAGTACGATTCCATCTACCAGGAGATGGCCGAGAACCTGAAGTCATTACAGGAACAGTTGCGCCGCAGCGACAAGCTTTGGCATCACTTTCGCCGCAAGAAGCTTGTTGTCGAAATTGCGGAAGCCGAGGCGCAGGTTGCTCCCGTCGTCAGCCAGCGCGATGAATGTCTCGCGGAACTGGAACGCGTCCGTGATCGTGAGCCACCCGCGTTCAAGGAACTCAGTGTTGCGGCAAAGCGCGAAATCAACCTGCAGCTGATCGCGCTCGCGCAATACCTCTATATACATTTCAGCGAAAACGACCTGGCGATGCTGGCGCGAACGACACAGGAAAAGCATCCCGGCGAGAGCCGCTACGGTACATCGCAGGAGTGTCTTGCGATGGAACGGCCGATTCGCGATGCACTCGCAAAACTCAAGGTGGATGACAAGCGTGCGGATCGCCTCAAGCGCCGTGCGGACTATCTTCGACAGACACTCAAGTTCTCCGGAAATACGGATACGATCCCCGAACCGGACGGCCTCGGCCGCATCACGCTCGCGATCAGTACCGGTAGCCAGTCGATAGAGAGCATTCGCGGCGACCTGCTTGTTAACGTGCTCGAACAGGGTTACTGGAATCTGGATGAACTGATGCTCGGGTGAAGCGGGGGCGAGGGAGTTCGCCGGTCGGTAGCGTGGAAATGAAAAAGGCCGCATTTCAGGCTGTGTCAAAACCAAGGCAAATTTGATCACGCCGGCACGGGGCCACACCCTGCAACAAGATGATCGTTAATTCGGTTTTTTGAAATCCACTTGTTTGCGAGAAGAAGAAAAAGCGGTGGAGTTAATCCCACCGCTTTTTATTTTTTCGAGTTTTGACACAGCCTGATTCGCGGCTTTTTTGTTGCTCGATTCTTGCGCCGTCGTCCGCGCTGCTGCGGAAACGCTGCCTTGTTCAGAGGCGAGGCAGCCACATGCCCATGGTGGCTGCGAAGATGCCGGCGCCCATCGCGACGGTGAGTGCGAACAGACTGCCTGCTGTGACCAATCGACCTGCAGCGCCGCCCGTGTCCTGCACGTAGAAATATATTTGAAGAATGGCAAGCGGCAGCAGGTATTGAGCAAAGGCAAGGAACGTGAGGAACGGGCCTGTAAATGTCTGTGGATCAAAACCGGCCGGCCGCTGGTTGACCAACAGCCACAGCATCAATCCGACCCTGAAGAACCACACGCCGCTGACTGTCAGGAACAGACGCAGAGCCCAGCGCCGATGTGTTCTGAAATCGCGCGCCAGCGCATACCGTAACGCCATGCCGGCGCACAGCATGATCAGAATGCCGTTGAGACTGATTGCGATGTGTTGGCTGAGATCGCCGACTGCGCCACGCGTCCATACCATGGACAGTCCGCCGATGCTGAGAGCGAAAGCGGTCAGCATGTACAGCCGCCCGTTCCAGCGGTGGAAGGCCGGGGCGCGCGCCCTGATTTGCGGTAAAAGCTGCAGTGGTCCGCCCACGATAATGATCATGGCCAGCAACAGGTGCGTGGCGACGGTGAAGTTGCCCATGGCATCGCCGGGAATGAAGCCGTGAGGGAGGACCTTGTTCCACGCCTCGAAATCTCCTTGCACGGCGGAACCGCCATAGAAGGACGCAATGTAATACGCGAATATCCACTGACCAGCGACCGCCGTCAGGAACCAGAACCGGGCCATTGCTTTCAGGGCCTTGTCCGCGATGGCGTTCGATCGCATGTCGATCGCCACGGATTTCGTCATTGCGGGCGTCGCGGCGATGCCGTTTGTCATTGAGTTGTCCCCCCCCTCATGTTGATGAAAGCGCCGGTATCGTCCGGCGTTCTTGACCGTTGGAATCGGTAACTTTTTTTTCTACGCGGCCTCGGCCGCCGGCAGGCCGCGCGCCGAACGCCAGGTACGTTTCCCCCAGCGCCCCATGTCGTCGAGCAACACGTACACGGCAGGCAACACGATCAGCGTCACCAGTGTCGAGAAGACAAGTCCGCCGATGATGGCGCGCGCCATCGGGAAGTAGGCCGGGCCACCGCCGCCAACCTGGGTTGTACTTACGGCCAGCGGCGCCAGGCCGACGACTGTTGTCGAGACCGTCATGAGAATAGGGCGAAGCCGGTCGCTGCAGCCGTTCACGATCGCGTCGAAACGCGCGAACCCGTCACGGCGCAGGTTGTTGATGTGATCGACCAGCACAATGCCGTTGTTCACCACGACACCCATCAGAATCAATATGCCGATCATCGCCATGAACGAGAACGTCGTTCCCGTCAGCGCGAAGAAGAAGAACACGCCGACGATCGAGAACAGGATGCTGAGCAGTATGCCGAGTGGTTGCAGCACGGCTTCGAAGAGTGCGGCCATCACGATGAGGATCAGCAATACGGCGAGCAGCATGTTCTCGAGCATGATGTTCTGGGTCTGGTCACTGCGATCGAAACCGCGGCCGAACGTCCAGCGGTAACCTGCGGGAAGGTCCAGCGTTTCCATCAGTTTCTCGATCCGCGGGCGCACTTCGTCCATGGTCGCGTCCTTTTCCAGCCCTGCGCGCAGGGTGATGGCGGTGGCGCGATCATGGCGCACGATCTGCGCGGGGCCCTGGTGAATTTCCATATCCGCGACGGCGCTTAACGGCAGGCGTTGTCCGGTGCTCGTAAAGAGCGGCAGATTTTCCAGATCGGCAATATCCTGTTCGCCACGGCCATGGAACTCGACCTTGACACCGATTTCGCCGGACTCGCCGCGGAATTCGCGCAGATTCTGACCGCGCATGGCGATCGATATCGCCTGCGCGATCTGTTGTGGCGTCATGCCGTAACTCGACGCCCGTTCGCGGTCCACGCGGACCCGCACTTCGCGGTCGCCGCCGCTGATATCGGTCCGTACATCCGTCAGGCCTTCGATGCTTTCAAGAATCCGAGCGACGTTGTCACCCAGCGAAAACAGTATGTCGCTGGATTCGCCCATCAGCTGCACACTGATGCCGTCTTCATTGCCGTCCTGGTTGAAGTCGAAACTGGGCTCGCCGATGACGATTTCCGGAAGCTTCTTGCGTATCGCTTCCTTGATCTCTTCGACGGATTTTTTCGCACCTTCGTCTGCCTCTTTCAGAAGGATGGTGGACTGGCCCTCCGTCGGATCGAAATAGCTGTACACGGAGCTGATCTCGAATTCGTCCTTGTTGCCGTACAGATAGTCCTCGATGCGATTGACCGCTTCTTCGACCCGTTCCAGCGAATAGACGCCATCCAGGTTGTACTGCATGAACAACCGGCGCTCGGTATCCTGCGGGAACATGTCCTTCTTCACGAGTGGCGAACCCATGACCACGAAACCGGCGACCAGCACGACGAACGCCATGAAGAAAATGAACGCACGGTGATGCAGCGACCATGGCAGGAAACGCAGGTAGCGTGCCCGCAGTCTCTCCATCGCGCCGCCTGGACGTGGAGGCGGAGCGTTGATGCGTGCGGCCACCATGGGAATCACGGTCAGCGAAATGAACAGCGAGGCGACCAGCGACACGATGATCGTCACCGCGACGTGTTCGAGGAACACGGTGATATCAATTTTTTCGCCGAACACGATCGGAAGGAAAACGATGACCGTGGTCAGCGTACCGGCGGTCACCGCGGTGGATACTTCGCGCACGCCACGCAAGGTTGCACCGTGCGGGTCGTTCGGCTCCATCTGCTTGCGGCGGAAGATGTTCTCGGAAACGACGACGGCATTGTCGACCAGCATGCCGACGGCGAGCATCAGGCCCATCATGCTGAGAATATTCAGCGAAATGCCGAAGAAATACATCGCCGCCAGCGTGATCGTCAGCGAGAACGGAACGGCCAGCGTGACCGTCAGTGTCGTCGCTACCTGACGCAGGAAAAGGTACAGCACCAGCAGTGACAGCAGCGCGCCGACGATGCCCGCCATCAGGAGGTCGGAAAGCGATTGCTTGACGCTATGCGCAGCGTTGTCCAGGAAGAACATGCGTATGCCGCGCATCTGCGGCAGCTCGCTCACCTTGTTGATCTCTGCGATGACGCGGTCGGCCACTTCGACCATGTTCGCGCCGGTTTCCTTGGTGACCGACAGGCCGATGGCGTACGTCTGATCCAGATGCCGTCCGTAATTGCGTTCGCGACTGCCAAACGTGATGTTCGCAACGTCCGAGACACGCAGGTTCGGCCGTATCAGCAGGTTGCGCACGTCGTCGACGCTTTCGAATTCGCCCTTGGGATGGACGCGCAGTCGGCGTCCCTGGTCCGTGATCTCGCCGGCCGTGACGGAAAAGTTGGCGCGCTCGAGAATACGGGTGATTTCAGTAATGGCGACGCCGTGAGCGGAGAGACGGTCCGGCAACAGTTCGACGCGGATTTCCCAGGGTTCGACGCCTTCCAGGCGCACCTGCGACACGCCGTCGATGCGTTCAAGACGGCGTTTCAGGTTGCGATCCAGCAAGTCGTAGGCATTGGCGAGATCCACCTGGTCGCTCGAAAGCCGCAGCACCATGATGGGCTGGTCGTTCGTCGAACCGCGGAAAACGAAAATGCGATCGACGTCATCCGGCAAGGTGTGGCGGATGGAGTCGATCTTGTCCATCACTTCCATGCCCTTCACCGCCGCGTCCGAATCCCAGCCGAAGAACAGGCCGATCTCGGCGCTGTCGCGGGTGGAGGTGGAGCGCATGCGCTGGATGCCGCTCATCGTGGCCAGCACTTCCTCGATGGGACGCGTGATGAGACGTTCGACTTCTTCCGGCGAAGAGCCCTGGTACGGTATCTGGATGAATGTGCCGGGGAACTGGATTTCAGGCCATTGTTCCAGCGGCAGCAAGCGGGACGAGATCACCCCGAAGGCTGCCAGGCTGATGAACAGCATGACGACTGTGATGGGGCGGCGCAGGGAGATTTCAGTGAGTTTCATGACGCTGTCTCCGTCAGTTCTGGCGGACGGCGATGAGTTCGCCGACCGCTTCGCGCGAACCATCCAGGACCGCGTACATCACCGGGATCACCAGCAGCGTAAGCAGTGTCGAGACCAGCAATCCGCCGATCACCGTGATCGCCATCGGTGCACGGATTTCACCGCCCTCGCCGATACCGATCGCCATCGGCAGCAAGCCCAGGACTGTCGTCAGCATGGTCATGATGATGGGCCGCAGGCGCGAGCGGCCCGCCTCCATGATGGCATCGCGTCGTGCCGTCCCGTTGGCTCGGAGTTGATTGATCATGTCGACGAGCACGATGGCGTTGTTCACGACTATGCCGGCGAGCATCATCAGGCCGATGAACACGACGACGCTGACTGTGGAACCGGTGATCCACAGCGCCAGCACGGCGCCCACCAGTGCGAGCGGAATCGTGAACAGGATGACGAACGGATGCAGCAGCGATTCGAACTGCGACGCCATCACGAGGTAGACGAGGAACACCGCCAGCGCCAGCGCGAACTGCATCGAGGTGAACGAACTTTCCATGTCCGCGCTCTGACCCGTGACGCGCGTCGTCACCGTCGGCGGCAGGGGCAGGGCGGCCAGTTTCGTTTCGATATCCGCAACGGCGGCGCCAAGATCGCCGTAATTGAGGTTCGAGGAGATCACTGCCACGCGTTCCTGCCCGCGGCGCCGGATTTCGCTGGGACCGATAGCGACATCGACATCGGCGACCGACGACAGCGGGACGGGACGCACGCTTTCCGGGTTCACGATCAAGTTGCGGATTTCCTGGATGGAAGCGCGTTGTTCTTCCCTGTTGCGAACCAGCACGTCGATCTTCCGGTCGCGCCACGAGTAGCGCGTCGCCACTTCACCCCGGATCTTGTTGACCACCGTGTCCGCGATATCGCTGACGACCAGGCCCAGTCGAGCCGCGCGTTCATGGTCGAAGCGAATCTGGATTTCCGGATGTCCTTCCTCGACCGTCGATTTCACATCCGCGTACCGGTCGGAAGTGCCGAGCGCCTGCGTAATCATGTTGCTGGCACGCTCCAGCGCTTTCAGGTCGTAGCCGATGATTTCGATTTCCAGCGGCGTGCCGAAGGTGAACAGCTCGGGACGGCCGAACTTGTAGGTAACACCCGGCTGTACCGCAAGCGTTTCGCGCAGCGCGGCCATGACGCGTTCTTCGTCGGCGCGATCGGCATCGGCGGCGAGCACTATGTTCACCTTGCCGGTGTTCTCGCCCGCTTCGGAAGGGTTTGCATCGAGCCGGTTGCCGGTTCCCGCGACCGAGTAGATCTTTTCCACACCTGGAATTTCATCCGCATGTTCGCTGATCGCACGGATGACATCGCCGGTCTGCTGGAGCGGTGTGCCGGGTGGCAACCGTACGTCGACATGGAATTCGCCCTGCGACAATTGCGGAATCAATTCGACGCCCAGCCGCGGAACCAGTGCGAGTGAGCCCAGGAACAGCGCGAGCGCCACACCCAGCACCGTGCCACGGTGATCCAGCGCCCAGTCGAGCGCCGGGCGGTAGAGCTCGTCGAGCTTGCGATACAGGCCCTGGAATACGAGCACCGGAAAGTGAAACAGCTTGCTGCCGGTAAAGCTCAGGATGCGGCCGACCCGGATCAACAGCCATGAAATTCCGAACACGATTCCGGTGAAGAACGCCTTGAGGCCGCGGCGCAGATACCATGTGCCGCGCAAAAACAGGTTGCGCGGTTTTTCCTGCGGTTCCACCAGTTCGTCGGTTGTCGGCTGGTTGTGCCTGCTGGGCACGGCGAGAGCCGACAGCATGGGAATCAGCGTGAGTGCTACCAGCAGCGAAATGAAGAGCGCGAAGGTGATTGTCCAGGCCTGGTCGCCGAACAGTTGTCCGGCGATACCCTGTACGAACACCAGCGGAAAGAACACGGCGATTGTGGTGAGCGTTGAAGCAATGATCGCGGTGCCGACTTCACCGGTGCCGTTGCGCGCGGCGGTGATCACATCCTCGCCGAGTTCTTCGCGGTGCCGGGAAATATTCTCGAGCGTGACGATGGCGTTATCCACCAGCAAGCCGACGGCAAGCGCGATACCGCCGAGCGACATGATGTTGAGGCTGATGTCCATCATGAACATCGCGACGAACGTACCGATCACGGAAACCGGAATGGCGACGGAGATGATGACCGTTGCCCAGAAGTTTCTCAGGAACAGGTAGATCACCAGCATGGCGAGCAGGCCGCCGAGGATCGCGGCGTTCACGACTTCGTCGATCGCCTGGGAAATGAATATCGACTGATCGTAGACCTTGTCGAGCGCCATCGTTTCCGGCAGTTCCTCGCGCACCTGCTTGAGCCGCTGCTCGATGTTTCTCGCAACGGAAACGGTATTCGCGTCGCCTTCCTTGTAAATGGCAACCTCGACCGACTCCTGGCCATTCATGCGCGTAATGGCTTCGCGCTCCTTGTAACCCTGGCGAACCTCGGCAATGTCGCGCAGATAGACCGGACGGTTGTCGCGGCGTGCAACGATGGAATCTGCAATTTCCTCGACCGAGCGGAACTCGTTGATGGTGCGCACCAGGTACTGCTGGCCGCTTTCCTCCAGGCGGCCGCCGGAGAGATTGACGTTCTCCGCGCGCAGGCGTTCGGCAATTTCATTGATCGGCAGTCGCAACTGCGCGAGTTTTTCTTCATCGACGAGAATCTGTATTTCATCTTCAAGCCCGCCGCTCGCCTTGACGGCCGCGACGCCTTCGATGGATTCCATTTCCTTCAGCAGCTGTTCGTCGGCAAAACGGCGCAGTGACTTGAGCTTCTGTTCCGCCGGCAGGTCGAGATCGGCGTCGGGCTTATAATTGAAACCGAACCGCATCACCGGTTCCGTCGACGGATCGAAGCGCAGCAGTACCGGACGTTCCGCATCCAGCGGCAGTGTCAGGGTATCGAGCTTCTCGCGAATATCGACACCCGCGTAATCCATGCTGGTTCCCCACAGGAACTCCAGCGTGACGTCGGACTGACCCGAGCGCGATACCGAACGGATGATGCGCAGGCCCTTGATGGTGCCGACGGCTTCTTCGATCGGCTTCGTGACAAGGTTTTCGATTTCGAGCGGCGCAGCGCCGTTCAGTTCGGTACGCACCGTAATGGTGGGGTAGGCCAGCTCGGGCAACAGGTTGACGCGTAGCCGGTCGAAGCTGACAAATCCGAAGATGATCACGGCGAGCGTGATCATGAAGATGGTAACGCGGCGGTCGGTGGCGATATCGACGATTTTCATGAGGAGCCTGCTGATGTGTCGGGATGTACCGCCGGTTGTTCCGGCGCTGCTGCGCGCTCGCAGGCGCGCGCCGATGTTGATGTTCGTTCGTCAGTCTGATTGGGCGGTGAACAGCAAGGGCTCGAAACCGGGAACGGCTTTCTGCATTTCGTGTTCGATGTTTTCCAGTCGATTGAATCGCTGGCACATTCTATCGGCCTGCGCTTCAATCTCTGCTGCACGCGCTTCTATACGCTTTTCGAAGCGGTTCATTTCGTCGTGCCCTGTGACGACCGCAACCAGTGCTTCGACAGCCGCCGAGACACCCAGTCCTGCAGCATCGCCGGCAAGATCCATGGCGTCGCCCACGAAGTCCTCGACGGTAGTGTAGTAACGATCCACGAGTTCACGCCCGTTCGCGTCCAGTTCGACCTGCTTGCCGTGCAGGAAGAGTTCGCGTTCATTGGTAATCATCATCACCGTTTCGCCATCGTCGCGGAAACGCAGGTCGTCGCCATCGAAGTCGAAGTCGGCATCTATTCCGATACGCATGCCAACGCCGTCTTCCAGAGCGTCGCAGCGCATCGTCTCGTGCGCGAAAGCCGGAGTTGCCGCGAGTGCGGCACCAAGCAGGGAAACGCGGATGAAGCTGTTCATGGTTATTCCTCCCCTTGTGCCAATGGCACTTGTCAATCTCACTGGCCGGTCACCGCGACCTTTTCATCAGACTCGGTCAACGTCGTGTCCGGCATCGTGTCGCTGTTCGTGACGGCTACACGCGCACCGTCCTTCAGACTGTTCTGTCCGACAGTGATGACCTGGTCGCCGGATTGCAGTCCTTCGACGATTTCTATCGAACCGTTGTGTGCATAGCCGGTTGTCACGACCTGCCGTTGCGCATGGCCGTCGCGAACGACAAACACGGCACTTTTGGCGTCTTCCGTCATTACCGCTGTACGCGGGATCAGGACAGCGTCTTCATGCCGGTCGTAAATGATATCCACACGGCCGAACATGCCGGGCTTGAGCATGTTGCGGGCATCGCTCACGGCGACCGTTACCGTGAATGTGCCGGTGGCGGCGTCCACCACCGGGCTGACACGATCGACAAGACCCGTGAACGTTTGTCCGGCCAGGGCATCGACGCGCAACTCGGCAGTCTGGTTGTCGAGCAGCTTGTTGAGTTCGCGCTCCGGCACGTGCAGTTTCGCTATCAAGGGGTCATAGGTGGTCACGCGGAACGCGGATGCATTCTGCGCGATCATGTTGCCGACCTTGATGTAGCGTTGCGCAACAATCCCATCAAAGGGCGCGCGGATTTCGGTGTAGGCCAGCTGCAGGCGTGCCAGTTCCAGGTCGGCGCGCAAGGAGTCCATTCCATAGGTGAGGCGCTCGTATGCCTCGGCGCTGACCAGCTGCTTTTCATGGAGCTGCTTGTTGCGGCGGTATTCCTGTTCAAGCTGGGCAAGGTTGGCTTCGGCGCGCTCCACTTCCAGCTTGAGGCGTGCGTCATCGATTTTTGCCATGACCTGGCCCGCCTTGACGCGCTGGCCTTCCTCGACCAGCAACCGCTCGATCACGCCGCCGGTCCTGGCAACCACTTCGGCGTCGTGTTCGGCTTCGAGAGTGGTGGTTCCACGGTAGAAAGCGCTGACCGCGCCACGATGTGCAGCCGCGATTTCCACCGGTATCGCAAGTTCTTCTTCTTTTTCGGCATCGGCCTGCGCATCATCCCCACCGCCGCAGGCGGCAAGACTGACCGCGAGCAGCGCGGCGAGCAGGGCGGAAAATGCGATTCTGGTAGCCATTGCGTCGTTCCTCGGTTGCAGAGAGGCTTGGACTGATCGAAGCCTCGGAAATTCTGTCAAAAAGTCGTGACCAGCGGTTTGGGCGACCCGGTATTTTCCGATTAGCCCATTTATCATGCTAGTGTTGTAGTTGAGTATAACAGTAAAAAACCGGAAGGCAATCCTGTGTGTTCTTTTTTTTCAGGGGCCGATGTTTCATAAAAAAACCCCGGTCGGAGCCGGGGTTTTCTGGGCCGGTCACCGGTGTTCAGCGACTGGAACTGACTGCCAGCCGCTCCTGAGGGTTATCCGGCGTCAACTCGGCCAGATAATCCGCCAGGATGCGCGCAGCCTCGTGCACCAGCAGATCGTATTCCTCTTCCTCTTCGGCTTCGGCCGCAGCTTCCAGCGACTCCACCGGCTCCATGCCGAGCGCAGCCCGTCGCTGGTTGACCCGCACGAGCGACGTCTTGTTCTGGTCATCGCGCTCCTTGCGGCGTTCCGCCAGGTTCAGCGAGACCGTCTTGCGATTCCGTAGCTCAAGCGTCTCGTCCACGTCGGCGACGTAGAGCTTGAACAGCTCGTTTTCCGCCTGACGCTTGTCGATCTGCGACTGCAACTCCGGCAATACGTCCAGCGCGCGGACGTGAAGCTCGGCAACCTTGCGGGCCGGCTGGATTTCGTCCCACGGCAAGGCGGTGTTCTGCGCACTCTCGCCGAACTCGGCAGGATCGATGGGCGAGGGCAGCGTGATGTCGGGCACCACGCCGCGGTGCTGCGTGCTGCTGCCGGTCACACGGTAAAACTTCCCGATCGTCATCTTCAGCTGCCCGAGTTCCAGCTCGCTGTTGAAGTGACGATTCAGATCGAACAGGTTCTGCACGGTTCCCTTGCCGTACGTGGTTGTGCCAACCACCAGCCCGCGCCGGTAGTCCTGAATGGCGCCGGCGAAAATTTCCGATGCCGAGGCGCTGAACCGGTTGACGAGCACCACCAGTGGACCGTCCCACGCTGCGCCGGCATCCATGTCTTCGGCGACTTCGAGCGCGCCGCCCGATGAACGAATCTGCACCACCGGGCCCTTGTCGATGAAAAGGCCGGTCAGCTCCGTGGCCTCCTGCAACGAGCCGCCGCCGTTATCGCGCAAGTCGATGACAAGACCGTCGATATTCTGCGTCTTGAGTTCGTCGATCAGCCGGCGCACGTCACGCGTGGTACTGCGGAAATCCGCTTCGCCCGACATCTTGCCGCGATAATCAAGGTAGAAAGCCGGTACCTGGATGACGCCCATCTTCATGGACTTCGAATCCTGCTCGACATCGATCACTTCGGCCTGAGCGGCCTGTTCTTCGAGCTTGATTTCGCTGCGAACCAGCTGGATCGTTTTCTCTTCGCTGCCTGGCGCGGCACCGGCAGGCAGAATCTGCAGGCGGACCAGTGAATCCTTGGGTCCGCGGATGAGATCAACCACGTCGTCCAGTCGCCAGCCGATCACATCGACAAACTCACCGTTCTCGCCCTGGGCGACGCCGGTAATGCGGTCGTTCGGCTTCAGGACATCTGCCTTGTAGGCAGAGCCGCCGGGCAACACGCGCACGATGCTCACATACTCATCTTCCATCTGCAGCGATGCGCCGATGCCTTCATAGGAAAGGCTCATGCGGATCTCGAACTCCTCCGAATCGCGCGGCGAGAAATACGATGTATGCGGGTCCAGTGTCTGGACGTAGGAGTTGATGAACAACTCGAACACATCCTCGCTGTTCACCTGGAGTACGCGGCGGCGGAAATTGTCGTAGCGCTTGTTCAGCGTCTTGCTTGCTTCCTCCCAGGTCTTGTCGGCAAGGACAAGCCCAAGCGCTTCGTTCTTGACCCGCTTGCGCCAGTACTCGTCCAGCACACGCGTGCTGCTCGACCAATCGGCGTCCGTACGATCGAACTCGAATGTTTCTTCCTGCGTGAAATCCGGTTTTTCAGCAAGTATCTTGTCCGTGTAGGCGATGCGCTCGAGAACACGCTCGCGCAGCCTGCGATACATCGCGTACGCTGGCTCGACGTTGCCGCTTTTCAGCGCATCGTCAATCGTCTTGCTGTACTTCTCGAAGGACGTGATGTCTTCCTGCGTGAAGTAGATCTTGCTCGGATCCAGTGTTTCCAGGTAACGCTTGAAGACGTCTTGCGACAGCGCGTCGTCCAGCTCCCGGTTGGCGTAATGCAGCCTCGTCGCGTAGGTAGCGACCAGCTGTTCGATGAGACCCTGTTGAGGCAAAGGCTCGAGCGGGCCGGGTTTGGCAGCGCCATCGACCGCCGGCATGGCGAAAACGCCGACCGGCAGTGCGAGCAGCAGTACCAGGAGTTTCTTCAGAACAGCTGATGTGTTGCGCATAATTCTCTCTTGAGGCCAGCGGACAGCGGTGCTGCTGTGCGATAGTGCCGGCGTTTTGCTTGAAGTCATTCGAACATAACCGGGAACCGGAGTTCCAGCAACGCGTGCTTTCTTCAAATATGGAGGCTATCAGGAATGCGACCCATTACGGTGCTCAATGGAATCATCATGGGATCCTGCGGATCGATCTTTCTGGGAATCGCCGTGACCCTGGTGATCTTCCTGTTCCTGGGCGCGGAACATCCGACCTTGCAGCGCGAGATCACGCCGCTTGCCACATATGCGGCGATCTTCGCGGTGTTGACCGCGCTGGCAGTGTGGGCATTCCTGGGGCAGCTGTTGTTGAAACCGTGGCGGTGGTGGTCGCAGACGGCATTGCTGGCAGGTGTGGCTTCAGCCGTGTTTTACCTGCTGTCGTGAGAACCACCAGCCGCGGCGATGAAATCGTCATATAACCGGATCAGCAGGCGAGTGACGTTCATTTCGAATGTCTTTTGCATCGCGGCAGGCAGCACCAGGTTGTGCGTTTGCAGCAGGCGTTCGGCCAGTGCGTGTGCCTCGTCGGGCACGCTTTCCATGCGCAACAGGCTGACGTAATCGCGCCGCTGTTGCCGGTAGGTGGCCAGTTCCGTCAACGCATTACGCGTGCCGTCACGAACCTCCGTCTCGAAGCGCGCCAGGGTCTGGCGATACGCGGCTTCGATCAATTGATCGAGTACGGCGTTGTCCGGTTCGACAGGCACGTTCAGGGGACGACTGCGCTGACGACCTCGACGCGTTCGTCATCACGCAGCGGCTCGATCTTGAATCCGGCGAACGCATATCCGGCTGCAAGCAGCGGATTGACGAGGTTGAAGAAGCAGAAGGGCAGGTAGGCGAGGGTCGGTACGCCCAGAGTGCCGGCCATGTAGGCGCCGCAGGTATTCCAGGGAATCAACGGCGAGGTGATCGTGCCGGCATCTTCCAGCGCGCGTGACAGGTTCACCGGCGCGAGCTTGCGGCGTTGAAACTCCAGCCGGTAGAGGCGTCCCGGCAGAACGATGGCGATGTACTGGTCCGCTGCAATGATATTGGTGCCGAAACTGGTGACCAGGGTGGTGACGATCAGCGATCCGGTGCTTTTTGCCATCCGCAATGCAGCGGTCAGCAGTTTCTGCAGCATGCCGGTACGTTCCAGCACCGCGCCATAGGTCATCGCACAAAGAATCAGCCAGATCGTGTTGAGCATGCTGCTCATGCCGCCGCGGCTCAACAGCTCGTCCACGACTTCGTTTCCGGTTTTCGACACATAACCGTCGAACAACGCGATCCACACACCGGACAACATCGCCATGCCGCGCGAGAGTTCGGCGTTGTCTGCGAGCGCAATGGCCTTGTCGGGCTGGAAGATGACCGCGAACACACCGCCCAGCAGCGCGCCGATCATCATCGCGGGAAAGGCCGGTACCTTGCGGTAGGCCATGTACATCACGAGCGCCAGGGGAATCAGCAAATACCAGCCCGTCTGGAAGTTTTGCGCGAGCACATCGGTCATCGCATTGAATCCGCCGGTACCGCCTTCGCCATGCTGGATTACGCCGATGATTCCGAAACCGACCAGTGCGATCGCCAGGCTGGGTATGGTTGTCCACATCATGTGGCGGATGTGCGCGAACAATTCACTGCCCGCAACGGCGGGTGCGAGGTTTGTCGTGTCGGACAGCGGCGACATCTTGTCGCCGAAATAGGCGCCCGAGATGATCGCGCCGGCCGTAATGGCGGGCGACAGGCCCATGGCCGTAGCTACGCCAATCAACGCGATGCCCAGCGTTCCCGCCACCGTCCACGAACTGCCGATGCTCAAGCCGACGACGGCGCAAATGAAACACGCCGCAGGATAGAAGATCGCCGGGTGCAATACGGCCAGTCCGTAATAGATAAGAGTCGGTACTGTGCCCGAAAGTATCCATGTCGCGATCAGCGAGCCGACAGACAGCAGGATGAGGATGGCGCCGAGCGAAATCGAAATGCCGTGAACGATGCCCTCTTCGATGTTGTGCCACGTCAGGCCGTTCTTCAGGCCGATGAGCGTGGCGATACCTGCGCCGAGCAACAGCGCGATCTGGTTCGCGCCATACGAGGAGTCCGCGCCGTACAGATAAACAGATGTCGCCAGCATGATGATGATTGCGACAACCGGTATGAGCGCATCGAGCATGGATGGCTCGCGGACAGATGTATTCTCGGACATGGAAACTCCGTGCAAGGATCGGCAGGAAAGCGGCCGCCGTGAGGCGGCCGGCTGTCATCAGAAGAGGCGGATCCGGAAGCGGCTTTCGGAGCGGTCCCGGCGCGTGCGGCGGCGCATGCGCTGATAGAGTTCCTTGCGCTTGCTGTCCAGCCATTCCGCCCGGCTGGCATCCCGGCCCGATCGTGCGGACTCGCGTTCGCGAAACTTGCAGAAGTCGTCGTAGGCTTCGATTTCATGCTTGAGTTCGCGGTTGATGAGTTCAACCATGATCGCGTCATCGAGAAAGCCGAAGCCCGGTGTTGCATCCGGGATCAGATCTTCCGGATCACAGAAATACGCCAGCGCGGCGAGTACACGGTCGCGTTCCGGCGCGCCGAGGTTCCATTCCTTGTCTCGCAGCATGTCGATAAGGCTGCGCAGGCTGTGCAACCGTTCGCTGATGAAGTCCGGTGTTTCGGCGGCCTTCACGTCCGCCAGGAGTTTTTCGGCTCCGGCAACGACTTCGTCTTCTTCTGTGCCCTTGGACAGCGTCTTGGCATTTTTCGAAATGCGCTTGAAATGCTGGATGTCCCGGTCGCTGAGTTCAAAGGTAATTCGCATAGTCATGTTCTTGTTCCCCGCGGATGACCGCGCTGAGACTAATGGGCGATGGCAATCACGTCAATTATAACGCGTCAGCCCTGCATCGCTTCTTCCCACCAGCGAAAGGTGTGGCGTTGATTGCGATACCACTCGATGAACTCCTGGATGTCGGCCGCTGCATCCTGCGCAGCGTCCGGATCGCCGTTTTCGTAGGCGTTGATCATCCTCGCCAAGGCACGCTGGTAGACCAGCCGGAACTTGCCATAGAGCTGCGGGTGCAGCTTGTCGAGTACGGCGTCATCAACCCTGGCGGCGTGCAGGTGTGCGGCACGCAGCGCTTTCAGGAGCTCGTCCTGCTGATCGCGAAACGCCGCATCGGACGTGATTGCATTGGCAATGCTGGCCGCTTCGCTGGTTGCTTGCAGTGAAGCCTGCAAGTGGGCTGCGTTGTCGCGTTCGCGGGTTGACCAGTCGACGCCCTTGGAACAGGCGCCTGTCAGCGCGGCGGCGAACAGGAGGACGGTCAGGAATCGCGCGTGGAGAGCATGGTTCTGCATGGCGGCCAGTATAGTGCGGGGCAACGGCACCGCCTACTTTCGATCCACCGGAAACGTGACACTATTGCTTTCGCAATCGGGCACGGCGGCTTACGCTTTCAGCGATTCATGATTCGAGAATGAAAACCAGGAGCAGGAAGGCGGCATGGCGGTATATCTGTTGAGCTGGGACCCCACCAAATGGGACTGGCGCAATATCAAGGAACAGTCGGAGCAGGTCGCGCGGGGAGTGCCTGTGGTTCGCCAGTGGAACTGCGGCAGCAACCGGCGCATCTTCAACGGCGATATCGTCTACTTCATACGGCAGGGACGCGAGCCGCGCGGTGTTTTCGCACGCGGCGAGGTGGTGCGCGGCTCATACGAGGCCATGAACGTTGATGTGCAGGATGCGAAACACGGTCGCGGCACGCTGGTCGTCGACGTGCGCTTCTCCGAGCTCGAGAATGCAGTCGAGCGCGTTGTCCTGCCACGACAAGGGCTTGCTGGCGGCGCTTTCGGAAAGTTCGCATGGGACATCCGTGAGTCGGGCGTGAAGATTCCGGACACTGTCGCAACCGCACTGGAACAGGCATGGCAGTCGGCGACCGGCACGACGGCAGCCGTGGAACCGAAAGTGCAACCGAATCCCATCGCGGCGGCAGTACCACCGGAAAAAAAACCATTAAAACCTGCGGCTGCGGATTCATCCGTTGAAAAGAAACCGGCCGAATCGCCGCCGGTAGCCGCGCCAGCACCGCCGGAAAGCGACGAGCAACTGCGGCTGAAACGGGAGCGTGAGGCAAGACTGCAGAAAATCCGTGCGCGCGAAGCCGAAGAGCGACGTGCCCGCGAGGCGGAGCAGCAGCAGCCCAGCGGCATCGTTCCGGCGGCAGCGCCATTGTCGGAAGAGCGGCGCAACGAGGTGCTGGTACAGAATTATTTCATCATGCTGGACGCCGAGCTGCAGGGAGAGCTTTACAGCAAGGCGGATCACCGCAATCGCATCATGAAAGAACTCGGCGCCACTGATTCCGAAGCAGTCGATATGGCGCACCGGCATATCAGCGGCGTCCTCGCCGAAACCGGCCTGCCGTTCGCTGACGGATTTCCACCGGAAACCGGATTCGATGCCGCGCTGGAAAAAGCGGTGCAGGTTTTCATCGAAGGCAATCCCGAACTGATCGAAGCTCTTTGGATCGACGCCGTGCCATCCGCGTCAACGATTCCCGTCGAACTCGATGACGCGAAGGCGCATTGGGCGCCAACACCAGCACCCGCGGGCTTTCGTCCATCCGGGAAGGCGGCCTGGCACCCGCCGGGTGTGAATGAAATCGACTATCGCGTGCGTGAAAGCCGGAATCGCAACCTCGCCATAGCCGGCGAACGTTTCGTGCTGGCGTTCGAACGGGCACGCTTGCGTGAGGCCGGCAGGAAGGATTCGCTCGATCAGGTGGCCTGGCAGTCGCAAACCTTCGGTGACAGTTTCGGCTACGACATTCGTTCGGTCGAAGAAGATGGCAGCGAACGCTTTATCTGCGTGAAAACCACGAACTATGGCAACCGATTTCCGTTTGATTTGACATATCGCGAAATTCAGCGAGCGAGGGAAAACATCGCGAATTTCCATGTCTACCGGGTTTTCCGTTTTTCCCGCGATGCAAAATTGTTCATTGTTCCCGGTGAACGTCTTGTACGGGAAACACTTGAGCCTGTCGTGTTTCGCTCATGGATTTAACGGTGTAGCTTTTCTTCCCTCTATGAGTAGAATCCTGTGATCCACCATCGGGGGATGGTGGAATTCCCGAATCCGGGTTCCTGAAGTTTTAAGGGGAAAACACCATGCGCACATTCCATTCCGCCGTCGTGGCGGGTTTCGCAGTTGCGGGCCTGTTGGCCGCGCCTGTCGTCACAGCTGATTCCTTTGTAGTTCTCGCCAAGAACAAGTTTTCTGCGGACTTCGCTGCAAACGTCCAGGCTGCCGGCGGCAGCATCACCACCTTCGTTCCCGAGATCGGTCTCGCGATCGTGGAATCCGACTCCGGCTTCCGTACCCGCGGTGCCGGCATCAGCGGCGTGCAGGGCGTTGCGGCGAACATTGTTGTACGAATGATTGAACCATCGTCCGCTGTACCGCTGACGTTCGACGAGGCGTTCGCCAATCCGCCGAACAGCGGCGACGACGATGATTACTTTGACCTGCAGTGGGGCCACCAGGCGATCGACGCTGCCGGTGCGTGGAACGCCGGCTATCGTGGCGCGGGTGCAAGAGTAGCGGTGCTGGATTCCGGCATCGACGCGGACAACGCGGATCTTGCGCCGAACCTGAACACGGCGCTGAGCACATCGTTCGTTCCGGGAGAGGGATTTGATGTGCGTCCCGGTGTGTTCTTCAATCACGGCACCCATGTCGCCGGCACGATTGCGGCTTCCGATAACGGGTCCGGTATCATCGGCGTTGCACCGGACGCGGAACTCGTCGCGGTGAAGGTGTTGTCCGAGTACACCGGCAGTGGTGCGTTCGGCGGTATTGCGGCGGGCGTGGTTTACGCCGCGAACATCGGTGCGGACATCGTCAACATGTCGCTGGGCGCGACGATTCCGCACAACTGCACGTTCGATGTGCTGGATGACGACGGCAATCCGACGGGCGAAACAGAGCATTTTCCGGCCTGGGACTGCGCGCAGTTGCTGACCATGCTGGAACGCGCAATGAAATACGCGCATGACAATGGCGTCACGATCATCGCGTCGGCGGGCAACGAGTCCACCGATCTCGATCACAACCAGAGCGATGTGAAAGTGCCTGCGCAACTGAAGTACGTGCAATCGATTTCCGCGACAGCGCCGATCGGTTGGGCGACGGATCCGTTGAACACGCCGTTCAACAACCTTGCCTCGTATTCCAACTTCGGCAAGACCGGCGTCGATTTCAGTGCGCCGGGCGGCGATTTCGTCTATCCCGGTAACGAAAACTGCATGGTCGCCGGCCAGGTTCGTCCATGCTGGGTATTCGACTATGTGTTCTCGACGGGCAGCGGTTCGTTCTACTGGAGCGCGGGTACTTCGATGGCCGCGCCGCATGCAAGCGGTGTTGCTGCGCTGATCGTCGGCAAGAATGGCGGCAGCATGGATCCGGATGCCGTCGTTCGCGAACTGGAGCGCACGGCGACCGACTATGGCCGCAAGACGAATGACGATGTACATGGCAACGGTGCGGTGAATGCTGCCAGCGCCGTGAATTGACAATCGGAAAGTCGACTGACTGGAACGGCCCTCGCAAACGAGGGCCGTTTTTTTTTGTTTTCACGGATTAGCGGGGCAGAGAAACGTCGTGCGGTCAGAAACGACGTCGCGGTATCATCCCTTTTTGCGGCCCTTCGCGGTCGGACAAGATCCCCTCACTTGGGGAGACCGCTCCTGCAACGGGTTATTTGCCTTTATCGAAACCATGTAGGAGCGGTCTCCGACCGCGAAACTTCAACCGAAGACGAGCGCTCCCCGTCAATCCTTGAAGAACCTTTTTTGGTGTTCGATGGAAGCTGGGGTAACCTGCGGCGCACTTGAAACAACAATCCGCGTGCCCGACGCGAGCGGATGCTCCCAGGAGATAAACGTGAATCCACATCGTGGCCTGCCCGATAGCGCGCATCGCGCGCTGAAGCCCGGCGAAATCTATCAACCTTACGTCCCCGCAACGGAATCGCCGGTCGAGTTCACGATCAAGTCGCTGTTCTTCGGCATCCTGTTCGGCATCGTATTTGGTGCGGCGAACGCCTACCTCGGGCTGCGCGCCGGTCTGACGATCAGTACGTCCATTCCGGTAGCGGTAATGACGGTCGCGGCCTTCCAGGCAATGCGACGCTTCGGTGTCGGCTCTAACATTCTTGAAGCCAATCTGTCGCAGACGATTGGCTCCGCATCGAGCTCGGTCGCAAGCGGCGTGATCTTCACCTTGCCTGCGTTGTTCCTGTGGGGGCTTTCGCCGTCGTTGCTCCAGATGACATTACTTGCCATGGCCGGTGGCCTGATCGGCGTGCTGTTCATGATTCCGTTGCGGCGTTTTCTGATCGAGCGCGAGCACGGCAACCTGCCGTATCCCGAAGGCACAGCCTGCGCGCATGTGCTGGTTGCGAGCGAAGTCGGCGGCAGTCATGCAAAGAATATTTTCTGGGGACTTGCCGGTGGCGCTGTCTTCAAGGCGCTTACATCGTGGGCAAAAGTATTGCCTGCCGACGTGCATGTATCGATTCCTTTCCTGAAAAAAGGGCAGGTGGGCATGGATTTGTCCGCCGCCTTGTTCGGCGTGGGTTACATACTCGGCCCGCGCATTGCGAGCGTCATGGTCGGAGGCGGTCTGTTGTCGTCACTCATCATCATTCCCGCGATCGCTTACTGGGGTGAAGGCAGGCCGGTTCCGCTGTTTCCGGAAACCCAGTTGCTGATCACCGAAATGTCGGCCTCGCAGATATGGACGCGTTACGTGCGTTACATCGGTGCGGGCGCCGTTGCGGCAGCCGGCATCATTACGCTCGCGAGAAGCATTCCCGTCATGCTGGAATCCTTTCGTATCGGCGCGGCCGAGTTGAAGGAGCGTGTCGGCGCGGGCGATAACGCACCCGTCATGAAACGCACGGAAAGCGACCTGCCCTTGAAGGTCGTCGGTATCGGCATCCTGCTGATCGGCCTCATGCTCGCGTTTGTCGAAACACCGTTCGGCGCGTTGGAAAATTTCGGCCAGCGTGCCATCGCCGCTGTCTGCGTCATCGTGTTCGCGTTCTTCTTCGTGACAGTGGCATCGCGCATTGTCGGGCTTGTCGGTGTCACCTCGAATCCCACCAGTGGCATGACGATCGCGGCGTTGCTGGGCACCGCCGGTGTATTCCTCGTCATGGGCTGGACGGACATCACCGGCAAGGCGGCGGCTCTCACGGTGGGCTGCGTCGTCGCGATTGCCGCATCGATTGCCGGCGATACCTCGCAGGATCTGAAGACCGGCTATCTGTTGGGCGCCACGCCGCGACGGCAACAGCTGGGCGAACTCGTTGGTGTGCTGACATCCGCGACGTTCGTGTGCCTGTCCGTGCTGCTGCTCGCCGAGACGTTCGGTTTCGGCAGCAAGGAACTGCCAGCGCCCCAGGCGACATTGATGAAGCTGGTCATCGACGGCGTGCTCGATCAGTCATTGCCGTGGGGGCTCGTCGGAATCGGCGTCGGTATTGCAGTGCTCTGCGAGCTTTTCCGGATCCCGTCGCTGCCGTTTGCGGTTGGCGTATACCTGCCGATTTCGACCATGACGCCGCTGTTTCTCGGTGGAATGCTGCGCTGGTGGCTGGAGCGCCGTGCGCGTTCCAATGAGCAGGCCACGGCGCGTCGTGATCGCGGTGTGCTGCTGGGATCAGGTTTCGTCGGCGGAGAAGGGCTGCTCGGTGTCGCGATCGCGGGTGCTGCATTCATTCTCGGGCGCAAGCCGGACGGTTTCGGCACGGACTGGCTGGGCGCGGACTGGATCGTTCAGGTTGCCGGCTTGCTGGCGTTCGGTTTCCTTGTTATCTGGTTTACGCGGCGCTGCCTGCGCGAATCCTGAACAAGGGGAAAATGCCGTCAATGAAAGGCCGGGCTGTCCCGGCCTTTTTTATTGCCTAGCGTGTCCGGAACCGAAATCAATGCGCGAGGTTCTGCCATGACGGATTACGCCAGCTTGCAGCTTTATTCCTGGCCGACGCCCAACGGCCAGAAAATTCACATCATGCTCGAAGAGACCGGATTGCCTTACAAGGTGAATCCCATCGACATCGGCAAGGGTGCGCAGTTCGAATCGGGCTTTCTGCGTATTTCACCCAACAACAAGATACCGGCACTGGTCGACATGGATGGACCCGCCAGCCGGGAACTTGCGATTTTCGAATCGGGCGCCATTCTGTTTTATCTTGCCGAGCAGTCCGGCAAGTTCCTGTCGAACGAACCGGCGCCACGTTCGTGGGCGCTGCAGTGGCTGTTTTTTCAGGTAGGCAGCGTGGGTCCGATGCTCGGGCAGGCGCATCATTTTCGCGTCTATGCGGACGAGAAAATTCCGTACGCAGTGGATCGCTACACGAATGAAGCGAACCGCCTTTACCGGATAATGGACGAGCGGCTTTCCGCCGTTCCGTATTTCGCAGGTCCGGATTATTCCATTGCGGACATTGCAATCTATCCATGGACCCTGAGCCATGAAAAACAGGGCGTGGATATCGATGATTATCCGAAGCTGCGTGAGTGGCAGAAAACCGTCGGCAATCGTCCTGCCGTGAAACGCGGCATGGACGTCCTTATTGATCAACGACGAGAAATGTCCGCCGAAGACAAGAAGGTATTGTTCGGGCAGCGCTGACAGACAGGTACCGCGTGCTGTTGCCTGAGGTGCAGCCGGTCGCCATAATCGCCCGGTCCCCCAAGGAGCGATGATCAAATGGCGTACGGCACGAACGGATTTTCAGTTTCACGCAACCGCGCATCGATGAACTCAGGCGCTCTCACAGGTATTGTCGCAGGCATGCTCCTTGCGTTGACGGCATTCACTGCATCAGCCGAAACGGTTGCCGTTTCCGCCGCCAGCATGCTGGACGTGCAGTCGGGGAGGATGATCGAGAATCCGCTGGTCATCATTGTCGATGGCCGGATCGCGAGCATTGGAAGCCAAGGCGAATCTTCACCACCGGAGGGTTCGAAGCACATCGACCTGTCCGGTCTGACGTTGCTACCGGGTTTCATCGACATGCACACGCATCTCGAAGGCGTGGTCGAGCACGGCGGCTATACATCGCTGCAGTACACGGACAGTTTTCACACGTTTGTCGCCACCAGCAATGCGCGCGACACGCTGGAGGCGGGCTTTACCACCGTGCGAACGCTGGGCGGCTCGCCGTTCGTGGACGTCGGCCTGAAACAGGCGATTGACGAAGGTTATGTTTTCGGACCGCGGATCATTCCTTCCGGTGCATCGTTCGGCGCGACTGGCGGACATTGCGACACGACCTATTTTCCGCCGTCGATGAAACAATCCAGCCCGTACAACGCCGACAGTCCGGAAGAAGGCCGCAAGCGCGTGCGCGAGATTCGCAAGTACGGCGCGGAGGTGATCAAGATCTGTGCGACCGGCGGTGTCTTCTCGCGCAATACCGAACCCGGCCAGCAACAGCTCAGCCTGGAAGAAATGCGCGCGATTGTCGACGAGGCGCACATGTGGGGATTGAAGGTTGCTGCGCACGCGCATGGCGCCGCGGGCATCAAGGACGCCATTCGCGCCGGCGTCGATACCATCGAACACGCGAGCCTGATCGATGACGAAGGCATTCGTCTCGCAAAAAAACATGGGACGTGGTTGTCGATGGATATCTACAACACGGAATACACGCAGGCGGAAGGGAAGAAGAACGGCGTGCTCGAAGACAACCTGCGCAAGGACCGCGAGATCGCGGAATTGCAGCGGCAGGGTTTCAAACGTGCACACGCTGCCGGCGTGAAGATGGTCTATGGCACGGATACCGGCGTTTATCCACATGCGCAGAACGGACGGCAATTCGCGGTGATGGTTCGCTACGGGATGTCGCCGTTGGAGGCGATTCGAGCCGCAACGCTGAATGCATCTCAAGCGCTGGGCCGCGCCGATGTCGGCCTTATTGCAGAAAAACGCTGGGGCGATATGGTGGCGGTGGCTGGCAATCCGCTGCAGGACGTGACGCTGCTGGAGAAGCCGGTCGTCGTCGTCAAGGGCGGCATAATCGCAATCGATCGGCGCTGATGCTGTGGTAGTGAAATGGCCGCCGTTGCCGGCCTTTTCATTTTCACTGTTGTAATCGTAAAACGGCTTTCGCCCGCGTCATTTATGCGCGTATCCGGCTTCGTGCCGTCCGCAAAATGAAAAACAAGAACTCGCCTGACAAAAAAGGCTGCCTTTCGGCAGCCTTTTGGTTATTGGTGGGGTGGCGACTACCGAACACCGCTTCCAAGCGGTTGTTTCCTCACGCTTTTACTTTCCGTTCTGAAGCCGGTTGCCCCCATTGTTGCCCCCTGCCTAATCAGCCAAAGCTTACAGAGATCGCGCGCGACGTTGCCTATTCTGGGTAAATGCAAAAAAAAAAAAGGGGGGGGGTACTGTCTATGCGTTATCTAGCCTTGGTGTGTGCCGTTGTCCTATCGGCGTGTACAGGCGATGAGTCCAGTTCGAATCAGGACGCTGTGGACGAAGAGACAGGGGGCGACAACTCGGAAGCAGTGGCAACACTCGAAGCGGAACTTCCCTTTCAGTGGGGTACTGAGGGTGAAGATAGTGTCGAGGGTGTTATCCCTTTCGATCAAGGTTTTATTGTCGCCGGCACTTCGTCTGATGGAGGCTATTACGCCACCGTCGGCCGATTCGAGTTAGCCGACACGGGCATTCAAAATATCTGGACTCGCGAGTTTCGGCCCCAGGACCGAAGCGGCTCCGTGGATATTAAGGAGGATGTTCAAGGGAACATTTTGCTTCTCGTAAATAGCTGGAGTGATTCCGACATTGAGGCGAGCGGTGCGAGTTTGATCAAGTTGAATCCAGCGGGCGAGTCTGTCTGGACTCAGAATTTGTTAAGTGATATTGGCGCAGTTACGGTGTATGGCCTTGCGGTGAATTCGTCTGGCAGCACGTACGTTGTCGGCACAAAGGGATCGCGGAACTCCGGAGGTGAGGGACTGAATGACCATGCAGAAGCGGAGGCATTCGTTGCTGCATTTGATCAGGATGGAAACTTGCTGTGGGAAGACGTTCTCGGTAAGGGGCTTTTTTCTTCATCGTCACCGGACACAGCTGCAACGGTTGCGGTACTGTCAAGCGGTCGGATTGTAATTACGGGGAATACGGATGCTGACTTGGTTGGGACTGGACCGGTAAAAACCTGGAGCGTCTTTGTCCGCACCTACGAAGAAGGCGGCGACATAAATTCAACCTTTCAGTATTTTAAATCTGATAGCGGGTTCAACTGGGTTCAAGCAGCTGGCACCGACTTGGCGTCAAATGTTTTTCTTCACGTCCAATCCCACGGCTTCTTTAAAGTTGACCCTGCGGGCCAAATAGTCTTCAGCGATGACGGTGACTGGGAAGGCGTCCAAATGCCGCGCGCCTGGTCGATAATTGCAAGTGAAACGGGCGATATTTTTGTGGTTGGCGCTACCAACGGATCCAACACATTCGGTGAAAGTTTGGGCGGCAACGACGGGTTTATTGCTCACTTCTCAAATAACCTCGAACTGTTGAATTCAACCAATTACGGGACATCGGAAGACGACGCAGTCTACGGTCTTTATATTGTTGATCAGGGGTTATTCGTGGGAGGTACTACGCGTGGGGTAGTCGGCGCGGAGAGCGCCGGCGAGTTGGATTTTTTTGTCGCCTTATTGAATTCTGAGTTAGACGAACTGTGAGATATAAGCCCCGCCGAAGCGGGGCTTTTCTTTCAGTGCTTGCTCGCTTCGACCTCATCAACAAGTTCGGGCGTGTGATTCATCACGCCTTGGCTTTCGAGTGCGCGGCCCAGCCGTAGCATGTTGTCCGAGTTCACTTCCGGGGCCATCTGCTTCCCTTCGACAAGATCGCATTCCGCCCAGGTCAGTACGCGGTATGCCGTGGCCGCGAGTTCCGGCGAAAGCACGAATCCCTGTTCGGTGAGTTGATCGAGGTTCATCGGGCGAACATGCTCCCCGGCGATGTACGTCAATTCATCCGCCAGCTGTTCCACGAGTCCCGCAAGCCATTCTTTCGCCTCCTCGCTGAGGTTGTCGCATTGTATGGCCTGCCCGAGTGCTTTCAGCTGCCAGGACACGGTAGAGAGCCGCTGCGCCTTATCGGAATCAATGAGTTCGAATTCAGTGTTCATTGCGAGCCTCCCGTTCGGTTGCAGTTACGGTGAAACAGCCGGGATCGACAACGCGGCTCATGATGGCCGCATTGATGTTAGCAAGCACGGTTGCGGCGCATGAGAGCTCGGCAATGATGCCGGTTTCGTCCGCGCCTTCGCTTGCGTCGTCTATAGCGCGTGCAACGCCGCGAATCGCGAGGGAGAGATAGAGCAGGTTGATGCTGTCCAGGCGAACATCCTGAACGGTTGAGCCGTCGATTTTCATTTTCATACCCCTTTCTTCGTGGTGGACCGGGAGGGTAGGAACCGTAACAAGACGGCCGGCGCTATTTCCCCGAAGGGTGTTCTATTCACGCCGATTCCCGACCCGTAGAAACGGGCACGAAAAATCCGCGCTGTCGGGTGCGGATTCCGCTTGCTAAGGGGTTCCTACGCCCCAGGCGATAATCGCCATGTGTTGATAGTAGTTCATGCCGCCTTGAGTGCAAGAAGTTTTTCGAGGCGTTGCCGCGCTTCCTGAATCACCGGCTCCCATTCGCCGAAGCGGAACTGCTTGACCGTGTTCACCGTTTTCCAGATGCCTTCTATTCGTTCGTCGAAATAGATGTAAGGGTACTGGTTGAGCAGTAGTAGCACCGGAACGCCGAGCGCTGCTCCAAGATGCGCGTTCGAGTTGTCCGCGGTGGCAACGACATCCAGACAGGAAAGCAACGCGCCCAGGTCTTCAACATCCTCGCAGCTGAATGGAAGCGCCTTGATGTTGTTTTCGCGAAACGCATTTTGTGTCGTGACTACGTGCTTGGCGTGGCATGCGTGCGTGGAGTGCTGCATGTCAATCAATGTTCCTGGCAGGCCTTTTGTCAGTCTCACCATTGACTGAACTGGAATCGTTCGCGCCGCTGTCCGCTCAGGCTCAATGCCTCCCGTCCATGAAATCCCGATCCACGGACGAGGATAATTCACGAGTTTCGCCATCCATTTGGCACGGTGGGTCGCGCTCGGCGTGAACGTGGTGCGCTGCATGGCGCCGTTCGGTTGAAACTTTAAGGCATACGAGAAAGCGGGAATGCTCGGCATGCTTTTATCGTTTGCAAAGCGGAAGCCGGCGCGCTCGATCATCGGTCGCAATCTCAACACGTTCGGACCTACGGAATTGATGTGCGGGGCATTCGCTGGATCAAGCCGGCTCAACTCAAAAAGTGTTTCGCCCAGCCCGTTCTCCGGAATCATGACGGTCAGGCTCGGATCATTTGGAATTGGCGGACTATGTGGGTTTCCTAACCATCCTCGACGGAACCAGTCGGCCGCATCATCGTATTGATTCACCAGAAGGTGCATGTGCGAGATCGAGTGACACGCTGTGCTGGCTTCCTCTGCTGTTTGCGCCTCATCGAGTACGGAGAGGTAAACGCTTATGGCCTTTCGCCAATCGTATCGCCGGGGGGATTGGGATAAGGAAAGCCCCAGCGCCGTGAGCGCTGTGAAATCCGTAGGAAAAGCGGCGAGCATCGCTTTCGCTGAGACTTTCAGCGCCAGCATATCGCCGCTCTGGTAATTCCTTACGATGTCTGCTTGCGTTACCACGCTCGTTCTCCTGTGTTTTCGTAGATCAATAGTCAAAGAGGATCACGACACGGCGCCCCGTTCCGCGGAACGGTAGTGCCTCGTGCGCGAGGTAGGCGGGAAATATCAAGAGCTCTCCAGATTGCACGTCGACCTCATGGTATGGCTGATCGCTGCCGGCCGGAGCGCGCACGTCTTTTCCGCCGAACACAAGGCGCGCGCCGTCGCGCCGCGAGTCAGCATTGCAGTAATAAACGCCAGTCAGCTGGGTAAAGGGGTGAATATGCGTCTGCAATGCACTTCCTGGACGATAGATATAAGATTTTGTAACAGGTGGCGCAGAAGGTCTTGATTGCCAGTAGTCGGAAGAAAAAAACCGGTGTGCGGTCGCCGCGAATAGCTGGTGCAAATGTGACACCCGCTCTGATTCCCACAACTCACGCAATTGCCGCACTTCATCCGGTTCACCAAATATATCGGCCGAGAAGCCACAGCCGATGATTGGCGGGTCGCAAAGAGGGAACTCTTCACTAGGCCAGTCACGGTCAAAGTGCTGACTAATGCGCGCTACCCGCTCAACCCATTCAATTCCGAAATGCTCGCTGACTTGCACTCGACGAACCAGAAGGCTCAAATCAAGCATTCGCCCCGTGTTTGCGCGCTGGGCAATCTGGGTTTGAAGGTATTCAGCCAACCGCGAAGACTCGATCTCAGGAGGGATGCGCAGCAGGTCGCATAGCGTTCCGTGGTTTCGGAAAAGATTTTCGCAGCCACATATTTCGTGGACCTCTGCGGCGGTTTTCAACTGTTTGTTTGAACATTCGCGATCGGTTACCACGCTCAATACTCCTGTTCATCTACCGAATTTTGGAGATGCAGACACATCGGGAACCAGGCGTGTCCGTTCGTGAATCGCCTGAACTTTCGAGGCCCGCCCCGTGTTTGAATAGATGCCGACCGCGGAGAGGAGATTCCCGCCGGCACTCGCGGTTGCTTTCATGAGACGGTGACTCACGAGTAAGACCGTCAACCGGTGCGCGAAAACTCACTTGGGGGCGCGCTCCCGGTCCGTTATCCCCCGAATAAACGCCGGTCGCGGATCGATCCCACCGGCTCTGATGTTCTGCATCAGCGTCATTCCCTTAGCTCGCGGCGATCTTGATCAGCTTGATGGCGTGATCGTCGAGGATCTTTCCGCCGACACGCTTCCTGGCATAGAACTTGATGTAGCCAGGGCTCGTGATGTTGTCGTCGACCGTCATACGGAAGCCCGCGCGATCCGCGATCAGATAACCTTTCTTCCAGTTACCGAATGCAATCGGGAAAGCGTTGGCGCCGATGTCCGGCATCGCGTCCAGCGGCACCACCGGGTAACCGAGCAGCGTGTCGGGTTCGCCGGCAACAAGGCTCTGATTCCAGATGTAACGGCCGTCCGCATCCTTCCACTTGCTGATGACTTCAGCCGTGCTGTTGTTCATCGCCCATGCAACGCCCTTGCCCATGCGGTAGCGGGGCTTGAGGCGATACATGCAGGACTTCAGCACGTCGACCGGATCGCCCGGAGGTGAGTCGCTGCGATCGTTCGGGAAGCCGTCAGCAACACCCGTGGCGACGTATTCGAGCGTTCCGAAGGCACGAGGAGGGGAGTCGGCATCACCCGTTGAAACCGGCGTACCGTTGAGGAAGCCCGTCGGCTTCTTGGTGCCGTTGCCGCTGATGAATGCCACGCCTTCAGTGATCGCGAATTCTTCCGTGATCGAATCCTGAAGCCAGGCGCGAACATCGAAGAAAATGTCCTGCATGCTTTCTTCGGTTGCCTTGGGGTAGGCGTAAAGCATGCCGAAGGTGGGCGCGACTTCTTCGAGCGTCGGCGTATCGGTCGCATTGCGCGTGTCAGTCTCGCCAACCCAGCCGGAGGTTGCGCCGCCCACGTCGACCAGGTGCTTGTAGTCAGACGAGCCGACGGTAACGACGTTGGCGTATTTGCGGAGCGGGTTGAGCTCGAGCAGTCGTTTTGCAACCACGTTGTCGAGGAGTTCCGGTACCGCAAAGCCGCCTGCGGCATCGGTAGTTCCGGTGACTTCCATTTTTTGCGCGAGCTGAGATTTCAGCGATTCATTGTGCGGGTTACGCACCCACTTCATGAAAAGCTCTGCGTATTCACGCTGTTCGGGGGATTGACGAGTTTCGCCGCCGGCGCCCGGATTGCCGGGGCGATTCAGGCGCAGTTCGATGTCGGAAAGGCGGTCGTCCTGGGACTTCTTGAAGTCCTGAAACGAGTTGCCCAGTTTGTCGATAGCTTCATTGATAGCGTTCATTGACAGTACCTCGTAAGTAAATTTGCGACGGCAGGCGTCATGACAACGGATAACCCGCCGTCAATGAACAAAGTGCATTTCGTCGCTTGTCTACTCGGTACTGCCAGCGTCTCGCTGCGTGGTCCCGCCAACATCGCGCTGGAAGGGTTGACCAAGCGGTTACCAGTTAGCGCGATTCTCGAATGCAACAACCTCTCGCTGTTGCCTGGACTTACCAACGTCGCGCTGGCATTCCTTCGAAAACTTCGCTTGCTGATAACGCGCAAGCATGCGGATTCTTTTTTCTCTCCGCAGGTTTTGATGATAGCACTTTGCATGTTTTTATCTACGCTCAGTTCGGCAATTTGGATTGTTCGAGCCAGCCTGCAACATCGTGCAACCATGCAATCGTCCGCTGGCGTCCGTCACGGTTCACTGACTCCTCGAGTGCGATCGCAAGCAATGCCGCTCCACTTGCGTCGTGATCGAATCCCATCTCGCGCAATCCGTCGATCGTTCTGCGGAAAGCACCGTGAGCAATATGCAGTTGCTCGGTTTCCGGGATCCGCGAGTTCGCTTCGCGCATGAAGTCGAGGATGTTTTCAGATTTGCTCATGACGTTTGCTCCGTTGAGAATTGTTACGATTTATGAACGCTGAATAGCCTGCCCGGTTTCCTATACGGACGATCTGAACTTTCAACCTGGCCATGCCCCTTTTTTCTTTTGATTCGCGACTTTGCACACGGAGGAATCCGAGCGGTTTACAGATTGAGTCCTGTAGCCTTTTCGGGTGTGGCATTGCTGTTCCCTCTGCGCTCGCCTGTATTGCGCCCGTTCCTTCGTGCGAGCTTCCCAATAACGCACGAGGCCCGGCAGTCTCCGTTTCAGGGAGCGTCGGGGTGCGCGGCCTCTCAATGGATTGCGTCGACTCATCGTGTCCTCGTTGTGCTGTTGCTGAATCGGCAACACTGTTGCTGTTTTGGCACCGGTGCCGATATGGCGTCGGTGCGGTAACGGGCTGGTAACGTTTCATGCGTTACCCGTGCACGAGCCATGCTCGTGTGCGCCACGCGTCCGCATCGCGTGCGGACAACAGGCGGACAGGTAAGCAATTGCTTTGCTGTTGCTTGGCTCATGCTGCAAGCCCCTTGGTAATTCTTAGAAGGATGTATGGACCGTAGACATAGGTAACAAACGTGCCAGGACATGGGTGACACTCATCCCTTGGTTAAGGCCAGAACAGGGGGTTTGTCATGCCTTGGCAAGAGGTTACGGCGATG
>Ga0299914_10000021_pt1 | contig 117070 bp, 119 predicted proteins | sample RVTome_10_FD_201361 | JGI IMG/M metagenome (GOLD analysis project Ga0299914, IMG submission 201361) | Soil microbial communities from uranium-contaminated site in the Upper Colorado River Basin, Wyoming, United States - RVT153D57 (version 2) ... | reverse complement strand
GCGCAGGGGGCGGCCGTCCTCCTGGATGCGGACCTTCTGGAGGTTGGGCTCGAAGCGCCGCTTGGTGGCGACCATCGAGTGGCTGCGGGACTGGCCGAAGCCGGGTCCCTTGCCGCAGCTGTGGCATACCTTGGCCATCGGGATCGTGGATGGTAGCCGGAACGCGGCCTCAGGTGAGCCCGGACCGCATAAGCGCCATGCGGGCGACGGTGAGGGCGGCGCCGCGGCCCTGGTCGCGCTTGTCGCCGCCGGCGCGGGCCAGCGCCTGCTCCATCGTCTCGCAGGTGATCACGCCGAAGGCGCATGGGACCCCGGTGTCGAGCTGGACCCGCTGCACGCCGCGGGCCGCCTCGGAGCAGACGAAGTCGTAGTGGTCGGTCTCGCCGCGGATCACCACGCCGAGGCAGACGACGCCGGCGAAGCGGCCGCTCTCCGCACAGAGCTTGGCGGCGAAGGGCAGCTCGAAGGCGCCGGGGACAGGGAACCGCTCCACCTGGTCGGCCGGGACCCCGGCCAGCTCGAAGCCCGCACCCGCCCCCTTCAGCAGCCGAGCGGCGAGGTCCTCGTAGAAGCGCCCGATGCAGACCGCGAAGCGCCTGCCGGCCAGCTCGGCGCGCTCCTCCTCGCTGAACGTCTCATGGAAGGCTGGGGGCTCAGCCACCCTTGTCGCCCCCTGCGTCCCGCTCCTCCTCGTCGTGGATCATCTCCTCGTCGAAGGCGAGGCCCTGGTGGTGGAGGATGTGGCCCAGCTTGTCGCGCTTCGCCCGCAGGTAGCTCTCGTTGTGGAGGTTGGGTGCGGCCTCGATCGGCAGCTGCTCGGTCACCGAGAGGCCGTACCCCTCCAGGCCGACGATCTTCTTCGGGTTGTTGGTGAGGATGCGAATGCTGGTCAGGCCGAGATCGCCGAGGATCTGGGCGCCGATCCCGTAGTCGCGCAGGTCGGCCGGCAGGCCCAGCTTCAGGTTGGCCTCGACCGTGTCGGCTCCCTCCTCCTGGAGCTTGTAGGCGCGCAGCTTGTTGAGCAGGCCGATCCCCCGTCCCTCCTGGGAGAGATAGAGAAGGACGCCGCTGCCCTCGCGCTCGATCATCGCCAGGGCCGCCGCCAGCTGGTCGCCGCAGTCGCAGCGCAGGCTGTGGAAGACGTCGCCGGTCAGGCACTCGCTGTGGACGCGGACGAGCACGTCCTCGGCGCCGTCGACGTCGCCCTTGACCATCGCGACGTGGTGCTTGTCGTCGACCAGCGAGCGGTAGCCGACCGCCGCGAAGTCGCCGAACGCGGTGGGCAGCCCGGTGGAGACCACCCGCTCGACCAGCTTCTCGGTGCGCCGCCGGTAGGCGATCAGATCGGCGACGGTGACCATCTTCAGGTCGTGGCGCTCGCAGTAGGGGACGAGGTCGGGAACGCGGGCCATCGTGCCGTCGTCGTTCATCACCTCGCAGATCACGCCGGCCGGCGTCGAACCGGCGAGGCGGGCGAGATCGACGCTCGCCTCTGTGTGGCCGGTGCGCTCCAGCACGCCGCCTTCCTTGGCGCGCAGCGGGAACATGTGGCCGGGGACGACGATGTCGTCGGGCCCGGACTGCGGGTCGATCGCGACCTGGATCGTGTGGGCGCGGTCGTGGGCCGAGATCCCGGTGCTGACCCCGCCGGCAGCCTCGATCGTCACCGTGAAATTGGTCTGCAGAGGCGCCTCGTTCTTGGCTGCCATCAGGTGCAGGCCGAGCCTCTCGCAGCGCTCCGCGGTGAGCGCCAGGCAGATCAGCCCGCGCGCCTCCTTGGCCATGAAGTTGATCGCCTCCGGGGTGGCGAACTGCGCCGCCATCACCAGGTCGCCCTCGTTCTCGCGCTCCTCGCCGTCGCAGACGACGACCATCCGCCCGCGGCGGATCTCCTCGATCGCCTCCTCGATCGTCGCGAACGGGCTCTCGCCCGCCGCCCGACCGGAACCCTCTGTCTCCGGCTGTTCAGTCATGTGGCTCACGCTCGCTCCTTTCCGCGAATGGTGCCATCAACCGCTCAACGTGCTTGGCGACGGCGTCGCACTCGACGTTCAGCGCGTCCCCTTCGGAGGCATCGCCGAGGTTCGTCCTCTCCAGGGTCTCGGGGATCAGCGAGACCTCCAGCCAGTCGTCACCGAGCGCGGCGACCGTGAGGCTGACGCCGCTGACGGCAATCGACCCCTTGGCGACCACATAGCGCATCGGCCGCTCATCGAGGCCGATGCGCAGCCGTCTCGCGAAGCCGTCCTCGACCACGGAAACCAGCCTGCCGACCGCGTCGACGTGTCCCTGGACGATGTGACCGCCAAGGCGATCCGACGCCCTCACCGCCAACTCCAGGTTGACCCGATCCCCGACCTCCGCCCCGCCCAGCGCGGTCGCCGAGAGGGTCTGGTTCATCGCCTCAACCGCGAAGCCGCCTGCGTCGACCCCGGCGGCAGTGAGGCAGGTTCCATCGACCGCGACCGAGTCGCCGGGCTCGATCTCGCCGACCAGGCTCGTCGCGACCCGCAGGCGGGCGCCCTCGGCGTCCGTGTCGATCGCCTCGACCCGGCCAACGTCCGCGATCAGCCCTGTGAACATCCTCACCACTCCTTGAAGCGGGTCTCGATCAGGGTGTCGCCGGGCTCGTCGAGCCCGACCCGCCGCTCCGAGCCGCCGAGCAGCACGGGGGCGACGAAGACGCGTGCCTCGTCGATCTCCCCGGCTTCGGCGAAGGCCGCCACGAGGGTCGGCCCACCCTCGAGGAAGAGGCTGGTGGCGCCGCGCCGGCCGAGCTCGGCGAGCGCAGCGGGGATCTCGCCGGCTACCACGACCTCCGCCCCGGCGTCGCGCAGCGCCGCGGCGTCGGCCTCCGGGCCGACGATGACGACCAAGGGCGACTGGTCCAGCGTGCGCAGCAGCTGCGAGTCGAGCGGCAACCGAGCGCGGCGGTCGAAGACGACGCGGGTCGGCTGCCGCGCGGCATCGGGTGTCCTCGCCGTGAGCAGCGGGTCGTCGGCGAGGACGGTGCCGACGCCAACCGCGATCGCGTCCGATTCGGCGCGCCAGCGATGCACCAGCTCCCGGCTGCGCTCGCCCGTGATCCAGCGCTCATCGCCGGCAGGCGCCGCGAAGCGCCCGTCCATCGACATCGCCATCTTCAGCGTGACCAGCGGCAGGCCGGTGCGGGCGTGCTTGCGAAAGGGCTGGTTGAGCAGGCGCGCGGCGGCGGCCTCCTCGCCGGCCGCCAGCTCGACCTCGACCCCGCCGTCGCGAAGCATGCCCGGTCCGCGCCCCGATGCCTTCTCGGAGGGGTCCTCGGAGGCGATCACCAACCGCGCGACCCCTGCCCCAAGCACCGCCTCCGCGCAGGGCGGCTGGCGGCCATGGTGGGCGCAGGGCTCCAGCGTCACGTACATCGTCGCGCCGGCCGGATCCTCGCCGCGCCGGCGGCAGTCCTCGAGCGCGGCCCGCTCGGCGTGCAGGCCGCCCAGCTCGGCGTGCCAACCCTCGCCTATCGGCTCGCCGTCGCGGACGATCACCGCGCCGACCATCGGGTTCGGGCTGACCCTCCCCCGCCCCCGCTCGGCAAGCCGCAGCGCTCGCCGTAGGTGAGCCCGGTCGGTGTCTGTCAGCTGCGCGTCCACGGAACCGATTGACCAGTCAATCAACAGCCATGGTACTCCGCTCCGGATACCCTGCCCGGCCAGTGAAGCTGATCATCCAGATTCCCTGCTTCAACGAGGCGGAGACGCTGCCGGCGACGATCGCCGACCTGCCGCGCGAGATCGAGGGGATCGACGAGGTCGAGCTGCTCGTCGTGGACGACGGCTCCACCGACGGCACCGTGGAGGTCGCGCGGGAGCTGGGCGTCGAGCACATCGTCCATCTGACCAGCAACCGCGGCCTGGCGACCGCCTTCCAGGCCGGCCTCGACGCCTGCCTGAAACTGGGCGCCGACCTGATCGTCAACACCGACGGCGACAACCAGTACCAGGGCGCCGACGTGCCCCGGCTGCTGGCGCCGATCCTCACCGGCCACGCCGACATGGTCGTCGGCGACCGGCGCGTGGTCGACATCGCGGAGTTCTCCGAGTCGAAGAAGGCCCTGCAGCGCCTGGGCAGCTGGGTGGTCCGCCGCCTCTCCGGCACGGCGATCTCCGACACCACCTCGGGCTTCCGCTCCTACAACCGCGAAGCCGCCCTGCAGCTGCTCGTCGTCGACGAGTTCACCTACACGCTGGAGAGCCTGATCCAGGCCGGCAAGATGCTCATCGCCGTCGACGAGGTCCAGGTCGGCACCAATCCGAAGACCCGGGAGTCGCGCCTCTTCGACTCGACCGGCGGCTACGTGCGCCGCAACGGGCTCGCGATCCTGCGCGTCTACGCTCGCTACGAGCCGCTGCGGGTGTTCAGCGCCGCCGCCGCCGCGGTGGGCCTGCTGGCGATTGCCGCCTGGATGCCGTTCCTGCTCGACTGGGTGGTGCACGGCGACAGCGACGGCCACCTCCAGTCGCTGATCCTCGGCGCCGTGCTGTTCATCGCCGCCGTGCAGCTCTTCGCGCTCGGGGTGATCGGCGACCTGCTCGCCGGGCAGCGGGTGATGACGCAACGGGTCTTCGAGCGGGTGCGCCGAGTGGAGCTTGCCCTGGGGGTCGACCCCTCGCACTACGAGCGCGGCCGGCGCAGTTGAGCGGTGAAGAAGCAGAGGGGCGGGCCGGCCAGGGGCGCGGGACCGGGGCGGTCGACTACGGCAAGACGGCCGGCTTCCTCTCGATCGGGGTGGGCCTCACCGGTCTGATCACCTACGTCTACTTCTTCATCGCCTCGCACACGCTGTCGAAACCCGACTACGGCGAGATCGCGGTGCTCTGGTCGGCGGTGTTCATCACCGTCTCGACCCTCTACCGGCCGGTGGACCAGCTCCTCTCCCGGCACGTCTCCGAGAGCCTCGCCACCGGCGCCCCGGTCGGCGAGCCGATCCGGGTCGCGGCGAAGATCCAGCTGGCGCTCGCCGCCGGCTTCGCGGTCGTCGCGCTGGCGCTGCGCGAGCCGTTGCAGGACGACCTGCTGAACGGCAACGCGACGCTGTACTGGATCGGCTTCGCCGCGATCCTCGCCTACGCGGCCAGCTACTTCGCCCGGGGCTACCTCGCCGGGGTGCGGAACTTCGTCCTCTTCTCGGTGATGATCCTCTCCGAGTCGATCTTCCGCACCAGCTTCGCGGTGATCGTCGCCGTCGGCCTCCTCCAGGGCCAGTCCGCTGTCGCGATCGGCATCCTCGCCGCCCCCTCCCTCTCCCTGCTCGTCGTCCCCCTCGCCTTCGCGCGCAGGTCGCGCCACGAGGCGCCGCCCGACGCCGAGGCGGCGGTGAAAGACGACGCCGGTTTTTCACTGACCCACGGCGCGGGCTTCGCGGCGGCAGTCCTGCTTGTCATGTTCAGCGAGCAGGTTTTCCTCAACGCCGGGCCGCTCCTCGTCCAGGCGACCAGCGGCGCCGCGGCGGCCGGTTTCATCTTCAACGTGCTGATGATCGCCCGGGCGCCGCTGCAGCTCTTCCAGGCGGTGTCCACGAGCCTGCTCCCGCATCTGACGACGCTGCACCACGACCGCTCGGAGGACAGCGACGACGACTTCCACCGCTCGGTGCGGCTGATGCTGGCCGCCGTCGCGGCCTTCACCGCGATCGTCGCGCTTGCCGTGCTGGTCGCCGGCCCGCAGCTGATGCAGCTCGCCTGGAGCGACAAGTTCTCCTACCCGCGCGCGGACCTGCTGATAGTCACCGTCGGCATGGGCCTGTACCTCTCCTCGGTGACCGTCAACCAGGCCTGCGTGGCGCAGGGCAACGTGCGGCGGGTGGGGGTGCGCTGGATCGCCTGCGCCGCGCTCTTCGTCACCTGGTGCGCGCTGCCGATCGTCGGCGACGAGTTCCTGCGCGTCGAGGTCGGCTTCACCGGCGCCGCGGCGCTGCTTCTGGCGCTGCTCTCCGGCGTCTACGCCCGCCCCGGGGAGGCCGCCGAGGTGGGCCCGGGCTCCGGGGAGGAGCTGGAGGCGCAGCTGGCCGCGGCCGACGAGGGCGCCTGAGCCGTGTCCGACGCTGCCCTCCTGCTCGTCGGCGGGGCGCTGCTCGCGACCGGGATAGCCGCGGCGCTGGTCGCCGACCGGGTTCGCGTACCCGGCCTGCTTCTCTTCCTCGGCCTCGGGGTGGCGGTCGGCTCCGACGGCGTGGGCGGCGTCGAGTTCGATGACGCCGAGCTGGCCCAGACGCTGGGCACAATCGGCCTGGTCCTGATCCTCTTCGAGGGCGGGCTGACCGCGGGCTGGAACGAGATCCGCCCCGTGCTCGGCACCTCGATCGCGCTGGCGACCGGCGGCACCTTCCTCACCGCGATGGCGACCGGCGCGGCGGCGGTCTGGATCTTCGACCTCAGCGTCCTCGAAGGGCTGATCCTCGGCTCCGCGGTGGCGGCGACCGACAGCGCCGCGATCTTCGCGGTGCTGCGCAACTCCCGGCTGGAGCGCCGTCTCGCCCGCACCCTGGAGGGCGAGTCGGGGATGAACGACCCCGTCGCGCTGCTGCTCGTGGTCGGCTTCGGCGAGTGGCTGACCGACCCCGCCTACGGCGCCGTGGACATGCTCGGCTCGCTCGTCGCCAAGCTCGCCCTCGGCGCGATACTCGGCCTCGGCCTCGGCTGGCTGGCGCGCCGCGCGATCGAGCGGATCGAGCTGCCTACTCAGGGGCTCTACCCGGTGGCGACCATCGCGGTGGCGGCGCTCTCCTATGGCATAGCGGAGGTCCTGCACGGCTCCGGCTTCCTTGCCGTCTACGTCGCGGCACTGGTGCTCGGCACCGGCTCGATGACCGCGCGCAGCACCGTCGTCGCCTTCCACCAGGGACTCAGCTGGCTGGTGCAGATCACCCTCTTCTTCGTCCTCGGCCTGCTCGTCTTCCCCAGCCAGCTGCTCGACATCGCGGGCAAGGGCTTGCTGCTTTCCGCGCTGCTGATCTTCATCGCCCGGCCGCTGGCGACGATGCTGGTCACCGTGCCGACCCGCCTCAATGCCCGGGAGCGGACGATGCTCGGCTGGGCGGGGCTGCGCGGCGCGATCCCGATCTGGCTCGCGACCTTCCCGGTGGTCGCCGGCATCGCCGAGGCGGAGCTGATCTTCAACGTCGTCTTCTTCATCGTCGTCACCTCCACGCTCGTGCAGGGCGCGACGATGGATCCGGTCGCCCGTCGGCTGGGGCTGACGACGACGGAGCGGGCGGTCCCCACCCCTGTCGCCGACGTCGGCATGGTCCGTGAGCTCGGCGGGGAGCTGATCTCCTGGCGGGTGCGCGACGGCGACGCCGCCGCCGGGCTGATGGTCAAAGAACTGGGGCTGCCGCGCGAGGCACTCGTCCACCTGATCGTCCGCGAAGGCCGGGCGATAGCGCCGCGGGGGTCAACCCGGATCGAGGCCGACGACGAGCTGCACCTGCTCGTCCAGGAGAACGTACGCGAGGAAGTGGAGCGGCTGACCCGGGTCTGGCGCGAGGGGCCGCTGGGCGAGCCGGCGCCGCTGCTGCTGCCCCGGCGCGGAGTGCCCCAGGTCTTCTCGGTCAGCCCCGGTCATGCTCTCGAGGGCGATCCCTCCGCGCCGGAGGAGGTGAACGGGATCCCGGTGCGGGTGCGCCTGCGAACGCGGCGCGACGAGCCGGGCGCCCTGGTGAACCTGGCCGACGGCCGCTTCGCCGTCACCGGCCGCCTCCACGTCGCCGTCGGCGGTCGCCGGGCGCTGGCCGACTGGTGCGCCCGCCGGGCGCTGCGGCAAGGCATCTCCGACCCCGAGCGCTCCTGGTGGCAGGAGGTCGCCGGCGCTTTGGTGGTCCCGGTGCCGCGCCCCTAAGCGACGGCAGCCGCGATCTCGGCGTACGCCGCCGCCGGGTCGTCGGCCTTGAAGACCGCCGAGCCGGCGACGAAGAGGCGGGCGCCGGCGGCGGCGAGCGACGGGGCGGTCGATGCGTCGACGCCGCCGTCGACCTCGATCGCCGCCTCGCCGACGAGCGGTGAGAGCCGGGCGACCTTGTCCGGGGAGTCGGAGATGAAGGGCTGGCCGCCCCAGCCGGGGTTGACGGTCATGCAGAGGGCGATGTCGGCGAAGTCGCGCAGCTCGGCGACCGCCCCGACCGGAGTGCCCGGATTGATCGCGACGCCGGCCAGGCAGCCCTCCTCGCGGATCGCGCCCAGCACCCGGTTGGCGTGCGGGGTCGCCTCGGCGTGGAACGTGATCGAGTCGGCGCCCGCCCTCGCGAACTCCGCCACCTGGCGCTCGGGCCGCTCGATCATCATGTGCACGTCGAGGACGCCGCCGGCGTCGTGGACGCGGTCGGCGATCGAGGCGGCGACCAGGGGGCCGATCGTGATCGGCGGGACGAAGTCACCGTCCATCACGTCGACGTGGATCACCCGGGCGCCCGCGGCGAGCACCTCGTCCACCTGCTCGCCGAGCCGCGCGAAGTCGGCGGAGAGGATCGAGGGCGCCACCCGGCGCTCGCTCAGCAGCTCCCGCATCGAGGTCCCGCGCTCTGTCTCCGCCTGGCCCACGGCGCTAATCATTCCGCATCAACCGGCAGATGAAGAATCCGGTGGTGCGATCACGGTCCGGGCGGGCCTGCAGGCAGCGTCGGTCCGCCGGCGAAGCGAGTGCCGGAGCCAAAGCGCCGAGGTCGTCCACCGCCAGCGGCGGCGCCTCGCCATGGTCCGCCGCCTCGAGCAGCGCCGCGACCCGATCCTCGTTCTCGCGGCGGGAGATCGTGCAGGTCGCATAGACGAGGACGCCGCCGGGCCGCAGCATCCGCGCCGCGCGCAGCAGCAGGCGGTCCTGGAGCTCCGCCAGCCGCTCGACCGCCGCGGGAGACTTTCGCCAGCGCGCGTCGGGACGAGAGGCGAGCGTCCCCAGATCGGAGCAGGGCGCGTCGAGCAGGACCCGATCGAAGCTCGCGGCCATCTCCATCTCGGCCGCGTCGGCTTCGATCACGGTGATCGAGCGCAGGCCGAGGCGTTGCGCCTGGCCGGCGACCTCCGCCGCCCGCTCGGGGTCGAGCTCGACCGAGATCACGTCGCCGCGGTCCTCCATGCGGGCGGCGATCTGGCCAGTCTTCGTGCCGGGCCCGGCACAGAGGTCGAGGACGTGCTCCCCGGGCCGCGGGCCCAGCGCCTCGACGACCGCCATCGAGCCTCGGCTCTGCGGGGTGAGCATCCCGGCGGCAATCCGCTCGGGGACCGCGGAGCCGGTCCTGCCGGAGACGACGATCGCCTCAGGGGCGGCAAGCGGCCAGCCCGCCCGCGCCTCCTCCGCATCGACACCCGCCTCCCGCAGCGCCGCCAGCTCCGTGCCACGGTCGGTTCGCAGGGTGTTGGCGCGCAGCGCAACCTCCGCCGGCTCGTTGCAGGCCGCCAGAAGCGGGCGGGCGCCCTCGGCCCCCAGCTCCTCCCACCACATCTCCGCCAGCCATGGCGGCGCCGAGTGGGCGATCGCGGCGGCGGCCCGGGTCGAGTCGTCGGCGAGCAGGTCGCGGGCAAGCTCATCATGCTCGCGCGTCGCGCGGCGCAGCACCGCGTTGACGAGCCCGGCGGCGTGAGGGGCGCCTGCCCGCTTGACCAGCTCCACGGCCTGGTCGACCGCCGCGTGGTCAGGCGTGCCCGCCGCGAAGAGCAGCTCGTAGAGCCCGAGCCTCAGGGCGCTCAGCAGCGGCGGGTCGAGCCGCTCGGGCGGGCGGGCGGCGAGGCGGCGGATCGCCTCGTCCGCCGTGCCGCGCCGCTGCACAGCGCCGTAGGCGAGCCGCTGCGCCTGCGCGCGCTCGCGCCCCTGCAGGCCCTCCCGCTCGGCGGCGGCACGGAAGGCGCGCTCGGTGAAGGCGCCCTCTTCGAACGTCGCGCCGATCACCTCGAAGGCGAGCGCGCGAGCCGGGGCGACTTCGCTCACACCGCGGCCGCCGGAGGATCGTTGCCGCGCAGGTAGGCCTTGACCGGCATCGACCGCCCGCCGGGCGGCTGCACCGACTCGATCCTCAGCGACCCGTCCGCGCAGCCCAGCAGCAGCGCGTCGCCCGCCGCCTCGATCGCGCCGGCGGCGGGGCCGCCCTCGGCGGCGGCGGCTCGCCTCACACCCAACCGCCCCCCTTCGGCCGCCTCCAGGTAGGCGCCGACGTGCGGGGTGAGCCCCCGCACGACCCGCTCCAGCTCCGCGGCCGGGCGGGCCGGGTCGAGCCGCCGCTCGGCCGGCTCGACCTTCTCCGCGTAGGTCACGGCCGCCTCGTCCTGGGCGGAGTACTCCAGCTTCCCCGCGGCACGCAGGTCGAGTGCCCTCACCAGCAGCTCGCCGCCCAGCGCCGCCAAACGCTCCGAGAGCCCGCCGAAGTCCTCCTCGCGGCCGATCTCGACCTCCTCGCGCAGCGCAACCGGGCCCGAGTCGAGGCCCGCGGTCACCCGCATCACGCATACCCCGGTGCGCTCGTCGCCGGCCAAGATCGCCCGCTCGATCGGCGCTGCGCCGCGCCAGCGGGGAAGCAGCGAGGGATGGACGTTGAGCAGCTCCAGCTCGGAGAGCAACGGCTCACGGACCAGCTGACCGAAGGCGCAGACCCCGGCTGCCTCCGGCCGCGCGGCCCGGATCGCCTCCAGCGCCGGCGGCTCGTTGACGTCCTCCGCCTGGAACAGCTCGATGCCAAGCTCGCGCGCCGCGTCCGCGACCGGCGGCGGCTGCGCTCGCCGGCCCCGCCCGCTGCGGCTGTCCGGCGGGGAGACGACCAGGGCCGGCCGGTGAGCCGATGCGGCGAGGCGGCGCAGGACGTCCGCGGCGAAGCCGGAGGTACCGAGATAGACCGTGCGGCTCACGCGTCGACGGGCGTCCCGGACGCGTGCCGGGCGGAGCCGTCGCCGGTCGCCTCGGGCTCGTCGTCGGCGACGGAGGGGGGTGTGTAGCTATCCCCCTCCCGCAGCGCCCGCAGCGCGCCGCGGCGCTGCTCGCGCTCGGCGCGGTCGAGCATCAGGACCCCGTCGAGATGGTCGATCTCGTGCTGGAGGACGCGCGCCTCCAGGCCGGAGGCCTCGATCTCCAGGGGCGCTCCCTCGACGTCGAACCCGCTCACCCGCGCGTGCAGGGGGCGCTCGACGTCAACCGAGACGCGGGGAAGGCTGAGGCAGCCCTCCTCGGCCACCTCGGTTTCCCCGGAGAGCCATTCGACGCTCGGGTTGGCCAGGGCCGTCGGCTCCGCGTCGGGGGCCGCCTGGAAGACGAGCAGCCGGCGCAGGGCCCCCAGCTGCGTCGCGGCCAGCCCGACCCCCATCGCGCCGCACATGATCTCGAACATCCGCTCCGCCTCCGCCCGCAGCCCGGCGTCGAACTCGGTGACGGGTGAGGCCTTGCTCTTCAGCACCGGGTCGCCGAACTTGACCACGCTGGCCAGCGCCCGCTCGCGACGCTCCAGCAGCTCCGCCTCGAGGCGCTCCGCCGGCTCTTCGTCCCTTCTGTCGCTCACAGACCGATTGTATGAGGCGCTACTGGGGGTCCACGTCAACGCCGAGAGCCACGCCGCGCAGCACGCGCTCCCCGGCCAACGCCTCCACCGCCTCACGCACCGCGACGACCGCCTCCTCCCGCCGCTCGGATTTGACCAGCAGCCGGCGGCGGTACCGCCCGCGGACGCGGAACATCGGCGCCGGTCCGAGCAGGTCGGCGCCGGCGGGCAGCGCAGCGCCGAGGTCTGCCGCAAGGCGGCCGGCGGCCTCGTCGAGCCTCTTCTCGTCTTCGCCGGCGACGTTGACCCGCACCAGGTGCGCGAAGGGCGGATAGCGCAGGGAACGGCGGCGCTCGAGCTCCCCGGCCAGGAAGCCCGCCGCGTCGTGCTCGGCGGCGCAGGCGATGCTCGGGGCGTCCGGGGCCAGCGTCTGCACGATCACCCTCCCCCCCGCCTCGCCGCGGCCGCTGCGGCCGGCGAGCTGGGCGACCATCGCGAAGGTGCGCTCCTCGGCGCGGAAGTCGGGAAAGCGCAGGGTCGCGTCGGCATCGAGGATCGCGCTCAGCGTCACCGCGGGGAAGTCGTGTCCCTTGGCGACCATCTGAGTCCCGATCAGCACCGCCCCCTCCGCCTCGTCGAAAGCGGAGAGGATGCGCGCGTGGCCGCCTCGCTCGCCGGCTGTGTCGGAGTCGAGGCGGAAGACGGGCAGCGGCGCCAGCCGCTCGGCGAGCAGCGCCTCGACCCGCTCGGTCCCGGCGCCGGCCTGCGCCAGCGTCGTCGAGCCGCACTCGAGGCAGGAGCGGGGCAGGGGCTCGGTGTGAGCGCAGTGGTGGCAGACGAGGCGACCGCTGCCACGGTGGACGATCTTCGAGACGTCGCAGTTGGGACAGCTCCAGTGATGCCCGCAGGAGCGGCAGGTGAGCCAGGGGGCGAACCCCCGCCGGTTGACCATCACGATCGCCTTCTCGCCGGCGCGGCAAACCTCGTCCAGGGCGGCAAGGGTCTCCGGGTGCAGCGGGCCCGAGCGCGGATCGGCGTCGCGCATGTCGAGCAGCCGGACGGGCGGCATCCTGCGGCCGTCGACCCGGCGCGGCAGCTCCAGCCGCGGCAGCGCCAGCCAGGACTCCGGTCGCGGCGTCGCCGTCCCCGCCACCAGCACCGCATCGCGCTCGGAAGCACGGCGCCCGGCCACGGCGCGGGCGTCGTAGCAGGGGTCTCCCTGCTGCTTGTAGGAGGGGTCGTGCTCCTCGTCGATCACGATCAGGCCGAGGTCGCGGACCGGCGCGAAGACGGCGGAGCGCGGGCCGACGCAAACGCTCGCCTCCCCCACGCGCAGGCGCCGCCACTCGTCGGCGCGCTCGCCGTCGGTCAGGCCGGAGTGCAGGACCGCGAAGCGGTCGCCGAGCCGCGCGCTGAAGCGGGACACGGCCTGCGGGGCGAGGCCGATCTCCGGCACCAGCACGATCGCCCCTCTGCCGCGGTCGAGGGCGGCCTCGACGGCGGCCAGGTAGACCTCGGTCTTGCCGGAGCCGGTGACCCCGTGCAGGAGATGGCTCCTCGCCGCCCCCTCGGCGCCGTCGAGGGAGGCGACGACCGCCTCGACCGCCCGCTCCTGCTCCGGGAGGAGGTCGGGGGGGTCCTTGGAGGCCGCCGCGACGCCGGCGTGCTCGACCCGCGGCCGGCTGCGGCGCTTGCGCACGCCCGCCCCGGGCGGCAGCGCCAGCCGCAGGCCGCGCGACGGAGTCGAGCAATACTCGCGCGCGACCCAGAGGCCGAGCCGCACCAGCTCCGGCGGAACGCCCGTCTCCAGCGCCTCGATCGGCTCCGCCAGCCGCTCCGGCGGCAGCTCCGAGGCCTCGGCGAGGTCGACGACGACGCCGAGCACGCGGCGGCGCCCGAACGGCACCCGCAGGACGCTGCCGACCCCGACCTCCGCCATCGTGTCCGGCAGGAGGTAGTCGAAGGGGCCGCGCAGCGCGCGGGCGGTGGTCAGCGGCTCGACCTTGGCGATCGCCATCGCGGCGAAGCTACGGGGAGCGACGGACGCCGCCGGGCTATGCTCACACGCCGTGAGCCTGAACCTCAGCCCCGGCGAGCGGGTGATCTTCCAGGGTCATCCGTCCTGGCGCGCGATCCTCGGCTTCTACCTGAAGGGGATCGTGCTGGCCGCCCTCGCCGGCTTGGTCGCCAAGCTGTTCGGCGCCGGCAGCGGCACCGTCTTCCTGGTCGTGCTGATCGCGATCGGCGTCACTGTCCTGGCCGGCTTCGTCAAGCGGATGGCGACGACCTACACGATCACCAGCCGGCGCCTCAACATCAAGCGCGGGATCGTCTCGCGCGAGATCCAGGAGACGCGGCTGGAGCGCGTGCAAAACGTCAACTACCGCCAGTCCGTCTACCAGCGGATGATGAGAATCGGCGATGTCGACTTCGACACCGCCGCCGGCGACGACTACAACTTCATCTTCGCCGGTGTCGCCGACCCCGGTCGCGTCGTCCACGACGTCGACCAGGCGACCGGAGCGGTCGCCGGGTCGCACGGCCTCGGGGAGCCTCAACCCCCCGCTTAGCTCATGCGGCAGCGGTGGCGCCGGCGGCCGCCGCCCGTAGGGCGTCGGCGTGCTCAGTCCGCTCCCAGGTGAAGTCGTCGTCCTCGCGGCCGAAGTGGCCGTAGGCGGCGGTCTTGCGGAAGATCGGCCGGTGCAGGTCGAGGCGCCGGCGGAAGGCGCCGGGTCGCAGGTCGAACTCCTCCGAGACGAGGCGGGAGATCTCCCGGTCGGCGATCTTGCCGGTGCCGAAGGTGTCGATCATCACCGAGACGGGGCGGGCGACGCCGATCGCGTAGGCCACCTGCACCTCGCACTTCTCGGCAAGCCCCGCGGCGACCACGTTCTTGGCGACGTGCCGGACCGCGTAGGCGGCGGAGCGGTCGACCTTCGACGGGTCCTTGCCGGAGAAGGCGCCGCCCCCGTGGCGGGCGGCGCCGCCGTAGGTGTCGACGATGATCTTGCGGCCGGTGAGGCCCGCGTCGCCGACCGGGCCGCCGATCACGAACTTGCCCGTCGGGTTGACGAGGAAGTCCGAGCGCAGCTCGCCCTCCTCGAAGAGGCCGTCGACCTCTTCGCTGAGCACGGGTAGCACCACGTGCTTCCAGAGGTCGGGCTTGATCGTCTCCTCGGTGCCGACGCTCTCGGCGTGCTGGGTGGAGATCAGCAGCTTCTCGATGCCGACGGGGCGGCCGTCCCCGTAACGGACCGTGACCTGTGTCTTGCCGTCGGGGCCGAGGTAGCCGAGCGTGCCATCCTTACGCACCGCGGCGAGCCGCTCGGCGAGCCGGTGCGCGAGATGGATCGGCATCGGCATCAGCGACTCGGTCTCGTCGGTCGCGTAGCCGAACATCATCCCCTGGTCGCCGGCCCCGTCGGAATCGTGCTCGTCCTGGCTGGAGTCCTCGCGGCTCTCGTAGGCCCTGTCGACCCCCTGGGCGATGTCGGGTGACTGCTTGTCCAGCGCGACCATCACGGCGATGTGATCGCAGTCGTAGCCGTAGTCGCCGCCCTCGTAGCCGATGTCGCGGATCGTCTCGCGAACCAGCTCGGGGACGTCGAGGTGGACGCTGCTGGAGATCTCGCCGGACACCACCGCCATGCCGGTGTTGACCAGCGTCTCGCAGGCGACGCGCCCGTTCGGGTCATCGCGCATCACGGCGTCGAGCACCGCGTCGGAGATCTGGTCGCTCACCTTGTCGGGGTGGCCCTCGGTGACGGACTCCGAAGTGAACAGGTGCTCGCCCTCTGCGAGCTCATGAATGTCGGACATCTGCGGGTTTTTCTCCTTGGCTTACTCGATCTCCAGAAAGAGCCTCGTATGGAGGCTGTCCTCGTCGGCATCGACCATGACACCGAGAGCACTCAGCTTCGCAAGGTCGGCCTGAAAGCCGGAAGCGATCTCCGCCAGGCCCCGCGTAGCGGCAAGCCTCACCAATCCGCTGAGGTCGAAGAAGACTAACGCCGACAGGCTCTCGGGGGAGTCTGCGGTCACCGTCCGGTAGGAGTCGGCGCTCGCCAGGTCGCCCTCGGCGGCGATCTCGCGGCGGTCCCCGCGGCTGCCGGTGGAGACGACGAGACGGTCGCCGGGGCCCTTGTAGGCGTTGTAGAAGCCGGGCGGCACCGCTTCGGCGAGCGCCCGGCGCACCTCTCCCGCGTGGTCTCCGATCGCGAGCAGCGCCAGGGTGTCGGCCGGGAAATCGGCGGCGAGGCCCGGGTCGAAACGGGGCTGCGGCGTGAAGAGGCCGGGGTCGCGGCGGGTGGCGGTGGGGTCGCGGCGCGAGCGCAGCTCGACCCGCAGGCCTTCCTGCTCGGCGACGGCAGCAGCCGCGACGCCCTCGCTCGCGTCGATGTCGACAAGGGCGTCGAGCGCGCCGGACAGGCCCGCGCCTCGGCCGAGCAGCTCCTCCACACCGGCGGCGGAGACGTAGGCGTCGGCGAGGCGCTTCCCGGGAAGCTCGTCCCTCATCTCCTCCGCTTCGGGGTCTTCGTCGAGCGAGGGAATCCTCCCGCGAGCGGCGTCGATCGCGTCGCGCACGGCGGCACGGGACCCGAGCGCGAGGAAACCGTCCAGGAGCGCGCTCCAGTTGCCGTCCGCACGCTTCAGCAGGACGGCCCCACCGTGGCGCTGGCTGCCCCGCGCCTTGCCGGAGATCCTCCCGGCCAGCACCTCCGCGTCGCGCTCACCGCCCACGTCGACCAGCAGCAGGCGCTGCCGCTCGCCGCCGGCGTGGGGCAGCGCGACCGCCGCCACCTCGTCGCCCATCCAGCGGTAGACATCGCCGCCGAGGTCCAGCTCCCGGCCCGGCCCCAGCTCGCGGAACAGGCCCTGGGCGATCGCAGGGAAGTTCGGCAGCCGCTCGGCGAGCTCGCGGGCCTGCTCGAACTGGGCGGCCTCACGGGAGAGCCCGGCGTGCGCGTAGGCGAGGACGTCGGCTGGAACGAGGGCGATCGCGTCGTCACGCTGCGGGCACTCGCCCCCCGGCAGGCCACAGGGCATGGCCGGCGCAACCGACTTCAGCGCCAGGTAGGCGACGAGCACAACGGCAACCGCCGCGCTGCGCCTGCGGAAGGTGAGCGAGCGGCCCAGCCAGAAACGGCGCAGGCGGCGCCCGGCGCCGCGCGGGCTTCCCGGGGCCCGCCGGGAGACGCGCGCGACGAGGAAGCGCAGATCCTCCGCCAGCTCGCGCAGCCTTCTCACTTGCTTCTCCTCTTGGGCACGAAATCGATCACCAGCGGCACCCCTTGCAGGTCGTGCTCCTCGCGCAGCCGGTTCTCCAGGTAAAAGGCCCACGCGCGAGAGATCAGGCGGCGGTCGTTTATCTGAATCGCAATTCGCGGCGGGCGCTCGCCGACCTGCGCCGCGTAGTAGAGGCGCAGCCGCTTGCCGCGCCGTGCGGGCGGCGATGACGCGGCGACCACGTCGGCGACGAAGCGGTTCAGCTCGGGGGTCGGGATCCGCTCAGCCGCCCGGTCCGCCAGCCCGATCGCCTTCGGCAGCAGCGTCGCGACGTTGCGGCCGCGCAGCGCCGAGCAGGTGACGACTTCCGGGCGCAACCGCAGCTTGCGGACGACCCGGGCGCGGGCGTCGTCGATGTCGGTCGCCGTCACGTCCCACTTGTTGAGCGCCAGCAGCGTCGCGCAGCCGGCCCGCATCGCCAGCTCGGCGGCGCGCAGATCCTCGGCGGTGACGCCTTCGGTCGCGTCGCAGACGACCAGCGCCACGTCGGCGCGCTCCACGGCACGCTCGGAGCGAAGCTGCGCGTAGTGATCGACGGTGCCGGCGACCTTGCTCCGTCGTCGCAGCCCGGCGGTGTCGACCAGGATCGCAAGGCGGCCTTCCACCTCGAGCTCGGTGTCGATCGCGTCCCGGGTCGTGCCGGCGCGCTCGGAGACGATCACGCGCTCGGCGCCGAGCATCGCGTTGACCAGCGAGGATTTGCCGACGTTGGGCCGCCCGACGACGGCGATGCGTACCGCCTCCCCCGCCTCCTCCCGCGCCGGCCGGTCGCCAAGCAGCGCGACGATGCGATCGAGCAGGTCACCGGTGCCCAGGCCGTGCGTGGCCGAGACCGGCAACGGCTCCCCCAGCCCAAGCCCGTGCAGCTCCGAGGCCAGCGGCTCGTCCACCGGCCTGTCGACCTTGTTGGCGACCACCAGGACCGGGTTGCTCGCGCCGCGCAGCGTCGCGGCGAGCTCGGCGTCGCCGGCCCGCAGCCCCGCGCGGGCGTCCGCAACCAGCAGCACTACGTCGGCCTCCTCCATCGCAAGCCGCGCCTGGCGCTGCACGTCGCGGGCCAGCTCCGCCTGGTCGTCGAGGTCGATGCCGCCGGTGTCGACCAGGTCGAACCGGACCCCGTTCCACTCGCAGCGCAGTCGCTTCCTGTCGCGGGTGACGCCGGGCTCGGCGTCGGTGACAGCCTCCCGCCCGCCGGCCAGTCGGTTGACCAGGGCGCTCTTGCCCACGTTGGGAAAACCGACGACGGCGACCGCCGGGACGCGGCTCATGCAAGCCCCCTCTGCCGGGCCAGATCGACCACCCGAGCGATGACTTCGTCGAGCGAGAGGCCGGTGGTGTCCAGCTCCACGGCGTCCTCCGCGGCCCGCAGGGCCCCGTGCTCGCGGGCGGTGTCGCGGCCGTCCCGCTGCCGCTGCGCGGCGAGGACCGCTGCCTCGTCCTCGCCGGTCTGGGCCGCGCGGCGCCGGGCTCGCTCTTCGTCGGTGGCGGTGAGGAAAACCTTGAGCGGCGAGCCGGGGCTGACCACGGTGCCGATGTCACGGCCTTCGGCGACGTAGCGGCCGGTGGAGATCAGAGCCCGCTGGCCGGCGACCATGGCCTCGCGCACCCGCGGATGAGCCGAGGCGCGCGACGCGGCCTCGGTGACCTCGGCGCTGCGGATCGCGCCGCTCACGTCGCGGCCGTCCAGCAGGACGGCCTCTCCCTCGAAGCCGATCTCCAGCTCGCGGGCCAGGCCTCCGGCCTGGTCGTCGTCGTCGAGGTCGGCGCCGCGCTCGAGCCCGGCCAGCGCCACACAGCGGTACATCGCCCCGGAGTCGAGGTAGGTGAGGCCGAGCGCCGCCGCCACCCCGCGTGCGACCGAGGACTTGCCGGCCCCCGCCGGCCCGTCGATCGCGATCACCACTTACGCCTCCTTTCGCAGCGAGGCGAGGTCGGCCTCGAAGCCCGGGTAGCTGACCGCGGCGGCTTCCATGCCCTCTACCTCGACGCCCTGCTCCGAGGCCGCCCCGGCGACCGCCGCCAGCATCGCCACCCGGTGGTCGCCGGCGGCGGACACCGAGCCGCCGCGCAGACCGCCCCCCTCGATCTCCATGCCGTCCCCGGTCGGCTCCACCCGCCCCCCAAGGGCCCTCAGCGCCGCGGCAACGGTCGCGATCCGATCGGACTCCTTGCGGCGCAGCTCGGCGGCATCGCGAATCCGAGTGGTGCCCTCGGCGAAGCAGGCGGCGAGGGCGATCAGCGGCAGCTCGTCGATCGCCAGCGGCACCTCGGCGCCGGAGACCTCGGTCGCCACCAGCTCACAGGAGCGGGCACGCAGGCGGCCGACCGGCTCGCCCCCGCGCGCATCCTCCTCGTCGACCTCGATCGCCGCGCCCATCCTGCCGAGCGCCGCCAGCAGCCCGGTGCGGGTCGGGTTCAGACCGACCCCCTCGAGCAACACGTCGCTGCCCGGCGCGAGCAGCGCCGCGACGAGGAAGAAGGCGGCCGAGGAGAAGTCCCCGGGGACGACGATCGCGCCCGGCTCGAGCCGCTCGGCGGCGCGTACGGATACGGCGCCGTCCGCTCGCTCGACCTCCGCCCCTGCTGCGGCCAACATCCGCTCGGTGTGGTCGCGGGAAGGCAGCGGCTCCACCACCCTCGTCTCGCCCTCGGCCAGCAGGCCGGCGAGCAGCAGGCAGGACTTCACCTGGGCGCTCGCCACCGGCAGCTCGTACTCGATCCCGTGCAGCGGCGCCCCCTCGATCTCCAGCGGCGGCAGCCGGTCCTCGCGGCAGCGCACCCGGGCCCCCATCAGACGCAGCGGATCCGCCACGCGGTCGACCGGGCGACGGCGGATCGAGTCGTCGCCGTCGATCCGCCAGGAGCCCGTCTCCTGCCCGGCCAGCCAGCCCGGCAGCAGGCGCAGCAGAGTGCCGGCGTTGCCGACGTCGACGCGGGCCTCGGCGGCGCCGCGCAGGCCGGCGCCGCTAACCGAGATGCGCGCCCCCGAGCCTGCGGCGCCGATTCCCTCGACAGCGGCTCCCAACCGCCGCACGGCGTCCAGCGTCGAGCGCGTGTCGGCTGAATCCAGGTAGCCGGCGATCTCGGTCACGCCGTCGGCCATCGCGGCGATCAGAGCCGCCCGGTGGGAGATCGACTTGTCCGGCGGCAGCCGCAGCGCCCCCCGCAGCGGCCCCGGCCCGAAGCGGACGCTCACGACCGCCCGGAGTCGCCGTCGCCCAGCTCGGCGACCGTGTGGCCCAGCTCGCGGACCAGCTCGACGGCGCGTCGCGCCTGCTCGGGGCCCGAGACCCAGAGCGAGACCGCGCCGGAGGTCATGTCCTGAGCCGGGTAGAGGGCCATGTCCTCGATGTTGACGCCGGCCTCGCCAAGGGCCAGGGCCAGCTCGGCGACGGCGCCGGGGCGGTTCGGGACCACGACGCGCAGCTCGCGCAGCGGCCCCCCCGCCAGTTCCGCCTCGAGCAGGCGGCGGCGGTCCTCCGCGGCCGCCCCGTGCCAGGCGGACAACGCCTCGCGGTCACCGGCGCGGATCAGCGCCGAGGCGTCGCGCAGCCGTGCGACGACCGAGTCGATCGCCGCCGCGATCGACTCGCTGTTGGTGGCGAAGATGTCGTTCCAGATCGCCGGGTTCGCGCCGGCGACGCGAGTCGTGTCGCGGAAACTCGGGCCGACCTCGGGCATCCGCTCCGAGTCACGGGTCAGCTCGGCCGCCGCCTCGCCGACCAGTGCGTTGGCGACCACGTGCGGCAGGTGGCTGACGGTGGCCATCATCCGGTCGTGGGTCTCGGCGTCGATCGCCTGCGGGCGCGCGCCGATGCCCGCCAGCAGCCGATGCAGCCGGTCGTAGAGCACCCCGCCGGAGCGCTCGGTCGGGGTCAGGTACCAGCGCGCGCCCTCGAACAGGCCCTCGCGCGCGTTCTCCACCCCGGAGGTCTCCGCGCCCGCCAGCGGGTGGCCGCCGATGAAGCGCTCGTCGCCGCCGAGCCCGGCGACGATCTGGCGCTTGGTCGAGCCGACGTCGGTGACCACGCAGTCCGCGCCGCAGGCCTCGAGCGCAGCGCCCGCCAGTTCGGGCAGGGCCGTGACCGGCGCCGCGCAGAAGACCGCCTCGGCACCTTCGCAGGCTTCTCCCACAGTGCCGGCGCCGCGGTCCAGGGCTCCCGATTCGATGCCGCGGCGCAGCGTCTCCGGATCGGGGTCGAAGCCGGCCACCTCGGCGTCGAGACGGCGCCTGGCCGCCAGCCCGACCGAGCCGCCGATCAGGCCGACGCCGAGTACCGCGACCCTCATCCGGCGCGCCGCGCCCGAGCCGCCTCGGCGAACCGGTCGAGGAGGAGGACGGTCCGCTCCCAGTCGATGCAGGCGTCGGTAATCGACTGGCCGTAGATCAGATCCTCGCCGCCGAGGTCCTGCCGGCCCTCCACCAGGAAGGACTCGAGCATCACACCGGTGATCGCCCGGTTGCCCGCCGCGACCTGGCCGGCGATCTCGGTCGCCGCCTCTACCTGGCGGCCGGGGTCCTTGCCGCTGTTGTCGTGGGAGGCGTCGATCACCAGGCGCTCCGGCAACCCTGCGGCTCGCAGCCTCTCCAGCGCAGCCTCGACCCCGGCGGCGTCGCAGTTCGGCGCCCCCCGCCCGCCGCGCAGGATCACGTGGCCGTCGGGATTGCCGGTGGTGTGAAGGATCGCCGGCGTGCCGCTGTCGTCTATCCCGGCGAAAGCGTGCGGAGCCGCGGCGGCCCGGACCGCGTCAACCGCGACCTGAACGTCTCCGTCGGTGCGGTTCTTGAAGCCGATCGGCATCGAGAGGCCGGAGCCGAGCTGGCGGTGGATCTGGCTCTCCGTCGTGCGCGCTCCTATCGCCCCCCAGGCGACCGCGTCGGCGATGTACTGCGGCGTGATCGGATCGAGGAACTCGCAGCCGACCGGGAGGCCGAGGTCGAGCACTTCCAGCAGCAGCTCGCGGGCGAGCCGCAGGCCCGCGTTGACGTCGCCGGAGGCGTCGAGGTGCGGGTCGTTGATCAGCCCCTTCCAGCCGGTCGTCGTGCGCGGCTTCTCGAAGTAGACGCGCATCGCGATCAGCAGGTCGTCGCCGTGCTCGCGAGCCGCCGCCGCGAGCCGCCCCGCGTAGTCGCGCGCGGCCTCCACGTCGTGGACGCTGCACGGGCCCACGACGATCAGCAGCCGGTCGTCGCCGCCGCCGAGAACAGCCGCCACCTCCGCGCGGCCTCGCACGACCGCCGCGGCCCGCTGCTCGCCGAGCGGCAGCTCGCGAAGCAGCTCGGCCGGAGGCGCAAGCGGCACGACACGATCGATCCGCCTGTCGCGGACCGGGTCCCTCGTCACGCCTTCTGTCGCGCCGAACATCATCTGCGGCAAGCCCTTTCTCGAAACTCCGCAAAACCATACTTTCTGAAGGCTCGCTGCTTAGAACCCCGCGAGGGCGCTTGCAGATGCGGTACCGGGAGGAGCCGCTCCGCTACTCGGCGGAGGCGAGCACGGTCCGCGCCCAGTCGGGCTGCGCCACGGCCCGGTAGAAGTGCTGCACCGCGCCGCGCACGGGCCGCGTGCGAACCAGCTCCAGGGCACCGCAGCGGTCGAGGATCTTGACGTGGTAGGCGACCGTGCCGAGCGGCATCGACAGGGCCTCGGCAAGCTCCACCGGGCTCGCCTCCGCCTTGCCGTCCAGCGTCCGCAGGATCCGCCTTCGCAGCGGATGGTTGAGCGCCGTAAGCGTGTCGTTGGTACCGATCGAAGCCATCTGAGCAGGCGAGAAATATAGAGCAGCAGAAATGTTTTGTCTGTAGAGCTTCTGTATGCGGGTGCGGAAGATGCCCGCCGTGCAACCGCGGGACCGCTTCGCTGCCAACCTGCGCCGGGCCCGCGCCGCGCGAGGCATCTCCCAGGAGGAGCTGGGCTTTCGCTGCGACCTGCACCGGACGGAGATCTCCCTGCTGGAGCGCGGCGGCCGCGAGCCGCGCCTCGGGACGATCGTGAAGCTGGCAGGTGCCCTCGACACCCCGGTCGCCGGACTCTGCGAGGGCATTGCCTGGCTGCCCGGAGCCGGACGCTTCCGGATCGAGCGCGCCTAGCCGAGCAGCTCGTCCAGCGCGACGAGGAAGCGCTCGTTCTCGGCCCGCGTCCCGTAGCTGACCCGGATGTGGCCCGGCCCGCCGAGCGACTCTCCGGGCCGCACCAGCACCTTGCGCTCGGCGAGGCCGGTCACGACTTCGGCCTCGTCGGCGTCTCCGAGCGCGGCCCAGGAGAAGTTCGCCTGGCTCTCCGCCGTCTTCAGGCCCAGCTCGCGCAGGCCCTCCTCGACGAAGAGGCGCTCGACGATCGTCTGCTCCACCCGCCGCTCGACGTCGTCGGCGTGGAGCACCGCTTCCGCGGCGGCCGCCTGGGCAATCGAGTTGACGCTGAACGGCTGGCGAACGGCGTCGACCGCGGCGCGGAACCCGGCCGAGCCGAGCGCGTAGCCGACGCGCAGGCCGGCCAACCCGTGGCACTTGCTGAACGTTCGCAGCAGGACGAGGTTGGGGAACTCGCCGAGCAGGTCGACGGTCGCGTCGGGGTCGTCGTCGACCTGGAACTCGACGTAGGCCTCGTCGAGGATCACGGTGACGTGGGCAGGCAGCGCCGCGCACAGCTCGGCGATCCGCGCCGCCGGCAGGTGCGTCCCGGTCGGATTGTTCGGGTTGCAGACGATCAGCAGCTGGGTTGCCGCGGTGACCTCGGCGCGCATCGCCTCGAGGTCGTGGACGTCGCCCTCGGCGAGCGGCACGCGGACCTCTCTGGCGCCGGAGATCGCCGCCAGGTAGGGGTACATCGAGAACGACGGCCAGGCGTAGACAATCTCCGCGCCGGGCTCGCAGAGCGCCTCGGCGGCGGCGAGCAGCAGCTCGCAGGAGCCGTTGCCGATCGCCACCCGCCCCGGCTCGGTCTCGTGGCGCTCGGCGATGCGGCGGCGCAGCAGCGTCGCGCCGGGGTCGGGGTAGCGGTTGGTCGACTCGGCCGCGCGGCGGATCGCCTCGACCACGTCGGAGTGCGGGGGAAACGGCGACTCGTTGGATGCGAGCTGGGCGACGTCGCCGCCGGCGACCTGCTCGGGCGTGTGCCCGGCGGGCACGCCGGCGCGGTAGCCCGGCATGCGGGCGAGCTTCTCGGCGAAGGTGACGGTCACCACGCCATTGTTGCCCAAGCCCTACTGGGCTGCATGCAAGTCCGAGCGCAGCCCCTGCGTCGCGCCCAGGTATGCGTGGGCGGGCGTGTGGCCGGTGGCCGCGTAGTAGTGGACCATCACCCGAATCACCCGCGGCATCGCGCCCGGGACGTCGATCTCCCGCGCGCAGATCAGCGGCACGGCGTCGAGCCCCACGTTGCGCGCCGCCGCCGCCGGGAACTCCGCGTTCAGATCGTCGGTGGAGGTGAACAGGCAGCTGACCAGCGCCGCCGGGTCGAGGCCGTTGCGGTCGAGCAACTCGCGCATCAGCGCCTCCGCCGCGGCGAGGACCGCCTCGCGCTCGTTGGCCTCCACCTGGACGGCGCCGCGCACCGCGAAGAGTCTCTCCTCAGCCATCGCCGCCGGCATCTTCCCAGAGGCTCGCGATCTCTTCGCCGTCGAGGCGCCGCGCCTCCCCCTCACCGAGACCGCTCAGCTCGATCGACCCGAAGCGGACCCGCCGCAGCGCCGTCACCTCGTTTCCGACCGCCTCCACCATCCGTCGCACCTGGCGATTTCGCCCTTCGCGCAGGACGATCTCGATCTCCCGCTCGCCCAACAGCCGCGCCGTCGCCGGAGCGGTCGGACCGTCCTCCAGCTCGACGCCGCGCTCGAGGCGGCGCAAATCGCGCTCCGAGGGCGGGCGGCGTAGCTGCGCCCGGTATGCCTTCGCGACCCCGTAGCGGGGGTGGGTGAGACGATTGGCCAGCTCGCCGTCGTTGGTCAGCAGGAGGAGACCGGTCGAGTCGGCGTCGAGCCTGCCGACCGGGTAGAGGCGGGCCACCGAGTCGACCAGCTCCACGACCGCCGGCCGCCGGCCGGGCTCGCGCGCCGTGGAGACGACGCCGGCCGGCTTGTTGACCGCCCACACCTCGCGCGCCTCCGCAGCCACCGGTTCCCCGTCGACCCGCACGTCGTCGACCTCGGAGACATCACGGGCGGGGTCCTCGACGACCTCGCCGCCCACCGTCACCCTGCCCGCCGCAACGATCCGCTCGGCGGCGCGGCGCGAGGCAACGCCCGCATGCGCGAGGAACTTGGCGAGTCTCACCGACTACTCGGCGCGCTGCTCGCCGGCCTTCAAGAGGCGCTCGCGGAGGTCGCGCTCGTCCTCGGGGGTGGGGTCGAAGCGGGAGGGATCGGGGAGCTGGTCGAGCCCGGAAAGGCCGAAGAGCTTCTCGAAAAGAGCGGTGGTGCGGAAGATGACCGCGCCGAACTGGGAGCGGCCCGACTCCTCGATCAGGCCCCGCTCGGCCAGCGTCTGGACGGCCGACTCCGAGGAGACGCCGCGGATGCGCGCCACCTCCGGCCGCGAGACCGGCTGCAGGTAGGCGACGATCGCCAGCGTCTCCGCCTGGGCCTGGGTGAGCGGCGGGGTGCGCGGCTTGGCCAGCAGGCGGCGGGCAGCGGCTTCGGCGGCCGGGTCGCCGGCCAGAGAGAAACCGCCGCCGGCCTCGCGCAGGACAACCCCCCGCTTGCCCTCCCCCAGGTCCTCACGCAGCAGCTCGATCGCTTCGGAGACCTGTCCTTCGGTGACCTCCGCGGCCTCGGCCAGCTCCGCGACGGTCACCGGCTCGGCGGAGAGGAAGAGCAGCGCCTCGACGGTGCGAGCCAGGTCGCTCATGGCTTCGCCTCCGTGCTGCGCACCTCGATCGGGCCGAGCGGCTTCTGCTGGCGCCAGGTCACCTCGCCCTTCCGGTACAGCTCGAGCAGCGCGAAGATGGTCACCGCCTGGGTGAGGCGGTCCTCGCCACCGAAGCGCTCGTCGAAGTCGAAGGCGGGACTGCCGGCAAGCGCCTCGCGCAGCGCCCGCAGGCGTCGCTCCAGCGAGACGGTCGGGCGGATGTGGCGCGTATCGACGTCAGGAGGCACCGCGAGCAGGTCGCCGAGCGCGGCGCCGAGCCGCTCCGGGTCGTAGGCGGCGGGTGCCGCCTCGATCGCGACCCGGCGCAGCTCCGGCGGCAGCGGCGCGACGCGGTAGAGAAAGCCGCGCATCGCCTCGAAGCGCTCTGAGAGCAACCCGCCCGCCTCGCGGTAGCGACGGTACTCGAGCATCCGCGCCAGCAGCTCCTCGACCGCCTCCTCGGGGCCCAGCTCTTCCATCTCCTCGTCGGCGCCGGGCAGCAGCAGCCGCGACTTCAGCTCCAGCAGAGAGGCGATCAGGACCAGGAACTCGGTCGCCACGTCCAGCTCCAGCTCGCCGGCCTGCTCGAGGTGGTCGAGATAGGCGACGACGACCTCGCCCAGCTCTACGTCGAGCAGGCTCACCTCCTCGCGAAGCACCACCGCCAGCAGCAGGTCGAACGGCCCGGCGAAGACATCGAGGTCGAGGTCGAGCTGGGCGACTGTCACACGCGCAACTTAGCGCCGAGCACCGATGCCCATGCGGTCGCGCACCTCGGCAACCGTTTCCGAGGCGATCTCCCGCGCCTTTTCGGCGCCGGGCGAGAGCGCCCGCTCCAGCTTCGCCTCGTCCGGCCGCAGCTCCGCGTAGCGCTCGCGTACCGGGGCCAGCAGTTCGACCACCCGCTCGGCGACCCCCTGCTTGAAGTCGCCGTAGCCGGCACCGGCGAACTCGCGCTCGACCTCGGCCGGGTCGACTCCGCCCGCCGCAGCGGCGATCTCGATCAGATTGGAGACGCCGGGCTTGTCGGGGGAGCGGACGACGTCGCGGCCGGAGTCCGTGACGGCGCTGCCGAGCTTCTTGCGGATCGCGTCCGGCTCGTCGAGGACGTAGACCGTTCCCGCCTCCCCGCCGCCGGTCGTGGACATCTTCCGCTCCGGCTCCTGCAGGTCCATGATCCGAGCGCCGACCCCGGGGATGCGGTGATCGGGCTCGACCAGCGTCTCCCCGAAGCGCTCGTTGAAGCGGCGTGCGATCTCCCTCATCAGCTCGACGTGCTGGCGCTGGTCCTCGCCGACCGGCACCTCCTCTGCGCGGTAGGCGAGCACATCGGCTGCCTGCAGCACCGGATAGAAGAAGAGCGCGGCGGAGACCAGCTCCCGCTGCTGGGCGGACTTGTCCTTGAACTGGTGCATCCGATTCAGGTCGCCGTGGGCGGTGACCGCGGAGAGCAGCCAGGTCAGCTCGACGTGCTCGCGAACGTCGGACTGGCGGAAGAGGATGCAGCGCTCGGGGTCGATGCCGGCGGCGAGCAGGATCGCGGTCGTGTCGTGCAGGCGCTCGCGCAGATCGACCGGGTCGTAGGCCACCGAGATCGCGTGCAGGTCGACGATGCAGTAGATCGCCGGGTCCCCCCGCCCCTGGCCTTCCACGTACTGGCGAACGGCCCCGATGTAGTTGCCGAGGTGCTTGCGGCCGGTCGGCTGGATGCCGGAGAAGATGCGCACGGCGGGCAGACTATTCGCCGGACGGCGCTCGGGCGCGCCCTCAGACCAACTCGGCGGCGCCTGCCAGCCCCGCCGGCTCCTCCTCGCCGGGATGGCCGCAGTCGCCCGCCGGGACCGCTCGAGGCGGCGGCTGCTCGGTGTGCCGCTCCGGGTTGCGGATCCCGACCGCCGCCAGAAGGCCGCCGAGGATCATCAGGCCGCCGGCGATCCCCATCCCCAGGTGGAAGCCGGCCTCCGAGGCTTCCGTGATCGCCTCCGCGACCGGCGCGCGGCGGGCGCCGGCGGTGCTCGGCGCGCCGAGCGGCTTCTCCTTCGCCTCGGCGACCGCGGCTCGGCCGGGCCCGTCGAGCGGCACGCCCCGCACTTCCTGGTCGAGAGTCGCCGTGAACTGCGCTGAGACCACCGCGCCGATGACGGCGATCGCGAGCAGGCCGGCGACCCGTGCCATCGCGTTGCTGACCCCCGAGGCGATGCCGGTGTGGCGGGCATCGACCGAGTCGAGCACCGTCGCGGTCAGCGGTGCGACCGTCGCCGACAGGCCGAGGGCGAAGGTCAGGACCGCCGGGAACACCGACGTCAGGTACGGAGCGTCTGCGTCGACGCGGAGCAGCAGCAGCATCCCCACGCCCGCCACCATCGGTCCGATCGCCATCGGCAGGCGCGGCCCGGTGCCGGAGGCGAGCTTGCCGAACATCGGCGAGAGGACGAACAGCATCACCGAGATCGGCGTCGTCGCCAGGCCCGCCTCCACCGCGCTGTAGCCGGCGGTCTGCTGGAGGAAGATCGTGATGAAGAAGATGCCTCCGTAGAGGCCGCCGTAGACGAGCACCGTCTCCGCGTTGGTCACCGCGAAGTTGCGGATCCGGAACAGCGAGAGGTCGAGCATCGCGTGGCGGTAGCGCCACTCCCAGAGCACGAACAGCGCCAGGCAGGCGAGACCGGCGAGCAGGGGAACCGCGACCACCGGATCGCCCCAGCCGAAGCGCGGCTGTTCGATCAGCGCGAAGACCGGCCCGCCGAAGCCGACCGCGGAGAGCACGATACCCGGCAGGTCGAATACCCGGTCGGCGTCCGGGTCGCGACTCTCGGCCACCGCGTACAGCGTCAGGGCGATCGTCGCGACGATCAACGGCACGTTGATCCAGAAGATCCAGCGCCAGGACAGCTCATCGACGAGAAAGCCTCCCCCGGCGGGCCCGACCACGGTGGCGATCCCGCTCCACGCCGTCCAGGCGCCGACCGCCTTGCCGCGCGCGGCGCCCTCGAACGTGGCGGCGAGGATCGCCAGCGAGCCCGGCACCAGCAGCGCCCCCGCGAACCCCTGCAGCGCCCGGGCGCCGATCAGGAACTCGCTGGTCGGCGCGATCGCGCAGAGCGCCGATGTGACGCCGAAGCCGACCAGGCCGGCAATGAACATCGCCTTCCGCCCGAAGCGGTCGCCCAGAGAGCCGCCGACCAGCAGCAGCGAGACCAGCGCCAGCAGGAACGCCTCCACCACCCACTGCTGGTCGGCGAGGCCGGCGTCGAGGTCGCGCGAGAGCGCCGGCAGCGCCACGTTGACCACGGTCGCGTCGAGGAAGACGATCGTCGAGCCGAGGATCGTCGCGACCAGGGTCAGGCGCTGCTGCCGGGTCACCGTGGATGAGTGTAGGCGCGCGCGGGGCACCGCAATAACGCGTTCGCGGGCTCCTCCGGTAGGGAGCGGCCGTGTGGCGCCTGGAACAATCCGGGTAGGTGAACTGCTGATGGCGAGAGCGATCTGGAGCGGCACGATCAGCTTCGGGCTCCTGAACGTGCCCGTGAAGCTCTACAGCGCCGTCTCGCGGCGGCGCATCTCCCTGCGCGAGGTGCGCGAGTCCGACGGCTCCCGCATCCGCCACAAGCGCGTCGCCGAGTCCGACGGCGAGGAGGTCCCCTACGAGGAGATCGTCAAGGCCTTCGAGGTCGGGGCCGACCGCTACGTGCCGCTCAGTAAGGAAGAGCTGAGCGGCCTGGACCCGGAGAAGACCCGCTCGATCGACATCCAGGACTTCGTCGAGCTGGCCGAGGTCGACCCCGTCTACTTCGAGACCCCGTACTACCTCGGCCCGGCGGACGGCGCCGAGAAGGCCTACGCGCTGCTCGCCCGGGCGATGGACTCCGCCGGCAAGGCGGCGATCGCCCGCTTCGTCTTCCGCAACCGCGAGCACCTGGCGGCGATCCGCTCGGTCGACGGGGTGCTGACGATGACCACGATGCGCTTCGCCGACGAGGTGGTGCCCCCGTCGGAGCTGGACGACGCGCTGCCGGAGAAGAGCCCGAAGGTCGCCAAGCGCGAGGTGGAGATGGCCGAGCAGCTGATCGAGTCGCTCTCCACCGGGTTCGACCCGACCGCCTACCGCGACGAGTACCGCGAGAGCCTGATGAGCCTGATCGAGCGCAAGGCCGCCGGCGAGGAGGTCGTCACCGCGCCGGGCGAGGCGCCGGAGCCGACCAAGGCCCCCGACCTGATGGCGGCGCTGGAGGAGTCGATCGCCGCGACGAAGGACGGCAAGAAGGAGAAGGCGAAGGGCAAGGGCGATCGCAAGCAGGCCGCGAAGGGCAAGAAGGCCGCGCCGAAGAAGCGCTCCTCCTCGGCCTCACGCGCCAAGTCCCGTTCCTAGCCGGTGACATCCGAGCGCCAGGTCGATGTCGACGGCCGCGAGCTGACGCTCACCAACCTCGACAAGGTTCTCTACCCGGAGGCGAGCTTCACCAAGGGCCAGGTGGTCGACTACTACGCGAAGGTGGCCCCGGTCATCGTTCCCCACCTGGCCGGGCGGGCGCTGACCCTGCGCCGCTTCCCGGAGGGAGTCGACGACACCGCGGCCGCCTTCTTCGAGAAGCGCTGCCCCAAGCACCGGCCCGAGTGGGTCCACACCGCAAACGTGCAGGCCGGGCCGCGGGCAGGCGGCATCGACTTCTGCGTCTGCGACGACCGCCCGACCCTGGTCTGGATGGCGCAGCTCGCCGCGCTGGAGCTGCATCCCTCGCTGTCGCGGGCGGAGAGGATGGAGCGGCCGACCGTGCTCGCCTTCGACCTCGACCCGGGCCCGCCCGCGGACATCCTCGACTGCTCCCACGTGGCGCTGCGGCTGCGCGACCTGCTCGGCCACTTCGGCGTCGAGTGCTTCGCCAAGACCTCCGGCTCGAAGGGCATGCAGGTCTACGTGCCGCTCAACACGCCGGTCGCCTACGACGACACGCGCCCGTTCGCCCAGGCGCTCGCCCAACTACTGGCCAAGCAAACACCCGATGAGGTGATCGCGAAGATGGGCAAGAAGACCGCCCGCAGGGGCAAGGTCTTCATCGACTGGTACCAGAACAACGAGCGCAAGACGACGATCGCGGTCTACTCGCTGCGCGCCCGCGAGCGGCCGACGGTCTCCACCCCTGTGAGCTGGGAGGAGGTGGAGCGGGCCGCGGAGCGCGACGACGCGGCGGCGCTCGTCTTCGAGGCGGGCGACGTGCTGAAGCGCCTCGACCGCAACGGCGACCTGTTCGCGCCGGTGCTGGAGATGGAGCAGCGGCTGCCCGAGCTCGAGGGTGACGCCGGGGACGACTGATGCCGCCGCGCGGCGGTAGGTTGCGGGCGACCCCATGAGCCTCCAGCCCGGGACGACATTCGCCGGCCACAGGATCGAGGCAGTCGCCGGCCGCGGCGGGATGGGAGTCGTCTACCGGGCGACCCACCTGGCACTCGACATCGTCGTCGCGTTGAAGGTGATCGCCCCGGAGCTGGCGGCCGACGAGGACTTCCGCGCCCGCTTCCAGCGCGAGTCGCGGCTGGCCGCCTCACTCGACCACCCGAACCTGGTCCCGGTCCGCCACGCCGGCGAGGAAGACGGGCTGCTCTACGTGACGATGCGCTTCGTCGAGGGCACCGACCTGCGGCGGATGATCGCCGAGTGGGGGCCGCTCGACCCGGGGCTGGCCGGCGAGCTGGCCGGCCAGATAGCCGGCGGGCTCGGCGCTGCCCACGAGGCGGGGCTCGTCCACCGCGACGTGAAGCCGGCCAACATCCTGGTCGAGGAGCGCAACGGGGGGTTCCAGGCCTACCTGACCGACTTCGGCCTCACCCGGCGGACCACCGGCTCCGACGCGCTGACCCGGACCGGTCGCTGGATGGGCACGATCGACTACGTCGCCCCGGAGCAGATCCAGGGCGGCGAGGTCGATGGCCGCGCCGACGTCTACTCGCTCGGCTGCGTCCTCTTCCAGGCGCTGACCGGCGAGGTCCCCTTCCCGCGCGACACCGAGGTGGCGAAGATGTACGCGCACCTGCACGAGGAGGCGCCCTCGGTGCGGGAGCTGCGCCCGGAGCTGCCGGTGGCGATCGACCCGGTGCTCCGCCACGCGACCGCGATCGACCCGGCCGGCCGCTACTCGGCGGCGCCGCAGCTGGGCCGCGACGCGCGCGAGGTGCTCGGGATGCCGCGCGAGGGCGCGACCGCGGCACCCGCTGCCGTGGCGCCGCTGCCGCCGACCATCGAGGCCGCCGGCCCCGCGCCGGGCGGGCCGGTGGACCCGACCACACCGGGTGGACCGTCCGATGGCGACGGCGGGGAAGAGCCGGGGGCGACCCGCCCGGACATGACCCAGGCGCTGCCGCCGGAGGCCAAGCGGTGGCGCAGCCTCGTCGGCGCGGCGCTCGCCGCGACCGGCGCGGTCGTCGCCGTACTGGTCGGGGTAGCGGTGTTCGGCGGGGGCGGCGACGGGGACGGCGGCAGCGCGACCGCGGGCGGAGGCGGCTCGCAGTCGGGCGCAGCGCGCGAACTGGCCGCCTTCCGCGCCGATGCCGACGCGATCTGCACCGGCATCGAGCGACAAGTGGAAGAGGCGTCCGCCGCGGGCGAGCCGCAGACGGAGTTCCTCACCACCCGGGCCGAGATCGTCAAGGACGGCGTCGCCCGGCTGCGACGGATGGACGTTCCGCCCGGGCAGGCAGAGAGTTTCCGCGCCTACGCCGTCGCCCGCGAGGCGTTCGCCGATCGGCTACTGGAGCTGAGAGACGCCCTGGAGAGCGGCGACACGGCCGCGCAGGCCCGTGCCCAGGAGCGGATAGAGAGGACGGTCGAGCGCAAGATGCGGCTGGGCGAGCAGCTGGGGATGGCGGCCTGCGCCGACGTGCTCCCATCGCGGGACCGGCGCCAGGTGGTCGCACTGTCCCGCAACTGGATCCTCGGCCGCGACACGCAGCGCATCTGCGCCGGCGGCGTCACCCGAACCTTCCTCGACGAGCGCTTCGGCGGCAGCACGGAGCGTTGCGTCGCAGAGCAGGAGGCGAGCCCGCTCGCCGCCGAGGCCACCCTCGACGACCTCTTCGGGGTCGAGAACGTCCATGCCACCGCGGTCTTCTCCACCGACACCGGCGAGGTCCTCGTCGACACCGACTTCGAGGACGGCACCTGGAAGGTCGACGGGTCCAGAGTCAGGGGGTGACCGGGGTCAGTCGAGTGCTTGGCGCACCACCGGCCGGCGAGTCGCTTTCACCTCGTCGAGGCGGCGGACCGGGGTCGTGTAGGGCGCCTGCCGGGCGACCTCCGGGTCCTCGGCGGCTTCGGTGAGGATCCGCTCGACCGCGTCGGCGAAGGCGTCGAGGCTCTCCTTGGTCTCGGTCTCGGTCGGCTCGACCATCAGCGCCTCGTCGACGAGCAGGGGAAAGTAGACGGTCGGTGGGTGGAAGCCGAAGTCGAGCAGCCGCTTGGCGAGGTCGAGGGTCTTGATCCCCAGCTCCCTCTTCATCGGCGCGCCGGAGAGGACGAACTCGTGCATGCAGTGGCGGTCGAAGGCGACCGGCACCCCCTCGCCCGACCTGCCCTCGGCCAGTCGCGCCTTCAGGTAGTTGGCGTTCAGCACCGCGGTCTCCGAGGCCTCGGTGAGGCCGTCGCCGCCGAGGCTGAGGATGTAGGCGTAGGAGCGGACGAAGACGCCGAAGTTGCCCTGGAAGCCGCGCAGCCGGCCGATCGACTTCGGCCTGTCGTGATCGAGGTCGAAGAAGGGCCCGCTGCCGTTCTCTCTCTCGCGCCTGACGACCTGAGGCCGCGGCAGGAAAGGCTCGATCCGCTCGGAGACCGCGATCGGCCCGGCCCCCGGGCCGCCGCCTCCGTGCGGCTGGCTGAACGACTTGTGCAGGTTGACGTGGACGATGTCGAAGCCCATGTCGCCGGGGCGCGACTTGCCCATCACCGCGTTGAGGTTGGCGCCGTCGTAGTAGAGGGTGCCACCCGCCTCGTGGATCAGCGCCGCGATCTCGGCGATGTTCTCGTCGAAGAGGCCGAGCGTGTTGGGGTTGGTCAGCATCAGGCAGGCGACGTCGTCATCGACCTTGGCGCGCAGGTCATCCATGTCGACGCCGCCGCGCGCGTCGGTCGCCACCTTGACCACCTCGTAGCCGGCCATCGTCACCGAGGCCGGGTTGGTGCCGTGCGCCGTGTCCGGGGCGAGCACCTTGTGGCGCCGTTCGCCGCGGTCGGCGTGAAAGGCGCGGGTGAGCAGCAGGCCCGCCAGCTCGCCGTGCGAGCCGGCGGAGGGCTGCAGGCTGACATGGGGAAGGCCGCAGATCTCGGCCAGCGACATCTGCAGCAGCCACATCAGCTCCAGGGCTCCCTGGGCGCGGCGCGGGTCCTGCGCCGGGTGAAGGCGGGCGTGGCCGGGCAGCGCCGCGACGCGCTCGTTGAGGCGAGGGTTGTGCTTCATCGTGCAGGAGCCGAGCGGGTAGAAGCCGGTGTCGAGGTCGAAGTTGCGCCGCGAGATGCGGTTGTAGTGGCGGACGATCTCCGGCTCGGAGACCTCCGGCAGGCGCGGCGGCTCGTCGCGCAGAAGGCCGGCGGGGATCAACTCCTCCAGCGGGTGCTCGGGGACGCCGGCGTCCATCGGGGCGGCGGCGCGGCGACCGGGCTGCGAACGCTCGTAGATCGTCGTCGCGCGGTCCCTTTGCATCGGGGTCTCGGTGACCTGGGTGCTCATGCGACAGTCACCGCCTCGGCGGACACCGCCGCGCCAAGGGCGTCGGCGAGAGCGTCGATCTGCTCCGGTGTGCGGCGCTCGGTGATCGCGACCAGCAGGCCGTCCTCGTATTCGGGGTACTCACGGCCGAGCGGGTAGCCGGCGTCTATCCCCCGCTCCGCGCAGCGCTCCAGCACCCGGTCGACCGGCGCGTCGAGGCGCACGGCGAACTCGCGCGCGACCGGCGCCTCGTGCAGCAGCTCGACCCCGTCGACCTCGGCCAGCCGCTCGCGCGCGTAGGCGGTGCGCCGGACCAGCAGCTCGCCCAGCTCGCGGAAGCCCTCGCGGCCGAGCCAGGCGAGGTGGACCATCGCCGCCAAGGCGTTCAGCGCCTGCGCGGTGCAGATGTTGTGGGTCGCCTTCTCGCGGCGGATGTGCTGCTCGCGGGTCTGCAGGGCAAGCACGAAGCCGCGGCGGCCGTCGACGTCCTCGGTCTCGCCGGCGATCCGGCCCGGCATGCGGCGGATGTGCTCCTCGGTCGCGCAGAAGAAGCCGAAGGAGGGGCCGCCGAAGTCGAGCCGGTTGCCGAGCGGCTGTCCTTCGCCGAGCGCCACGTCGGCCCCCTGCTCGCCGGGCGGCTTCAGCACCCCCAGCGTCATCGGGTCGACGGCGACGACGAGCAGCGCGCCGTGCTCCTTCGCCGCGGCGCCGAGCGCCTCGACGTCCTCGATCCCACCGAGGAAGTTGGGGCTCTGGAGGATCACCGCCGCGGTCTCCTCGTCGACGGCGTCGGCCAGCACGGCGCCGTCGGTGAGGCCGCCGTCGAGACCCACCTCGACCGACTCTGCGCCGTAGCCGACCGAGTAGGTGGCGAGCGTCTCCCGGCTGTGCGGGTGCACCCCGCGGGAGACGACGAAGCGCCGGCGCTTGGTCGCCGCCATCGCCAGGTAGGCGGCGGAGGCGACCGAGGAAGGCCCCTCGTAGAGGCCGGCGCCCGAGACCGGCAGCGCGGTCAGCTCCGACATCGCGGTCTGGAACTCGAACATCGCCTGCAGCCCACCCTGGGAGATCTCCGGCTGGTACGGCGTGTAGGGGGTGAGGAACTCGGAGCGCTGGGTGATCGCGTCGACGATCGCCGGCACGTAGTGGTCGTACATCCCCGCTCCGGAGAAGCAGACCTGCCGCTCGGCATCGGCGTTGCGCCCGGCCAGGGCGGCCAGCCGCTCGAAGACCTCGGCCTCGCCGAGCCCGTCGGGCAGGTCGAGTGATCGCTGCAGCCGGACCCCCTTGGGGATCTGCGCGAACAGCTCCTCGACGCTCTCCGCGCCGATCGCGTCGAGCATCGCCGCCCGGTCGTCGGGCGTGGCTGAGGTGTAACGGGTCACCGCGGTAAGGCTACGGAATGAGGGCGCCGACCCTCAGTCGTCCTCCAGCAGCCCGCGGTAGGCGGCCGCGTCGAGGAGCGACCCGGTCTCGCCGGCGTCGTCGAGCTTGACCTTGACCAGCCAGCCCTCGCCGTAGGGGTCCTCGTTGACCTTCTCGGGGGAGTCCTCGAGCGACTCGTTGACCTCGATCACCTCGCCGCTCAAGGGGGCGATCACGTCGGAGACTGCCTTCACCGACTCGACCTCCGCGTAGGCCGCGTCCTTGGCGATCCGCGCGCCGACCTCGGGCGGGTCGTAGAAGACGACCTCTCCCAGGCTGTCCTGCGCGTACCAGGTGATCCCAAACGTTCCAACATCTCCTTCGATCCGCGCCCAGTCGTGCTCGGCGTGGTAGAGCAGGTCCTCGGGATAGGTCGCTTCGGACATCGGTGCCTAGGGCTCCTTTCGGTAGAGGGGTTTGGACGCTACCCGTGCAGCGCGATGCTTGCCCCGCACGTCGATCTCGACCCGGGTGCCGAGCTCAGCCAGGTCGGACCGCACGTAGGCCATCCCGATCCCGACCTCCAGCGAGGGGGAGAAGGTGCCGCTGGTCACCTCGCCGACCGGATCACCGTCGAGGAGGACGGGGTTGCCCTGGCGCGGGATGCCCTTGCCCTCGATCGTGAACGGGGCCAGCTTCAGCGCGGTGCCCTTCGCCCGGGCGCTGGAGATCGGCTCGGCGCCGATGAAGCCGGTCTCCTCCTTGCAGCACCAGCCGAGGCCGGCCTCGATCGGGTTGCGGTCCGGGGTCAGGTCGTTGCCGTGCAGATGGAAGCAGGCCTCGAGGCGCAGCGTGTCGCGGGCGCCCAGGCCGCAGGGGACGATGCCGGCGTCCAGCAGGCGCCGCCAGGCATCCGCGGCGCGGCCGGGATCGAGGAGCAGCTCGACGCCGTCCTCGCCCGTGTACCCGGTCCCGCAGACGAGGCCTGGAGCGCCGTCGACCACCACAGACTCGGCGCGCATCCGAGGGGGCAACGCCAGCTCCAGCGCCGTCTCGACGATGCGCCGAGCGTTCGGGCCCTGGACGGCGAGCATCGCCCAGCGGTCGGCGACGTCGCGCAGCACGCAGTCGTGGTCGGCGACCCAGCGCACCATCCAGCGCAGGTCGGCGGCATGGTTGGCGGAGTTGGTGACGACCAGGAAGTGGTCGGGCGTCAGGCGGTAGGCGAAGAGGTCGTCGAGCACGCCGCCCTGCTCGTCACACAGGCACGAGTACTGGGCGCCGCCGATGTCGAGCCCCTCGACGTCGTTGCTGAGCACCCGCTGGAGGTAGGCAGCGGCGCCCGGTCCTTCCACCTCCACCTGGCCCATGTGGGAGACGTCAAACATCCCCGCGTAGGTGCGCACCGCCAGGTGCTCCTCGCGGATGCCGTCGTAGCTGACCGGCATCTCCCAGCCGGAGAAGTCGACCAGCTTCGCTCCCGCGGCGACGTGCTCGTCGTGCAGGGGCGTGCGCCTAAGTGCCGCGTCGGCCATCGACGCGCAGGCTATTGAAGCGGGAAGGGGCTCAGTCCTTCAGGAAGCCCGGGACGTCGATCTCGTCGTCGCCGACCCGCAGGCTGCGGAGGTCGGTGTCCTCGCCGGAGACGCGCGGGCGGCCCTCGTAGCGACGCCGCACCCGCTGCGGAGAGCGGGCGAGCAGTTCGAAGCCTTCGAAGCCGGTGGCGATCACGGTGACGCGCACCTCGTCGCGCATCGAGGGATCGACGACGGAGCCGAAGATGATGTTGGCGTTGTCGTCGGCCTCGGCCTGGACGAGCTGGGCGGCCTCGTTGACCTCGAACAGACCGAGGTCCTCGGGGCCGGTGATGTTGAGCAGCATCCCGGTGGCGCCCTTGATCGACTCCTCGATCAGCGGCGAGGTGACCGCCGTCTTGGCGGCGTCGATGGCGCGGGCCTCGCCCGAGGCGGCCCCGACGCCCATCAGCGCCGAGCCGGCGTCGCGCATGATCGTGCGCACGTCGGCGAAGTCGAGGTTGATCAGACCCGGGATCGTGATCAGGTCGGTGATCCCCTGCACTCCCTGGCGCAGGATGTCGTCCGCCATCCGGAAGGCGTCCAGCACGCTGGTGCGGCGCTCGACCGCCTGCAGGAGCTTCTCGTTGGGGACGATGATCAGGGTGTCGACGTTGTTGCGCAGCTTCTCGATCCCCTCGAGCGCCTGCTGCATACGCCGCTTGCCCTCAAACTCGAACGGCTTGGTCACGGCGCCGACGGTGAGCGCGCCGATCTCCTCCTTGGCGATCTCGGCGATCACCGGAGCGGCGCCGGTGCCCGTGCCGCCACCCTCGCCGGCGGTGACGAAGACCATGTCCGCGCCCTTCAGCGCCTCCTTGATCTCGTCGCGGCTCTCCGCCGCGGCGCCCGCCCCGACATCGGGGTTGCCGCCGGCGCCGAGGCCGCGCGTCAGCTCCTGGCCGATCGAGAGCTTGATGTCCGCGTCGCAGGCCTGAAGCGCCTGGGCGTCGGTGTTGACGGCGACGAACTCGACGCCGCGAATGCCGGCGTCGACCATGCGACTGACAGCGTTGGTGCCGCCGCCTCCGGCGCCGACCACCTTGATGACCGCTAGGTAGGTGGATTCCATCTCCCGATCTTCTCCGCTCGCTGAGGGTTGGAGTTGAGTTGAGCCTTGGTTCCGTCCGACGCTGTAGCAATGCTCAAGGGTTCAGAGCGTTGCTCCAACATGCGGAAATTGCGCTCAACGTAGGGTATTGCCCGGCCCCTGTCAAACGGCCGGCAAGCGATCCTGCACGCGCATCTCTCAAGTTGCACTCGAGGGTTGAGCTATTCTCACTCTGAAGTCGAGGGTTTGAGAACGAGGCTGAAACCGCTCAGGGAAGCGACGCCAGCTCGTACCCGACTCCGCCCACGGCGGGACGGCGCGGAGCGGTGAGGTCTACATAAACGAGCGAGCCGAGATCCGGATCGGCGAGCACCGCAGCGGCAGCCCGCCACTTCTCCCCCAGCCTGGAGGCACGGCCGAAGCGCAGCTCGACCCCGTCGTGGAGCTCGACGACGACGCCGTCCTCCTCCGCGCCGCTGCCGGCCAGATGCGGGCGCAGCGGCAAAGGCGCGGCCCCCAGGACACGGGCCTGCTCGAGCGCGGGCCCCGCCAGGCGCGGCGCGTCGGGTGGCTCGGAGAGGGGCAGGCTCGGCAGCTCCTCGCTGGGGGCCGGCAGCCAGGCGAGCACCGCGCCATCGTCGCTGACGCCCACCGCATCGGAGCCGCTGCCGATCTCGGCGACCGGCCGCGGCACGGAGACCCGGGTCTCGACCGTGGTACCGCGAATCAGGAGCACGTAGCCCGCGGCGAGCAGCGCCGCGAGCGCGGCGAGGGCAAGCCCCTTGCGCAACAGCCCCCTCACCCCAGCTCCCAGCCGGGGGGCCGGCGCAGCTCTCCGAGCGCCTGCACCTCGGGCTCCAGCGCTACGCCGAAGCGCTCGTGAACGCGGCGGCGGCCGGCGGCCATCAGCTCCAGCACGTCGGCGGTCGTCGCCCCGCCGGCGTTCTCGACGAAGTTGGCGTGCTTGGCGGAGAAGCGGGCGCCGCCGCGGCTCATGCCGCGGCAGCCGGCCGCCTCCAGGAGCTGCCCGGCCGTGCGCCCGCCCGCCGCCTCGGGCTCGGGGTTCTTGAAGGTGGAGCCGAAGGTCTTGATCCCGGAGGGCTGCGCCTCGCGGCGACGCCCCCGCATCCCCGACAGCGTCTCGCGGATCTGCGTGGGGTCGCTCTCCTCGAGGCGGAAGCAAGCGGCGGAGACGACCTCGCCGGCCGCCAGGCCGGAGCTTCGGTAGGCGAAGCCGAGCTCCGCGGGGGAGCGCCGTTCGCGCCCGGAGGCGGTGCACACGTCGACCCACTCGAGCACCCCCGCCAGCTCACCTCCGTAGGCATTGGCGTTCATCCTCACCGCGCCCCCCACGGTGCCGGGGATGTTGATTCCGAACTCGATCCCGGAGAGCCCCCAGCCGGCGGCCTTCGCCGCCACCGACGGGAGCCGGGCTCCGCCGCCGCAGAGCAGCCGAAACCCGTCCCGCTCGATCCCCGCGAGCGCGTCGTCGAGCTTGATGGCGAGGCCGTGGAAACCATCGTCGGCTACCAGCAGGTTCGATCCCGAGCCGACCACTCCTACCTCGACGCCGGTCTCGCGTGCCCAGGCGAGCATGGCAACCAGCTCCTCCTCGCGCCTCGGGCGGGCGAACCAGTCGGCCGGGCCACCGGTGCGGATCGTGGTCAGCCGTGCCAGCGGGTAGCCCCGCTCCACTCCCGGCGGCGGCTCAGGCCCGCTCACGCTCCCCCTCTCGCCCATCCACCAGCTCATCGGCAAGCTCGAAGACGTCCCCGGCCCCGATCGTGACCAGCACGTCGCCCTCGCCGAGGCGCGGGATCAGCGCGACGGCTGCGCGGTCTCGCTCCGGTACCCACCACACCGGCTTCCCCCCTGCCCGCTCGGCAGTGGCCTCGGCGACCAGCAGGCCGCGCACGCCGGCCAGCTCTCCGACCGGCTCCTCCCGGGCCGGGTAGACGTCGAGGACGACGACCTCGTCGGCCAGTGACAGCGCCGCGCCGAACTGCTCGGCCAGCGCCTTGGTCCGCGAGTAGAGGTGAGGCTGGAAGACGGCGACGAGGCGGCGCGGACCGATCTCGCGCAGAGCCTCGAGCGCAGCACGGACCGCGGTGGGATGGTGCGCGTAGTCGTCATATATGCGGGCATCGCGGCACGTGCCCTTCAACTCCAAACGGCGGCGAACACCCGAAAACTCCCCCAGCGCACCGGCCGTAGCCTCCACCAAACCGTCGTGGGCGACATCGACAGTGCCACGTGCGGTCGATGTCGCCCACAACTCGATTCCGGCAAGCGCGGCGCGAGCGTTGCGCAGGTTGTGAGCGCCGGGGACGGCGAGTCGCAGCTCGGGCGGGCCGGGCCGGTCGGCGTCGAAGCTCTCGACGCGCTTCCCCTCTCCCAGCTCGGCCAGCGACCCGTCGGCGGGCAGCGCCACCGCGGCGGCGGGGGCGACGAACTCGGCGAAGGCGGCGCGCAGCTCGCCGAGCGACCCCCAGCGCGCATGGTGGTCCAGCTCGACGTTGGTGACAACCGCGACTTCGGGGCGCAACCGCAGGAAGCTTGCGTCGCTCTCGTCCGCCTCGGCGACGACCCACTCGCCGGCGCCCCAGCCGGCGTTGACGGCCTCGCCGCCCGGGCCGAGCCCCGGCACCTCACCCCCGACGAAGAAGGCGGGGTCGGCACCAAGGGAGCGCAGCGCCCAGGCCAGCATCGCGGCGGTCGTCGTCTTGCCGTGCGCGCCGGCGACCGCGATCAGCCGCTTCTCCCCGCACAGCTCCGCCAGCAGCTCGCCACGGTGCAGCACCGCCTGGCCGCGCTCGCGGGCGAGCGCCAGCTCCGGATTGCCGTCCGGAATCGCAGTCGAGACCACGACCTCCGCGTCCGCCGGCAGGTTGGCCGTGTCATGGACGACCGCGGGCTCGAGCCCCGCTCCGCGAAGGCGCTCCATGTAGGAGGAGCCGGCCCGGTCGCTGCCCGTGACGGCAGCGCCGAGGCCGTGGCAAACCAGCGCCAGGCCGCTCATCCCCGCGCCGCCGATACCGACGAAGTGCAGGCGCCGGCCGGACCAGTCGCTCATCGCCTCACCCCGGCGGCCGCCGCGAAAACCTCGTCGGCGACCCGCGTCGCCGCATCAGGCCGGGCCAGCGAGCGCGACGCCACGGCCATCTCCGCCAGGCGCCGCTCGTCGCCGAGCAGGCGGCCGATCTCCTCCGCCAGCGCCGCGGCGCTCAGCTCCTCGTCGCGGATCACGGTCGCAGCGCCCGCGTCGGCCATCCAGGCGGCGTTGGCGCTCTGATGGTCTCCGGTCGCGTGCGGGTAGGGGACGAGGACGGCCGGGCGGCCGGCCGCCGCGACTTCGAAGATCGAGCCTCCGGCTCGGGCCAGCACCAGGTCGCAGGCGGCAAGGCAGTCGCCCAGATCCGGCTCGTACTCGAGCAACGTGTAGCGGTCGGCGTGCGGCTCTTCGCGAAGCCGCTTCTCCAGCTCGCCGAAATCCCGCCGGCCGGCGAGGTGCACGATGTCGAAGTCGCGCCGGTCGCGCACGGCAAAGGCCTCGATCGCGCAGCGGTTGATCGTCCGCGCCCCCTGGCTGCCGCCCATCACCAGCAGGCAGCGGGCATCGGGGGCGACGCCGAATCGCTCCCGGGCGGCGGCGCGGTCCGCGGCCAGCACCTCCGGTGGAACCGGCCGGCCGGTGACCAGGTAGCGGTCGCCGTCGCGGCCGGGGATCGGGAAGGAGAGGCAGACGCGCCGCGCATGACGGGCGAGCATCCGGTTGGCCAGTCCGAGCCGGCTGTCGGCCTCTGTCAGGACAAGCGGGATCCCGAGCGAGCGAGCCGCGAGCCCGGCGGGCCCCGCGACGAAGCCGCCGCCGCCCATCACCACGTCGGTGCCGCGGCGACGCAACGCCCGCCGGGCGGCGCGGGCCGACATCGCGGCGCGACCGGCCGCCGCCGCCGCCCGCAGCGGGTTGCGGCGATCGATCCCGTCGATCCGCAGGAAGTCGATCTCGTAGCCGGCGGCCGGGACCAGCTCCGCCTCGATCCGCTCGCGGGTGCCGAGGAAGGAGACCTCGGCGCCTCTAGCCCGAAGCTCGGCGGCGACGGCTATGGCCGGCACGACGTGCCCGGCCGTTCCCCCGGCGGCTACTACCACTCTGGCGGCTGCTGGCACGGCTCTTTCCGCTCCTTTTGCGGGCGGGCGAGCGCCCGCCGTCTACGACGCGCAGTTTGCCAGCGCGGGGTCGACGGGACCCGGCCGCCGACGCGGTGCCGCCGCGCGCCACGTTGAGGATCAACCCGACCGCGAAGAGGCTGACCAGCAGGCTGCTGTTGCCGTAGGAGACGAGCGGCAGCGGCACACCGGTCAGCGGAGCGAGCCCCATCACCGCGAAGAGGTTCACGGTCGCCTGGATCAGGATCAGCGAGGTGAGCCCTCCGGCCAGCAGCTTGCCGTAGGAGTCCTTGGCGTGCTGGGCAATCCTCAGTCCGGCGTAGCCGAACAGCGCGAAGAGGCCGACGATCGCGGCGATCCCGATCAATCCCAGCTCCTCGCCGATCACCGCGGCGATCATGTCGGTGTGGGCTTCGGGCAGGTAGAAGGCCTTCTGCACCCCGTCGCCGATGCCGACGCCCAAGAGCCCCCCCGAGCCCAGGGCGATCTTCGCCTGCATCGCCTGGAAGCCCGACCCGGTGGCGTCGGCGCCCGGGTTGAGGAAGCCGATCAGCCGCTCGCGCCGGTAGGGCTCGGCGACCGTGGCGAGCAGGGCGACGAAGCCGATCACCGCCGCAATCAGCAGCAGGTCGCGGAAGCGGGCGCCCGCGGCAACCAGCACCGCGGTGACCGCGAAGACGGTCACCAGCGCCGTGCCCAGATCCGGCTCCATCACAACCAGCAGGCAGGCGAAACCGACGACGAGCAGGAAGGGCATCATCCCGGCGATCGTTCGGGCCTGCTTCGGCTCGGAGGCGAACAGATGGGCGCCGTAGAGGACGAGCGCCGCCTTGGCCAGCTCAGAGGGCTGCAGCTGGAAGCCGCCGGCGACGATCCACCGCGTCGAGCCGTTGATGGTGGTGCCGACCGCGAGCACAGCCAGCAGCAGGAAGAGCGAGCCGCCGAGCAGCAGCGGAGTCGTCTTGCGCAGGAACCCCAGCCCGATGCGGGCGACGACGTGCATGATCAGCAGCCCGACCGCCCCGAACATCACGGTCTTCTTCAGGAAGTCCATGCTGTTGGAGAGGCCGCCGTCGCTCAGCACCTGCGTCGTCGAGCTTGCCGAGAAGACCATCACCGCGCCGAAGGCGAGCAGGCAGAGCGTTGCCGTAAGCAGCATGTTGTACTCGGCCGAGGGCGCGGCGGAGCGGCTCTTCGCCTTCTTCCCGCGCTTGGCGCGCGGCGACTTGCCGCGTCTTCCCAGGACCAGCGCCGCGGCACTCACGCCAGGCCCTCGACGATCTCGCGGAACCGGTCGCCGCGCTGCTCGTAGTCACGGAACTCGTCGAAGCTGGCGCAGGCCGGCGAGAGAAGCACGACCTCGTCGGGCGCCGCTGCTGCGGCTGCGCGCCGCACCGCGTCCTCGAGGCCCGTGCAGCGGTGCAGCTCGACCCCGCTCTCGATGACCGGCGCCAGCGCCTCGGCCAGGTGCTCCGCGGCAGCGCCGACCAGATAGCAGGCCGCGCAGCGCTCGCGCACCGGCTCTGCCAGCGCAGTGAACGGCTCGCCCTTCTCGCTGCCGCCGAGGATTGCGTGAACTCCCCCGCCGAAGGCGCGCAGGCCAACGGTAGCCGAGGCGACGTTGGTCGCCTTCGAGTCGTTGACGAAGCGCACGCCGCCGATCTCGACGATCTCCTCAAGCCGGTGCGGAACGCCGGCGAACGTGACGAGGCCCTCGCGCACCGCGTCGGCCGGCAGGCCCATCGCCAGCGCCGCCGCGGCGGCGGCCATCGCGTTGGCGACGTTGTGCTCCCCGAGCAGACCGAGCCGCTCGACCGAGACCAGCGGCTCGCCCTCGTGGAAGATCGTGCCCTCGGATAGCGACACCTCGCAGTCGGGTCCGGCGCCGTGGCAGAAGGAGACCCGCCGCGCGCAACCGCCGAGGTCCACCCCGGCCAGCTCCGGCTCGTCGGCGTTGTAGACGGCGACGTCGTCGTTGCCCTGGTTGGCGAAGATCCGCAGCTTGGCCGCGAGATAGTCCTCCAGTGTGCCGTGGCGGTCGAGGTGGTCCGGGGCGAGGTTGAGGAAGACGGCGCATTCCGGGGCGAAGGCGTCGGTGTCCTCGAGCTGGAAGCTGGAGGCCTCGCAGATGACCGTAGTCCCGGGTTCGACCTCGCCGGCCAGCGACGACAGCGGCATGCCGACGTTGCCGGCCACGACGACCGCCTCGCCTGCCGTCCGGTAGAGGTGGCCGAGCAACTCAGCAGTCGTCGTCTTGCCGTTGGTCCCGGTCACCGCGACGAACCGGCTCGGCACCGCGCGCCAAGCAAGCTCCAGCTCGCCGATCGTCTCGACACCGTGCTCGCGGGCGGCGGCGATCACCGCCGCCTCCCGGGGAACCCCCGGGCTCTTGACGACGGTCCGCGTCCCTTCCAGCTGGGCCAATCCATCCGTATCCAGGTGGACTTCGACGCCGGCCTCCGCCAGCCCTGCAGCACCCTCCGGGTGGCCGGAATCGACGCCCCGCACGAGCGCCCCGCCCCCGGCCAGAAATCGTGCCGCCGCAGCCCCCGACCGTGCCAGCCCGACAACCAAAAACGGCCCCTCCGGCAGGGGCGGCCTGCCCTTCCGCGGCGGCGGCGAGAAGCTCATGCAGCTAGTTTCGCCCCACCGGACGAAGACCCTGTAGGCGGGCGCTGGTTTACCGCCCGATCGATTGCTGGTAGAGGGTGAAGCCGATACCGGAGCAGACGGCGGCGACGATCCAGAAGCGGAGCATCACCTTGGTCTCCGACCAGGCCATCATCTCGAAGTGGTGGTGCAGGGGCGCCATCAACAGGACGCGGCGGCGGAAGGCGCGGAAGGAGAAGACCTGGATCGCGACCGAGAGGGCCTCGATCACGAAGATGCCGCCGATGATGATCAGCAGCACCTCGGTTTGGGTCATCACGGCGAGGGCGCCGATCGCCCCGCCGAGGCCGAGCGAGCCGGTGTCGCCCATGAAGATCGAGGCCGGGAAGGCGTTGAACCAGAGGAATCCGACGCAGGCGCCGACCAGGCAGGCGGAGAGCAGCGCCAGGTTCTGCTGCTCGTTGGTGACGAAGGTGATCGCCGTGTAGGCGAGCAGGACGATCGCGCAGCAGCCGGCCGCCAGGCCGTCGAGGCCGTCGGTGAGGTTGACGCCGTTCGAGGTGCCGGCGATCACCATGAAGATGAGCACGAAGTAGAGGACCGGGCCGATGTCGACGACGATGTCCGCGATGCGGAAGTTGAGTACCGGCTCGAGGCCGATCTCGTGCCGAGCGACCCACCAGAGGCCGAGTGCCAGCGCCAGCTGCACCAGCAGCTTGTAGCGGGCAGCCAGGCCCAGCGAGCGTCGCTTGGCGAGCTTGATGAAGTCGTCGGCGAAGCCGAGCCCGGCGCAGCCGACCGCGACGCCGAAGACCGCGAGGCTCTGCGCGTCGCGCTCGGAGAGGACGAGGAAGGGGACGAAGATCGAGGCGAAGACGATCAGCCCGCCCATGGTCGGCGTGCCCGCCTTGGCGTGGTGCTCCTCGGGCCCGTCCTCGCGGATCTGCTGGCCGAACTCCTTGACCCGCAGGAACTCGATGAACTTCGGGCCGAGGAAGATGCAGATCAGCATCGCGGCCATCCCGGCGATCAGGACCTCACCCATCGAGCAGCTCCTCCAGCGACTCGGCGACTCGCTCCAACCCCGCGGAGCGTGAGCCCTTGACCAGCACCGCGTCCCCCGGCTGGAGCTGGGGGGCGAGCAGCTCCGCCGCCTCCTCGGGAGTGGCCACCAGCTCGTCCGGGGCGTAGCCGCGGGCCGGCTCGCCGACGCCGACCAGCAGGTCGACCCCGGCGGCGCGGGCGTGTTCCCCGACGTCGCGGTGGTAGCCCGGGGCGCCGGGGCCCAGCTCGGCCATCTCGCCGAGCACGGCGACGGCGCGCTCAGCCCGCAGCGACGCGATGTGGTCGAGCGCAGCCCGCATCGAGACCGGATTTGCGTTGTAGCAGTCGTTCACGAGGACGATCCCGTCGCCCAACTCGAGGCGCTCGCCCCGGAAGCGGGAGAAGCCTATATCCGCCGCCCGGTCGGACATTCCCTCCAGCGACGCCTCCAACGCCACGCCGGCGGCGATCGCGGCCAGCGCGTTGGTCAGGTTATGGGCCTCGGCGAAGGGGAAGTGGAAGAGCTGCTCCCCGGCCGGGGTTCGCACCAGGGCCTCAGTCACGCCGTCGGCGACGCGCCGCTCGACCGCCTCGACGTCGCCCCCTTCGCCGAAGCGGATCAGCCGGTGCGGGCCGTGCAGGTGGGCTTCCAGCTCCGCCGAGTCGACCGGCACGACCGCGGCAGCTCCAGGCGGCAGTTCTTCGAGGATCTCCGCCTTCGCCGCGGCGATCGCCTCGACCGAGCCGAGCAGCTCGACGTGGACGGGGCCGACGTTGGTGATCACCGCGACGTCTGGCTGTGCGATCGCCGCCAGCTCCGCGATCTGCCCGGCCCCGCGCATTGCCATCTCCAGCACCAGCATGTCGGTGCCCTCCGGAGCCTCGAGCACCGTGAGCGGCAGCCCGATCTCCGTGTTGAGGTTCTCGCGGTTGGCGTGCACGCGGCCGGGCAGCAGAGCGCGGGCAATGTCCTTGACCGAGGTCTTGCCGACCGAGCCGGTGACTCCGACGACGCGCGCTCCCAGCGCGCGTCGCCACTCGCGGGCAAGCGACTGGAGCGCGGGAAGGGGCTCGGCGGCAAACACCCAGCCGCCCTGCAGGCCGCCGGCGCGAGCCGGCTCGACCACCGCGCCCCAGGCGCCGGCCTCGAGCGCGGCGGCGGCGAACTCGCCCCCGTCCACATGCTCGCCGGGTAGGCCGAAGAAGAGGTCGCCGGGGCCGGCGTCGCGGGAATCGACCGTGGCGCGCGACGGCGCGCCCGCCTCTCCCTCGGCGACGACAGCAGCGGCGATCGCCGCGGCGACCTGCTCAGGGCCCAGGTTCATGCGCTGGAGCTGCGCAGCCGCCGCAGCTCCTCGCGCGCCACGTCACGGTCGTCGAAGGGCACCTTGCGCCCGCCCTCGAACTCCTGCCCCTGCTCGTGGCCCTTGCCGGCGATCACCACCGTGTCCCCCGCCGCCGCCCGTCCGAAGGCGAGCGCGATCGCGGCGCGGCGGTCGGGCTCGACTTCGACGCTCCCGCGGTCCTCGACTCCGGCCACGACCGCCGCGACGATCGACTCGGGGGCCTCGGAGCGCGGGTTGTCCGAGGTGACGATCGCCAGGTCGGACAGCTCCGCCGCCATCGCCCCCATCTTCGGGCGCTTGTCGCGGTCGCGGTCGCCGCCGGCGCCGAAGACGGAGATCAGCCTCCCCTCGGTCAGCGGACGGGCCGCGCGCAGCACGTTCTCGAGCGAGTCCGGAGTGTGTGCGTAGTCGACGAGCACCGCGAACGGCTGGCCCTCGTCGACCGGCTCGAAGCGGCCCGGCACGCGGCCGGCCTCCGCCAGCCCCGCGGCAGCGGCCCCCTGCTCGACCCCCAGCGCCACCGCGGCCGCCATCGCCCCGAGCGCGTTGGCGACGTTGAATTCGCCGGGCAGGCGAGTTCGGACCGGCGTCTCGCCATCGGGGCCGTTGACGGTGAACGAAGCGCCGGCGGCGTCGAAGCCGACGTCACGGGCGACGAAGTCGGCCTCGCCCCCCGCGGCGGAGAAGGTCGTGCACTCGAACTCGGCGGCCAGGCGGCGGCCGTGCTCGTCGTCGACGTTGACCACGGCGGCGCCGGGGCCCATCTCGAACAGAAGGCGCTTCGCGGCGAAGTAGTCGTCCATGTCGGCGTGGAAGTCGAGGTGGTCCTGGGTGAGGTTGGTGAACAGGGCGACGTCGAAGTGAATCGCGTCGCAGCGATGCAGCGCCAGCGCGTGCGAAGAGGCCTCCATCGCGCAGGCCTCATCGCCGGCCTCGAGCATGCGGCGAAAGGTGCCCTGGAGGTCAATCGCCTCCGGTGTGGTCCGCTCGACCTCTTCCTCCACTCCGCCGACGACCCGCTTCACGGTTCCCAGCAGCCCGCACCGCGCCCCCGCCGCCTCGAGCATCTCCCGCATCAGGAAGGCCGTCGTCGTCTTCCCGTTCGTGCCCGTGATTCCGACCACCCTCAGCTCCCGGGTGGGCTCGCCGAAGAATCGTGCCGCGACCGGAGCCATCGCCGCTCGCGCGTCGGCCACGACGACCTGCGCGACGTCCAGCTCCAGCTTCCTCTCCACGACCAGCCCAACGGCCCCGGCCGCCGCCGCCGCGGCCCCGAACTCGTGTCCGTCGGCCCTCTCCCCCGGCACGCAGAAGAACAGCGTCCCGACCTCCACCGCGCGACTGTCGTAGGCAAGCGCCCGGACCTCGACCCCCAGATCCCCGGAGGCGCCTCCAACGCTCAGTCCCTCAATCAACTCGCCGAGTGTCACGCGCAAGCGATTATTGCGGGGGAACCCCCAGGTAAGGCAACGCGAAGGAGGCAATCTTGCCGAAAGCCGGGGCGGCCACCGAGCCGCCGTAGTAGTCGCCCACCGGCTGGTCGACTATCACGGCCGCGAGCAGCCGCGGGTTCTGCGCCGGAGCGAAGCCGATGAATGAGGCGACGAACTTCGTCTCCGAGTAGCCGCCGTCCTCGGCAACCTCAGCGGTTCCGGTCTTGCCGGCCAGGGTGTAGCCGGGCACGCTGACCTCCGACGCGGTCCCGCCCGGGCCCAACACCCCTTCGAGCATCTCGCGCACCTGGGCCGCGATCCCGGAGCGCAGGACTCGCTTCCCCCTCGGCCCCGGCACGGGCTCGCCCCCGACCCGCTCGATCAACCGCGGGCGGCGCAGGACGCCGCCGTTGGCGATCGCCGCGTAGCCGGCCGCCATCTGAATCGGCGTCACCGAGAGGCCCTGGCCGAGAGGGAGGTTGCCCATCGTCGAGCCGGAGTACTCCTCCAGCGCCGGCACCAGCCCGTGCTCCTCGCCCGGGAAGCGGATGCCGGTCGGGCTGCCGAAGCCGAAGCGGGAGATCCAGCGGCTGTAGCGCTCGGAGCCGATCTGCAGGCCGATCGTCACCGCTCCCACGTTGGATGACTGGGCGAGGATGTCGGAGACGGTCAGCGTCGCCGGGCCGCGCGGGTGGGACTCCTCGATCTCGCGGTCGGAGACCTGGAGCGTCGACGGCAGGTCGAAGGCCGTGTCGGGGGTCACCAGCCTGTCCTGCAGCGCCGCCGACACGGTGAAGGCCTTGTAGGTGGAGCCGGGCTCGTAGGTGAAGCCGGTCGCCCGGTTCTGGAGATCCTCCGGCGTAGAGTTTTCGAGGTCGCCGGGGTCGACCGGCGGCCAGTTGGCCATCGCCAGCACCTCCGAGCTCTGCGGATCCATCACGATCGCGGTCGCGCCGCGCGGCTGGTAGGCGCTGCCGATGCCGGCCAGCACCCGCTCGGTTTGAGCCTGGATCGAGGCGTCGAGCGTCAGCTGCACGTCGCGGCCGTCGCTGGCCTCGCTCAGCGTCTCCAGGCGCAGCGGGTCGCCGAGCGCGTCCTTGACGATCCGCCGCTCGCCGTCGGTCCCGCTCAGGATCTCCTCCTGGCCGGCCTCGAGACCGGTCAGGCCCTGGTTGTCGATCCCCACCGCGCCGATCACCTGCGCCGCCAGCTCTCCCTGCGGGTAGATGCGGCGGCTGTCGGGAAGCTGGCCGATACCGGGCAGCTTCAGCTTCTCGATCTTCGTCGCGGTTTGCAGGTCGACCCTGCGGGCTACGTAGGAGAAGCCGGATGTCTCGGTGAGGCTCTCCAGAATCTCGCTCTCGCTCTCCTCGAGCAGTGGCGCCAGCGCCGTCGCGGTCCGCGGCGGGTCCTTGACCTGGTAGGGGGTCGCGTAGACCGTCGCCGCGTCTTCGGAGGCGGCCAGCTCGTCGCCGCGACGGTCGAGCACGCGGCCGCGCAGGCCGGGAACCGTGACCAGGCTGGTCTGCTGCGAGACGGCCTGCGAGGAGAGCTGGGCGCCCTGTACCCCCTGCAGCCAGACGGCGCGCCCGAGGACGATCGCGAAGCAGAGCAGGAAGCCGGCGAAGAGAAGGCCGATCCGCCGCTCGACCAGCCGCATCGCCTAGCCGGTTCCGGCCAGCCGCCGCGCCGCCTCGGCGACGGCGACCTCGCCCGCGTTTCGGTAGCTGACATCGGCCGCGGGCGGCACCACGAGTCCCAGCGACGACGCCTCATGGCGGATCCGGGCCGTGGAGAGCCGCTGCGCGAGGCGGGTGCGCAGCACCGAGTTCTCCTGGTCGAGGGTCTGTATCTGCTGATCGATGCGCCCCGACGCCGCCGTGAGGCTGAGCGTCGCCACGTTGAGAGCGACTATCCCGGCCAGCAGCATCCCGAGCACGGCGATCCAGGCGCGGCCCCGGGTCATCTGGACGACCAGCCCCGAATCGGGCAGGTGGCGCACCGCGGTCGCGGTGCGACCGACGGCCAGCGGGATCAGGTAGCCGCCCGGCGGAGTCGGGATGTGAACGGAGCGGCGTCGCTTCGGCGCAGTGCGGGTGCGGCGCGCCGGCGCCCGCCGTGGCGGAGGTGCCTTGCGAGCGGGCGCGCGAGCCGGTGCGGCGGCGCGCCCACGGGGCGGCGCGCTGCGGCGGGCAGGGGCGCGCGCGGGAGCGGCGGCGGCCATCAGCTCTGCTCCGGAGCGCCGGCGATCTTCACGGCTGCGCGCAGATGCGCGGAGCGGGAGCGCGGGTTCCGCTCCGCCTCCTCGGTGCCGGGAGCCACCGCGCGGCGGGTGAGGAGCTCCGCCTCCGGCTCGCGGCCGCAGACGCACACCGGCAGCTCGGGCGGGCATACGCAGCCGCGGGCACGGTCGGCGAGGAAGCGCTTCACGCGGCGGTCCTCGAGCGAGTGAAAGGAGAGTGCGGCCAGGCGGCCGCCGATCGGGAGCATCCCCCACGCCTCGGGTAGCGCCGCGTCCAGTGACTCCAGCTCTCCGTTGACGGCGATCCGGATCGCCTGAAAGGTCCGCTTCGCGGGGTGGCCGGCGCCGAAGCGGGCCGAGGGCGGCATGCCCGCCTTGATCGCGGCGACAAGCTCCGCCGTCGTCGAAAGTGGCCGGCGGCGAACGATCTCGCGGGCGATGCCGCCCGCGTAGCGCTCCTCTCCGAAGCTGCGCAGCGTCTCCGCGATCCGTGCCTCGGGCCACTCGTTGACCAGGTCGGCGGCGGAGAAGTCGCTACGCGGGTCCATGCGCATGTCGAGCGGCGCGTCGAATGCGTAGGAGAAGCCCCGCTCCCAGGCGTCGAGCTGCAGCGAGGACATGCCCAGGTCCATGTAGATCATGTCCGGCTGTAGTGATTCTGCGCGCAGGGCGCGAAGCCCTGCCGCGAAGTTGTCGCGGACGAAGCGCGTCCGGCACGGCAGCGCCGGCGCCAGGTCGGCGAAGCGCTGCTCCGCGGAGGGGTCGCGGTCGATTGCGATCAGGGTGCCCGCCGGGCCAAGCCGCTCCGCGACCAGGCGCGCGTGGCCACCGCCGCCGAAGGTGCAGTCGACGACGGTCTGGGCGGGCTGCGGGGCGAGCAGCTCGACCAGCTCGGGGGCGAGGACTGGAAGGTGGTCGGTCGGCATGTAGGTAAGGGTGGCGTTGGACGGGCTCGAGCGCTCTTCCGTCTTGGTGATCGCGCTCCGGTCGAAGACCTCAGGCTTCACTCGGCTGCCCTCCCGCGAGGCCTTCGGCGATCTGCGGCGCCTCGGCGTCCAGCTCCTCCTCCTGCCTGGCCCAGGCGTCGGCGCTCCAGATCTCCAGGTACTCGCCGGCGCCGACGACCACGCAGGGCCCGGACAGGCCGGCGTGCTCGATCAGCGGCTTGGGAACCCGCACCCGGCCGGCGGAGTCGAGCTTCTCGTCGAATGATCCGCCGTGGAAGCGGCGGCGCATGCGGCGCGCCTCAACGCCGAAGGGGCTGTGCGGCGTGAGGAAGCGGTCCGAGAGGTCGTCGTAGCCCTTGGGCGTGTGTAGCCACACGCAGGGTTCGAAGCTCTTGGAGAGAACGACTCCGTCGGAGAGGGCTGCGCGGAACCTGGACGGAACCGTGAGGCGGTCCTTCGAATCGAGACTGTGCTCGTAGATGCCCCGAAATGCCACCTGGTCGGTTCCTTTCTGGGCGAGGACCGGGAGAGAGTTGGGGCCGAGGTGATGAGGTGGGAGGAGCCTCACCACCCCGGCCCATGGGCTTCAACTCGGGCGCCACAGTAACCCACTCCCCCCCACTTTGCAACACCACCGGACACAACCGCCCAAGACGGTTCCGTCGGCGGGGCCTGTTACGGGCATCTGAGTAGACGCAGAATCGGCTTCACAAGCCGGCTTCCCGTCCCTCGTCCGCTCCCCCCACCGGGCCGGACGGCGTGCCGATGCAAGGCCCGTTGCAGGATCAGAAGCTCAGAAGCCGCCCAGCAGGCGGTCCGCGTTGGCGATCAGGCCGGCGACGATCATCAGCAGCACCGAGGGGACGAGGGCCAGGGCGACGACCAGCCTGCCAAGCGCTGGCTGAGCAGGGCGGTGGCAAAGGCGTCAACCCGCCCGGATTCGGCGGGACGAGGCTTGCCATCGTGTCAGCCTCGAGCGGTGAGAAGAGTAGGTTAGCTACTGACTTGGAGGTGCTGCTCGACAGTTGAAGACTGACGATGACGACGGTTGACCCAAACACAAACAAGGCCTCGGCTCAATCCAAGACAACCGCCGCTGAAGAGTTCCCGATCGAGGTCGATCACCTTACGAAGCGTTACGGCGAACGCACCGTGGTAAGCGATCTGTCTTTCGTCGCGCGACCAGGGCGAGTGACGGGGTTCCTGGGGCCAAACGGCTCGGGGAAGTCAACGACGATGAAGATCGCGCTCGACCTGGCATCGGCTGAGAGCGGACGTGTGACGATCGGCGGCCGCCGCTACCGGGACCTACCTGACCCTATGGCGATTGTCGGCGCAATGTTGGAGTCGAACGCGTTCCATCCCGGTCGCAGCGGGCGCAACCACCTTCGGGTTCTCGCCGATGCGGGCGGGATCGACTCGGCCCGCGTGGACGAGCTGCTCGAGTACGTGGGACTTGATGATGCGGCCAATCGTCGTGTCGGCGCTTACTCGCTTGGGATGCGACAGCGCCTCGGCTTCGCCGGGGCACTGCTCGGTGATCCTCCGGTGCTGGTACTGGATGAGCCGGCCAACGGGCTCGACCCGCAGGGGATTCATGAGATGCGGGATCTACTGCGCGCCCGGGCCGCCAAAGGCCACACGGTGCTTGTGTCGAGCCACCTGCTTACAGAGGTGGAGTTGCTGGCCGATGATGTCGTGGTCGTAAACCGTGGGCAGCTGGTTGCGTCCGGGGTCATGGGAGAGTTGCAAGAAGAGGCAGCCTTGGTCCGGGCGCCCGAGCAGGACCGGCTGGCAGTACTGCTCGCCGACGGCGGTGTCGCGGTCGAACGCCGAGCGGACGCACTTCTCGTGCGTGGTCTATCGATCGCCGAGATCGGCCAGCAAGCATTCGACGCCGGGGTCGCCCTCCACGAGCTCTCACAGCACAGCGGTTCGCTCGAGGAGCAGTTCCTGCGGTGGACAAGCGATCCTGACGGTCCTGATGCACAGGACAGCGAGGAGGGTCGGCCATGACCTTCTCACGGGTCGTTCGCGCCGAGCTTCGTAAGCTCACGACGACAAAGATGCCCTGGGGATTTCTCGCCGTGCTCGTCGCGATCAGCGCGATCACGGCGAGCACCGTCGTCTGGGGGACCGATGCCGACGGGACCAAGGGCTTCATCTCCACCGCCGCCGATCAGCGTTCGCTGGTTGCCTTTGCCGCTAACGCGATGGTGATCGCCGGGCTGTTCGGTGCCATAGCGGTTGCCCGCGAGTACGGCCACGGAACGGTGATTCCGACATTCCTGATCTCGCCACACCGCCAGCGGGCCGTGCTCGCCCAGCTGGTCGCCGTCGGGGTCGGCGGCGCTGTCCTCGGGCTGGTCGGCACGGCACTGACCGTGATCGGGGTGACAATCGCATTGCAGACGACCGAGTTTGCCTTCATGGTGTCATTCGGTGGCGTGGTGAGCGTGCTCGCCGCCGCCTCGTTTACCGGAATGGCAGGGGCAGTTCTGGGGGCGGGGATCGGCATGATGGTTCGCAACACCGGTGGAGCCGTAACCGGCGCAGTCGTGGTGCTGATCATCGCCCCGCCGCTGATAGTGCAGTTGATCAGCGGTGCCAGCATGTGGATCCCGTCAGCACTGGCCGTCACCCTGTCCGGGATCCAGCCCGAGGCTGCAGGCGTGGAGAGCCAGGCCGGTACGCCGGCTGCCCTTCTCGTGCTTGCGGCCTGGGCCGCCGTACCGGCTGTGATCGGGCTCCTGTCGGTCCAGCGACGCGACGTGGTATAGACGGAAGTAGGCGCGCGCGGGAAAGAGGGTAAGCGGCGGCTCGTGCGGCAGGCGACAGCCCCTCCCGATCAGAAGCTCAGAAGCCGCCCAGCAGGCGGTCCGCGTTGGCGATCAGGCCGGCGACGATCATCAGCAGCACCGAGGGGACGAGGGCCAGGGCGACGACCAGCTGGATCTTCGGCGCGGCGCGGGCGGCGCGCTCCTCGACCGACCGGCGCTGGTCGCGCCGCAGCGCTGCGGCCTGTCGGCGCAGCTGCTCCGCCAGCGGCGAGCCGAACCGGCGCGAGCGCTCAACCGACGCGCAGAGCATCGCCGTCTCGACCCCGGGAACCCGCGCGCGCAGCGACTCGAGCGCTTCGGGAAGTGGCACGCCGCAGGAAACCTCGGCCGCGGTAACGCCCAGCTCGACCGCAAGCGGCCCCTCGCCCGCGGCGGCCAGCTCCGCGAACCCACTGGCCGGACCGCGGCCGGCGACGGCGCCGACCGAGAGCAACTCCAGCGCGTCGGGCAGCGCCGCAACCAGCCGGCGGCGACGGCGACGGGCGGCGCGCTCCAGCAGGGCATCGGGGAAGACGAACCCCGCGGCCGGCATGCCGAGCGCGACGAGGATCCCGGTCCGGCCCGGCGCCGCCGGCGCGGCGAGGAGGGCGACGAGGGCGCCGCCGCCCGCCCCGGCCAGCTTCGCCGTCAGCACGGCGGCGAGCGGCACCCGCCCCGCAATCCCGGCGCCGGCCAGCCGCTCCGGAAGCCCCAGGCGCAGCGCAGCCTTCGTTGCCCGGCCCGTGCCCTGCAACCGGCCCGGCAGCCGGGCGCCTCCTCGCCCGCCTCGCGACTCGAGCAGCTCCCAGGCGGCGACGCAGGCCAGCAGCACCGCGGCGGCGGCGAGCAGCGCGGCGCTCATTCCGCCACCTGCGAGAAGCGGCGGATCGCGACGAAGCCGGCGGCCTGGAGAAGCACGGCGAGCCCCAGCAGCGCCAGCGAGGCCGGCGCGGCGAGGAGCCGCCCGAGAAAGCCCGGTTGGATCAGCTCGGCGAACAGCGCGGCGCCGGTGGGCATCGCCACCACGAGAGCGCCTGTGAAGCGCGCCTGAGCGGTCGCCGCCCTGGCGTCTTCGGCGACCCTGTCGCGCTCCGCGGCGCCGTCGGCGAAGCTGCGCAGCAGGCCGGCGAGGTCGCCGCCCGCCAGGCGCTGGCTGAGCAGGGCGGCAGCGAAGGCGTCGACCCGCTCCGAGCGCATCCGGCGCCGCCACTCCCCCAGGGCCTCGCCGGTCGGGGCCCCCAGCTCCAGCTCCGCGCTCAGCCGCGCCAGCTCGACCGCCGCCGGGCCATCCAGCGAAGACGTCGCCGCGGCCAGCGAGGCGCGCAGCGAGCGACCGGCCGCCAGCGAGTCGGCGACCGCGACGGCGACGTCGGACAGCGAGCGCTCGACCGCGCGGCGGTAGCGGGCACGGCGGCTGGAGACAGCCCAGCCGGCCAGCGCCGGGGCGGCGATTGCAAGCGGGATCGCCACGGATGCGCCGCCGAGGAGCCAGCCCCCGGCCAGCGTCGCCGCCGCTCCAAGCAGCGCCAGCCGCCGCCGCTCCGGCGCCGAGGGCGCGTAGCCCTCGCGTCCCGCGCGGCGCAGCGGCTCGACCGCGGCACGCAGCCAGCGCGCCAGGGCAGGGCTTGCCAGCATCGCCTCACGGGCGGAGAGCGCACCGAGGGCTCCGGCAGCGGCCCCGGCCACGATCGAGGCCGCTCCCGCCTCAGGCCCCACCGGCTCGCCCGGCCTCCCGCAGCGGGCGCAGCGCCGTCGCGCCGGCAACGGTCGCCACCGCGGACGCCTCGGCCACCCGGCGCGACCCGTCCCGACCTCGCTCCAGGTGGACGACGACGTCGACACCGCGCCGCACCTGCTCGGCGATCGCTTCGTGCGGAAGACCGACGCCGGCCATCAGGGCAAGCGTCTCCAACCGCCTCAGCGCGTCGGCGGGGGAGTTGGCGTGGATCGTCGAGAGGGCGCCGTCGTGGCCGGTGTTGAGCGCGGTGAGCAGGTCGAGCGCCTCCGGCCCGCGCACCTCCCCGATCACGATCCGGTCGGGACGCATTCTCAGCGCGTTGCGCAGCAGGTCCCGGATCGAGACCTCCCCCCTTCCCTCTACGCCGGCCGGCCTGCTCTCCAGCCTCACCACGTGCGGCTGTTGGAGGCAAAGCTCCGCAGCGTCTTCGATCGTCACCATCCGCTCACCCTGGGCGACGAAGCTCGACAGGGCGTTCAGCATCGTCGTCTTGCCGGAGCCGGTGCCGCCGCTGATCAGCACGCTGCGCCGGCCGGCGACGGCCTCTGCCAGCAGATCGCGAGTCGCTTCGTCCATAGCCCCCATCTCGACAAGCTCCTCGGGCCCCGGCCGAGAGACGCCGAAGCGGCGGATCGAGAGCGCCGGGCCGTCGACTGCAAGCGGCGGGATGACGACGTTGACGCGCGATCCGTCCGCCAGCCTGGCATCGACCATCGGGCTCAACTCGTCGACTCGGCGGCCGAGCGGCGCCAGGATCCGCTCGATCGTGTTGCGCAGCTCCTCCTCGTCTGCAAAGGAAACCGCCGCGGGCTCCAGTCGCCCTCCGCGCTCGACGAAGACGCTGTCGGGACCGTTGACCATCACCTCCTCGACCACCGGATCGGCAAGCAGCTCCTCCAGCGGGCCGAGGCCGACCGTGTCGCGGACGACCCGCTCCACGATCGCGCTCCTGTCCTCCTCGCAGAGGATCGCCCCGTGCAGGGCGACCAATCCACGCACCGCCTTGCCGAGATCCGGCTCGATGGAGCCCCCGGCCGCCGCGTCGGCCCGCCGTTGCTCCACGAGCCGCGCCCGCAGCCCCTCAGCGACCCGCTCGACATGGAGCTCCCGCAGGGTCACACCCTCAGCCTCGCTCGGAGGGCGCCGGGAGCAGGGTCACCTGGCGAGCGAAGCTCTGCGCCGAGATCAGTCGCAGCGCCTGGCCCCTGTTGAGGCCGAGAATCGCGGTGGCGGAACCGGCATGGCCGTGGCCACCCGACAGCGAGATCAGCGGCACCCCGGAGGCCTCGATCCGGGTGCGCCCAGGCCCGGCTCCCCTCGGCTCCTCGACGACGACCACGTCGACCCTCGCGCCGGGTGGGGGCGAACCGCCGGTCAGCAGCGAGCCGGCGCCGGTCACGGCGATCTCCACCGGGCTGCGGCGCGGCCCCAGCGTGGTCGCCGCTCCATCGCGGCGAGGCGGCCGCAACTGCGTGCCGAGCAGGTAGCCACCCGCCGGCAGGTTCGCCATCGGCGCCAGGCCGAGCGCCTGCGACGGGTCGGACAGCGCACCCGGCGGAACGAACCGGGAAGGGACCCTGCGCACCGCCAGAGCGGTGGCCGCGCGTCGCGGGTCGATCGAAGACCCCGCGTCCAGCGGCTCGGCGGCGACCACTACCGACCGCAGCGGCCCGTAACCGCGGGCGACGCTCGACCCGTAGCCGGCGGCAAGCGTCGCGGCGGCGAGCGCCGCCGCCGCGGCCAGAGCGAGAAACCCGAATGCCCGGCGGCGGCGATTCTTCACGCAGCGCGCTCCCGGTCGCCTTCCAGCGGCAGCTCGAGCACTGCCGTCGACCCGTCCTCCGAGCGCCGCAGCACGAATCGCCCCCGATGAGCTTCGGCAACCGCGCGCACGACCGAGAGGCCATGACCACGGCGCCGCCCGCCGGAGAGGCGGGCCAGGGTTTCGGCCGGGGTCTCCCGGCGCGACCCCGGACGCGAGGCTCGGCCGCTGTCGGAAACGGTGAGCAGCAGCCGCTCTCCCTGGGCCCGGGTTGCGACGACGATGCGCGGCCCGCCGTGCTCGATCGCGTTGACGACCAGGTTGTCGAGGGCCTGCGCCAGATCCGCCGGGTCGCCGTAGAGCGAACCTGCCGGCTCCACCTGCCCGGCTTGCAGCGAGCCGCCCGTGAGCGCCACCCGTCCGTGCCAGCGGCCAACGGTAGACGCGACCAGCTCCCCGACGTCGACCGGCTCACGCGCAGCCGGCGCCCGCCCTCCGTTGATCTCACGGTCGAGGCGCGCCAGCGCCACGCCTGCGAGCCGCAGCGAGCTTGACGCGACCGGCGGCGCGGGGCGCGGTCCTGCGATTGCCAGGGTCAGCGCCTGGAGCGGGCGGCGCAGCTCATGCAGCGCCTGGTTCAGGGCGCTGCGGCGCCGTCCGGCCCGCAGACCCTGCGCAGTCAGCGCCATCGCCAGGGTCGCGGCGAGCGACCAGCCGGCGGTCGCGATGTCGATTCCCCCGCTCAACCGTCCACCAGGCGGTAGCCGACGCCCCAGCAGTTGACGACGAAGCGGCCCTGCTCGGGATCGAGCTTGCGCCGCAGGCGGGAAGCGTGAGAGTCGAGCGTGCGGGTACGACCCAGGCTCCGGTAGCCCCACACGTCGCGCAACAGCTCTTCCTTCGAGTAGACCCGGGTCGGGTCGGCCGACAGCGCCAGTAGGAGCGAGAACTCCTTGTTGGAGAGATCCACCGAGCGCTCGCCGACCGCGACGCTGCGGGTGCGCGGATCGATCACCAATTCGCCGACCCGCCTCGGGCCCCGACGGGAGGTCGCTTCCCGCCGCAGCAGGGCGCCGATCCGGGCGCGCAGCTCCGGGTAGTGGAACGGCTTCACCAGATAGTCGTCCGCCCCGAACTCGAGGCCCCGCACACGGTCATGCTCGCTGCCACGGCCGCTCAGGACGATCACCGGCATCTCGCGGTCGAAGCGGGCGTCGACGCCATCGGCCTCGCGGATCTCGCGCAGCAGGTCGAGGCCGGCTGCATCCGGGAGGCCGAGGTCGAGGATCAGGAGGTCCGGGTGCTTGTAGCGGCAGATCCGCATCGCGTCCGAGGCGCTGGGCGCGGGCAGGGCCGCGAAGCGGTCGGCGGCGAGGTGGTCGCAGAGCAGCTCCAGCGTCGGCCCGTCGTCTTCGCAGACGGCGATCGTGGCGATCTCCGTGCGCTCGGGAAGCATGCCTCCCCAAGTCCCGGGCGGCGCGAAGTCTCCCCCCGCCCCGCCGAACGTCCCAGAGCCCCTCTCATGGCAAGCACTCCGGGACGTTCGGCGCTGAATGATGCTTCGAGGGGAGCTCGAGGACGGCGGCTGCGGCGGCGCATCGAATCGCGCGGCGGGGACCCATCCCGTAGTGAACCCCGGCCACAGCCCCGCCGGCATCGAGGAAGACGACGTCGAGCGAGAAGCGCATCCCGAAGGTGTGGACCGAGCGGCAGCGGGGGATCAGCAAGCCGGGGCCTGCCTCCTCCGCGTCGAGCAGGGCGAGGCCGAGCAGGCGTGCGCGGAAGCCGGTCGCGACCGGGACAACTACGCCGCAAGCCTTCGCGGCGGGAAGCCGCGCGAGCCTCGGCGCGATCCGATCGGCAGGCACCTCGACTCAAGCCGCCGGCGTCGCCTTTTCGCCCCCAAGGGGTGCAAACCCGCGTTCAGGTGTGCGCCTGCTCACGCACGGGGCGAGGCGGATCGGCATGATGCGACTCCTGCCCCGGCGACGTCGTGGCGGAATGGGCTTCAACGTGGAAAAGAAGACGACCCGCAGAGGAAACTACGACTCGGGCTCCGACTACGTGCTCGAATACGGCGAGCTTCGCTTCTCGTTCAACGAGGAGGACTTCGCCCAGCGTGTCGAGCAGGCGGCGGTGAAGCTCGGCTTCGTGCACCAGGGGCTCGACCGCGAGGAGCTCGACGACCTGCTCGACCTCGCCGTCAGCGGCGAGATCGCGGAGCCCTCCTCGCGGCTGGGCGAGCACATCAACGAGAACTGGGAGGAGCTGGTCGGCCCCTCCAACCGCAGCCTCGTGCACTGGCTGCGCCGCCTCGTCTTCCGCGGCGCCTGGCTCGACCAGCGGGTCATGGAAGGGGAGCTCGATGTCGTCTTCGACGAGCGCACCCAGACCTTCGGCTACGTGCAGCCGGACCGCAGCCCGGAGCTGATCGAGCTCTCCAAAGAGCCCTCCTGGCGCCGCATCGCATACCGCGGCTGATCTCGATTTCCCGCGCGGCCGGGCCTAGTCGCCCGAACGCTCGACCGCGGCGACAACCGTGAGCGAGCCGCCGGAGTCGCCCGCCGGGCGGGCGGCGTCGAAGAACTCCTGTGCCGCCCCGGCGTCGCGATAGGCCTCGGCAAGGCGGGTCAGCGAGTCGACCAGCAGGATCACGTCCTCTCCTCCGGAGGCGCGATCGACGGCCTGGCCGAGGGCGTCGCCGGCGTGCTGCGGCTTGCCCGCGGCGATGATCTCCGACTGGGGCGCCTGGCGTCGCCAGTCGGCGATCTCCTCCGGGCTGGGGTCGACGAGCAGCGCGATCGGGTCCGGCCCCTTCGACTCTCCGCCCAGCTCGGCGGCAACCTCACGCAGCAGCGCGGTGCAGGCCTCGCGGCTTCCGGCGTGTACGAGGACCTGCCGGCCGCCCGCGGGCGGCAGCAGCAGCTCGTGGACCCGCACCTGCTTCGACTTGCGGCCGAAGCGGCGCCTGCGCCTGCGGCGGCGCGGTCTCTCAGGGGCATCGCTCCCCTCGGCCCGCGCGGAGGCCTCTGCCCGCGGTCGCTCCTCGCGCGCCGGAGGCGACGAGGAGCGACCGGCCTCTGCCGCCCCGCTTCCGGCTCCTCCGTCGCCCCCGAGCAGCTGCTCGATCAGCTCCGCCTTGCGCAGCAGCCGGTAGCGCGGCACCTGCGCCTTCGCCGCCAGCTCGTGCAGCTCGGCGAGCGCCTTCGATTCGAGATCGGAGCGGTTCATCGGGCCGGCAGACTATTCAAGCGAGGCCTTCGGCGGCCGCCGCCTCCGGCCAGGCCTCGGCCTCGCGCCGCACCTGCCGCCGCGACCAGCCCAGCTCCCCGCCCAGCGCCGCGGCGACCGGCCGCACGACATCGGCGTCGCGCAGCTGCGGCGCGGCGAGGATCCCGAGCCGGGTGCGGCGCAACAGCACGTCGGCGACCGACCGAGCCTGCTCGCGGCGCGCCGCGAGCACTGCCTCGGCGAGCAGGTCGGGCCGATCGGGAACGATCGGGGCGGCCAACTCGGGGTCGCGGCGAGCGATCTCCAGCACATCGCGCGCCGCGTGCCCGTAGCGGAAGGCGAGCTGCTCGATCGCCTCCGGCGCCATCCCGTCCGGCGCCTCCAGGTCGGCGGCGCTCGCCTCCATTCCGAGCGGGATCTCCGTGGTCCGGCAGGGCGCCTCGCGACCCTCCCTCTCGACCAGCCGGTCGACCGTCTGCTTCGCCATCCGCCGCCAGGTGGTCAGCTTGCCGCCGGTGATCGTCAGCATCCCGGACGAAGTCTCGTAGAGCTCCGCCTTGCGCGAGATGTCGACCGACTTCTTCGGGTCGCCGGTCGCAATCAGCGGCCGTACGCCGGCGTAGGCGCCGACCAGGTCGCTCTCGCCCAGCGAGAGGTCGAAGAAGGAGTTGACGGCGTCCAGCAGGTACTCGACGTCCGCCTCCGCCGGCCGCGGATGGAGGAGGTCGCCCTCGTAGTCGTTGTCGGTGGTGCCGACCAGCGTCCGCCCGTACCAGGGCAGGGCGAAGATGGCCCGGTCCTCTCCGGCCGGAACGATGCTGGCGCCCCGCCCCATCGGCAGGTCGGCCTGATCGAGCACCAGGTGGGTGCCGCGGCTGGGCTTGATCTGCGGCACGTCCTCCTCGGCGATCACCTCGGGGCGCAGGCCGTCCGCCCAGACGCCGGTCGCGTTGACCACGTTGTCGGCCGTTACCTCGAACCGCCGGCCGGACTCCTCCTCCTCGACCGCGACGCCGCGGGCGCGCCCACCCTCCTCCAGCACCTCGGTCACCGCGGCGCCGTTCAGCGTCACAGCTCCGAATCGCTCGGCCTCGCCGAGGATGGTGAGCACGAGGCGCACGTCGTCGGTCTGGCAGTCGTAGAAGAGGTAGGCGTCCTTCGGGTCGCGCCGCTTCAGCGCCGGCACAAGCTCGACCACCTCGTCGGCGTCTATGGTGCGGTGCCGGTCCGGCGACCAGTAGAAGTCCCCTTCCTCGTCCTTCGAGGAGCGCACCTCGCGGCGGCTGCGGCCGACCCGCGTGGTTGCCATCACGTCGTACATGTTGAGCCCGAAGCCCAGCTTTCGATCGCGTCGCTCCTCGCCCAGCGCCGGCACCAGGAACGGGGTCGGGTAGACGAGGTGCGGCGCAAGCTCGACCATCAACTGGCGCTCGAGCAGCGCCTCGCGGACCAGGCCGAGGTCGAAGTTGCGCAGGTAGCGCAGGCCTCCGTGGATCATCTTCGAGCTGCGACTGGAGGTGCCGGCGGCGTAGTCGGCGCGCTCCAGCAAGGCCACCGAGTAGCCGCGCGAGGCGGCGTCGAGAGCGACCCCGGCGCCGACGACTCCACCGCCGATGACGACCACCTCGAAGCGCTGCCCGGCAACCGCCTCGATCGCGTCGGCACGGGTCAGCATCAGGGCAGGAAGACGGTCGTCCGGGAGGCCGGCGGGCGCTCCGGGGCCGCCTGTTCCTGGAGTGTGGTGCCGAGGTGCAGGAGGCCGACGAAGCGCTCGCCGTCGCGCAACCCGACCGCCTCGCGCCCGGCGTCGGTCCGCAGCAGCTCGGGCGTGCGCCAGTAGCCGCCCAGCCCGCGGGCATGGGCGGCGAGCAGGACGATGTAGGAGGCGACCGCGGTCGCATGCAGGTCCTCCTCGGCGACGATCGGGTCCTCCGCGTCGGCACAGGAGGCGACGATCAGCGTCGGGGCGCGATCGAGCTTCGCGGCCCCTTCCGGGCCGGCCGCCCGCTTCAGGCTCTCCAGGGCCCGGGGGCCGACCACGCGGAAGCGCCAGGGAGCGGTCAGATGGTGATTGGGCGCCCAGCGCGCCAGCTCGAGCAGCTCCTCGACGACATCGCGCGGAAGCGGGTCGGGCGCGAACGCCTTGTGGGTGCGGCGGGTTCGGATCGCGGTCTCGACGTCCACGTCCGCAAGGGTATTGAGGACGCCTGCCGGCGCCCCGCTCACCAGTTGAAGCGGCGGCCGAGCAGGACGGTGCCGCCCAGGGCGACGATTCCGGTCGCCAGGCCGACGCCGATCGGCGCGGCGGGAGATCGGTCCTCCTCTTCTTCCGGGCCGACGGCGGGAACGGCGGCGGCCTCAGCCGCCGAGCCGTCGGAGGGCTCCTCGCCGGGGCCGAGCGGATCGATCCCGAAGCCGGGAGCGGCGCCGGGAGTCGGGGGAGTCGGGGGAGTCGACGGCGTGCGCGGAGCCTGGCCGGAGGGAGCCCCGCCCGCGCCGGCTACCGGCGGAGCCGGCGACGAGAAGCCGCCCCCCGTCACCGGGGGGGATGGAACGGGAGCGGGATTTGGGGCGGGAGCGGCGGGCGAAGGCGAGCTCTGCGGCGCCGGCTCTCGCGGCGGCGGCGAGATCGGGAACGAGTCGCGGGCGGCGGCGACCAGCGCCTGGCCGGTCACCCAGATCGGCGTCTGGTCGCTGGACTTCGAGTAGCGGTAGTGCCCGTCGGAGGCTTGGCGTGCAGCCAGGTAGTCGAGCCCGCTGCGGCCCTTGCGTCGGATCGAAGCCGGGTTGGCGCCAACCGCGACCATTCCCTGAACCGCCCACGCCGTCGACTGCGAGTTGACCCCGGCGAAGCCGCCCAGCGCGAAGCCGCCGCTGCCCTGCTGGTGGCGGCGCAGGTAGCGCAGCCCGCGGCGCGCTGCGTCCGTGGAGGGAAGCGCCTGCATCACCGAGCCGGTCGCGTCCGGGTTGCTGGGCGCGTCCGGAGTGTCACCCCAGCCGCCGTCGCCGTTCTGAACCCTCGTCAACCAGCGAATGGTCCGGTCGAGCCCACCGCGGGCGCCGGTCGCGCGCAGGGCGAGCACCGCGAACGCGGTCGATGCGGGCCAACCCTGGTAGGAGCCGTTGTCGCGGCGCTTGTCGCGCAGCTCGGCGACCAGGTTGCGCCCACCGAAGCGCTGCGCGTCGACGCCGGCGCCCTCCAGGGCGAGGATCGTCCGCGCCAGGTCGCCGGCGCTGCGAACCTCGCTGAGGTTGCGCTCCAGGTAGCGGACGGGGGAGCGGCCGCGGCGGCGCACGTCGTGGGGGTTGAGCCCCGCCGCCTCCAGGCCGAGCATCGCCCAAGCGGTCATCTCCACACCCGATTCCCGGCCCGGTGTAGCGCCCCAACCTCCGTCACCGTTCTGCTGAGAGGTGAGCCAGGAGACCGCCTGCTGCGGCCCCGCCTCGGCGCGCTCCGGAACAGAGGCGGCCAGTGCGACCAGCAGCAGCGACGCTGCCACCACGCCACCGCGCAGGTGGTTCGGAGCGGAGCCTTCCTTCCGCGACCAATCGAATCTCTGCCTGAACCTGATCAGCATTCTCACCATCGCCGGGCCGGCGATCAGAGCCAGCGTCACGTTTCCGATCGCGTGCGCTGCGTCGAATGGTACGGCGGAGGCCTGCAGCGCGAGGAATCTGTCCAGCGACAGCCCGCCGCCATAGGTCGCCATCAACGAGAAGTTGAGCAGCGCCCCGTAGGCGACCGCGGCCGCCCCGCAGGCCGCCGCCAGCCCGAATCGGCCGACATCCCGCCCGCGCAGGGCGAGCATTGCGCCGAGCACGCCGCAAAGCCCCCAGCCGGCCATCTGCCACGGCGTCCACGGGCCCTGTCCCAGCCAGAGGTTGGAAACCAGGGCGGCCAGCGCTCCCACCGCGAACCCCGGCGCCGCCCCGAGCGCGTAACCGGCGAACAGCACGATGTCGGTCGTCGCGACGACGTTGGGGAGCGCCGCGAAGGCGACCCGCCCGGCAACCGCCAGCGCCGCCAGCGCCGCGACCAGCGCCACCACCTGCGCGGGAGGGCGCGAGCGCTCGTACCAGGCGAGGCCGCCGATCAGCACCGCGGCCAGGACGAGGAAGCTGGCCGCCTGCCAGCTCACGGAGTCCCCCGTTCGCGCAGCGCCGTAGCGCCCTGCGCCGGGGTGACCACGCCCGCCAGGTCGAGGATGCGCGCCACCTCGGTGGCGAAGTACCAGCCTCCCGAGAGGATCTCGGCGGCCGGACCATCCGCGATCACGCGGCCGTCGCCGAGCAGGATGGCCCGCTCGGCGAACTCGGCCGCGAACTCGACGTCGTGGGTGGCGACGACGATTCCGGCGCCGCGGCCGGCGAGGCTCTCGATCGCTCCGACCAGCTCCCCCCTTCGCGCCCGGTCCATCCCCCTGGTCGGCTCGTCGAGCGCGACCAGGCCCGGCACCGCCTCGCCGTCGGTCCGCCCCGCCAGCGTGATCGCCAGCGCCAGTCGCTGGCGCTCCCCTCCCGAAAGGTCGCGGGGGTCGGAGTCGACCGCGTCCTCCAGCCCGACTGCGCGCAGCGCTGCCAGCCCCGCTTCGCCGGGCAGCTCGTCGCCGACCCTCTCACGGACCAGATAATCACCCGGCGTCTGGGTCAGCAAAGCTATTCCCCCCGGTGCCTCGATCCTGCCCCGAACAGGATCGATCAGGCCGGCGGCCGCGCGCAGCAGCGTGCTCTTGCCGGCCCCGTTGCGCCCCATAAGCGCAACCCGCTCCCCCCGATGGATAGTCAGCTCAACCTCCCGCAGCACGTCGCGCCGCGCCTCCCCAGCTGACAACTCGACCCATAGATCGGATGTTCGGAGCGCCGCCGATTGGCCCGCCCGGCGAACCCCCCCAGGACGCAACTCGCTCGACCGGCCAAAGCCCGGTAGCCCCGGCGGTTGCGCTCGCTCGTGCAAAGTGTCCTGGGGGGGAACATCCGGGCGGGCCTTCTCGTGAGCTTCCGCAGAAGCGGTTTGAGCTTCAAGTGGATGCGTGGCTTCGAGAGTGCGGCGAGCTTCTCTGACACCCGTCGGCAGCGGGGAGATGCCGGCCAGGGAGAAGAGCTTCGCGGCGGGGGTTTCGAGCGCCGGGTCGGTGGTGTGTGCCCAGGCGAGGAAGTCAGTCGGTCGGCCGTCGAAGGCGACTGCGCCCGCGTCCATCGCGACGACGCGGTCGGCGGCGGCGAGGCAGCGCTCCAACCGGTGCTCGGCGAGCAGGATCGCCACCCCCCACTCCTCGTTGAGGCGACGCAACAGCCAGATCAGCTCGTCGCCGGCGACCGGGTCGAGCTGCGAGGTCGGCTCGTCGAGCAGCACCAGGCTGGGGCGGGTTGCAAGGGCGGCCGCCAGCGCGACGCGCTGCAGCTCACCGCCGGAGAGTGTGTCCACCGTGCGCTCCAGCAGATGCGGGATGGCCAGGGCGAGGGCGACTTCCTCCACCGCGCGGGCGCGCGGGCCAGGGCCCTCGCCACGCATCTCTAGCGGCAGGCCGATCTCCGCCGCCACCGTGGTCGAGACGACCTGGGTCTCGGGATCCTGGGCGACGTACCCAACCGCGCCGGCCACCTCGGCCGGCCCTGCTTCGATCGCGTCGACTCCTGCGACCCTGACCGCACCGGCTACCTCTCCCCCGTAAAAGTTCGGCACCAGCCCGCAGGCGGCGCGCAACAGAGTCGACTTGCCGCAGGCCGAGCGCCCGGCGAGCAGGGCGAACTCGCCGGCACCGACCTGGAGCGAGACTTCGCGCAGCGCGGCGCGTGCCGAATTCGGATAGGCGTAGGTGAGCCCCTCTACCGCGAGGGCCGGGGTCGCACGAACGGGAGCGACAACCTCAGGCACGCGGCCCCCCGCGCCATGGCACCAGTCCGGAAAGCACGACCAGAGCGGTCACCGCAACTGTCGGCGAGGCGAGCTCGACCTCCAGCGACGGGTAGGCACTGAAGCCGTCGGCGCCGAGTGCCTTGCCCGCGATCGCCACGGCGAGAACAGTGGCGGCTGCCACGTAGAGGCGGGCGTCGAAACGCGAACGCTGCCGCTCTCGCCGGCTCGGCACCCTGCCGCCGTAGCCTCGCAGCTCCAAGGTGGCCGCGACGTCGACGGCCCGATCCAGCGAACCTGCCAGCAGCCGTCGCGCCAATGGCGCGCGCCCCAGAGGGGCCGCGGCGGGGCCGCGAAGCCGAGCCGCGTCGCGAAGCCGAGCCGCGTCGGCGGCCGCGACCGGCACCAGCCGCGAGATCAGCGTCGCGGTCAGCGCCGAGCGCCCCGCCAGCGGGCGCAGAGCGCGCAGCACCCGGTCCGGGTCCACGCAGGCCGAGTAGACGCCGAAGGCAATCATCGCGACCGCCGCCCGCAGGCCGATCGCCGCCCCGGCGGCGAGCGCTTCCGCAGTGACGTCGACCCGGCCGAAGACAGGCCACTCGCCGAGGCGGGCGAGAACAGTCTCGCCGCGCCCGACGACCAGACCGTTGACGGCGACGATCAGGGCCGCCAGCACCAGGCCCATCCTCGCGGCGACCCGCACGGCGGCGCCGGCGCCGGCGAGCGCGCCGGCCAGCGCCGCGGCGGCGCCTACCGCAGCGATCACGACCGGGTTGGAGTAGAAGAAGGCGACCGCGGCCAACGCCCCCAGGTAGGCGACCGCGGCGCCGGGCGAGGCGCTCTGCAGCACCCCGGGCCTCGGCGTGTAGGCGAACGGCGATCTCATCGGACCGGCAGGGCCGTCTCCTCTCCGTGCTCGGCGGCTACGGCGTAGCGGTCGCGTAGCGAGGCGTCGTCGAGCAGGCCTCTTGCCGCCCGCACCCCGGCCGAGCTCGCCCCGGTCACCAGCCAGACGGGCGGGGAGCTTCCCTGTCGCATCGCCGCGACCAGGCCGGCGTCGGGGCCGAAACGCCGCGCTCGATCCCCGCCCTCGTCGAGACCCCAGAGCGCGAAGCCGTCGCGATGGCGCTCGAAGGCCGCGAAGACCCCACTCTCCCTCGGCCCCGCCTCGATCCGGGCCGCGACCGCGTCTCCCCTGATCCGGCGCCAGGGCCCGACCAGCACCCGGATCGCCTCCGCGGGAGAGCCGTTGACCAGGACGGCGCCGACGCTCCGCAGGCGCTCCCGAACGACTTCGCAGACACTGCCTGCCGCGCGGCAGGCAACCGACGTCGGATGCCTCCCTCCCTCGTAGCCGTCGGCGAACGGCTGCGGCCAGGAGCCAACCAGCGCCGGCACCCGCATCGACTCCGCCCAGTCGCGGTGGTCCCACCAGATCGCCTCGCCGCCGCTCAATGTGTAGTCGGCCGCCCCGACCGGCGACCAGAGGCCGTTCACATAGAAGAACCAGTCGTGGGGGCGCCCGGCCGACCGACCGCCCGCCACCCCTTCGATCGACTGCACGAACCCGCCCCCGTAGCGGGTCGAGATCTCGGCGTTGCGGTCCAGGACGCGCATCACCGTGTCGGATTCCGTTACCTCGTCGCGCACGGTGGCGACGATCCGTTCCGTCCCGAAGTCCCGGGTGACCGTCAGCTCGACCTCGCCGACCTCATCCCCCGAACCCAGGCCGCAACCGGCGGCCGCGATCGCGCAGGCGAGCAGCGCGATCGCGGCCGCCATGTCGCGGCGTCCCGTCACCTACCGCGCGGGCACCTTCCCTGTACGCAGACGGCGACCCGGTTGGACGGGATCTTCGCGCCGTGCCGCGCGATCAGGCGCAGCGGGCGGCGCAGGACGACGCGGGTCCGCCCCCCGGGCCCTGTCGGCCGCTTCGCGCCGCGCACCCTGGCGCCCACCTCCGGCGTGCGCTTGCCGTCGTCCGCGTAGGAGAAGACGCGGACGACGAACGGCACGCCCGACTTCACACGGCGCGGGGCCCGCAGCCACAACTCCTCCGGAGAGACCTCGAAGTCCGGCAGCAGGTACCAGAGGACATCGTCGCCACGGCGCAACTTGATCCCGTCGCCGCCGACCTGGGGGTTCTTGTGGTTGACCTTCAGGTACCAGAACCCCGTGGGGGGAGGGACCTGACCGCCGATCCCGCAAAGGCCGAGCCCGAAGTCGAACGCGTCGGTGACGAGCAACGGGTTGAGAGCCTTGACGAACGTGGCGGCCCGCGCCAGCAGGCCAAGCGGCGTCGGCCCCCGCACGACCACCTTCTTGCCGCTGCCGCGGTTGCCGGGCCCGAAGCAGTTTGCCCGGCGACTGGTGCGGATCGCGGTGCTGCCCGCCCGCAGATTTGTGTCGGCGAGCACCTTGCCGCCGCTGCCGACGACGCGCAGGCTCGTTGGAACCCCGCTCGCGGCACTCGCCGAAGCGACGCCCAGGACGCAACAGGTAAGGGCCAGCGCGCAGACGGCGACCAGCCGGGTTGGAATGAGTTTTGGCATTTCAGCCACCCTTTCCTCGAGGGTTGTCATGGCTGGCCGGGGACAGGTCTCCTGGCTTCCGGGGTTTCGTCGGCCGCACCTTCCCGGAGTTCCGTGTCGACTCCAGTGGCGGCGCGCGATGCGCGCCCGCGGCTTCCTCTGACCCGGTCACAGTGGCGGGACCGCGCCGGCTTCACACCGGACTTCCCTTGACCACCGACCGTTATTTGCGGGGCGAGTCTACATCGCCGCCGCGATCCCCGGGCTCGGCTCAGACGGACTCGACGCCGAGCCCCATACGCAGCGCTCCGCACACCTCCAGCATCGCTCCCCGCGCCGTGCGGCTCACCGCGGTCATGTTCGCGAAGCTGTGAGTGAGGGCGGAGTGGCGGCGAAGCGCCACCTCCACGCCCGCTTCTCGCAACCGCGACGCGTACTCCTCCCCTTCGTCGCGAAGCGGGTCGAAGCCGGCGGTCGCTACGTAGGCGGGCGGCAACCCGCTGAGGCTCTCGGTGAGCAACACCGACACACGGGGGTCGTCCAGCAGGTCCTTCTCCGGCACGTAGCGTGCCTCGAACCAGTCCATGTCTTCGGCGGTGAGATGGAAGCCGTCGGCGAACAGACGTCGCGAAGGGCGATGCCGGGTACCGTCCGTTGCCGGGTACAGCAGGAGCTGCATCGCGGGAAGGCGCTCGCCCTCGTCCCTGGCGAGACAGCAGATCACCGCAGCCATGTTGCCCCCGGCGCTGTCTCCGCCGACCCCGATCCGGGCGGGATCGGCGCCGAGCGAGGCGGCGTTCTCGACCACCCAGCGGAAGGCCGCGTGCGCGTCCTCGACGGGGGCGGGAAAGGGGTGCTCGGGCGCGAGTCGATACTCGACCGAGAGGACGGGCAGCTCCGCCTCCGTCGCGAGGAAGCGGCAGGCGGAGTCATGGGTGTCGAGGTCGCCGACCACCCAGCCCCCGCCGTGGAAGTAGACGAGCAGCGGGCCCGGGCGCGAGGGCTCCCCTGGTGTGTAGATGCGTCCCGCCAGCTCTCCGGCGGGGCCCGGCAGGCGCAGCTCCTCCACACGCCCGACCGGGCGCGGCCGGCCCCCCGTGACCTCGGCGGTGCGACGGGCCTTGAGACGCGCCCGCTCGGGAGTGGAGCTGCGCAAGCGTTCGCCGGTCAGGTCGGCGAGCCGCATCAGCATCTGGATGTCGGAGGCCAGGCGCTGGCCGTCGATCTGCGGCGGCGCGCCGAGGAGCAGCCGCTGCACGCGCGGCGGGAGCGCGCACAGCCCGCGCACCAAGCGGTGCTCGGCCCGGGTCGAGAGGAAGCGGGGCATCTCCGCCACGGCGGTAAGGCTATGCGTTCGGCTCGAAGCCGGCCCTCGTCGGGCTCGATCCCCGCGCCTGTTCCACCCGCCGAGCGCGCGACAGGCGGCTCACGCGAACGCCGCGCGAACTTGGGCGAGCAGCTCGCGGTGCACCGGGGAGAACTCCTTTCCCTTGCGGTGCACGAGGTAGACGGGGATCCGCACGTCGGCGCCGGAGATGCGCACCTCGCGCAGCGCTCCCCGCTCGATCTCCTCGGCCACGGCGCTGCGGAACAGCATGCTGACACCGAGCCCCGCCTGCGCCGCCCGCTTCATCGCCTCGGGATGGCCGAACTCGAGCACCACGTCCCGCTCGCCGACGCCCAGCTCCTTGAGGCTGCGGTCGACGAAGCGGCGGCGAACCAGGCCCTCCGGCGCCTCGATGAACGGCAGCGCCGAAAGCTGCGCCGGCGCAATCTCCGCCGCGGCCGGCTCGCCGTCCGCGGCGGTGACCAGCACCAGCTCCTCGTGGCCGAGCAGTTCGGTCTCCAGGCCGGGGCCGCCGGGGTCGGCGTCGGAGACGACGACGGCGAAGTCGAGCGCTCCGCCACGCGCATCCTCGATCCCGTGCTCGGTGTCGGCGATACCCAGCCGCAGGTCGACCGCCGGATGGGCGCGGCGAAAGCGGGTGAGGACGGGTGGCAGCCGGTAACTGCCCAGCGACATGCTGGCGCCCAGCGCGACGCTGCCCCGGCTGCCCTCCGACAACCCCGCCAGGTAGCGGTCCAGCTCGTGCGTGCGGGCGAGGACGTCTTCGGCCCAGGCGTGTACGACCCGGCCGGACTCGGTCAGGTGCAGGCGGCGGCCCTCGCGGTAGAAGAGCTTCGTGCCCAGCCGCTCCTGGAGCGAGCGGATGTGGGCGCTGACCACCGGCTGCGCGACGAACAGAGCCTCCGCAGCCCGACCCACACCGCCGTGTTCGACGACAAGGCAGAGAACCTCCAGCTTGTGCAGGCTGACCCGGCGATCAATAGTCAATTGACGCTGCATTATCGGGAAAAACGTATTGGAACTATGGGTAAGCCTACGCCACGATCACCTGGCGTGGACCTTCGTGAGGTGATCTCCGACGTGCGCCGGGGCGCCATCCCCGCCGCCGTCTACAGCGACCCGGAGCTGTTCGAGCTGGAGAAGCGCCGGCTGTTCGCGCGCGCCTGGATGTTCCTTGCGCACGAGTCCGAGATCCCGGATCCGGGCGACTACGTCGTGCGCAGGATCGTCGACGACTCGTTCATCGTCTGCCGCGACGAAGCGGGCGCCGTTCGCGTGCTGCTCAACATGTGCCTGCATCGAGGCATGCAGGTTTGCCGTACCGAGCGCGGCAACACCTCGCACTTCCGCTGCCCGTACCACGCCTGGACCTACAAGAACACGGGCGAGCTGACCGGCGTTCCCTTCCACCGGGACGCCTACGGCGGCGAGGACGGGCTCGCGCGCCAGGGGGTCGGGCTGCTGGAGGCGCCGCGCACCGGCGTCTGCGAGGGATTGATCTTCGCCGCCCTGGACGAGCGCGCCCCCGACCTCGAGGACTATCTCGGCGACTTCCGTTTCTTCCTGCGTGTCTACCTCGGCCAGGGCGAGACGGGGGCCGAGGTGCGCGGGCCGCAGCGCTTCGTCGTCAACGCGAACTGGAAGATCGGCGCCGAGAACTTCTCCGGCGACAGCTACCACACCCCGCACACCCACGCGAGCGTCGTCGACATCGACCTGTTCGGGGCTCCGAAGGCCGGCAAGCGCAAGCAGGGCGCCCTCTACTTTGCGGGCCGCGGGGGCGGCACCACGTACAAGCTGCCCGACGAGGGCTTCCGCGGCAACCTCGCGCATGTCGGCTATCCCGAGGAGATGATCGACACGATGGAGCGCGTCTGGTCGGCGGAGCACCGAGCGCTGGTCGGCGACGCCCGCTTCATGTGCTCGGCGGCCACGGTGCTGCCCAACCTCAGCTTCGTGCACAACTGGCCCCGGGTGAACGCCGACGGGATGACGGTCCCGTTCGTCTCGATCCGCCTCTGGCAGCCCCTCAGCGCGACCGAAACCGAGGTGCACTCCTGGTTCGCGGTCGACCGGGCCGCGCCGCAGTGGTTCAAGGACGCCTCCTACAAGGCCTACCTGATGTGCTTCGGCTCCTCGGGGATGTTCGAGCAGGACGACGTCGAGAATTGGACGTCGATCACCGCCATGTCACGCGGGCAGATGGCCAGGCGCCTGAATCTGAACAGCCGGATGGGGTTGACCCGCGACGGCGACACCCTGACCCCGCCGCTGGCCGACTGGCCGGCGCCGGGCCGGGCGTTCGTCGGCTTCGGCGAGCACAACCAGCGACAGCTGCTCGGCCTCTGGTGCGACCACCTCGAGGCAGAGGAGAACGACGCCGGGGCGGCGGCGCGGATGGCGACCCTGAGTTGAGATGGCCGCCCGCCTTTCCTACGCCGGCGACGCCTACGACGAGATCCTCGAATTCGTCTATGCCGAGGTCGCCGCGCTCGACGAGCGCCGCCACCACGACTGGCTGGCGATGCTCACCGACGACGTCGTCTACCGGATGCCGGTAAGGACGACCACGGCCCACTCGCTGGACGACAGCCTGCTCACCGACATGGCCCACTTCGACGAGGACCGCTACTCGCTCACCAAACGGGTGGAGCGCCTCGACACCGAGCATGCCTGGGCCGAGGATCCTCCATCGCGAACGCGTCGCTTCGTCACCAACGTCCGCGGTTGGGAGGGAGACGAGCCCGGCGAGCTGCTCGTCGCCGCCAGCGTGCTGCTGTTCCGCAGCCGCGGCGACCGCCATCCCCCGGACCTGGTCTCCGCCGGGCGACGCGACGCGCTGCGCCGCGTCGACGGTCGCCTGAAGCTCGCCAGGCGGGATCTGGCGGTGGACGAGTCGGTTCTGCGTACGCAGAACCTGGCGGTGTTCCTGTGAGCCCGCCGGGGGGGGACGGCGACGGGCTCGGCGACGGCGACGGAGTCGAGCTGGCCAACGAGTACGCGGCGGTGACCGTGCGCAAGGTGCGGACCCACAACGGGGTGCGCCTGGAGATCGTCGCTCCACGGCTCGGCCGCGGCATCCGCCTCTGCCCGGTGGAGCTCGAAACGCTCACCTGGCAGTCGCACGAGACCTTTTCCGAGTTCCTGCAGACGCCGTTCGGCCCGGAGTCCGAGCCCGAGTGAGCTGGCTGGCCGGAAAGGTCGCGCTGCTCTCGGGGGGCGGATCGGGGATAGGGCGCGCCGTCCTCGACGCGTTCCTGGAGGAAGGCGCGTCGATCGGCGTGCTCGAGCGTGACGGGGACAAGTGCGCGGCGCTCTCCCGGCTGGGCGACCGGGTCCACGCCGTGCGGGGAGACGCCACCGCGGCGGAGGACAACGCGCGGGCGGTGGACGAGACCTTGGAGCGCTTCGGCTCGCTCGACACCGTCGCGACATTCGTCGGCGTCTTCGACGGCTACACGCCGCTGGCCGAGATCCCGCCCGAGAGGTTCGACGCCGCGTTCGCGGAGGCGTTCTCGGTCAACGTCGCATCCGTGCTGCACGCAGCCCGCGCCGCGGCGCCGCGGCTGGAGCGCAGCCGCGGGAGCATCGTCGTCACCTGCTCCAGCTCGAGCTACTGGCCGGGACGGGGCGGCACCCTGTACGTGGCGGCCAAACACGCGCTGCGCGGCGCCGTTGTGCAGCTCGCCCATGAGCTGGCCCCGGGCGTCCGCGTCAACGGCGTCGCCCCCGGCGGGACCCTCGCCACCGACCTGCGCGGAATGGCCGGCCTCGGGCAGGCCGGCGAGCGCCTCGACGACCGCCCCGGCCGCGAGGCGGCGCTGCGTGCCCGCACACCGTTGGAGGTGGCGCTACGGCCGGAGGACCACGCCGGCGCCTACATCTACCTGGCCTCCGACCGGGCGCGCGGGCTGACCGGGGAGATCGTGCGCTCCGACGGGGGGCTGGCGGCGCGATGACGATCGGCGAAGACGGGACGCGGCTGCGGGAAACCGTCGCGACGGCATGCCGGGTGCTGGCCCGGCGCGGCTTGGTCGACGGCATCCTCGGCCACGTCTCGGCGCGGGTCGCGGAGGACGAGCTGGTCGTCCGCTGCCGCGGCGCCGGCGAGCGCGGGCTGGGGAACACCCGCCCCGGGGACGTGTGGCGGCTGGACTTCGACGGGGGCGCCGTCGACCTGCCCGACGGCTACGGGCCGCCGAACGAGCTGCCGATCCACACCGAGCTGATGCGCGCCCGCCCGGAGGTCGGCGCGGTGATCCACGCGCACCCTCCGGCGGCGCTGCTCGCCGGCCTCGCCGGCCTGACGCCGCGGCCGGTCTTCGGCGCCTACAACATCCCGGCGCTGCGGCTGGCGCTGGACGGCGTCCCGGTGTTCGACGACGCCTCGCTGATCTCCACCCGCGAGCTCGCCCGCGAGCTGCTCGCAGCGATGGAGGGGCGCCCCGTCTGCCTGATGCGCGGCCACGGCGTCACCGTCGCCGCATCGACCGTGGCGCAGGCGACGGTGCTGGCCGTCAACCTGGAGGCGCTGCTTTCAGCGACCGTGGAGCTGGCCCGCCTCGGCGCCGAGCCGCGCGAGCTGACCGGGGCCGAGCTGGACGCCCTGCCCGACCTCGGCTCTTCGTTCAACGACCGGCTCGCCTGGCAGGCCCTGGCGGCGGAGGCGGGCGATGGATGAGCTGCGCCCCTATCGCCGCGACCCCGCCGGCACACACCCGCCGCTGCGCAGCCCGGCCTACCGCGGCAGCGAGCTTCGGGCGCCGCGGCGACCGCTGGTTGTCGCGCCGGCAACGCTGCCCGAGCTGCGCGGGCCCGTCTTCGGGCACGACGGCGTCTCCCCCGGCGACGCGGATCTCATCCGCCGCCGCGGCGGCGAGCCGCTGGGCGAGCGGATCGTCCTCTCCGGCCGGGTGGTCGACGGCGACGGGCGACCGCTGCCCGACACCCTGATCGAGATCTGGCAGGCCAACGCCGCCGGCCGCTATGCCCATGCCACCGACCGGCATCCGGCGCCGCTGGACCCGAACTTCGACGGCGGCGGCCGCTGCCTGACCGACGCCGAGGGCCGCTACCGATTCACCACGATCAAGCCCGGCGCCTACCCCTGGGGCAACCACCACAACGCCTGGCGCCCCGCCCACATCCACTTCTCTCTGTTCGGGCGGGCGTTCGCGCACCGGCTGGTGACCCAGATGTACTTCCCGGGCGACCCGCTGCTGGAGCTGGACCCGATCTTCAACGCGGTCCCGGATCCGGGGGCGCGCGAACGGCTCATCAGCCGCTTCGACATCGAGATGACCGAGCCCGGGTGGGCGCTCGCCTACCGCTTCGACATCGTGCTGCGTGGCCCCGCGACGACACCGATGGAAGACTGAGCCGATGCCCGCCGGCACCCCATCGCAGACCATCGGCCCGTTCTTCTCGATCGGCCTCGGCGGCGGCTCGCGCGGAGAGGTCGTCGACCCTGACCGCGCCGGCGCGGTCAGGGTGGCCGGCGTCGTCCGCGACGGCAGCGGCGAACCGGTCCCCGACGCGCTGCTGGAGCTGTGGCAGGCGGAGGGCTGCGCCCGCGCGGCGACCGGCCCCGACGGGGGCTTCAGCTTCGTCACGGTCAAGCCCGGGCAGGTGCGGGGGGTCGACGGAGCGGAGCAGGCCCCCCACATCGCCGTCTCCGTGTTCGCCCGCGGGCTGCTCACGCGGCTGGTGACGCGGATCTACTTCCCCGACGAGGCGGAGGCCAACGCGCGGGACCCCCTGCTGCGCGGGCTCGCCGACGCAGCGACGCTCATCGCCCGGCCCGACGGCGGCGGGTTGCGCTTCGACATCACCCTGCAGGGCGACGGCGAGACGGTGTTCCTCGATGCCTGACGAGCTGTTCGACGCCGGCCTCGTGCCCGCCGCGATCGCCCGGGAGACGGACGACCTCGCCTGGGCTCGCGCAATGCTGGACTTCGAGGTCGCGCTCGCCGCCACGCAGGCTGAGCTGGGCCTGGTCCCGGCGCCGGCGGCTGCGGCGATCTCCGCAGCCGCGGAAGCGCTTCCCCTCGACCCGGCGACGCTCGGGCGCGACGCGGCCCGCACCGGCACGCCGGCCGAGCCGCTCGTGCGCCGGCTGCGCGCCGCGGCGGGCGAGGAGGCCGCGCCCTGGGTTCATCACGGGGCCACCAGCCAGGACGTGGTCGACAGCGCCGCGCTGCTGGTGGCGCGGCGGGCTCTGGCGCACGTCGAGGCGGAGCTGTCGGCGGTCGCCGGCGCCTGCGCCGATCTGGCCGAGCGCCATCGCGCGACCCCGATGCTCGCCCGCACCCTGCTGCAGCCGGCGCTGCCGACCAGCTTCGGGCTCGTCGCGGCGCGCTGGATGGTCGGCGTCGAGGAGGCGCGCGAACGCCTGCGCGAGGTGGCAGAGCGGCGCCTCGCCGTGCAGCTCGGCGGCCCCGCCGGCACCCTTGCCGCCCTCGGCACGGACGGCCCCGCGGTCGCCACGGCCCTGGCCGCGAGGCTGGATCTGCGGGCGCCGGCGCTTCCCTGGCACACGCTGCGAGGCCCGATCCACGCGCTCGCCGGCGGGCTCGATGAGGCCGCCGGCGCGGCGGGTAAGGCGGCACTCGACGTGGTGCTGCTCTCGCAGGCGGAGGTGGGAGAAGTCGCCGAGCCGCGGGACGGGGATCGCGGCGGCTCGTCCTCGCTGCCGCACAAGCGCAACCCGATCGGCTCCGTCCTGGCGCTCGCCGGAGCCCGTCGCACGCACGCGGCGGCGGCGCTGCTCACCGGCGCGATGGAACAGGAGCACGAGCGGGCGGCGACCGGCGCCTGGCACAGCGAGTGGCCGGCGCTGCGCGACGCGCTCGCGCTTACCGGCGGCGTCGCGGCGGCAGTCGCCGGCGTCCTCGGCGGGCTGGAGGTCCGCGAGGACAGAATGCGGGAGAACCTGGCGGCAAGCGGCGTGCCCGGCTCGGGCGGGGTGCTCGGGGACGCCACGGCCCACCTCGCCGCCGCCGCCGCCTTCGTCGACCGCGCCCTGGAGCGCCGCCCGTGACGGCGCGCCTTGCCCACCGCTTCCACGGCCCCGAGGACGGGCCGGTGCTCGTCCTCTCCGGCTCGCTGGGGACTACGGCCGAGGCGGTCTGGGGGGAGCAGCTCCCGGCGCTGGCGAAGCGCCACCGGGTGCTGGCCTACGACCACCGCGGGCACGGCGCCTCCGAGACGCCCCCGGGGCCGTACTCGATCGAGGACCTGGGCCGCGACCTGCTCGACCTGCTCGACGGGCTCGGCATCGCCCGGGTCTCCTTCTGCGGCCTGTCGCTCGGCGGCATGGTGGGGCTCTGGCTGGCCGGCGCGGCCCCGGAGCGGGTCGAGCGGTTGGCGCTGCTCTGCACCTCGGCGCGCCTCGGGACGCCGGAGGGCTGGGACGAGCGGATCGCCGCCGTGCGGCGGGGCGGAGTCGGGAGCATCGCCGACTCCGTCGTCGCGGGCTGGTTCACGCCCGACTTCGCCGCCCGCGAGCCGGAGACGGTCCGCCGGCGGCGGGAAGCGCTGAGCGGCACCCCCGTCGAGGGGTACCTCGGCTGCTGCGCGGCGATCCGCGACTTCGACTTCAGCGACCGGCTGGCCGGCGTCGCGGCGCCGGCGCTGGTCGTCTCCGGCCTGCAGGACACGGCGGCGCCCGTCGAGCACCAGGCGGCGCTCGCCGCCCGAATCCCGCAATCGCGGCTGGTCGTGCTCGACGGAGCCGCCCACCTGGCGCCGGTCGAGCAGGGGCCCGCCGTCGCCGCGGCGCTGCTCAGCCACCTCCACCCCGGCGAGGGCACCCGGCTCGAACGCGGCGAGGCGGTGCGGCGCGAGGTCCTCGGGGACGCCCACGTCGACGCCGCGCTCGCCGCGACGACGCCGTTCACCGAGGACTTCCAGCGCTATCTCACCGGCGCCGCGTGGAGCGACGTCTGGGCCCGCGACGGGATCGACCGCCGTACGCGCAGCGCCGTCACGCTGACGGCGCTGCTCGCCGCCAACCGCATGGAGGAGTTCGCCCTGCACGTCCGCGCCGCCCGCCGCAACGGGCTCGGCGCGGAGGAGATCGGCGAGGTGATCCTCAACGCCGCCGTGTACCTCGGCGTTCCGGCCGCCAACGACGGCTTTCGCGTCGCGGCGGAGGCGCTGTCCGGAGCGACATAGGGGAATGGCTAATGATCTCGCCGTCTTTTGTATTTCTCCTATCCGGGACGCTGATGGGAGGATGCCGGTGTCACTGCGGAAGAGGAGCCGGATGTCGGCAACCAAGAACCCAACCGGGGCCGTGGAGGTCCTGCGGCGCTACTACGACGCGATCGATTCGAAGCGCACCGACGAGGCGCTGGCCAGCTTCGCCCCGGAGGCGACCGTGCGGGCCGGCAACCAGCCGGCCCGACCGTGGATGGAGGGCCTGGAAGCGATGGCGCGGGAGCTTCGCGGAGTCGCCGCAACCCGCCACGAGATCACCCGCGTCATCGAGGGGCCGGACGGCGAGGCGGCATGCGAGCTGGACATCGCCTACCTCCTGGAGACCGGCGAGGAGATCACCCTGAGCGGCGCCGCCTTCTGCGAAATCCGAGAGGGGCGCTTTCACCGGCAGCACCTCTACGTCGACCTCGCGCCCGTCCGGGACGCGCTCGGGCGAGAGCGCTGAGATGACCAGCATCCGCAAGGGAGAGATTCCCTACGCGCCGAGCGGCATCGGCGACTACACGGAGGAGATCTACTCGCTGAAGGGGTTCTTCGGCGAGTGGGCGCATCTCTACCGCCGTCGCAACCTCGCCCACCCGGTCCGCTGGTCCGACGAGCGCCTGATGTACAGCGGGCTGGACTCCGGCGCGCTGACGGCGCCGGACGCGACCGACCCGCGCGGGGAGCCGCTGCGGCTGATGGAGGGCGAGGGCCACGCGATCTCCCTCTCCCAGCGGGCTGCGCCGATGCCGTTTGCCGAGAAGAACACCGACGCCCACCAGATCCGCTTCTATCACCGTGGCCGCTTCCGCCTGGAGACCGAGCTGGGCACGCTGGAAGTGGAGGACGGGGACTTCGTGGTGATCCCCCGCGGGCTGATCTACCGTGAGACGCCGCTCGGCGAGGACGGCAACGCGATCTTCGTCTTCGAGACCACGGCCATCATCCGCCCGGCCAAGGAGATGTGGGACGGCGTCGGCTTCGCCAGCCTGTTCATCGACTACTCCGGGATGGAGGTCCCCGAGCCCGCCGCCGAGGAGATCGGCGCGGAGACCGAGGTGCGCGTCCGCTGCGACGGCGAGCTGCAGACGATGGTCTACAGCCACGACCCCTGCCGCGACGTGGTCGGCTGGATCGGCGACCCGGTCCTGTTCAAGATGAGCATCTGGTCGGTGCCGGGCCTGGGCACCAGCCGCGGCCACCTGACGCCGCCGGCGGGCTGCGTGCTGGTCGGCGAGGACCGGGAGTTCTTCTTCAACGCGCTGACGGTTCAGCCGTTCCCCAACACGCCGGCGCCCGACGGAAGCGTCGGCGCGCCCTCGCATCTCAACGACTACGACGAGCTGTGGCTCACCCACCGCTCGAAGATCGCCCCCGAAGGCCACCTCTGGCTGCTGCCGAGCACCCTGCCGCACCCCGGCTTCAAGATGCCGGCCTCCTATCCGCCCAACCCGGTGCGCGGGATCCGGGAGATGCGGCTCAACTTCGACACCAAGGCCCCCCTGCGCTGGACGGAGGAGGCGCGGGCGGCGCTGTTCGACGATCCGCTCGTCGCCCAGTACACGAGCTTCATGGGGCTCCCCGAGGAGGCGGTCCCGCGGCACCTGCGCGCGCGTTCGGACGCAGGAACGGCGTGAGCCCAGGCGCGCGCGAGGCGGCGGCGCGGGCGGCCGGGGCCGGCTGGAGCGACGCGGCCGACGCGGCGATCGCGGGCGACATCGCCACCGCCCTGGCCTACGCGACGCCCGCCGGAGGCGCCGTCGTCGCGCCGATCACGACCGTCGGCGTGCGCGACCGCCGGGCGGGGACGGTGATGTTCACGACCTCGCTTGCCTTCGGCCGCAAGCTGGAGCGCATCCGGCGGGAGGACCGCGTGGCGCTCGCCTTCCATGCCCGCGACCACGGCTTCGCCGCCGGGACGGCGTTCGTCCTCGCCCAGGGCCGCGCGGAGATCGGCTGGACGGACCCGGCCGCCCAGGGAGCGGCGCTGGCCGACGGGGTGCAGCGGTTCTTCGGCCCGCCGAAGTCCGGCCGCTTCTGGAGCCGGTGGATGCGCGAGTACTACGTGCAGCGGGTGCCGGTGACCGTCTTTGTGGAGCGGGTGGAAACCTGGCCCGACCCGCCGGGCGGGGGCGCGCCCGATGTCCACGGAGCCCCCGCGCCCGCCACAGCGGCGGCGTCTCAGCCCTCGCCGCAGGGGGGCGCCGAGCCGCGCGTCCCCGCCCGGCGCGCGGCGCGCCGGCTGCGCCGGCTGCCGCACCTGCTGCTCGGCTGGGTGGGCCCGGACGGCTTCCCGGCGGTGGCCCCCGTCGCGGTCGAGCGCGCCGATCGCGACGGGCTGGAACTGCTCGACCCGACCGGGTCGGTGCCGCAGGGGAAGCGTCGGGCCGGGCTGGTCGGCCACCGCTTCGGCCCCGGGCTGACCGGATTGCGCGCACAGCAGCACACCGGCTGGCTGCAAGCCGGAGAAGAAGGCATCCGCTACGCCCCCCACACCGAGCAGCGCTACCGCACGCCGCGGAGCGAGACCGGGACCCTGCTGGTCAACGGTTGGCAGGCGAAGCGCGGCATGCGACGGGCGCGCCGTGACGCGGCCTCGGAGGCGGCGCGATGATCGAAGAGCCGCCGCTGCTCGACGGCGTCGACCGCGAGTTGGTCGCGCTGTCGGGGCCGGAGATGCCGCGGATGGGCTGGGGGTCGCATCCCTGCCAGGGCGTCTACTACACCCCGGCCGGGAAACGGCCGGAGGTCGCTTTCATCGCCGCGCACTACAACATCGACTTCTCCGAGCACTACCTCGCCGACCACCTCGCCCGTCGCGGCTTCGGCTTCCTCGGCTGGAACACCCGCTTCCGCGGGATGGAGGCGTTCTTCCTGCTCGATCGGGCGCTGCTGGACATCGGCCTCGGCGTGCGCTGGCTGCGCGAGCAGGGCGCGCAGACCGTCGTGCTGCTCGGCAACTCCGGCGGGGGCTCCCTGGTCGCCGCATACCAGGCGCAGGCGCAGCAGCCGGTGATCCGGCCCGCCTTCGGGATGCCGCCGGCGGACGGCCTCGACGAGCTCCCCTCCGGCGACCTCTACGCAAGCGTCGCCGCGCACCCCGGCCGGCCCGAGGTGCTGACCAATTGGCTCGACCCCTCGGTCGTGGACGAGAGCGACCCGGTCGCCACCGATCCCGAGCTCGACATGTACCGCGAGGAGCACGGGCCTCCATATGACCCCGGGTTCGTCGAGCGCTACCGCGCCGCGCAGCGCGCCCGCAACGACCGCATCACCGAGTGGGCGAAACAGGAGCTGGGGCGGATGCAGGAGGCCGGGCGCTTCGACCGGCTGTTCACCGTCCACCGCACCTGGGCCGACCTGCGCTTCGCCGACGGCGCCCTCGACCCCTCTGACCGGCCGACGCCCGCCTGCTACATGGGAGACCCCGGGACGGCCAACCGCGGCGTGCTCGGCATCGGCGCGCTTAATACGCTGCGCACCTGGCTGTCGATGTGGAGCCTCTCGGAGTCGCAGTGCAACTCCGAGGAGCATCTGGCGGCGATAACCCTGCCCTCGATCGTCGTCCAGCCGACGATGGACACCGGCGTCTTCCCCAGCGACGCGCGGGCGATCCACGACGGCCTGGCGGCGGCGGACAAGCAGCTCGTCGAGCTGCCGGGCGACCACTACTTCCGCGGCGTCGAGGGCGCCCGCGCCGGACTGGCCGACCTGCTCGGCGACTGGGTGCGGGAACGCAGCTGAACCCGGGCGCCGCTCTCAGGGATTGACCTGCAGTTCCGCGATCTGCACCGCCCGTTCCTCCAGCTCGACCTCGAAGACGCCTTCGATGTCGGCCGGGAAGGCGAATGCGACCGTGCCGCCCGCGGCGACGTCCTTCATCAGGTCGTAGCCGTGCACGTGGACGTGGTCGGCGACGTCGGAGCGCACCCGGAAGCGGACGGTGTCCCCGGAGGTGTAGTCGAGCTCCTCCACGCCCCCGACCGGCCCGGCGCTGCGGACGACGATGGTCGGCACGGAGGCCTCCGCGGTAATGGTCCGCTCGGCGGTCGTCGTCGCGGCGGTTCCCGTGACCGTGCCCTCGTCGTCGCTGCCGCAGGCGGCGAGGCCGCCGATCGCGACCAGCGCGATCGCCGGCAGCGCGAGCATTCTGATCAGGTTTTTCATCAAAGCCATCTCCTTTGGTCGGCACGAGGGCCGGCTTCGTGGCCTCCTTGTCACCAGAAAGAACTGCTCCCCATTGGCCGGCGGGCTGAGGGATGTAGAGCGGTGGTGGTAGCGCTCGACGTAGGCGGCGATCGCCGCCCTGGCATCTGTGAGCGTCTCGTATTCGTTGCGCCAGAAGCGGGGCATCTCCGCCACGGCGGGCAGGTTATGCGCTCGAGAGAGACACCGGGAGCCCTCAGCACGAACTGCTCGACGGGAGCGTACGATCCCGTCGATGAGCGCCGAGTCGGTGATCGAGCGCCACCGCGAGGCGGGCCGGCGGTTCGAGGCCGGCGGACTGCACAGCTTCGCGTGGGAAGTCGGCGAGGGAGACCCGGTCGTCTGCATGCACGGGGTGCCCGCCTCCGCCTTCCTCTACCGCAAGGTGCTGCCGGAGCTCGCAGAGCGTGGCCTGCGAGGTGTCGCCTTTGACCTTCCCGGGCTGGGACTCGCCGAGCGGCCGGAGGAATTCGACTACACCTGGACGGGGCTCGGCCGCTTCTCGCTCTCCGCAATCGACGCGCTCGGGCTGGAGCGCTTCCATCTGGTCGTCCACGACATCGGCGGCCCGGTCGGCTTCGAGGTCGCCGCGGCTGCCCGCGACCGGGTCGCCTCGCTGACGATCCTCAACGCGATGATCGACGTCGAAAGCTTCAAGCGCCCCTGGTCGATGGAGCCCTTCGCGCGTCGCGGGATCGGAGAGGTCTACCTGCGAACGACGCCGGCCTTCGCGTTCCGAATGCTGATGCGATTACAGGGCATCGAGGACATGGGCGCGATCAGCCGCGACGAGCTCGATGTCTACCTGGAGATGCTGCGCATGGGCGACGGCGGCCGCGCTTTCCTGAAGATCATGCGCGGCTTCGAGCGCACCGCGGAGAAAAGCCGGCTTTACGCGTCGACGATGCGCGATGTCCCCTACCCCGTGCAGATCGTCTGGGGGGACCGGGACCCTGCCTTGAAGATCGGGATGCATGGGGAGCAGGCAAGGCGGATCACCGGCCTCGACGCGATTCATCGCGTTCCCGCCAAGCACTTCCTCCAGGAAGACCAGGCGCCGGCCGTAGCCGAGCATGTCGCCGCCCTCGCCGCGGGCGCCGGCGCCTAGGCCAGGCGCTCGCGGAAGTAGCGGTAGTCGCTGCGGTCCGGCCGCAGGTTGCAGGCGAGCGCCAGGTGGTGACGGGCGCGGTCCGTCTCCCCCGTCTTGGCCAGCGCCCGCCCCAGGCAGAAATGGGCGTAGTCGTTGACGTGGTGGGTCTCCACCACGGCTTCGAACTCCTCGGCTGCCTTGGCGAAGCGCCGCGTGCGGAAGTAGGCCCGGCCGAGCGCCTCGCGCACCGAGGACTTCTCCGGCGCCCGGTGGGCGGCCTCGGCGAGGGGCTCGGTCGCTGCCTCGAAGCTGCCGTCCTTGAGCAGCTCGATCCCACGCCTGTAGAGCGTGTAGGTGGAGGCATCGTCGGAAGCCATGCATCCAGTGTAGGAATCGCGTCCACCGATGCGGGCGGTTACGATCACGCGGCAAGCCGGCAACGGGGAGGAGCGGGCGTTGAGGGAGATGACCGTGGTTTCCAAGTTCTCGATCATCGCGATCGCCGGGCTGATCGCCGTCGGTGTAACCGGGTGCGGGGACGACGAGTCGACGACGCCGACCACGCAAACGCAGACTTCCGCCACCACACAGACCGCGGAGCAGGAGACGACCCGGACGGGTACGGATGCGGACAGCCGCGAAACCCGGGAGAGCATCGACTCGGCCGTCGCGGACTGCGAAGCCCGCGCCGACGAGCTCGGGACGATCCCCGCCGCCGCGCTCTCGGCGGCCTGTCAGGAGGTGGGCGACGCGGTCAAGCGCAACCTCGACAACGCCGACGAGAACGTCGACATGGCGCTTGCCGACGCGGCCAAGTCATGCAGCGACCTCGCCGGCAGCATCCCCGCGGGCTCCGCCCACGACGCCCTCTCCAGCCTCTGCGAGACGATCTCCACGGAGCGCTAGGCAAACCAGGGTCGACCGACCGGGCTCAGCCCTCAGGTTCTGGCCGCACGCGAAAGCGGAAGCTCGCCACGCTCCGCTTGCCGACGCGCCAGACAGCCCGCCACCTGCCGGGGCCGCCCATGTCGTTGACGTAACGCGAGGCCTCGATCGCATCGCGGCCGCGACGGTTGGCGCGCCCTCGGTACCTCTTGATCGCGTCCCCCGGGCCGTCGAGGACCAGTGTGTAGGCAGTGCGCCGGCGACGCCGGTCGACGAAGGCGAAGCGATGCAGGTCGCCCTGCACGGCGACTCTGTCCGGCTTGCCGTCGGGGCCTTCCCGGTAGCCGACGAACCGCGGCGGCCTGCGCAACCTGTGCGTGATCGCACCGCGATCCGGAGCGCGGTCGAATTCCGCCGGGCTGGTGTCGTTGGAGCCGATCGTCGCCGCCCACGCGTAGCGGGAGGGGTTGCCGATCAGGCTGCGGTGGAAGGTGAAGATGATCCGGTTGCCCCGACGCACGGAGCGCACGCCGCCCGCCCGCGCGTCGCTCGCCTCGGCGCCGCTTGCTCCGCTCCGTATCCGGGTCACCCCCCGGCTGGTGATGAAGTAGCGGCTGTGGCCGACAGCGACCTCCACCTGCGCCAATGACTTGGTGGCCGCGTTGGCGCGCTGGGCGAGGATCACGTGACGCAGCATCCCGCGCTCGGCGTGTCCGTGCCATACCGCGCGGATATCGGTGAACGGAGGGAACGCATCGCCCTTCGGGTCCTCGTCCCGACCGCGGTCGGCGACTGCCGAGGAGGCCAAGAGCGCCGCCAGGCCCGCCAGCATGGCCGGCGCGGCCAATCGGACAACCCAGGCCAAACCGGCCCCTGCCCTGCATCCCGACCGTCGCATCATCAAAATAGGGTAGTCAATCGACCGTGAGCCGTCCAGGTCGGCAAGCGCGGGCCGCTGATCCGGTTTCGCTGGCACGGTAGCGCGCGCCTCGCGGCGATCGGTGAGTCGCTATCGCTGAACCGTCACCCGCAGGAAAGTCGCCGGGATCGACGTGGCCTCATCGCTCGTGTTCTGTTTATTGAAGACGTCTTCCAGCTCAGCCTGGAGCTCAGTCTCGCGGCCATCCGCCGCCGCCGCGTCGAACGCGTTCATGGTCGGCCCGTAATAGTTCCTGAACGCAGCAACCAGCTCCGACGGCGGACCGGGGTAGTTGAAGGTGTAGGTGCTTCTATCGAAGGAGATCTGCTCCCTGGGTGCTCCCGCCGCCGTGAACCGCTCGATCACCTCGTCCTCAACGCCCCAGGTCATCGGGCTGACGAAGCCCTCCGGAGGTGGAGGCGAATAGGAGGCGCTGATCCTCAGGATCTGGGCCACCAGGGTCGGGTCGTTCGGGATCCAGTTCCCCATCACAATCCGGCCCCCGGGTCTGGTCACCCGGACCATCTCCTTGGCCACGTCGAACGGCCTGGGAGCGAACATCGCGCCGAAGATGCTGACGACGAGGTCGAAGCTCTCGTCGCTGAGCTCGTGCAGATCCGATGCATCGCCCTCCTGGAACCTGCAATTGGCCAGACCAAGAGCCTGCGCACGTGCGTTGCCCGCCGCGACCAGGTTGGCGGCGATGTCGACACCCAGAACGTCGGCCCCGAGCTGAGCCGCCGGCAGAGCGGTGGTCCCGTCACCGCAACCGAGGTCCAGCACCTGAAGCCCGTCGGTGATGCCCAATTCCCCAACGAGGGCCTCTCCGCTCTCTCGCATGCTCTCAGCAATGCGGGTGAAATCGCCCTTCTCCCATAGTTCCTTGTTCGCATTCATCGGCCTCTTCCTCTCCAAGTGTGAGTTGGGAAGGTCGATCCTATCCCGCGGGCGCAACTCGGCCGCAACGGTCGGAGGCGCTACCGTTTCGGCATGGCCGCATCGGTCGACTTCACGATCTCCTTCGACAGCCCCGACGAGGATGGCTGGATCGTCGCGCGCATTCTCGAGGTCCCCGGAGCAATGAGCCAGGGTCGGACCCGCGAAGAGGCCCGCGAGAACGTCCTCGATGCCCTCCGCACCGTCCTGACTCCCGACGAGGAACTCGCCGGACAGACACCGAAAGCCGATCGCGAGCACCTTCGCTTCGTCGCCGCGTGAAGCGCCGTGATCTCGAGCGGCACCTTCGAGCGCACGGTTGTCGTGAGGTCGGCGGATCGAAGCACGCGAAGTGGCGCGGCCCACAGGGCCAGGCTTCTGCGCTGCCGCGTCACAAAGAGATCGGCCCAGGCCTCACGAGATCGATCTGCAGGCAATTGGGTATTCCGATTCCTCCCAAACCCAACTGAGCCGCATCGCATGACACACGTCTTGCCCGACATCCTGCAATCAGGGCTGCGGGTGGTCTTCTGCGGCACTGCAGCTGGGACGGCCTCTGCCAAGGCGAGGGCGTACTACGCCGGGCCGGGCAATTCTTTCTGGGAAACCCTGCACGTCACCGGGATGACGCCAGTCCAGCTTCTTCCCGCGGAGTTCGAGCGGCTGCCTGAATTCGGCCTCGGTCTAACGGATATCTGCAAGGTTAGGCACGGCTCCGATCAGGAGATCGGCACAACCGAGTTCGACGTTACTGGCCTCGAAGTGGGGATCGGGGTCGCAGAACCAGCTTGCCTCGCCTTCAATGGCAAGAACGCTGCCAAGGCAGCGCTGGGACGCACGGTCAATTACGGACGCCAACCAGAGCGGATCGGTGATGCCGAGACCTGGGTCCTCCCTTCGACTTCAGGCGCGGCACGCGCCTTTTGGGACCTGGAACCGTGGCACGAGTTGGCACGGACATATGGGTACCGAGGTTAGGACCTCTATGGACCTGCAAGGGGCGACCATCAGCGAGTTGCTGGCGCTCTCACGGCAGGTCGAACCAGGCTGACATCCGAAGCTACGAGGCTTCTTGGGCTGCCTGTCTTGCCTTCTGCTGGTCGAAACCCAGCGATTCGGTCGCCACGTCGAGTGCTTCTTCAAGAGCGTGGTTGAGGCGGCTCGGCCGTGCGACATTGGGGAGGGTTCGGTGGCTGCTGATCCAGCGCGCAATGTCTGCGTGCGGTCCGGCTCAAATGGCCAAAAGCTAAGGGTTGAGTCGGACGAGACCCCGCGATCCTGCCCCGGCTACTCAGGCCAAGTTTGCCGGCGCTGAGAGGACGATCCCTGTGGCGATCAGAGTCGTCCAAACCCGCAAGCGGACATCGCAAGGCCCTGGTTCTAGGAGGTCTTCCGGAAGAGCTTGCGAAGCCGCTCCGCCAAGCTCGGCTTCTGGGGGAGGTACGCATCCTGCACGTACGTTTCTTCTATGAGCGTATCTCCGCCCTCGACAAACCCCTTCAGCCGTTTCCCGTTCCAGATCGGGAATCGATCGTTGTCAACTACGTAGAGACTCCGGATGTGCGTGTTCTCTACCGGGTGATCAAAGTAAGTGGCGAGCAGGACAACGTTGGCCCGGCGCAGAGTCAGTTCAAAGCTGTCCCAATAGATGTCCCAAGCATCCTCGCTTTCACGCGCTGACTTCGCGGCTTCCGGCGATATTCGACCGCCCAGCGGAAGATCCCGAGGACCGACATATACGCCCTCGATGGTCGAGTCCCAATCCGAGCAAAGTCGTCGCGCAGAAGAGCCAGGCTCACCTGGGTCCGGGTGACCCATCGCCTGAGCCGGCAGCTGGACGACCTCCAGCCCGTGGTCGGGTTCAGGCTCCTTCGCGAAAGCAACGGCCCGGCCACCATCGCGCATCCCCCAAGCACGGACTTGTTCGAGCGAGATCGACACGCCGCAGCAATCCTAGAAGCGTTAGGGCTGCGTCGAAGATCTCAGGCCGACCGACTCATTGGTCGGGGGGTCGGTACTCGCCTCGCTTAACCGCCTCGATGGCGTCCTGTTCGGTGAGGCCTCTTTCCCTGGCTCAGCGGCCCAGCGCGCGAATGCGCGATCGACGGTGTGCTGGACCTCGCGGCCGACGGCCTGCCAATCGCGGATTGGCCGCTCGGGCAGGGTGGCGGGGTCAACCTCGCCGTGCATGGCAGCCTTCAACGCGGTCTGAATCCCGAGGCCCTCCTCGAACCAGTCGACGAACTCCCGCTCGTTCTCCAGGAAGGAACGGTGGTCTTCGGCCCACGCCAGCCGCTCAGAGACCTGCCGCCCGCGGGTATTCATCGAGCGCATGCCGAGGGGGAATCTTGGGATGCGCCTCCCACATCCGCAGAAGCAGTCCTTAGCCACGTCGCCGGAGTCTATGGTCAGCGCGTCCTTCGCGGGGCCGCCTGGAGGCATCGTGGCTCGCAGGCCTGGCAGGAGACTGGCGTACCAGCTGGCGCACCGCGCCCCAGAACGGCCGAACCCCGCTCTACAGGCAGGGTCCGCGAGGCACCGCTACGGGGATTCGAACCCCGGTTTCCGGACTGAGAATCCGGCGTCCTAGTCCCCTAGACGATAGCGGCGCGAGGGCGCCATTCTAGCGATGCAGCCGCCTGGGGTTCATTGTTGGTTGACGTCCGAGACCTGGGCTATGGTCGAACATATGTTCCTGTCGATGTCTGGATGGCCGAAACCTCTTCCAGGCGGTAAATTGGTGGCTTCCGGCGGCTGTGGCGGAACTGGCAGACGCGATACGTTCAGATCGTATTGCTCGAAAGAGCGTGGAGGTTCGAATCCTCTCAGCCGCATAGAGACGGTGACCGGTGCATAGCCGGGAAACCGTCGTTAAGGCGCTCCGACTGAAAGAGGAGGGCCTGAACAACAGCGAGATCGCTCGATGCATCGGTGTTCCGCGACCGACCATCGGAGATTGGTGCACGGACAAGCTCCCTCACTCCTTTCGGGCAAAGCCAGTCCTGTATGGACGGAGGATGGAGCCGGGGGCTTGCTGCCGTCGCTGTGGATCGGCCAAGCACCGATTCGACCGCCTCTCAACGGCTTACGTCTACCTGCTGGGCATGTATCTCGGTGACGGCTGCATCTCCCGAAGCGCCAAGGACGTCTTCAGGTTGCGGATAGCTCTTGACGCGAAGTACCCGGGCATCGTCGAGGAATGCGCGACTGCGATGCAGGCGGTTGTGCCGTGGAACAACGTGCATCAGCAGCTGACGCCGAAGAACTACGTCGAGGTTCACGCATATTCGAAGTCGTGGCCCTGCCTGCTTCCCCAGCACGGTCCCGGGAAAAAGCACGAACGCGAGATAGTCCTCGCCGATTGGCAGCAGAGCCTTGTCGATCTGGTGCCCCGCCTCCTCCTACGCGGGCTGATTCATTCCGATGGGTGTCGATTCGTCAACACCGGCAGTTATGGCTGGAGATGCCCTCGATACGTGTTCACCAACTTCTCTGACGACATCAAGCGAATCTTCTGCAGCGCATGCGACCAGCTGGGTCTGCACTGGACCACTGCTCCGCCAAAGTCGGTCTACGTCTCGCGCAAGGCCGACGTGGCCAGACTCGACCAGTTCGTCGGACCGAAGTGCTGAGATCCCGGCGGCGGGCTCCTCCGCAGACCGCTCAGGCGGCGACGGTCGCGCCCTGGGGCTCCCCGCGCCGCGCCCGAGCGGCGTTGGCGTCGATCTCCTCGGCGAACTGCGGCCAGAGCTGTCGTGGCAGGTCATGGCCCATCCCCTCGACCATCAGCAGCTTCGCGTCGGGGATCGCCTTTGCGGTGAGACGGCCGCCGGCGGGGCGGACGAGCGGATCGCTGTCGCCATGGATGACCAGGGTCGGCGTCCGCACCGACCGGAGGCGCTCCGTGCGGTCGCCCGAGGCGGTGACGGCGTGGATCTGGCGGATCACCCCCCGCGGGTGGTGGCAGCGGTCGTAGGAGGCGCCGACGATCTCGCGAACGCGCTCGTCGTCGCGGGGGTAGCCGGGTGAGCCGATCACCTCGAAGGTCTGCGCGACCTGCTCGAGATGATCCTCCCTGTCCCGCTGGGATGGGGCCATCAGGACGCGCATTGCCTTGAGGCTTGGAAAGTACCTCGGCCCCCGCCGACCGGTGTTGGACATGATCGATGTAAGCGAGCGGACGCGATCCGGCCGCTCGATCGCCAGCGTCTGGCCGATCATCCCGCCCATCGAGGCGCCGACGACGTGGGCGGAGTCGACGCCGAGGTGGTCCATCAGCCCACTCGTGTCGGCTGCCATGTCGGAGAGCAAGTAGGCCGCGGTCGAGCGGCGGCCGCGGAAAAGGTCGGTGCGCTTCGGCACCCCCGCCTCGTCGATCTTCGTCGAGTGCCCTACGTCCCGGTTGTCGAAACGGACGACACGGTAGCCGCGCTCGGCCAGCAGCGCGCAGAACTTCTCGTCCCATCCCAGCAGCTGCGTGGCAAGGCCCATGATCAAGAAGAGCGGCTCGCCGCCGGTGTCGCCGATCTCCTGGTAGGCGATCTCGATTCCGTTCGCGGGCGCCAAGCGTTCCTCGCCGAGAGCAGTCATCCCGGCCAGTGTAGCCGTGCCGGCTTCCTGGCCAAGGCCGTTCGGGCAGCAAGCAGCGGGCTTGGCGAAGGTTGCCGAGCCCCCGAACCCGTAACTTGAGCCTGTGCGAACCGCCATCGTCTCCGACCTCCACCTCGGCAGCCTCGCCGGCGAGGACATCCTGCGCGAGCCGTCGATCCGCCGTGTCCTACTGGGGGAGATTGCAAGCGCCGACCGCCTGGTCCTGCTCGGTGACGCGGTCGAGTTGCGCGAGCGGCCCCTTGCCGAGGCGCTGGAGTCCGCCAGGCCCTTCTTCGAGGAGCTGGGCGAAGCGCTCGCCGGGCGTGATGTCCTTCTCGTGCCCGGCAACCACGACCACCGCTTCGCCGAGCCGCTACTGGAGCGACTCACGCTCTCCGGGAAGCCGGAGCTGGGCCTCGAGCATCGCCATCGCCCCGAAGCCGAGGCCGCGGTGCTCCTCGAACGCTGGCTGGACGACGCCCGGCTGGAGATCGCCTATCCCGGCGCCTGGCTGCGCGACGACGTCTACGCGACACACGGCCACTACATGGACTGCCACATGACCCTTCCCAAGTTGGAGTGCGTAGCCGCAGCTGCCGTCGCCCGCAGCGGCCGGCGCTTGCCCGATCCAGCCTCCCCGGAACACTACGAGCGCCTGCTGCGCCCCGTCATGGGGCTCGCCTTCGGATTCGCACAGTCGGGGCTGGCCCGCGGCGCCACGCGCCCCTCGGAGCGCGCTTGGCGCGCTCTCTCCGGCCGCAACGGGGGCGAGGGGAAGGATCCAGGTCGCGTGCGTCGCCTCGCGGTGCGCGGCGCGATCGGGGTGGGTCTCCCCGCCGCCGTGCTGGCGATCAACAGGCTGCTCGACGCCGACTTCGATGCCGACCTCTCCCCCGCCGCCATCACTCGCAGCGGCATCGAGGCTGCCACCGAGACGGTACGGCGGCTACAGCTGGATGCCGCCCACGTGATCACCGGGCACAGCCACCGCGCAGGCCCCAACGAAGGCGAGGAGCCGTGGCCGCTGCCGAGCGGGGGTCAGCTCCACAACGCCGGCAACTGGGTCTTCGCCTCGGCCTTCTACGCCCCCGGCAGCCGTCCCGGCCCCTACTGGCCGGGCACGGTCACCTGGCTGGTCGACGAGGAGCCACCGCGCCGCGTGTCGCTGCTGGGCGACCACTCCGCCGAGGAGCTTGCGGCGGTCGCCGGGCTCGGCCACCTGCGGCTTGACTCGCTCGGATCGGGCCGGGCCGGGCCCTGACTCGGCCGGCAGGCGTCGCGAGAGAACTCAGGCGGATCCGAGCCACTCGGCGATCCGCTCGCCGATCTCCTCGCCTGCGTCCTCCTGCAGGAAGTGAGAGGCGTTCTCGATCGCTCGCGGCGCGGTCATGTTCAGCGACGAGGCGACCTTCTCCCCCACCTCGAAGGGCATGATGAAGTCGGAGTCGGCCCAGAGAGTCAGGGATGGGCGGTCGTCGGTGCGCAGCGCCTCGACCACCCGTCGGCCCGCTTCCGCCCCGGGCATGTCGGGCGCCGTGGGAAGCATCAGCGGGAAGGCGCGTGCGCCTGCCTTCGACTCAGGAGTCGTGTAAGGGGCCTCGTAGGCGGCTATGACCTCGTCCCCGGGGTCTGTGTGACAGGCGCCGCGCACGAGCATTCCCACCGGCAGGTCTTCGGTGCGCTCGACGAAGTCGCGGAACCGGTGCCAGGCTTCGCTCATCGGCTGATCGCCGGTGAACAGGCCGATGTCGAGCAGGACGATCCGCGAGACACGGTCGGGGTGGTCGACGGCTAGGCGCAGGCCGATCGGCCCGCCCCAGTCGTGAACCACGACCGTCGCGTCGCGCAGGTCGAGATCCTCGAACAACGGCGAGACCAGCTCGACGTGGCGGTCGTAGCTGTACCAGTCGATGTCGACCGGCTTGTCGGAGCGGCCGAAGCCGGCGTAGTCGGGTGCGACGCAGCGGTAGCCCGCGTCGCGCACCGGCGGGATCACCTTGCGCCACAGGTACGACCAGGTGGGCTCCCCGTGAAAGAAGACGACCGGCCTTCCCTCGCCCTCGTCGATGTGGGCGAGTCGCAGCCCGTCGACCTCTCGGTAGTGGGGCTCGTAGGGGAAGCCGGGCAGCCCCTCGAAACGCTCCTCGGGAGTGCGAACCGCCTCCACCGGCATCCCCGTGCGACCGCTCGCCGTCAGGCGGCGGCGCGCAGGTCGCGGACCTTCTCGGCGACCATCGCCACGTAGTAGAGGGGATCGCCGTTGGTGGAGAAGCGGTGCCGGTATCGCTGCTCCGCCTTCATCTCCAGGGCGCCCTCGACCACGGCCTCGTCGATCAAGCGGGAGAAGCCGGACGAGTCGTCCCCGTTGACCATCTCCTCCTTGATGCAGAAGCTGACCAAGCCGCCCTTCTCGATCACGTTGTACGCCTCGGCAAAGGCGACGGGCGGGATGTCGTCGAAGCCGAGGGCCGCGACGGTGGTCAGGCAATTGAGGTTGCGCGAGCGCAGCTCCTCGTGCTCGGGCTCGGGGATGTCGGTCAGGTCGAGCACGTAGTAGCCGTCGTAGACGCCGGGCCTGTCCCTCTCCGCGGCCTGGGCAGCCTCCTCGATGATGTCGACGCCGACGATCTCCTCGGCGCCCATCTCGGCCAGCTGCTCGCCGACCATGCCGTTGCCGGCGCCGACGTCGAGCACGCGCAGGTCACTCGGGTCGCGCCCCTCGCTCTCGATCTGCTCGCTCAGCAAGCCACAGACGGTGCGCGGCGAGTCGCACTTCAACTCCTCGTAGAAGAGGCGCTCGTAGGCGCCGGGGGTCGAGTAGGTCTCGGCGTAGTCGTGAAAGCGGATGCGGCGGGTCTCGCCGTCCACGCTCAACTCGTACCACTCCTCGTCCTGGGCTAGGTCGACCTTCTCCTCGGGCAAACGGATCTCTAGGTCGGCAACTGCCTGGTCGTCTCCCGCCAAAGTCATTCGTGCCTCCGGTTCACGGCATAACATTTTCAGCCCCGTCGGCAGCCGCTTTGAAGTGCGCCGGGGAGCCCCTTTTGACTGCGCCGCGTCGGTGCCGTTCAACACCTAAGCGGCGCGCCGAGACTAGCGAAGCCGGGCAGACGCTGCTGATCAGTGGCGGAGCGGGAAACCGCTTGCGAAGCCACGAACCGCCGCGAACCCCGGCGCAGAGCGGTTCGCGGGAGCCGGGCGAAATGATCCGCACGACCCACGGCAAGCCGACCGAATGGTCGACTCGCTCCCCGGAGCCGACCATCCTTGACGCTGAAGTCGGGGCGACTGGATTTGAACCAGCGACCTTTCGGCCCCCAGCCGAATGCGCTACCAGACTGCGCCACGCCCCGATGTATGTGACTTATGTGATTTGCCCGGGCTCCGAAGAAGAGCGGGCGACCGGACTCGAACCGGCTCTTGGAGCTTGGAAGGCTCCTGTGCAAACCAGTAACACTTCGCCCGCACCAAGCCCGGGGGATTATAGGTCGCCGCAGGTGGCTCGGCCCCTGCCCGCCCCCTACCCAACCGGAGTGAGCAGAGCCAGCTGCCGCGACTGGGCGAGCAGGGAGCCGTCCGGGGCGAACAGCTCGCCGTCCTCTTCGATCGTGCCGGCCGCGGCCGCGGCCGTCCAGTAGCGGCCGAAGACCGGCTGGTCCGGCAGGCCCCCGGGCGGCAGGTCGGCGCGGATGTGAACGGTGAGGTCGACGGTGGGGGCGAGCGCCGGGGCGCTGAGCGGCTGGAACGAAGGGGGCCAGAGGATGTCGCTGAGCAGCACCAGGTACGGAGCGTCCAGCGGATGGGGGTCGGGCAGCTCGATCCAACCGCCGAGCTCCGCCGCCTCGCCGGGCGCCAGGGGCCGGCCGGAGAACGGACGGCCACCCATGCGGGGCGCGAGCTTCACCTGCTGGACAATCGGCGGTGCGCCCTCGACCGGCGCGAGCCAGGCCCCGCCGTCCGGCTGGTAGTCCTCCGGCGCCACACGCTCTGCGTCGCGCGGCGGCGCGGCCGCGACGTCGGGCATCCGCGGAGACCAAGTGCCGGCGCCCTCCATCCCGGTGACGGAGAAGGCGACCAGCCCCATCAAGACCTCCTTGCCGTCCTGCGTGCCGACCAGGCGCGCGTTGGAGAAGCGCCGGCCCTCGCGGACGGCCTTCACCCGCAACTCCAGCTCTCCGGCGCGCGCCGGGCGCAGGAAGTGGACGGTCAGCGAGCGCAGCTGCCGCTCGCCGGCGGGATCGACGTGCGCGGCGGCCGCCCGCACCACGATCGCGGCCAGGTATCCGCCGTTCGGCCCGGTCGGCGCCGACCAGCCGTCCTCGACCCCGGCGACATAGACGCCGTTGCCTGCCTCCCGAACCGCGGTGGCACGGTCGAAGGCCGTCGCGGTTCCGATCGGGTCTGCGTGCGCGCTCAAGATGGCGGGCAAGCTACTGCACGTGCGAGCGGGGCAGCCAGGACTCGAACCTGGAATCGCCGGTTTTGGAGACCGGTGCCTTAACCAGTTGGGCCACTGCCCCAGGGAAAGCAATGCTAGCCAGGCCGCCGCCGGCGTGATGCCGCCTGGAGCTGAGTGATCAATAATGCGGGCGGAGGGACTCGAACCCCCACGGGCCGAAGCCCACCAGGACCTAAACCTGGAGCGTCTGCCAAATTCCGCCACGCCCGCGGGCGGCGCGACATCCGCTTAACGCGAAACGAACGTCGCAGTGTCGCTGCGAGATTCTATGATCGGCCGATGGCGGTAGGAGAGATCAGGCCCGGGTACGAGTTGTGGCGGCCCAACAGGGAGCGGTCGGAGTCGGTTACGACCAAGTTCATCGTCGTCTTCCTGCTGGTCGTCTCGGCGGCCCTGATCGCCCTCATCGCGCTGACCGGCTTCCCGCTGCTGGACGGCGGCAGCAGCATGGGAATCATCTGCTTCATCTTCGCGATCGTCTACCTGGCCTTCGCCTACTTCATCGCCCGCTGGAGCCGCGGCGTGCTGCCCGTCGTCGGCGCCTTTGCCGTGCTGCTGATCATCTTCTGCGTGGTGGGGGCGGACAGCTGGTTCGCCCGCGACAAGGCCGGTTTCGATGAGGCCCTGCTCCCCTCGCCGCTGATCGGAACTCTCCTCGTTCTGCTGATTCCCATCCAGGTGTTGCTGCTCGTCGCGGCGACGATCGGCTTCAGCCAGGAATGGCATGTCGAGGAAGAGCGGCCGATCGGCTCCGGTGAGGACTACGGGGCCGGCGCCCCGCCCGAGAACGGCATCGCGTCGCCGGCGTAGCGACCGCGGCGCCGCCATGCAGCCATGCCGGAGGTGGGACTCGAACCCACAAGCCCGCAAGGGCAATCGATTTTGAGTCGATCGCGTATGCCAATTCCGCCACTCCGGCTCAGCAGGAAAGATAGTTGCGCGTGAACGGGGAGCGGGGGGAGCTGCTCTGGGAGCCCTCGGCCGAAGCGGTCCAGCGCTCCCGAATGACCGAGTACATGCGCTGGCTGGAGACCGAGCGCAACCTCGGCTTCGGCGGCTACGACGAGCTGTGGCGCTGGTCGGTCGAGGATCTCGAGGCGTTCTGGAGCTCGATCTGGGACTTCTTCGAGGTGCGTTCCGACGGCGGCTACGAGCGGGTGCTCGGCAAGCGCGAGATGCCCGGCGCGGAGTGGTTCCCCGGCGCTCGGCTCAACTACGCCGAACACGTCTTTCGCGACCGCGAAGACACCGAGGCAGCGATCTTGCACGCCTCCGAGCTGCGCGCGCTGGAGGAGCTGAGCTGGGGCGAGCTGCGAACCCGTGTCGCCGCCGCGGCCGCCGGGCTGCGCGGGCTGGGAGTCGGCCCGGGCGATCGCGTCGTCGCCTACCTGCCGAATATCCCGGAGGCAATCGTCGCCTTCCTCGCCACCGCCTCGATCGGCGCGGTCTGGTCGAGCTGCTCGCCGGACTTCGGACCGGCGAGCGTCGTCGACCGCTTCGCGCAGATCGAGCCAAAGGTGCTGATCGCCGTCGACGGCTACCGCTACGGCGGCAAGGACTTCGACCGCAGCGACGTTCTCTCCGGTCTGCAGGCGCAGATGCCGACCCTGGAGCGAACCGTCGTCCTGCCATACCTGGATCCCGACCCGGACCTCTCGTCCCTGCGCGACTCGATGCGCTGGGACGAGCTGCTCGGCGCCGGGGATGGCGCCGGCCTCGCGTTCGAGCGCGTCCCCTTCGACCACCCGCTCTGGGTCCTCTACTCCTCGGGCACCACCGGCCTGCCGAAGGCGATCGTCCAGGGACAGGGCGGCATCCTGCTCGAGCACCTGAAGAAGCTGCACCTCCACGTCGACGCCCAGGCCGGCGACCGTCTCTTCTGGTTCACGACAACCGGCTGGATGATGTGGAACTTCCTCGTCTCCGGCCTGCTGACGCGAGCCGCGATAGTCCTCCACGACGGCAGCCCCGGCCACCCGGACATGGGGGTCCTCTGGGACCTGGCCGAGCGAGCCGGGATCACCACCTTCGGCACCAGCGCCAGCTACGTCGCCGCCTGCATGAAGGACGGCGTCCAGCCGGCTGCCGGCCGCGACCTCAGCCGCCTGCGGGCCGTCGGCTCGACCGGCTCCCCCCTTCCCCCCGAAGGCTTCGACTGGGTCTACGAGCAGCTCGGCGCCGACACCTGGCTGTTCTCGACCAGCGGCGGCACCGACCTCTGCACCGCCTTCGTCGGCGGCGCGCCGATCCTCCCCGTCTACCGCGGCGAGCTGCAGGCGCGGGCGCTGGGCGCTGCCGTGGAGGCCTGGGACGAGGACGGCAACTCGCTCGTCGACGAGGTCGGCGAGCTTGTCGTAACCGAGCCGATGCCCTCCATGCCCCTCTACCTGTGGGGCGACGAGGACGGCGGCCGCTACCGCGACAGCTACTTCGACCTCTACCCCGGCGTCTGGCGCCACGGCGACTGGATCGAGATCACCTCGCGCGGCACCGCGGTGATCTACGGCCGCTCCGACTCGACGATCAACCGCTCCGGCATCCGCATGGGCACCAGCGAGATCTACCGCGCCGTGCTCGACCTCGACGAGGTCGTCGACGCGCTGGTGGTCGACATCCCGAGACCCGGCACCGAGGGCTGGATGCCCCTTTTCGTCGTCCTGCGCGAGGGAGCAGAGCTGGACGATGAGCTGAAGCGGCGCATGGCGAGCAGCGTCCGCGAGCGTTGCTCTCCGCGCCACGTCCCCGACGAGGCCTACCGGATCGACGAGGTGCCGCGCACGCTGAGCGGCAAGGCCCTCGAGGTGCCGGTGAAGCGAATCCTGATGGGCGAGCCTCCCGAGAGGGCAGCCAGCCGCGACTCGCTCGCCAATCCCGAGGCGCTCGACTGGTTCGTCGAGCTGGCCGGAGAGCTCGACGCCTGAGATCCTCCGCCGCCGGCTAGGCCGGCGTCACCGGATTGCGGCGCTCGGCGAAGGCTCGGTCCTTGCCGGCGGCCATCGCGAAGCGGCGGATCAGGTCGGCACGCAGCTCGTCCGGCTCGACCACCGCGTCGACAACCATCTCGGAGGCGAGGTTGAGGAGGTCGATATCGGCCGCGTACTCCTCGCGCTTCTCGGCGACGAAACGCTCCCGCTCTTCGGCATCCTCGATCGCCTGGATCTGGTTGAAGAAGACGGCGTTGACCGCCGCCTGCGGACCCATCACGGCGATCGAGGCGCTCGGCAGGGCGATGCAGCAGTCGGGCTCGAAGGCAGGCCCCGCCATTGCATAGAGACCCGCACCGTAGGCCTTGCGGACGATCACCGAGACCTTCGGCACGGTCGCCTCGGAGACCGCGCTGATCATCTTCGCCCCGTGGCGGATGATCCCCTGGCGCTCGACCGCCTTGCCGATCATGAAGCCCGGCACGTCGGCGAGGAAGAGCAGCGGCACGTTGAAGGCGTTGCAGGTCTGGATGAAGCGCGCCGCCTTGTCGGCAGAGTCGACGAAGAGCACACCGCCGAGCTGCTTCGGCTGGTTGGCGACGACGCCGACCACGCGGCCGTCGAGCCGGCCGTAGCCGACGAGCAGCTCCTTCGCCCATCGCTTGTGGACCTCGAGGAAGGAATCGGCGTCGAGCAGCGCGTCCAACACTTCGCGCATGTCGAACGGCTGGTTCTCGTCCGCGGGGACGACCTCGTAGATCGAGCGCTCCGACGCCGGCGCGACAGGCGCTGCCACGGGGGGCTGCTCGCGCCAGTTGCCCGGCATGAACGAGAGATAGCGCTTCGCCAGATCGATCGCCTCCTCGTCGCTGTGGACCAGGAAGTGACCGCAACCGGAGACGCCTGTGTGCATCTTCGCTCCGCCCATCTCATCCAGCGTCACCCGTTCGCCGATCACCATCTCGGCCATCCGCGGCGACCCCAGGTACATGGAGGCGTTTCCCTCGCGCATGATCACCACGTCGCAGAAGGCGGGGATGTAGGCGCCCCCGGCGGCACTGGGGCCGAACAGCAGGCACACCTGCGGCACCTGACCGGAGAGCCGCACCTCGTTGTGGAAGATCCGCCCGGCGCCGCGGCGGCCCGGGAACATCTGCACCTGGTCGGTGATCCGCGCCCCGGCGGAGTCGACCATGTAGACGAGCGGGACCTGGAAGCACAGCGCCCGCTCCTGGATGCGAAGGATCTTCTCGACCGTCTTCGGCCCCCACGAGCCGGCCTTTACGGTCGGGTCGTTGGCCATCAGCGCAATCCGGCGGCCGCCGATCTCGGCCAGCCCGGTGACCACTCCGTCGGCGCCGAGCCCCTCCTCTGCCCAGTTCGCGAGCAGCCCCTCCTCGGCGAACGTGCCGGGGTCGACGAGCCGCTCGACCCGCTCTCGCACCGGCAGCTTGCCCTGCTCCGCCGTCTTCTCGTGGTGGCGCCGGGGGCCGCCCGAGAGCGCCGACTCGACCGCCTTGGCGAAGTCCGTCACAGTGAGCGGGAGCCTATTCTGCCCCGGCTCCCGACCAGTCGACGGGGCCGGCGCGCAGGACGTGGGCGCCTAGCGGACGGCCCAGCACCTCCTGCGCGGCGCGCGAAGCGTCGATCAACCGGGACAGATCGATGCCTGTCTCGATTCCCATCTCGTGCAGCATCGAAACGACGTCCTCGGTGGAGACATTGCCGGTCGAGCCGGGCGGCACCGGGCAGCCGCCGAGCTCGCCGAAGCTCGACTCGAACGAGTCGATCCCCGCCTCCAGCGCCGCCAGCACGTTGGCCAGGCCCTGGCCGCGTGTGTTGTGGAAGTGCGCGGTCAACTCCACACCGTCCAGCCGCTCGCGAGCTGACTCAAACAGGACTCGCGCCTGCCGCGGATTGGCCATGCCGGTCGTGTCGCCGAAGCCGATCTCCTCGCAGCCGGCCGCGGCGAGCCGCTCGGCGATCGCGAAGACGCGCTCGGGCGGCACCTCTCCCTCGTACGGACAGCCGAAAGAGGTCGCGATCACGCCCTCGCAGCGCAGCCCGGCACCGCGGGCGCCGGCCAGCACCCTCTCCAGCCCGGCGAGCGACTCCTCGATCGAGCGATTGACGTTGCGCCGGTTGTGGGTCTCCGAGGCGGAGAGGAAGACGCTCACCTCGTCGAAGCGGTCGCGGCTCTCCAGCGCCAGCTCCAGGCCGCGCTCGTTGGGGATCAGCACGGAGAAGGAGACGCCCTCGCGCCGCTCGACGGCGGCCAGCACCGCCGCGCCGTCGGCGAGCTGGGGCACCACATCGGCGCGCACGAAGGAGGCGACCTCGATCCGGGTCAGGCCGCTTGCCGACAGCATGTCGACCAGCCGCGCCTTGTCGTCGGTGGCGATCGTCTCCGGCTCGTTCTGAAAGCCGTCCCGCGGCCCGACCTCACGGATCCGCACCTGCTCTGGCATCGGGGACCCCATCGCGAGTCGAACTCTAGACTGGCGCGGATGAGCGAGACGATCCCGATCATCGGCGGCACCGGCGCTCTCGGCGCCGGCCTGGCGCTGCGCTGGGCGCGGGCGGGCGTGCCGGTCGCGATCGGCTCCCGCTCGGCCGAGCGGGCCGGCGACGCGGCTGCGAAGCTGCGCGAGGCGGTTCCCGGGGCAACCGGAGTCGAGGGCCTGGCCAACGAAGAGGCCGCGGCGCGTGGGGAGATCGTCTTCCTCGCCGTCCCCTTCCGGGCCCAGTCGGAGAACCTCAACAACCTGCGCGAGGCGCTGCGCCCGGGACAGATCCTCGTCGACTGCACGGTGCCGCTCGCCGCGGCCGTGAGCGGCAAGGCGACCCGCTCGCTCGGCGTCTGGCAGGGCTCGGCCGCCCAGCAGGCGCAGGAGATGGTGCCCGAGGGGGTAACCGTAGTCGCCGCCCTGCACACGGTTGGGGCTCCGACGCTTGCCGGCGACGACCCTCTTGACCAGGACGTGCCGATCTGCGGCGATCGCAAGGCCGACAAGGCGCGCGTGGCGCGACTCGTCGAGCTGATACCCGGACTGCGGGCCGTTAACGCCGGGCCGCTCGAGACGGCGCGCATCGTCGAACAGCTGACGCCGCTTCTGATCTCCGTGAACAGCCGCTACAGGACGCACTCCGGCATCCGCTTCACCGGCCTGCCCAAGGCCGATCACTGGGCCTAGCGGATGAAGGTTGCGCTGCTCGCGGGCGGCACGGGCGGCGGCAAGCTGGCCGCCGGCATGCAGGAGCTGCTCGGCGAGGACCTGGCGGTGATCGCCAACGTCGCCGACGACGTCGAGGTCCTCGGCGTCCATGTCTCCCCCGACCCGGACCTGGTCACCTACTGGCTCGCCGGCGAGATCGACGAGCAGAGGGGCTGGGGCATCCACGACGACTCCTTCACGGTTTTCCAGCGGCTCGTCGAGCTCGGTGCCCCGGGTTGGTTTCAACTCTCCGACCGCGACCTCGCGGCCTGCCTCTACCGGACCCACTTCCTCGCCGAGGGCGGACGCAAAACCGACGCCCAGGCGCAGATCGCTCGCGGCCTGGGCATTGCGGCGCGGGTGCTGCCCGCCTGCGAAGAGCCGGTTCGCACCCGGGTGATCACCGGCGCCGGCCCAAGGGGCCTGCAGGAGTACCTGATCGTCGACCGCGGCGAGCCTGAGGTCGAGGGCGTCGAGTTGGAGGGGATCGAAGCAGCGGAGCGGACGCCTGAGGTTCGGGAGGCGATCGCGGGGGCGGAGCTGATCGTGATCGGCCCCTCCAACCCGGTGATCAGCATCGGCCCGATTCTCGCGGTCCCGGGCATGCGCGAGGCGATCGCCGCCGCCGGCGCGCCGGTCGTGGCGGTCAGCCCCTACGTGGGGGGTGAGGTGGTCAAGGGGCCTACCGACCGCTTCATGGACGCCGTCGGCCGGCCGCGGACCGCCGCCGGGGTCTCTTCCCTCTACGCCGGGCTGATCGACGCGATGGTCACCGACGCCGCCGACCCCGACCCGCCGCCCACGGATGTCGAGACGCTCGCCGCGCCGATCCTGATGGAGGGAGCGCCGGGCCGGCTGGGTGTCGCCAACACCGTCCTCGAGTTCGCCGCGACGCTGTGAGGGCGACCGCGGTCCTTCCCGTGAAGCGCTTCGGCGCCGCCAAGTCGCGGCTGGAGAGCCTCAGCGGCAGACGGCGACGATCGCTCGCGGCGGCGATGCTCGAGGACGCGCTGGAAGCGATCGGAGCGGCACGCTCGATCGAGCGCACTATCGTCGTCAGCGGCGAGCGCGGTGCGGCCCGCCCTGCCCGTGCCGCCGGCGCGGAGTTGATCGACGATCCCGACGAGGGCCACGTCGAGGCCGCCCTGCGCGGCGTCCTGCGCGCTGCCGAGCTGGGCGCCCGATGCGTCGTGCTGCTGCCGGGCGACTGCCCGCTGCTCGACCCGCGCGAGCTGGACGGGCTGGTCTCTGCCGCGGTCGAGCGATGCGCGATCGTGGTTCCGGATCGCCACGGGACCGGCACCAACGCCCTGCTGCTGGCTCCTCCCGATGCGATCCGCCCTGCTTTCGGCGCCGGCAGCCGCGCGCGGCACTGCGACCTCGCCCGCGAGGCGGGGGTCCCCTGCTCGATCGAGCGGGTCGACTCGCTCGCCCTCGACCTCGACACCCCCGCCGACCTGATCGCGCTCACCCGCGAGCTGGAGCAACGCCCGGGTCGCGCCCGCCGCACCGCGAAGGCGCTCGGAATATGACCGCTGAGCTGCGGGTGCTGCCGGTCATCGGGCTTCCCGAAGTCGAGGAGGGGTTACGCGTAGGCGAGCTGATCGCGGGCGTGGCCGAGATCCGCGCGGGCGATGTGGTTGTCGTTTCGCAGAAGATCGTCTCCAAGGCAGAGGGCAGAGTGCGACGGCTCGCCTCGGTGATCCCCGGCGAAGAAGCGAAGCGGCTCGCCACACGGCTCGGCAAGGACCCGGCGCTGGTCGAGCTGATCCTCTCCGAGAGCCGCGAGGTGCTACGGGCCGAGCGCGGCGTGTTGATCGTCGAGACCCGTCACGGCCTGGTCTGCGCCAACGCCGGAGTCGATACCTCCAACCTGCCCGAGCCTGGCACTGCGGCGCTGCTCCCCGAGGACCCGGACGCGTCGGCACGCCGCATCCGGGCGGAGATCACCGCCGGCACGGGCACCCTGCCGGCGGTGATCGTCGCCGACAGCCTCGGCCGTGCCTGGCGCATCGGCCAGGCCGAGATCTCCATCGGCTGCGCCGGGATCGCCCCGCTCGACGACTGGCGCGGCCGTCACGACGCCTCCGGCCGGCGGCTGGACGCGACGCTGATCGCAATCGCCGACGAGGCCGCGGCCGCCGCCGACCTGGTCCGTGCCAAGGACAGCCGCGTCCCCGCCGCGATCGTCCGCGGCCTCGACCGCCACGTCACCGCCGAGGACGGCCCCGGCGCCGCCGCCCTCCGCCGTCCCCCGGATGAGGACCTCTTCCGCTGACGCGTCTCCTGACGCCGCCATGCGGCGTATCAGTAAGTCTCCAGAATCTCGTAGAGGGTCGTCCGCTGGGCAGGCTCGCGGCCGCCGGCGCGGGCGGCCGCGATCAGCTGCTCGGGCTCGAGCCGAACCCCGTGCTGGGAGCCGGCCATCCGCGAGATGTTCTCCTCCATCAGCGTACCGCCGAGGTCGTTGACCCCCCAGCGCAGCGCCTCGGTCGCCGCGCCGAGGCCCATCTTCACCCAGCTCGCCTGCAGGTTGGGGATCGCCCGGCCGAGCGCCAGGCGGAAGACCGCGGTGTGCTTGAGGTTCTCGTCGGCGGCGATCTCCTCGATCCCATGGGTGCGGCCGAGCATCGTGTTGAAGGGGATGAAGCTGAGCGGCACGAACTCGGTGATCCCTCCGGTGCGCTCCTGCAGGGCGCGGATCACCCGCATGTGGCGGGCCAGCTCGCGCGGCTCCTCGATGTGGCCGAACATCACCGTCGAGGTCGATCGCAGCCCCGCCCTGTGTGAAGCCTCGATGATCTCCACCCAGCGCTCGGCAGGCAGCTTGTTGGGGGAGATCCGCTGCCGGACACCGTCGTCGAGCACCTCGGCCGCGGTTCCGGGGGTGGACCCCAGCCCGCAGTCCTTCAGGTAGGCGAAGACCTCTCCCGGCGACTTGCCGGAGCGCTCGCACATGTAGTGGACCTCCATCGGCGAGTACGCATGCAGGTGCAGCTGCGGCGCGACCTCCTTTGCCAGCCGCAGCCACCTGCCGTACTCCTCCAGCGTCAGGTCCGGATGGATGCCGCCCTGCATGCAGATCTCGGTGGCCCCGAACTCGACAGCATCCCCCACCCGCGCGGCGAAGTCCTCCTCGGAGACCTCGTAGGCGTCGGGGGAGCGCCGCCCCTGGCCGAAGCCGCAGAAGGCGCAGCCGACCACGCAGATGTTGGTGAAGTTGATATTGCGGTTGACGACGAAGGTGGCGCGATCGCCCGCCAGCTCCGCGCGCAGCTCGTCGGCAGCGGCCCTGATCTCCTCGATCGCCTCGGGCCGCCGCTCGCTGAACAGGGCGGTCAGCTCGTCCTCGCTCAGCTCCTCCCCCTCGCGACCCTTGGCGATCGCCGCGGCGGCCAGGCCCGTGTCGAGGTCCTCGTCGCACCGACGCCCGGAACCGCGCCGCGGGATGAAGCTCCAGTACTTGAGCTTGACGACGTCGAGGACCCCTTGCTCCATCCAGTCGGGGTCCATGTACTGGGGGTAGACGCAGAGCCGCTCGGTCAGCGCGTAGCCCCGCGGCGCCAACCCCTTGCGGACCTCATGCGGGCTGGGAAAGGGCTCCTCGGGAGAGATGTGGTCACCGTTGGCCGACAGCCCGCCCAAGTCCGTCGCCCCCGCTTCCACAAGCTCTGTCCACCAGTCGGACAGGTTCGGCGGAACCTGAATCCCCACGTCCGGCATCAACCTCTTGCACTCCCCGATCAGCCGCTTGACGTCCTCGATCGAGACGGGGGTTGCCCAGCTCGGCATCTCTAGCGGTCCCTCATCCGGCGTGACCGGGGGGGACGGGGCGCCCTCCCGCGGAGCCTCCACGGCTGTTGCTCCGCGGGAGGGTGCCCCGTCCTCCCATCGCCGGCGCGCTGCCAGATCGGCGATCTCCGCCACCTCCCGCCCGTAGTAGCGCGGGTGCGGCACGAAGTTCTGCAGGATCACTTCCTGAATGTGGCCGTAGCGCCCATGCAGCTCTGCGATCGCCTCCAGCGAGGCGACCCGCTCCTCCTCGGTCTCCCCGATGCCGACGAGGATGCCGCTCGTGAAGGGAATCCTGAGCTCCCCCGCCGCCTCGATCGTCGCCAGGCGCTTCGCCGGGTGCTTGGTCGGCGAGCCGGCGTGGACGGTGTCCATCAGGCGCTCGGAGGCGGACTCGAGCATCAGCCCCTGCGAAGCGGTCACCTCGCGCAGCCGCGCCAGGTCCTCGCGGTCGAGGACACCGATGTTGGTGTGCGGGAGGATGCCGCGCTCCAGCGCCCTCTCGCAGGCCCAAGCGACGTAGGCGGTGAAGTCCTCGTGGCCCCACTCCTCCAAGCGGGCGGCGACCTCGGGGTTCACCTCGGGCCGCTCCCCGGTCAGGATCAGCAGCTCCTTGGCGTTGTGGCGGGCTGCCTCGTCGAGGCGGCGCTCGACCTCATCCGGAGGATGGATGTGCGCCCGGTGCGTCGCGAACGCGCAGTACTTGCAATAGCACTGGCAGGTCCGCGACAGGGAGAGCGTGTAGTTCCGCGAGAAGGTGACCCGCCGCACGCCCTTCAAACTACGCCCCCGCGCGCGCCGGCGCTTGCCGGCGCACGCGGGCGACGGCCTCAGCTGGAGGCGGGCGCCGAGGGCTTGACCTTCTCGGGCGGCTCGGTCGGCGCCGGCGCGCCTGCCTCGATCACGAACCTGAAGACGACGGCCGCGAGCCCGGAGCCGGCGATCGGGCCGAGGATGTAGAGCCACCAGGAACCCTCGAATGCGTTGCCGACCAGCGCCGGGCCGAACCAGCGAGCCGGGTTCACCGAGCCGCCGGTCAGCGGGCCGGCGACCATGACGATGAAGCCGAGCGTCGCCCCGATCGCGATCGGGGCCCAGTCCTTGAAGCTCTTCTTCGAGTAGACCGCCGCGAGGATCACCAGCACCAGGCAGAAGGTGCCGACCCCCTCGACGATGAAGCCCTGGAAGTTGCCTCCGAGGAGGCCGCTGACGGCCGGGGTGCCGAAGTCGGTGGCACGGCCCTCGTCGAGCAGCAGGCCCTTGGTGAGCAGCGCGCCGAGCACGCCGCCGGAAAGCTGGGCGAGCATGTAGATCGCTCCATCGACCGGGTTGATCCGCTTGATCGCGATCGCCGCCAGCGTCACGGCAGGGTTGAAGTGGCCGCCGCTGACCACGCCGAACATGACGACCAAGCCGAACAGCACGAAGGCATGGACGAGGCCGACGACGGCGAAGTCGGAGCCGAACTGGGCCTGGTTGCCCGTCGCCACGAAGAGCACGACGACACTGGTGATAAAGAACACCAGCAGCAACGTTCCGATCAACTCGGCCAGGTAGGCCGCAATCCCTCTCTCCTGCACCGCTCAGTACCTCCTCGATCGCTTGGCGGCGGCAGTCTATCCCTAACGGGGGCGGTGCCGTCAACGTCCCGGGCTATAGGGTCCGCCGCCGGTATGAGGCAAGTCGTCGTCGCGCTGCTGGCGGCCGCCCTCATCCTCGCCGGCGTCGTCGGCTGCGGAGGGGACGGCGCTGAACCGGGCGCGCCACAGGGCGCGGCGCTGGTGCTCGACTTCACGCCGAACGCCGTTCACTCCGGCATCTACGCAGCGCAGGAGCAGGGGCTGTACGAGGACGCCGGCGTCGACCTGGAGATCAGGGAGCCCGGCGACTCGACCGACGCCCCGAAGCTGCTCGAGGCGGGTCGGGCGGACTTCGCGATCCTCGACATCCACGATCTCGGAATCGCCGCCGAGCGCGGCTTCGGCGTCGTCGGGGTGCTGCCGATCGTCCAGCGACCGCTCGCCGCGGTGATCGCCCGCGGTGACGGGCCGGTGCGCCGGCCCCGGGACCTGCAGGGCCGCACCGTCGGCGTGACCGGTCTGCCCTCCGACGAAGCGGTGGTCGACTCGGAGGTGGCCGCCGACGACGGGGATCCGGCATCGGTGGAGCGAGTGACGATCGGGTTCAACGCGGTCGCCTCGCTGGCCGCCGGCAAGGTCGACGCCGTGACCGGCTTCTGGAGCGCGGAGGGAGTGGCGCTGCGCCGCCGCGGCGTCCCCACCCGCATCTTCAGGGTCAACCGCTTCGGCGCTCCGCCGTACCCGGAGCTGGTCCTCGCCACTGCCCGCCGCACTCTCCGCGACGACCCCGAGCTGGTCGACGCAGTCAGGAAGGCGACCGCGCGCGGCTACCGCTTTGCGACTCAGCATCCGACGCAGGCCCTGGACGCCGTCGCCGCGGCGGTCCCGGGCCTCAACCGCAACTCCCAGCAGGCCCAGCTTCGCACCCTGTTGCCGATCCTCATGCCGGCCACCTTCGACCACAGAGTCCTGCGCGCCTGGGCCGCCTGGGACGTCGAGCACGGCATCCTCGGCAGTCCGCCCGACGTCGACGCGCTATTCCGCTAGCAACCCAGCTGCCAGGTCCGGCAGCTCCCGCGCCATCCGCGAGCGCGGCACGACCATGTCCACCCCGGCCGCTTCGGCGGCGCGCCGGGTCTCGGCGTTGACGTGGGAGTAGAAACCGAGCACCGGCACGCCGAGCCCGACCAGCGCCTCGGGAGCCTCCACGTCGAGGTCGGCGACGAGCAGCTCCGCCTCGCCCAACGGGGCCTCCGCCAACGAGGGCGACAGCGTCACTTCATGGCCCGCCGCCCGCAACGCCGTCTCCACCCTGCTGCCCAGCAGCAGGTCGGGCGCGACGGCGAGCACCCGCGCCATCGCTACAGCGAGCGCCGCTCGCGGAACTCCTCGCGAACGCTCTCCGGCCGGCCCCACATCTGCACCACCTCGGCACGCCCCTCGCGCACGTCGTGGGCGCGCAGCTCGCCGCTCACGCCGTCGGCGTCGAGCCCGGCCAGCACCCCCTTCACGCTCTCCGCCGCGGCGGCGTGGCCGAAGCTGTGGGCGACCAGCAGCCGCCAGTGCCAGTCCGCCTGCGAGTAGGGCTCCGCGTTCACCTGGCTGAGGGCAACCGCCGTGTCGACGTAGTGGCTCTCGTCATCGATCCGCAGGTCCAGCTCGAGGTCTGTCCAGTCGCCCGGCAACGATTCGAGAACCCGCTGGAAGTCGTCGGCCAATCCCACGCGCGAAGCGTAGCCGTTCACTCCCCCTGCGGTCGACGCAGGTCGGGGCCGGGAATCGGCGTGCCGTGCGGGTCGTGGCTGGGCTCCCCGAGCTTGGCGGCGATCAGCAGCTCCAGGTCCTCGGAGATGTAGTGCTCCAGCACTTCGGCCTCCTCGTGGACGCGATCGGCCGGCATCCCCAGCGCCTCCGAGAGGTAGGACTCGATCAACCGGTGGTGGCGAATCACCTCCAGAGCGACCTTCTCCCCCGCATCGCTCAGCGTCACCCCCCTGTAGGGGGTGTAGTCGACAAGGCCCAGCCCGTCGAGACGCTTCAACATCGAGGTAGCCGTCGCGGGGGTGACACCGAGTCGCTCGGCGACCTCGCCGGTGAGCACCGAGCCCTCGCGCTTCAGCGAGAGGGCGTAGATCGCCTTCGCGTAGTCCTCTATCGCCTCGGTGCTCGGCGAGTGCCTTGCCCGCGGTCCGCCGTGCCCCTCCATCAGACGGAGATAAGCAGGCCGGTCGCGTAGAGCGCGGCGACCCCCGCGAGCAGGCCGATCACCGCGTCCGGGTGCAGGGTGCGACCCGCACCGTCGCGCATCGCCGGAGCGAGCTGCACGATCACCCGAGCGATCGCGCCGACCCCGACGCCGAACAGCAGCGCCGCGAGGCTCGGATTGAAGGCGGCGGCGCCGATCCAGGCGCCGAGCACGGCCGGCGCACCGGCAAGCAGGCCGAGGCCGACCAGCCGGCCGAGCCCGGGGCGGGCGCTCTCGCCCGCGCCGGCGCCGCGCAGCGGCGCGACGATCGCCAGCCCCTCGGTCGTGTTGTGGATCGCGAAGCCGACGACGAGGAAGGCGCCCAGCGCCAGCGCCCCGGTCGCGTAGGCGGAGCCGATCGCCAGCCCCTCGCCCAGGTTGTGCAGGCCGATGCCGATCGCGACCAGCAGCGCCAGGTAGGCGCCGCGGCCGGCGCCGCCCGCCGCCGCCGCACGCTCACCGCGCCGCGAAAGGTGCGCATCGATCCCGGCCAGTGCGAGGTAGGCGGCGAGGCCCCCCGCGAAGACCAGCTCGGCGCCGCCGAAGGCGCCTGGCGCCTCTGCGGCGATCTCCAGCCCCTCGAGCGCCGCGTCGATGCCGAGGAAGGCCAGCAGGCCGACGGTGAAGGCGAGCAGGCCGCGGATCCAGCGCGGGTCGATACGCCGCACGAAGGGCAGCCAGAGCATCCCGAGGCTGACCGGGATCACGCCGACATAGATGCCGAGCAGCGCCATCAGGCCGAAGAAGCCGACGTCAGCCTCCGGCGACTCGACGGCAACCGGGACCTCGGCGTCGATCGTCCCGCCGGTCGAGGTGACGAGGAAGATCTCGTAGGCCTCGCCCTCGACCCAGGGGTAGGTGACCTCGACCACGGTCGAGCCGAGCCGGCCGATCTCCCGCCCGTCCTCGGCGGCGAACGGCGCGTAGGCGTCGTTGATCGCCACCTGAGCGATCTCCACCGGGTCGGGGCCGTCGTTGCGCAGGGTCAGCTCGATCGTCCCCGGCCGCAGCACCGTGCGCTCCACCGACACCTCTTCCACCGGCGGGCCGCTGCGCTCGCCCAGACCCGGCCCGCCGAGCAGCGCGAAGCCGCCGATCGCGACGACGATGAGCGCCAGCGGTATCAGCCCCAGCGCCCAGGCCGGCAGCCGGTCGCCGGCTCCACCGCCCCACTGCGCGCGCGCCCCGGCCTCCATCAGGCCGGGCTCCCGCCGCCCCAGGGCAGCTTGCAGTAGGCGGCGGCCGCGGCAGCCGAGCTGAGCTTCGCCCGGTCACCGACCCGGAAGAACCCGGTCCAGCCCAGCTCCGCGAACTCGCTGACGTGGGCGTGGAACATGTAGTCGCCGTCGAAGGGGAACTTCATCTCCAGGACCGCCCGCTGCCCCTGCCCCTGGACGACCGTGTCCGTGAACTCGCTCGGCTCCAGCGAGGTCCCGGTCGGGTAGTGCTGGAAGAAGTTCGCGTGGACGTGGAAGGAGTTGATCGGGTCGAACTCGAGCGCGTTGACCAGGTAGATCCGCGTCAGCTCGTCGCGCCGCACCTGGATCGGCTCGTTGACGTAGTGGAAGCCAACCGTGTTGACCGCGTAGATCTCGTTGCCGAGGTCGAAGTTGGTGTCGAAGCCGTTCAGCACCATCACCATCTCGTCGGCTTCTGGACGACCCTGCTTCGGGTCGACGATGAAGGCGCCGTAGAGGCCGCGGGCGATGTGGGTGGCGAGAGGCGCGGTGTGGCAGTGGTAGAGGTGCAGGCCGAACGGCTCGGCGTCGAACTCGTAGGTGAACTCCTCCCCCGGCTCGATCTGGCCGCCGCCCCGGTTCTCGCCGATCCCGGGCATGCCGTCCATCAGCGCCGTGTGGATGCCGTGGAAATGGATCGTGTGCGGATGGTCGGAGCCGTTGACGAAGCGCAGCCGCAGCTTGTCCCCCTCGCGGGCGCGAAGGGTCGGGCCCGGGACGCGGCCGTTGTAGGTCCAGGCCTCGTATTTGACGCCCGGAGCCACCTCGATCTCGCGGTCCTGGGCGACGATCTCCCACTCGCGCAGCAGCCGGCCGCTGGCCAGCCGCCGCGTCTTGCCGTAGTCGAAGTCGCGCAGCATCTCCGTCGGGTGGAAGCCGTTGGCCCGGTGGTTCACGGAGCGCCCGGCGGCAAAGCCGGCGTGGACGAAGCCCTCGTGCCCCCCATGGCCGGCGGCCGCAGAGCCCCCGGCGGCCGCGCTCTCCTCGGCCCGCGCCCCCGGGCTGTTCACCAGGCTGCTCAGCCCGGCGGTGACCGGCAGGGCCGCGGCGGCACCCAGCAGGCTGCGGCGGCTGATCTTCCCGTCGTCCATCGCGGTTGATGATTTTGGCACATCTAAATTATTTTTTGAAGCACCTAAACCGCTGAGGGCGCTTACTCCTAGAATCGATCGGGTGAGAAGCGATGCCGAGGCGCCGGAGCTGGATGCCCAGTACAGGCAGATGCGCGAGGAGTGCGGCCTGCTCGACCGCTCCGCCAGGGGCAAGCTGCTCGTCCGCGGCGCCGAGGCCGCCGAATTCCTGCAGGGCCAGCTGACCAATGACATCGAGGGCCTGGGGTCGGGCGAGGGGTGCTACGCGGCGCTGCTCGACCGCAAGGGCCGGATCCAGGCGGACATGCGTGTGCTGCGCATCGCGCCGGAAGAGATCTGGCTGGGCACGGAGCCGGAGGCGCGCGACACGGTCGTCCGGCACCTCGAGATGTACAAGGTCGGCCGCGACCTGGAGCTGTTCGACCGCACCGAGAAGCACGTGCTCTACTCCTTGCTGGGGCCGGGCAGCAGCTCGGTTTCGGGGGTCGGCCCGCTTCCCGAGTTCGCCTGCGCAGACGCCCTCGTCGGCGGGGTCGCCTGCCTCGCGGCCGGCACGCGTGACGGCATCGATCTGTTCGCGGCAATCCAGGACGGGGCGAAGCTGCGCGAGGCGCTGCTTGCCGCCGGCGCCACCGAGGTCGCCGAGGAGGCGGCGGAGATCCTCCGCGTCGAGGCCGGGGTGCCGCGCTTCGGCCGCGAGATGGGGCCGAAGACGATGCCCGCCGAGGCCGGCATCGTCGACCGGGCGGTCAACTTCGATAAGGGCTGCTACATCGGGCAGGAGCCGGTCGCCCGCCTCCACTACCGGGGCAAGCCGAACCGCGGGCTGCGCGGGCTGCGGCTGAGCGACCCCGTCCCCGCCGGCTCGCCACTGCGACTGGGCGAGAAGGAGGTCGGCAAGGTGGGCACCGCCTGCGTCTCCCCCGCCAGCGGGCCGATCGCCCTGGCGGTGGTTCGCCGCGAGGCCGAGCCGGGAGTCGAGCTGGCGGTAGGTGAAGATGGTGTTACGGGCGAGGTGACCGACCTCCCCTTCCGTTAGATTCAGCGCCCGATGGGTCCCGGGAGCGGCAAGAGGGCGGCGCTGGCCTGCGTCCTGGGGGCGCTGGCGATCGCCGCTGCGGGCTGCGGCGTCGAAGAGCACGCGAACGAGCCCCGGCCGCAGATTCCGGCCAACGTCAGCATGACGATCACCGACTCCGGGATCGACATCGTCCCCGACCTGATCGGGATCGGCGACCGCCAGGCCCAGCTGCCGCAGAACGCCGGCCAGCCGCAGCCGGAACGAGCCGTCGGCGAGCCGCTCAACGTCCTCTTCACGATCGCCAACCAAACCGACACCGGCACCCGGATCGAGATCCGCGGCCCCGGCCGCGACCAGACCTCGGAACCGATGGTCCCCCGCGGCAATGGCCAGTTCGAGGTCGACCTGGCGACCGGCGCCTACGTGATTCGCGCCGCCGACATCCCGGCCGCCGGCACCGCCCGCCTCAGCGTCGGCCCGGTCCGCACCTCCTCAGAGAACGACCTCTTATTGCCCTAGGCCTTATCCGTTTGAAACTTCGCGCCAATGCTCGGCGATCTCGCCGGCGTCCTGGCGGGGCGGGGCGATCTGCCGCACCTCACCCTCGATCTTCGGGCTGCGACGGGCGAACTCCCAGACGGTAGAGGCGCGCCGCCAGAGCTTGCTGCGGGTGCTGGTCATCGAGAGCAGTCCCTCGTAGCTCTTGAAGGCGGTCGCCAGATGCTTGCCGTGCTGATCGAGGCCGTCGATCAGGTTGGCCATCTGCTCCGCCACCTCGACCAGGGAGTCGGCGACGTCGCCCACCTGCTCGTCGTGACGAGCCTTGTGGGTGACCTCGGCGATCAGACCCAGCGCCAGGCCTAGCTGCGACGGCGTGACCAGGTAGACGCGGTTGCTTTGCGCAAACTTCTCGATCGAGAAATTGGGCAGCGCCCGCAGCGCCTCGTGCGCCCCCTCGATCGGCACGTAAAGCAGCACCGCGGTCGCCCCGGCGCCGATCTTCGAGTAGTCGCGCTTGGCAAGCTCTTCCGCCCGGGCGCGCAGCTTGCGCCCGTAGGCGACCAGCCGCTCGGAGTCCTCGCCCTCGAGCGCCTCGTCGAGGCCCCCCAGCTCGTCCTCGAGGGCGAACTTGGCGTCGATCACCACGCTCCCCTCCCCCGTCCTGACGACGAAGTCGGGGCGCAGGCGGCCGTCGTCGCCGGCGACCTGGCGCATGTAGTCGCGACCACGCTCCAGACCAAGGTTGCGCAACTGGTTTTCGACCGCCAGCTCGCCGAAGGCGCCGCGGCTCTGCGGGTTGGCGATCGTCCGCATCCAGCCGGTCATGCCGCTTTCCACCCGCTCCGCGCCCGAGGCCGCCTTGGAGCTGTGGTCGAGGATCTTCGGCAGCTCACCCTTGACCGCCTCCAGGTCGCGGCGCAGCTGACCGACGTGCTGGGAGGTCTGCTCGGCGCGCTCGCCGTCCTTGCCGAGCATCCGGTCCCGCTCGGCCTCGACCGCCTGCAGCCGGGCGGCGGTCGCCGCCAGCTCCTGGCGCACCGCGGGGAGCTCCTCGGCGTCCGCGGCGAGGCGGTCGCGCTCCTGCGCGGCGGCGTCGCACTCGCTGCGCGCCTGCCGCAGCTCATGGCCCAGGCGGGTCGAGCGCACGGCAAGGAGCCCGGCGAGGCCGGCGGCGGCGAGCAGGGCTGTCAGCAGCAGGACGGTCATCGCATTCCCTTCGGTCGTCGAACCAACGAAGGTAGCCCCGCCCTCGGACGAGATCGTTGTCTAGGATGGCCGCCGCGCCCGTAAACGACGCCCCGGAGGGACCACTTGGCCGTAGACACCAGCGCAGTCGCGAAGCTCGACGTCGAGCCCGGCGAGCTGCCGAAGACGATGGCCGCCTGGGTGATCCGCGAGGATCGCGAGGGAGAGCCCAACGACGCCTTCCAGCTGGAGGAGATCGAGGTTCCCGAGCCCGGCGCCTTCGAGGTGATCGTGCGGGTGATGGCCGCCGGCGTCAACTTCAACAACGTCTGGGCGGCGCTCGGCAAGCCCGTCTCGGTCTTCGGCTACGGCGACCATCCCGAGTACGGGCACCACATCGGTGGCTCCGACGCCTCCGGGATCGTCTGGAAGGTCGGCGAGGGCGTCACCCGCTGGAAGCCCGGCGACGAGGTCGTCATCCACTGCAACCAGGCCTCCTACGAGGACGTCGAGGTGCACGGGCTGGACCCGCTTGCCGCCCCCAGCCAGCAGATCTGGGGCTACGAGACGACCTGGGGGTCCTTCGCCCAGTTCACCAAGGTCCAGGCGCAGCAGCTCCTCCCCCGCCCCCGGAACCTCTCGTGGGTCGACTCCTCCGCCTACGGGCTCACCTACTTCACCGCCTACCGGATGCTGCTCGACCAGTGCAAGCTGCAGGCCGGCCACAACGTGCTGATCTGGGGCGCCGCCGGCGGCCTCGGCGTCTTCGCCACGCAGCTCTGCGCGGCGGCCGGCGCCAACGCGGTGGGCGTCGTCTCCTCCGACGACAAGGGCGAGCTGGTCAAGCAGCTCGGCGCGGTCGACTACGTCAACCGCAAGGAGTTCGGAGAGATGATGCGCACTCCCGAGAACCTCGCCGACAAGGCGGCGGAGAAGGAGCGGTTCAAGGCCTCGCGCGGCTTCGCCAAGCGGGTCAAGGAAATCCTCGGCGACGCGCCGGACATCGTCTTCGAGCACGTCGGCCAGGCGACCTTCCCGACCTCGGTCTTCGTCGTCAAGCCGTTCGGCAAGGTCGTGATCTGCGGCGCCACCTCCGGCTACACGCTGGACTTCGACGTCCGCTACCTGTGGATGCGCCAGAAGCAGATCATCGGCTCCCACTTCGCCAACGCCTACGAGTGCATGCGGGCCAACCAGCTGATGGCGGAGGGCAAGATCCGCCCGGTGCTGTGGAAGACGATGGGCTTCGAGGGCGTCCCGGAGGCCCACCAGCTTCTGCACGAGAACAAGCACCTGGGCAAGATCTCGATCCTGGTCGGGGCGGAGTCCGAGGAAGAAGGCCGGATGCAAGAGGGCCCGGGGGCGATCCGCGCCGAGGTCGGCGCGTGAGGCCGGCGAACGGCGGGGGGGCGATCTGATGGCCGAGGTCTCTGTGATCGAGTGGAAAATCACCCCCTTCCGGGCCGACCGCTGGCTCGACATCTGGGAGCCCGTCGCCGCCCGCATGCCCGCCTTCGGGGCGAAAAGCTGGTCGCTGATCCGCTCGACGGAGAACCCGCTGTCATTCGTCCAGACCGCGGTCTGGGAGGACCGCGCCGACTTCGAGCGCTACTGGTA